>Ga0105047_10000307_pt1 | contig 78264 bp, 80 predicted proteins | sample MAT04_FD_78384 | JGI IMG/M metagenome (GOLD analysis project Ga0105047, IMG submission 78384) | Freshwater microbial communities from Lake Fryxell liftoff mats and glacier meltwater in Antarctica - MAT-04 (megahit assembly) | ecosystem: Environmental > Aquatic > Freshwater > Ice > Liftoff... | reverse complement strand
CGAACAAGGTGCTAGCGAACAATGTGCTCATCAGTCTTCCCCGACTTCAAATACGGGTTCATCGGGTGTCGGCTGGTGATAGTTGCTGTGCTGCTCGACGTGCTCGATAAACGCTTTGACCGATGGCTCGATGCGATCGAGCATCGGCTTCGGGTAGACGCCGGTGAACACGATCAGTCCGACGATCGGCAGAAGTAGCGACGCTTCCTTCCACTTCAATTCCGCGAAGTCCTTGTTCGCATCATCGGGCTCGCCGTGGAACACACGCTGGTACGCCCACAACAAATACAGCGCGGCGAGTATCACGCCCGCTGCTGCGACCGTCACCCACCAACGCGCAGTCGCGAAGGACCCAATCAAAATCATGAACTCGCCGACGAAACCGTTCAGGCCGGGGACACCAATGCTGGACAACATCACGATCATGAACACGCCGGCGAAGATCGGAGCGACCTTCTGCAAACCCTTCAGCTCGGCGATCTGGCGAGTGTGGCGCCGCTCGTAAATCATGCCGACGAGGATGAAGAGTGCACCGGTTGAGAGTCCGTGGCTGATGTTCTGCATCACGCCGCCGGTCACCGCCGTGGTGGTCAGCGCAAATGTGCCGAGCACGATGAAGCCAAGGTGCGCGACCGACGAGTAGGCCACGACGCGTTTGAGATCCGTCTGCATCGTTGCCGCGATCGCGCCCCAGATAATTCCGACCGTCGCCAACGTGAAGAAGAGCGGCCGTGACCACACCGCAGCTTCGGGGAACAGATAGATCCCGAAACGCAGCAACCCGTAGGTGCCCATCTTCAGCAACACGGCCGCGAGGATGACCGAGCCGCCCGTTGGGGCTTGCGTGTGCGCGTCGGGCAGCCAGGTGTGCAACGGGAAGAGCGGGATCTTCACCGCGAACGCGACTGCAAACGCGAAGAACAACCAGCGACCCGTACTCGCCGCGAAGTTGGCGTTCTCTGCGATCTTGATCAGATCGAAGGTGACGCGGCCACCGTCAGCCTTCGCAAGAACCGCTGTGGCGATGATGCCGACCAGCATGAATGCCGAGCCGACCATCGTAAACAGAAAGAACTTGGTGGCGGCGTACACGCGCTTCTCGTAGCCCCAGCCGCCGATCAGGAAGTACATCGGCACAAGCACGATCTCGAAGAAGACGAAGAACAAGAAGAGGTCGAGGCTGATGAAGCTGCCCATCACCCCGGCCTCGAGTAGCAGCATCCACGACAGGTACCGTTTCTGATCTGCCATCGACTTTGAGTGCGAGTCGATGCCTGCGATCACTAGCGGGAAGAGGATGCCGGTGAGCACGACAAGGAACAGCGAAATGCCGTCGATACCCAAGTGCCACGAGATGCCCCAAGGCTTGATCCAGGCGTGTTGTGAGGTGAACTGGAACCCGGCAGTGCCCTTCTTGAACGCGAACAACACCCACAGCGAGAACCCACCGGTGAGCACGCTCGAGGCGAGCGCGGTCATCTTCACTAGGTCGGGGTGCCGCTTCGATGCGATCGCAACCAGCAAGGCGCCGATCGCCGGCACCAACACCAGCAGCGTGAGAATTGGGAAGTCGGTCACAGCAGTGCTCGTCCGACGACGAACCACAGCAGCAGCAACACAACTCCGCAACCAATCGCAGCCGCGTAGTTACGCACGTTGCCACTCTGTACTTTGCGGAACTGTCGCGCCGCACCGGTCACCAGCGAGCCAGAACCATTGACTGCGCCGTCGATGATGTTCGCGTCGGCCCACGCAATCCCGTCGAACGCTTGCCGACCTGGCTTACCCATCGCCCAACTGACGGCGCGGTCGTAACCCCAGCCATCGGCGAGGATCTGCGGCTCGATTGGCTTGGCCTTGTGCTTGGCGTAGATGAGGAACGCGGCAGTGATGCCCGCAAGAGCACACGCAATGGCGACCAGCGCGAGAATGCCGCTGAGATCGTGTGCGCTGGTCGTCAGTTCGTGTTCGTTGGCGTGAACGATCGGCTCGAGCCAACCCTCCAGGCGATGCGTGAGGTTGCTCGGTATCCAGGACCACGACGGAAGTTGGATGATGCCGCCAACAATCGAGAGGCCCGCCAACACCACCAACGGCAACACCATCGTTGGCGGACTCTCGTGCGGGGTGAGGTCGCCGTGCGCGTTGTGTTCCTCGTGCGCGTCGTGCCAGCGCGCCTTGCCGAAGAACACCATGATCACCTGCCGTGTCATGTAGTACGCGGTGAGCAACGCAGTGATAAGTCCGACTGCGTACAGGATCGGGCTCTTGTCGTAGGCAAACAGCAAGATTTCGTCCTTGCTCCAGAACCCGGCGAACGGCGGCACTCCGGCGATCGCCAACCAGCCGACGATGAACGTGATCGCGGTAATCGGCATCAACTTGCGCAATGCCCCCATGAAGCGCATGTCTTGCTGGTGATGCATCCCATGGATGACCGAACCGGCCCCGAGGAACAGCAGCGCTTTGAAGAACGCGTGCGTGACCATGTGGAAGATCGCCGCGACGTAGGCACCGGAACCAACGGCGAGGAACATGTAGCCGAGTTGGCTAATCGTCGAGTACGCCAGCACCTTTTTGATGTCGTTTTGCGCGACCGCGATCGTCGCCGCGAATAGCGCTGTCGCCGCACCAACAATCGCAATGATGGTCGGCGCGTACGAGTCGGCGGCGCCGAGTAACGGGTTAATGCGCACCATCAGATACACACCGGCGGTGACCATGGTGGCGGCATGAATCAGCGCCGAGACCGGCGTGGGGCCTTCCATCGCGTCCGGAAGCCAAAGGTACAAGGGCAACTGCGCGCTCTTGCCACAAGCGCCGACGAAACAGAAGAGTGCGATCGCAGTCGCGGTGGTAGTCGACATGCCGGCCGCACCGCCATTCACCACCGAGTAGTCAAGCGAGCCCACAGCCCAGAAAGCGATGAACATCGCCATCATGAAACCCCAGTCGCCAACGCGGTTGGTGATGAACGCTTTCTTGCCTGCGGTGGCGGCGCTTTCTTTCTCGTGCCAGAACGCGATCAGCAAGTAGCTGCACGTGCCGACACCCTCCCAGCCGAGGAAGGTCACCAACATGTTCGAACCGAGCACCAGCATGAGCATGCTGAACGCGAACAGGTTGAGGTAGAGGAAGAACTTGCTGAAGCGTGGATCGCCGTGCATGTAGCCGACCGCATACAGATGGATCAGCGAGCCAATACCAGTGACGAACAGACACATGGTGAGGCTGAGCGGGTCGGCAAGGAACGCCAGGTCGACCTGCAATGCTCCAGCTGGAATCCACGAGAACAGACGCTGCACGTGCCCCGTACGCTCGTCCGCCGTCAACGACATCAGGTCGAGGTAGACGCCGACCGTGACCGCAAACGAAAGGGCAACCATCGCGGTTGCGAAGTAACCCGACCGCGGGTCACCGAGCTTGCGCCCGAACAGCAACACCACAAGAAATCCCATCAGCGGTAGCGCGGGGATCAGCCAAACAAGGTCGAGCATCCGCGTCAGCCCTTCAACTCGGAAAGATCGTCGGTCGTTGCGCCCGGCTTGCGCCGCAGAATCGCAACGATGATGCCAAGGCCAACGACCACTTCGGCCGCAGCAACAACCATCACAAAGAACACCGTGCTCTGACCACCAATGTCGCCCATCCGGCGTGCCAACGCGACGAAGGTCAGGTTCACCGCATTGAGCATTAGCTCGATGCACATGAACAGGATCAACGGGTTACGGCGCACCATCACGCCGACGACTCCAATGACGAACAACATCGCGGCCAACAACAGATACCAAGTTGTCGTGACGGCGACGGCGGCGGTCATGTTTTCTCACCCTTGCGTGGCTTGCGGGCGAGCAACACCGTGGCGACGACCGCAATCACGAGCAGCACCGAAGTAAGTTCGAACGCCAGTACATGGTCGCCGAAAACATCGCGCGCGATCGCACGAATGTTGCTGTCGTGTGCGCCATCAAGTGCAGCCTGCACTGCGTCGCTGGGTACAACCGTCGGCGGCGTAGCATCGCGCGACACGAGGATCGCCAGTGAGATCAGCGACAACAGTCCCGCCCCGACCGCGACTGCCGCGGGCCGTTGAATCTTGAACGGCTCGATTTTTAGGTCTTCAACCTTGTCAACCCCGAGCAACATGATCACGAATAGGAAGAGGACGACGATCGCGCCGGAGTAGACGATGACTTGCACCGCTGCCAGAAAGTTCGCCTCTTGCGCAACGAACAGCACCGCGACGCCGAACAGCGTGAGCACCAGGCTGAGTGCGGCGTGCACCGGATGACTGCGCAGGATGACACCCACGGCACCACCCAACACCATGGCCGCAGCCACCACAAAGACAAACAACTCCATCACTCGGCACGACTTTCGGGCGCCCGAACGCCATAGCCAAGCTCGCCACTCCATCCGACTTCACCGACGAAGGACGCATCGCCAGCAGACGACGTTGCGCGCATCCAGCCGCTGGTCAGCAGGTCTTCGCCTTCACGCCAGTCTTCCCATGGCATGTGCTGCGGCTTACCCTCGTCGTCTACGACCAGTTCCGCCTTGGTGTACACCGCGTCGCGACGGTTGGTGAAGCTGAACTCGAACAACTTGGTCTCGGTGATCGCCTCCGTCGGGCAAGCCTCGACGCACAAGTCGCAGTGGATGCAACGAAGGTAGTTGATCTCGTAGACGAAGCCGAAGCGCTCGCCGGGCGACATTGGGTTCTGTGGATCGTTGTCGGCACCGCGCACGTGAATGCACTTGGCAGGACACACCGCAGCGCACAACTCGCAGCCGATGCACTTCTCCATGCCGTCCTCGTACCGATTCAGCACATGGCGACCGTGCAACCGTTCCGGCTTGGCGATCTTCTCGTCGCGACCAGCGACCTTCTTGCGCCGTTTTGCTGAAAGCTTCTTGAAGACGCGACCACCCGAGTACGAAGTGGTGACCTTCTCGCCGCCGAGGAAGCGATGCTGGCGCAGCGTGACCAAGAATCCGTCTAGGTAACCCATTAGAACATCGCCCCTTCGCGTTCGCGGTTACGCGCGCTGACCTTGCTGGCCCGCTGCAGCAGCGATGAACCAATCCCGATTGCAGCGATGCCGCCAGCGAGGATGTACCAGCGATTCCATCCCTCGTCCCTACCAATACGAAACGCGGCAAGCAGCATGAACCAGCCGAGTGCCAGCGGAATCATCAGGCGCCAACCCAGGTTCATCAACTGGTCGTAACGCAAACGTGGCAGCGTCGCGCGGAACCAAACGTAGATGTACAGGAACACGAGCACCTTCAGCAGCAACCAGGCGGTGCCACTGAGCGGGCCAAGGAACGACAGCACATTGTCGAAGCGGCCGAAGGGCAGCGGCTGCGCGCCACCGAAGAAAAGGGTGACGATGACGCCGCTCATCGTGATCGTGTTCATGAACTCGGCGAGGAAGAACAGCGCGAATCGGATGCTGGAGTACTCGGTATTGAAACCACCAACCAGTTCTTGTTCCGCCTCGACCAGGTCGAACGGTGGTCGATTGAGCTCGGCCGTCGCGGCGATGAGGAAGATAATGAACGGCAGTACACCTGTGGCGACCAGATGCCAGCGCGTGAAGCTTGTCTGCGCGGCCACGATTCCACTCGTGCTCAGTGTCCCGGCGATCAACACAACTGTTGCCAAGCTAAGCCCGAGCGCTGCCTCGTAGCTCACCATCTGTGCCGATGCGCGCACGGAGCCGAGTAGTGGGTACTTCGAACCCGAGCTCCAACCAGCCAACATGATGCCGTAAACAGCGACGCTGCTCAGCGCCAGCAACAGCAACACACCGACGGGCGGGTCGGCGAGCTGCAACTTTGTCGCGCGACCGAGAATCTGAACCGTGCCGTCTTTGCCGTTGGAGAAGTCGCCGCCGAGCGGGATGACCGACCAGACAAGGAACGCGGGCACGAACGCAAGGTAGGGGGCCAGCTTGAACACGAAACGATCGCCCTTGTCAGGGATAAGGTCTTCCTTGAAGAACAGCTTTGTGCCGTCAGCGAGCGTCTGCAGTAGCCCTTTGGGACCAGCCTTGTCGGGGCCAACGCGGTTCTGCATGAAGGCGATGACCTTGCGCTCGAACCAGACCATCAACATCGTGCCGACGAGACCGACAATGAAGATCACCACCACCTTGATGATGACGATGATGACCGCGCGGAACGAGAGGTCGTCGAGCAGTATGTCGAGCGCGAGCATTAAAGGTTCTCGATCCGCACGTCGTTGATCGCCGAGAAGCAATCGATCAGTTCACCAACGTTGGGGCCAGGGTTGTTCCATGGCATCCACGCAGTACCGCGCAACACAGATGCATCGGCAACGACCGGCAGCACCACCGTCGCGCGAGCACTGCGCACCTTGACCTCGACACCGTCGGCGGTACCCACTCGCGCCAGGTCGAGCGGATGCAAGTGAACCGCCGAGCCGCGCGGCAGGTGGGCCAGCGAAGGTGAAGTGGCAGTGCCGACTCCCTGGTCGTACATCGTGCGGCCAATCACCAAGCGCAGGTCGTACGAGTTGCGCTCTGGCGCAGTTCCCTCCAGAAGCGTGACGGGCCAAATCGCGGTTTGGGTACCGACCAGCAACCCGTCAGCGTTCGCGGCCAACCCGTCGACGGTGACCTGTTCGAAGCCCGGCACGTTGATCGCGATGTCGAGGGTGACCTCGTTGACGTTGGCGTAACCGAGGTCGCTGCCCAGGGCCATCGCCAATCCGGACGCAATCATCCAGTCGGGACGAGTGTTACCCGCGGGCGACACTTGCCGAACGACGTTGCTGACCCGGCCCTCCAGGTTGGTCGTCGTACCATCCTTCTCGCCAAAGGCGCATGCCGGCAGCACCACATCGGCGCGCGCGGAGGAGCCAGTGAGAAACGTGTCGACCGCGATCGTGCGCCGTGCGCCAGCAAGCCCGCGCCGAGCGAGATCAGTGTCGGGGAAATCGGCCAGAGGATCAGCACCGACCAGCACGAGACAATCGATCTTGCCGTCGGCGGCGGCTTGCAGCACGCCACGGGTATCAAGCCCACCAGCGCCAGTGCGCATTCCGACACTCAACGCTCCGACCGAATTGCCACGCCGAAATGCGGGCAGCACCTTGGTGCCCGGGGCCGCAGCCAGCAGTTGGTGCAACGCCTGTACGCTTGCGGTGATGGTTTCGGCCAGGTTCGCGCGACCGAAGACCACAACCACGTTGCCCTTCGCCAACTGCGCGGCAACGTCCTTATCACCGAGCGTGTCGTTGACAACGGCGACTTGTGAACCCGGCTCGTAGCCGATCGAGCGCCACGCATAACGCGTCAGCCCGGTCTGCTTGGGTGTGAACTCAAGAATGCGACTGCGCTTCTTCTCCGCCGCTTCCCGCAGACGTAGGTACAGGACCGGCAGTTCCTCTTTCAGGTCCGGTGCCAGCAACACGATGGTTGTCGCATGCGCGGCCTCGTTGATGGTGGCGCGATCGAGTCGCAAGATATCGGCGGGCAACCCGTCGCCCATCTGCGAGTACACATTCGGCGTACCAATCACCTCGTGCGCCAGGCGCGACCATGCGTAGGCATCCTCATTGGTGCCGCGCGCGCCACCAATGACAGCAACACCGTCAGCACCGCCAGCCGTCTTCGCTTCTTTGATGATCGCTGCGGCCGCGCCCAACGCTTCGTTCCATGAAACCTCGCGCAACTCGCCGTGCTCGCGCAGAAGGGGTTGCAGGACGCGATCGTCACTCTTGGTCGATTCGAAGTTAAAGCGACCCCGATCGCACAACCAACCGTGGTTGACCGGTTCGCTGTCGACGCCCATGTAGCGCAGCACTTCGTCGCGGCTGCTGTCGATCACGATGCGACAACCAACTGCGCAACTGGTGCAGGTGCTCTCTTGCTGCGCGAGATCCCACGGCCGCGCCTTGAAGCGATAGGGCTTGGCCGTGAGCGCGCCTACCGGACAGATCTGCACCGTATTGCCACTGAAGTAGCTGCTGAACGGTTCGTCCGGGAACGTCGCGATTTGCGTCTCGTTACCGCGGTGCGTGAACGAGATCAGCGCGTCGCCTGCAACCTCGTCGGCGAAACGGGTGCAGCGATCGCACAGAATGCAACGCTCGCGATCGAGATAGACGAGGTCGCTGATCGGAATTGGCTTTTCGAAGTGCCGCTTCTCTTCGATGTAGCGACTCTCGCCAGGGCCGTGGCTGAACGCTTGGTCTTGCAACGGGCACTCCCCGCCCTTGTCGCAGATGGGGCAGTCGAGCGGATGGTTCGCGAGCAGCAGTTCCAGAATCCCCTGCTGCACGTTCTTGGTCATCTCGCTCTCGGTATCGATCACCATGTTGGGTGCGACGGCGACCATGCACGTTGGGGTGAGCTGCGGGCCACGGCCGGTGTCGACCTCGCAGATGCACATACGGCACATACCCACTGAATTCATCCGCTCGTGGTAGCAGAAGCGCGGGATGTACACGCCGTGGCGCTCGGCTGCGGCGATGACAAGTTCGCCTTTGGTTGCTTCGATCACTCGACCGTTGAGTGTGACCGAGACGACGTTCGGGTCGACCGGCGGCGCGGGAGTCACTGGTTCAGTCCCAGACTCAGTGCCAGATTCAGTGCTGGTCATCAATGGCTCCAACGGACACCGGAATCAGCTTGCGCTTCACGATTTTGGCCTCGAACTCGCTGCGGAAGAGCGTGACCGCCGAGTGCACTGAGGTGTACGCCGAAGGGCCGACATAGCAGATCGTTGTCATTTTGAATGGAAACGGCGCAGCCTCGATACCGAGACGTTCGCTGGCGGCGTGCGGGAACGGGCCCGGGCAGATCGTCTGGCCGATCTCGAACAATTGCTCGAGATCCGTTTCCGTGCCGTGGCCATCGGCTAGGCGTTCCATGATGCGCTCGAGCCAAGTTGCGCCCTCGCGACACGGCACGCACTTACCGCACGACTCGTGGGCATAGAAGCGCGTGAGAGTCAGAGCCGCTTTCGGAATGTCGGTGGTTTCGTCCATCACCATGACAGCGCCCGAGCCGAGCATGCTGCCAGCCGCGCCGACCAATTTCGCCTCAAACGGAAGGTCGAGCTGATCGGGAAGGAACCAAGGTGCGGACCCGCCGCCGGGAACGAACGCCTTCAACTCGTTGCCATTGCGAATACCCTGGCAGAACTCGTCGCCGTATAGAAGATCTCGGAACGTCGTGGTGCCATTGACGATTTCGAAGACACCCGGTCGCTTCACGTGACCCGACACGGCAACCATGCGCGTGCCCGGCGAGGTGGCTGTACCGATCGCGGTGTAGTCGGCCGCACTGTGCGTCAATAGCCACGGCAAGTTGGCAAGCGTCTCGACGTTGTTCACGATGGTTGGTTTGCCATACAACCCGATTGCTGCCGGGAAGTACGGCGGCTTCAACCGCGGCATGCCGCGGTTACCTTCCAGCGATTCAATCAACGCGGTTTCTTCGCCGACGACGTACGCGCCAGCACCCCAGTGCAACACGATGTCGACGCTGAAGTTGCTTCGCAGAATGTTGCGACCGATGTAACCCGCCGCATACGCGTCGTTCAGCGCCGTGGCAACGCGTTCTTGTGCCAACGCCATCTCGCCACGTATGTACAGGAAACATTGCGACAGACCAGCTGCGTAACAAGCGATCAGACAACCCTCGATGAGCTGATGCGGGTCGCGTTCCATCAGCAGCCGGTCCTTGTAGGTACCCGGCTCGCTCTCGTCGCCGTTTACAACCAGATAGCGCGGCCACACTTCCGTCGGAGTAAGACCCCACTTAGTACCCGCGGGAAAGCCAGCGCCACCGCGACCAAGCACGGTTGCCGCTTTCACTTCGTCGTGCACCTGTGCCGGAGTACGCGCCAAGGCCGCCTTCAGTCCGGCATAGCCACCGGTCGCCAGGAAACGCTCGAGTGTGTGACCGTCTTCGTATTGAAATCGCGACGTCACGATCTGCGGGCGATCGCCATCGTCGATGTAGCCCGGTGCCCAGGTGTAGCTGCTCACGCCGACATCCAGACAGGGGCTTCGTGCACATCATCGGGCGCGACGACACCGACTGCCCGATCGACGGGAATGCTTTGCCGCACGCGCGCGACGACGCCGTGTGGCGGAATCTCTGCGTCGAGGCGACCCTCACCGAGGTCGTCGAGAAACTCACCGAGTTGCGCCGGGGTGACGCGGTAGCGAAAGCGATAGTTCGCCTGCAGACAAGGAGCTTCGGTGCACGCAGCCTGGCACTCGGCGCGTTCGAGCGTGAACAGCCCATCAGGTGTGGTGCCACCGGTCTTGATTCCGAGATGCTGCTCGGCGTGTTCCACCAACTCCTCGGCACCGAGCAGCGCGCAACTCATCGTCGTGCAGATGTTGATCAGGTATTTGCCGACGGGCTGCATCTTGAACATCTCGTAGAACGTGCACGTACCAAACACTTCGGCGGATGTCGCGCCAACAAGTTCGGCAACGTGCGCAATTGCTTCGTTGGTGATGTAGCCGTCCTGCTGCTGTGCGACATGCAGCAGCGGGATCGTGGCCGAGCGCGCCTTCGGGTAACGCCCGATGATCTCTTTCGCTAACACTTGGTTGGCATCATTCAAACGACTCATCGATCGACCTCGCCCAGAACCGGATCCGTCGACGAGATGATCGCCACGGCGTCGGCGATCAGCCCGCCGCGCATCATGTGCGGTAGGCATTGAATGTTGGCGAACGATGGTGCGCGCACATGCATGCGATACGGCGTGGCTGAACCATCGCTGGCGATGTAGCAACCGATCTCGCCGCGAGGACTCTCGATCGCCACGTAGACCTCGCCCTCTGGCACCTTGAAACCCTCGGTGAAGAGCTTGAAGTGGTGGATCAGCGCTTCCATGCTCTCGTTGATGCGCGCTCGCGGCGGTGGCGTGACCTTCTTGTTCTGAATTCGGTAATCACCGCCAGGCATGCGATCGAGAATCTGGCGAACGATGCGCATGCTCTCGCGCACCTCGTTCAGGCGAATGCTGTAGCGATCGAATGCGTCGCCGTACTTGCCGATCACGACGTCGAAGTCGACCTCGTCGTAGTGCAGGTAGGGCTGCTCGCGACGCAGGTCCCATGCGACCCCGGTGCTCCGCAGAATCGGGCCGGTGGCCCCCAATGCCATCGCCTCTTGCGCAGTGATGACGCCAACACCTTGTAGCCGATCGCGCCAGATCGGCTGGCCGGTCATCAGGGTGTCGTATTCCTCGAGCCGTGGCGGAATCAGCTCCAGCAAACGCAACACGTCGTCGCGCCAACCTTCGGGAAGATCGGCGGCCACGCCACCGGGGCGGATGAAGTTGTGATTCATGCGCAGACCGGTGACCTTCTGGAAAAAACGCAACACTTCTTCGCGTTCGCGCCATCCGTAAATCATCATGCTGACGGCACCGAGATCCATGCCGTTAGTCGCCAGGAACAACAGGTGCGACGACATGCGGTTGAGTTCGCTGAGCAACATGCGCATCCAGACCGCGCGCTCGGGGATTTCGTTCTCGATGCCGAGCAGCTTCTCGGTCGCCATCGAGAACACCAGCTCGTTGTTCAGCGGGCTGACGTAGTCCATGCGCGTGACGTTGGTGCCACCCTGCATGTACGTCAGCGCTTCGCCGGTCTTCTCCATGCCGGTATGCAGGTAGCCGATGATCGGCTTGCAACGCAGAACCGTTTCGCCCTGCAATTCGAGCATCAGGCGAAGCACGCCGTGCGTGCTGGGGTGCTGCGGACCCATGTTGATGATCATCGTCTGATCGTCAGCGGGATCGTCGGGCGCATCGCCGAGCTTGGCGACCTCGGCCTCGCTCATGCGCAACACAGCGCCCACCTCGCGCATCAGCTCGCGCGCAGTGAGCTCGCTGCGCGGCTTGAGGCCTTGTTCAGCCTCGTTGCCGCCTTCGATCGTCGCCAGAATGCCTGACTTGCTACTGGTCATGGCTTCGCCGCGAAGTCGCCGCTGAACTGCACTGGAATACTGCCTTGGTCGTAGTCCTTACGCAGCGGAAAGCCATCCCAATCTTCTGGCATCAAGATGCGCGTGAGGTCGGGGTGGTCGGTGAACACGATGCCGAACATGTCGTACACCTCGCGCTCCATCGCCTCGCTGCCTGGGTACAGGTCGAACAGCGTTGCGATGGTTGCGTCGTTGACTGGGACCTGCACACGTACGCGAGCACGCTCACGCTTTTCGATCGACAACAGATTGACGACAACCTCGAAACGCTCGCCGACGACGTCGGCTGGAAGCGAACGGTCGCCAGCGTACGTCAGGTAGTCGACGGCGGTGAGGTCGACACACATCGAGAAGGTGTCGGCGAGCAATCCCCGCACGGTGGCGACGTAATCGGCGCGCGTGCAATGCACCACTCGCTGTTCGCGGCTGAAGGCCGTTGAAGGGTCGGAATCGGCCACGACTATCGACGCCCCAAGATGACTGGCATCGGTCGCGCGCCCTGCGGAATCTCGGTGACGTGCATATGCGCACCACCGCCGGTTGCGGTGCGGCGCTTCAGTAACTCGCCATCTTCAATCTTCTGGTGCAGCGTCTCGATCGCATGGATCAGCGTCTCGGGGGTTGGCGGGCAACCCGGCGCATACACATCGACCGGCACAACCTGATCGACACCCTGCACAATGGCGTAGTTGTTGAACATGCCACCGCTACTGGCACACACACCCATGCTGATGACCCACTTCGGTTCCATCATCTGGTCGTACACCTGACGCAGCACCGGCGCCATCTTCTGGCTCACGCGACCGGCGACGATCATGATGTCGGCTTGCCGCGGCGAGGCGCGAAAGACCTCCATCCCGAAGCGACTGATGTCGTAGTGCGCGGCGCCGGTCGCCATCATCTCGATGGCACAGCAAGCGAGGCCGAACGACGCTGGCCACGAGCTGCGACTACGCGCCCATCCGACAAGGTCTTCCAGCTTCGCGGTAATCGCGTTGTGCGGAATGCCACCGAAGCCGTCGGCTTGGATGTCTTTGATCAGGCTCATGCTGCCGTTTCAATGGACTGGTCAGCGCGACCCTCAAGCCCGACGACACGAACCGATCCGGTCGGAGTGTGTGTCTCCGAGGCCGCTTGCTTCAGTTGACGATGCTGCACCACTGGACCCCAATCGAGCGCACCGCGCGCAACGACGTAAACGAAGGCGGCGAAGAACACCGCGGTGAACGCGACCATCTCCCACAGTGCATAGGCGCCGAGGAACTCGCGATCGACAGCGAACGGGTAGATGAAGATCAGTTCGATGTCGAACATGATGAAGAGCATCGCGACGACATAGAACGTCACCGGGAAACGATCTGGTGGCTCGCGGCTGGGCACGATGCCACACTCGTAAGGTGCCGACTTCGCCGACGACGGTCGCTTCGGCGCTAACAGACCGGATGCGAAGAAGCTCAGCGCGCCAAACAATGCGGCCAGCACGAGCAGGCAAACGATGGGCAGATACTGACCCACCGAATCATGCCCCCGCCGGTAGCGCCTTGGCCGACCGGTTCTCTCGTACGCGTTGGTCGCGGGTATGCAGCAGCCAACACGTCAGCAGGAAGATAACCAGTGATGAGATGGTGATGATTGCGGCGGGCACTCGCTTCGAGCCGAGGTCGCGAATCAGGTAGACGTAGTCGTGCGGGCGACTGGTGTCGATCACCGAGCGCGCTGGAGCCCGACCAGGCTCGGTGCGTTGCGTGATCAGGGGTGCGATTTCCACCAACACGTAGTGCGGCTTGTGGAAGAACGCGAGGAAGTCGACCTTGCCATCGAAGAGAATCGGGCTGCGCTCGCCGCCGATGTCGAACACGTTGACGACTTGGAATTCGCCAGCCGCGTATGTCTTCGCTTCGATCACAACTTCCGTTCCGGCGGAGGCGGCCTGCTGAAACGACGGCAATGCCGAATCGAGCTTGGCCCAATCCTGATCGACAAGTAGCGCCTCGATGCTGTCGGCATCAGCGGTGACATCGTCGGTCTTCGTAAATGGCGCGTCGAGCAACCCCAGTTCAGAGAGCGATTCGTACTCGCGAATAATCGTCTTACCGGCGACCGGTTTCCAGGAAGGTTCGTCGCCGAGCAGACCTTTGCTGTATGTCCACCACGTCGCGCCAAGGATGAACATCCAGCCAGCAAGCGCCGCAAGCGCAATCAGAAAGCCCAAGCGCGCACCAAGGTTGGTACCCAAGATCAGGTACACGCTGCCGCACAGCGTGCCGACAGCGATGATGACGATGATGATGCCGCGTAGTTCTGGTTCCCAGTTGATTGCTAACAGAGCGGTCATCACAGCCCCCGCACATATTCAACGACGGCCTTGACTTGCTCGTCAGTGAGCACATGACCGAAGCCGGGCATGCGGCCGCTGCCTTGGCCCTGCAAGCCATAGCGGGCACCGTTCTTGGAACCTGCCTTAATGAAGGCAATCATGTCTTGCTCGTTGGCGAAGTGCGAGTTGGTCGCACCACCGGTGAGGTTCCAGCCGAATGCGCCTTGTGCAGCGACACCCGGGTTCCCGTAGCTCCAGCCCGGCGTGTGGCAGCGAGCGCAACTGTACGCACCGCTGGCAATGCTGAGGTTGAACAACGCTTCACCCTCACTCGCTCCGGGATTGCCGGCTTGGTACCGCGCCACCGCATCGGTGATTTCGCTGCGCGTTACTTCGGGCAATACGCCACCATCGCACACGATGGGGTCGCCTTGGTCGGAGAAGTTGTCGTCGGTGAGGCAACCCTCGGGCGCCAATTGGATGCTTTCGAGATACACAATCAGCGTCTCGATCTCCTGCTCGGTCATCGGGCCACCACCGGGTGCACCCCATGCTGGCATTGGCGAGAATGGGCGGCCGTAGTTAAGGATGAAGCGAATTTCTTCGCGGCTATAGCGATAGAAGATGGTGTTCAGCGCTGGCGCAATCCACGACACAACCGTCACCTTGCCGGTGTTGTCGGTCAGCGGATACGGAGCGCTTGCGCCAGCGGCCTTCATACCGCCATGGCAACCAGCGCAATTGAACCCACCATCGGCTGTCGTGGCGAACAGTCCCTCGCCCCATCCGCGGAACGTCAACTCTTCCTGGTTTCTGGCACCAGCTTGGCGACCTGGCTCGAGCACCCAATAGAGCGGTAGGCCGATCACCATCGTGATCAGCAGCAACACACCGAGGAACTGCATGCGCTCGAGACGAGGACCTTCCAGTTTGTCGTCGTCGTAATAAGGCTTGCGGTTCGGCGCGACTTCCGCTTCCGAGCCCAACTCGCGACTCGCGGCCGCCTTGCTGAGAAAAAAATACGTGATCCAGCCGATTGTGATGAACGAGAAGATCACCCAGCCGACGGAAACAGTGGTTAGACCGATAGTGAGAGCCATTAGCTGTGACCACCGGTTCCGCTGAGGCAGTGCGGACCCTCGGCCTCTTGCCCGGTGGTGTTCGTGCCGATCGGCGCGCCCGCCAGGACCGTGGACGTGTCAACAACGACATCACCCGACGGTGAAACGGTCACAGCGAAGTGATCCATCCCTCGTGGCGCAGGACCACCCTTCTTCTCGCCCACGCGGTTGTACTGCGAACCGTGGCATGGGCATTCGAACCACTGACTGCTAGCGCATTGCGGAACGCGGCAACCGAGGTGCGGGCACTTCTGGTACAACGCGACGACGCCGCTCTCCATACCGCCGATGAGCTGCGCGTATTCCCTCACGCCCCGCGCCTTGGGCAGTGCTTCCGACGGGTAGACGGTGACGTACGAGCGCGCATTCGATGCATAGAAGAAACCGCTACTTCCGCGGATGCCCGACAGGACGTCGTCAAGCTTGCCGAGGTTGACCTTGCCGCCGAACACCGGCGCTGATGTCGGCCACAAGAACGCGATGCACGCCAACCCAAACGTTGCGAGGCTTGTGCTCATCAGCGTGACGCTCGCGCGGTTCAGGAACTGACGGCGGTTGACACCGATCTGCTCGGCGTCGGGCGGAGTCCAGATGACGGCTGGGCCACCTGCGCTGGCAACAAGTGCCGAGTGGCGTGCTTCGACAGCTGCGCGCTCGACGGCGCGACCAGTTGGCGCGACCGGAAGATCGATGTCGGCGTCTTTGTCGCGGCGAACTGTTTCGCGACTCAGCGCGCCAGCACCACGCACATCGCTGCGGCGAGCAGCGGTGAGCATGATGACCGCGGCGAGAACGGTGACCGCGCCGACAGCTAGTGCAATGGTGACAGCAGAACTCATGACAGCCTCACAATTCGAAGAACAGTCCGTCACGCCAGGGGAGCGTGAAGTTGAAGCCAGGGCCGCGGAAGAACGAACCAATGATGACCAACACGGCCCAGAACATCAGATGCACGGTCATCAAGGAGATCGCGAACTTGCGATCTTCTGGCTTGTTGGATGGGTTCTTGTCGATGTACGGAGCCAGGATCAGTGCGACAAGACCAACGCCGGGAATCGTGACGCCCGCGATCATTGGGTGGAACATCGTCAACAGTTCTTGCAAGCCGAGGAAGTACCACGGTGCCTTTGATGGGTTCGGCGTCTTGTTGATGTTCGCTTGCTGCAGCAACGGTGCGTTGACAAAAACCGAGAAGAAGAACGTGAACGACATACACGCCAAAGCAGCGACGAACTCGGCTGCCAATAGATGCGGCCAGGTGTGCACCTTGTCGACCGGCGTTGCCTTGACATCTTGAATGCTGCCGCTCTTGACGACGGTGAGCAGGCGCTGCGTGTTGCCGCCGGGACCGGTGCCGAGCGGACCGCCGCGCGCTGGTGTCGCAGGCACCACGCTGGCCACCTTCTCGGCCACGGCAACGCCGCCGCCAGCGGGCGCATCGCCATCGGCCGGGGTGCCGGGTGTCGATGCACGAGCGGCTTTCGCTCGCTTGAGGAGGTGTTCGGGGATCTCAGTCATCAGAGTGGTCCACTGATTCCGCCGTCTTTACGAACTCGCCAGAAGTGCACGGCCATAAAGATGACGATGACGAACGGCAGCATCAAAACGTGGAGCACATACCATCGCAGCAGGGTGTCGCCGCTGATCTCTTTGCCGCCGAGCAGCACGAAGCGCACCTGTTCGCCAATCACCGGGCTGTAACCCATCATGTTGGTACCCACGGTGACGGCCCACAGCGCCAACTGATCCCACGGCAACAAGTAGCCGGTGAAGGAAAGCAGCAACGTCAGCATCAACAACACGACGCCGATCACCCAGTTGAACTCGCGCGGCGGCTTGTAGGCACCGTGGTAGAAGACCCTCGCCATGTGCAAAAAGACAGTAAGCACCATTAAGTGCGCGCCCCATCGATGCATGTTGCGCACGAGTAGACCGAACGCAACCGAGGTCTGCAGGTTGGAGATGTCGTTCCACGCGCTGACGTCGGTAGGTCGATAGAAGAACATCAAGAAGATACCCGTGACGGTGAGCAAGATAAAGAGGAAGAAGCTGAGGCCGCCGAGGCACAGCGTGTAGCTGACCTTCACCGCGTGTCGCTTCACCTTCACCGGGTGCAGGTGATAGAGCACCGAGTTCATAACCACGTAGCTGCGGTTACGCGGGCTGTCGGTGTAGCCCTTGCGGAAGATGCTGCCTGGGCGGAAGATGCTGGCCCACGCCTGGCTGCCCTGTAGGCCGTCGACCATCTTGGTCATGCGGTCCTTCATGGTCGGGCGGGGGGTCTCGTCGATGATTTTGGCCATTGTTTTTCCTCAGAACCGTCTTTCTCAGAACCGCAGGCCGTAGGCGTAGCCGTGGCTATTCGTCCGGACGTGCGAGTCGCCGGAAATTGTTGGCGCACCCACCTTGCCCATGATGATCACACCGGTCGGGCAACGATCGACGCATAGTTGGCAACGGGTGCAGATGTCGTCGTCGATGATGAACAGAACGCTGTCGCTGGGGTCGAGCCCCGGTCGCTCGGTACCGGTGGCCTCGGCGATGGCGTCGGGGGACACCATGTGAATGCACTTCCACGGGCAGATGTCGACGCAGCCCTCGCACAAGATGCACTCGGTCTGATCGATGTGGATGAACTGCTTGGGCTTGACGGCCTTCGACAGGTACTCGGCATCGACCTCGACGAGCGAGTACTCGTCGGTGTAGGGCATCATCGGTGGGTTGGCGTCGGTCTTGGCCATGGTCAGCTCTTCTTCACCAACGGACGACCAAAGCTGCTCGTTGCCACTTCAGTACCGGGCTTCGCGTCGCCGCGTCGTTGCCAGCGGCCCCACAGCGAGATCATCAGGGCGAAGTACCACACGTGAATCGTCACGACGATGATGTCGCGCAGCGCTTCGTACGACATCGTGAACGGGAACGGACCGCCGAGAGCCTTCGGCTTCAGTAGATCGAATGGGCCGTAGATGATGAGGCTCTTGTTCCAGCCCAACTCTTTGTCGGCATGGTCGATGAATTGGTGCGGCACAACGCCGAACGCCATGAACATGACGCCGAACGCAAACACCGCGGCGAGCATCGCCTCGCCCCACGATGTTGGTGTGCCCTTCGGGCGTCGCTTCGCATACGGAATGGCGAGCAGTGCGAGACCGGAAGTCAAGAAGAAAGAGAACAGGAATGCGAAGTTGACTCCGGGCCAGTGCAACACGTTGGTATCGAATGCAATCAACAACGCGCCTGTCCCTTCTTCTCACGACATCGAGCTCGACATCTGTTCTCGTGAACTGCTGCACAAACTGTAGCCACCGCGACACCGGTCTATGCCAGTTCGTTCACCGGTTTACCACGCGGTGTGATCGCCGCCACCCGGTTGTGAACTCGTGCACCGCCGGTGAACCTTGTCATAGCATGACGAGGATTTACCTCTCTCGCCGTCTCGCCGTCTATCGTTTGACGCGTGACTGAGATCCCCGAGCACCTGCTGAAGCGCAGCCAGGAACGTCGCGGCGCCGCGAGCGATACTCCTGGGGCTGCCGTTGCCAAGACCGAGTCGACCGCACCTGCCGCCGCCAGTGCGTCTGTTGAGCCCGCAGGCAAGGCCGTGCGCACCGAGGCTGCCGTACCAGTGGGCCCGCCACCGGTGAAGCCCGACTCGCCAGTCGTTGTCGCTTACAAGTCGCGCAAGAAGATTCCCGTGTGGGCGATGCTCACCCTCAGCATTCTTCCGGTGTGGGCGTTCATGTATGTGCGCGCGTTGCAGCCGACCACAGTGGCCGCGACCGGCCCGCTCGGCGAAGGCGCCGCCGTGTACAACCAATGCGCCAGCTGTCATGGCGGCATCGGCGAGGGCGGCGTCGGATACGCGTTCCGAAACAATTCAGTGAACGTCACGTTCCCGCACATCGAGGACCAACTCCGCTGGGTGAAGCTCGGTTCCGAGGCGTATATCGCCGCTGGCGTCGAAATCGCGGGCGACCCGAATCGTGCTGGCGGCCCTCACATTTCCGGCGCCAGCGGTGTGATGCCGGCCGCTGGCGCTGCGCTTGGCCTCACCGACGTCGAGATTCTCGCAGTGATTTGCCACGAACGGTTCGACCTCGGTGGTGCCGCGCCGGAAGGAACTGAGTACGAGAAGTGGTGCAGCGAGACAAGCGAGATCTTCTTGGCACTCGAAGCTGGCACCGCGACATTCGCGAATCTCCACGAGCAATTCGAAGGTGTGTTGCAGATCGGCGAGGCTCCTCGGGCCGGCACGTCTGCCAGTGGCTGACACCGAAGTACTTGTTATCGGCGGCGGACCTGCGGGTGCCGCGGCTGGTTACTGGCTAGCGCGACACGGACACGCGGTCACGATCGTCGAACGCAAGACGTTTCCGCGCGAGAAAACCTGCGGTGACGGGTTGACGCCACGCGCGGTGTACCAACTCGGCGAAATGGGACTTGCCGAGCAACTCGCCCGCTATCACCGCTACAACGGCTTGCGCGCGACTGGTATGGGGCGCGAGTTGGAGCTGGAGTGGCCGAGTCACCCCATCTATCCGCAACACGGTTATGTAGTCCGCCGTCGCGAACTCGATCAGATGGTCGCCGAGAACGCGCAGCAGGCGGGCGCGACGCTGTTAATGGGGCACGAAGCGGTGCAGCCCATCGTCGAGCGCGGCTTCGTGCGTGGTGCGACGGTGCAGACGTACGACGGTGAGACACGCGACATTTTCGCGAAGTATGTGGTGGTAGCCGATGGCGCGAACAGTCGCTTCGGCCGCGCCTTGGGCACTTTTCGCGCGCGCGAGTGGCCGTACGGCACTGCCATTCGCACGTACTGGACGACGCACCGCCACGCCGATCCGTGGATCGAGTCGGCGCTTGACGTGAAGGACCGCAACGGCAACCCGATGCCCGGCTACGGCTGGATCTTCCCGGTAGGCGATGGCACCGTCAACATCGGCGTCGGTCTGTTGAGCACGTTCCGCGATTTCAAGAGCGTCAACACCACTCACCTGCTTGATGCATACGCACATCAGGTTGCCGAGCGTTGGGAAATCGACCCTGGCAACCCGGAGTGCAAGGCGACAAGCGGTCGCATTCCGATGGGCGGTTCGGTTGGACCCAAAGCCGGACCGAGCTATTTGGTGGTCGGCGATGCGTCGGGTGCCGTGAACCCGTTCAACGGCGAAGGGATCGACTACGCCTACGAAACGGCGCGTATGGCCGCGCAGGTATTGCATGAAGCGCTCGTCACCGGCGATCCAACGTTGTTGCAGGGCTACTCGAAGATGCTCGACGACGAATACGGCGACTACTTCAAGGTCGCGCGCCTCTTCGCGCGCGTGATCGGAAAGCCAGTGTTGATGCGCGAACTGACGCGCGCCGGCATGCACAACCGCACGCTGATGGAGTGGGTACTGCGCATCATGGCCAACCTGTTGCGCCCCGACGAGCTTGGCCCCGCCGAGTTGGCATACAAAGCCGCAGCCAAAATCGTCAAGCTCGCGCCGAATGCGTGAGCTAGAAGCGTGGGTCAGTATCCACCATTGAGTGGTCCCTCGCTTCGTCGACTGGCACGATGACCGATCGAAATCGCCCGCTGGCTTCGGGTACCGTTTGACATGGGCCGTCGACTGATTCCATTTTGTGCCGCTGCACTGCTCGTTCTAGCCGCGTGCGGCGACGACGGAGATGGTGCCACTAACTCCCAGCCGGGCGAAACAACCGCGACCACCGACACCGCGACCACCTTGCCGAGCGGTGCGGGGCTGCCGGCCGAGTGCGTGCTGCCGCCGGTCACGGTCACGGCGCACCGCGTCGGTCCGTCGCCGATCGGGTCCGATACTTTCGCAATCATCGATGCGGTCGTCATTCCCGTCCCGCTGGTTCCGAACCCAGATGGTGCCCTCAGCGCGGAGGAGACGAAAGCGCTCGCAGCCACCACCGACCTGCTCGGCTACTCGCTGGTGTTTGCCGACGAGGAAATCACAGGCGGCGGCAGCATGTTCTTCCAATACGAGCCTTCGACTGCTGGCAAGCTGCGCGGGCTGGTGTCGATCTTCCCTGCGGCGGGCGTGCCGTTCGTGGCGGGCGACGTGGTGGTGTACGGCGAGGTGTCGGGTCTCAGCATCCCCTTGCCCACCATGGGCATGGACCTCGCCGAGTTCGAGCAGGACCTCAACACCTACCGCGGCGACCCGATCGGTCAGGTCACTGTCCTCGGCATCACCGCCGAGGCCCTGTGCCTCGACGTCGATCTCACTTGGGATGTGAACGACCCGGACGACAACGTGCTCACCATCCGGGGCGTGTTCACAGGTCGTCTGCTTGATCGATCCACCCTGGTCATTCTGGGCTAGAGAGTTGCGAGCAGCGCTGACGGGGCGGCACGCAACGCGTCGGTAGCGGCCGATGCTGGCAGCAACTTGCACGCCGCTTCCGCCCGGTCGGCCCACTCGCGGCCGACCGACATCGCCGCCGCAACACCACCATTGGAACGCACAATGCCGAGCGCCTTGTCTTGCTCGACGGAATCCAGTGGGCGGCCCAGCAGCGAAAGCAGTTCGACGGCCGCGACGCCACCGGCCTGCAGCGTGCGCAGCACCGGCAAGGTGTACACGCCTTCCACTATGTCGTGGCCAGCGGGCTTACCCAACTGCTCGCCGGTGGCAGTGATGTCGAGCACGTCGTCGACGATCTGGAAGACCATGCCAAAGGCTTCGCCGAAGTCGGTGAGTGCATCGACATGCGCACGGTCAAGCTCGGCGACGAGGCCACCGATGCGGGCGGCGGTCGAGAACAGCGAAGCGGTCTTGCCGCTGATGCTGGATAGATACGTGGCCTCGGGACGCGCAGCGTTGTAGGTGTGGCGTAGCTCTTCGATTTGGCCTTCGCAGAGACGGCCGATCGTGCGCGCCAACAGGCCAGCAACTTCGGTGCCCAACGACGCCGCGATTTCCGACGCGCGTGAGAGCAGGAAGTCGCCAGCGAGAATCGCCTGCAGGTTGCCCCATTTCGCGTTCACGGTGTCGACGCCGCGACGCGTGTTTGCTTCGTCCATCACATCGTCGTGATACAGCGATCCGGTCTGCACAAGTTCGCACGAGATGCCGCCTTGCACTGCTTTCTCGTGCAGCACGTCGTCGGCCAGGCCACTCACCTGCGCGGCGACGACGGTGAGTACCGGACGCAGTCGCTTGCCACCGGCGACGATCAGGTGCGATGCGATGTCTTGCAGGTAAGGGTCGGGAGTGTGCACCGACTCTTTCAATGCCGCCTCGATGCGCGCTAGCGAAGCAGCGTGACCGGGAAGTCCAAAAAGTGGCGCGGACGGCACGGCTCTAGGCTACGGCACGTGCGAACACATGCGTAGCGCCAATGTGGAAGGAGGGACACATGTTGCGCCGGTTTACCACCGATACACTTTCACCATGTTTGAACGTTTCACCGATCGGGCTCGGCGGGTCGTGGTGTTGGCGCAGGAGGAAGCACGCCTGCTGAACCACAGCTACATCGGCACCGAACACATTTTGCTCGGCCTCATTCACGAGGGCGAAGGCGTCGCCGCCAAGGCGATGGAATCACTCGGCATCTCTCTTGAAGCGGTGCGTAGTCAGGTCGAAGAAATCATCGGTCAGGGCGGCTCATCGCCGTCGGGTCACATTCCCTTTACTCCGCGCGCCAAAAAAGTTCTTGAGCTGTCGCTGCGCGAAGCATTGCAACTGGGCCACAACTACATCGGCACCGAACACATCCTGCTCGGCCTGATTCGCGAGGGCGAAGGTGTTGCCGCACAGGTATTGGTGAAGTTGGGGGCCGATCTCAGTCGCGTTCGCCAACAGGTGATTCAGCTGCTGTCGGGCTATCAGGGTGGTCAGGGCAAAGGCGAGCCGCAAGCGGCGCCAACATCCGGCGCCGCTGCCAAGGACGAGCCGTCCGATAAGGGCAACAGCCAGATCCTCGATCAGTTCGGGCGCAACCTCACGCAGTTAGCTCGCGAGAACAAGCTCGATCCGGTCATTGGTCGCAACCGCGAGATGGAACGCGTCATGCAGATCCTCAGCCGACGCACCAAGAACAACCCGGTGCTGATCGGCGAGCCGGGCGTTGGCAAGACCGCCATCGTCGAAGGCCTCGCGCAGAAGATCATGAACAACGACGTGCCCGACACGCTGCGCAACAAGCAGCTGTACACGCTCGACCTCGGCGCCTTGGTCGCTGGCAGTCGCTACCGCGGCGACTTCGAAGAGCGCCTCAAGAAGGTCCTCAAGGAAATTCGATCACGCGGCGACATCATCCTCTTCATCGACGAGATCCACACACTCGTCGGTGCTGGCGCAGCTGAGGGTGCCATCGATGCGGCCAGCATCCTCAAGCCGATGCTGGCGCGCGGTGAGTTGCAGACCATCGGCGCCACCACAATCGACGAATATCGCAAACACCTCGAGAAGGACGCGGCGCTCGAGCGTCGTTTCCAGCCAGTGCGCGTCGAAGAGCCGACGCTGGCCCACACGATCGAAATCCTTCGTGGCGTGCGCGAAAAGTACGAAGCACACCACCGCGTCACGATTACCGATCAGGCCATCGTCGCTGCGGCGAACCTGGCCGACCGCTACATCAGCGATCGTCACCTGCCCGACAAGGCGATCGACCTGATCGACGAAGCTGGCAGCCGCCTGCGCATTAAGCGCATGGCGACGCCGCCCGATCTGCGCGAGATCGAGCAGAAGCTCACCGATGTGCAGGAGGCAAAGAAGCGTGCCGTTGAAGAGCAGCGCTTCGAAGAAGCCGGTCGCCTGCGCGATCAGGAAAAGGCGTTGCTGGAAGAGAAGGCAACCAAGGAAGCAGAAGTGAAGGCCAGCGGCGTCGACCTGTTCGACGAAGTTGACGAAGAAGCCATCGCCGAGGTGCTCAGCGTCTGGACCGGTATCCCCGTGTTCAAGCTCACCGAAGAAGAGACGGCGAAGCTACTGAACATGGAGGCCGAACTCCACAAGCGGATGATCGGTCAAGACAACGCGCTGAGGGCGGTCAGCCAGAGCGTTCGTCGTACCCGCGCTGGCCTCAAGGACCCGAAGCGGCCGAGCGGCTCGTTCATCTTCCTCGGCCCAACGGGCGTCGGTAAGACCGAGCTCGCCAAGACGCTCGCCGAGTTCCTGTTTGGCGACGAGAACAGCCTGATCGCGCTCGACATGAGCGAGTACATGGAGAAGCACACCGTCAGTCGTCTGGTCGGTTCGCCTCCCGGGTACGTCGGTTACGAAGAAGGTGGCCAGCTCACCGAGGCCGTGCGGCGCAAGCCGTTCAGCGTCGTGCTGTTCGACGAGATCGAAAAGGCGCACCCCGATGTGTTCAACACGCTGCTGCAGATCTTGGAAGAAGGTCGCCTGACCGACAGCCAAGGTCGTACCGTCGACTTTCGCAACACGGTGCTGATCATGACCAGCAACTTGGGCACGCAAGACCTGCGTAAGGCCAACGTTGGTTTCACGAAGGCCGACTCGGCGCTGAGCTACGAGCGCATGCGCGACAAGGTGACCGAGGCGCTGAAGGGTCACTTCCGTCCCGAGTTCCTCAACCGCATCGACGAGATCATCGTGTTCCACGAGTTGGCGCGCGACGAAGTGATGCAGATGGTCGACCTAATGACCAAGCGCCTCATCGGTCAGCTGGAGGGTCAAGGTCTTGGCATCGAGCTCACGCAACCAGCGAAGGAATTGCTGGCCGAGAAGGGCTACGACCCGCAGTTGGGTGCACGTCCGCTACGCCGCGCGATACAGCGCATGATCGAAGATGTACTCAGCGAGAAGATTCTCTACAAGGAATTTCATGCTGGTGAGATCATCGTCGTTGAGACCGAAGACGATCCCGAACGCCCCGGCGAAAAGAAGTTGTCGTTCCGAGCCGTTGAAGGCTTCCAGCCCCCAGCCGTCGTCGAGCTTGCGGCAACGGGTGCGCCCGAGATCGCAGAGCCGCCGGTCACCAGCGAGTGAACCGGTTGCGGCGTACCGCGTTAGCGGTGTGCGCGTTGCTCGCGCTTGGCGCGTGCAAGGTCGACGTGACTGTTCACGTTCAGGTTGCCCAAGACGGTTCCGGCATGGTGACTCTCACCGCGATCGCCGATGCGGCAGTTGTCGCGCAGGCGCCTGGCCTTACCGAGGATCTGCGCTTCGACGATGTAGTCGCGGCGGGCTGGACGGTGGAAGGGCCGACGACGACCGACGACGGCGGACTCAAGGTGGTCCTCACTCACACCTTCGCGACAGTCGCGGAAGCGACCGCGCTGCTGCAGTCGATCAACGGCATCAGCGGTCCGTTGCAAGGCATCACCATCACTCGTACCGACACCGCCTCGCAGATCACTACGTTCCTCACCGGAAGTCTGCGCGTCGATGGCCAACTCCAGGCGTTCGCCGATTCCGACATCCTCACTGCGATCGGCGGCAGTCCCTACGCGCAAGCGATCCTCGACGCGGGCGTGCTGCCTTCGGACGCTGTCACATTCACGTTGTCCGCCGACCTGCCCGGCAGCCCAGTGCAGGCTGGCTCGCCGACAGAGTGGGTGTCGCCGATCGATGGCACCACTCTTGATGTTGCGGCTTCGGACGCGATCGCACAGGGCAGTACCGGCATCTGGGGAACCGTCTCGACCATTGCGCTCGTCGCACTGGTGGGCTGGTGCCTGGTGGCGATCGGCTTCATCATGTTTGTTGCCAAGGCTCGTCGCCGTCGAGCACTTGCCGCCGCCGCGGGCGGATTCCGAGTGCGTCCGCTCACACGTCGCTAACCGTTCACCGCGCATTGCGCGCCAACATCCCTGTCACACCCCGTCCGTAGGGTGCCGACATGGCCAAGGTTCGACTCGTCTATCGCTGCACTGATTGCGGCACCGCGACCCCCAAGTGGGCTGGGCGTTGCACAACGTGCGAAGCATGGAACTCGCTCGTCGAGGAAGCAGAAACGCGCGATGTCCCGGCGCTGCCACTCGCTGCGTCGGCGCCAGCGACGCGCATCGGCGATGTCGATGCCTCGTTCGCGCAACCGCACCGCACCGGCATCGACGAACTCGACCGCGTGCTCGGTGGCGGTCTCGTGCCCGGGTCAGTCACATTGTTGGGCGGCGAACCCGGCATCGGCAAGAGCACTCTTCTGCTGCAACTCCTCGCCAAGTGGCCGCAACGCACGCTTTATGTCAGCGCCGAGGAAAGCGCGCAGCAGGTTCGCTTGCGCGCCGAGCGTCTGTCGGCCGTACAACCCGACTTGTGGCTGCTGCCAGAAACCTCGCTGCCACACATTCTCTCGGCCATCGAGACAGTGCAACCGGAACTGGTCGTCGTCGACAGTATCCAGGCCATCGCCGATCCGGCCTTGCCTTCTGCGCCGGGCAGCGTCGTACAGGTGCGCGGCTGCGCGCACCGCCTGGTCGGCGAAGCGAAACGGCGTGGCTTGCCGATCGTGATGGTCGGGCATGTCACCAAGGAAGGCGGCCTCGCTGGGCCACGCGTGTTAGAGCACGTCGTCGACACAGTGCTCAGTTTCGAGGGCGATCGTCATCACGCGCTGCGACTGTTGCGCGCCGCAAAGCATCGCTTCGGTCCGACTAACGAACTGGGTGTGTTCGAGATGACGGGCGACGGTCTGATCGGTGTGCCCGACGCCAGCACGCTTTTCCTCACCGACCGTCGCGCCGGCGTCGCAGGTTCCGCGATCACCCCCACGCTCGAAGGTCAGCGACCGTTGCTCGTTGAAGTTCAGGCGCTCACCAATAAGACCAGTGGTGGCGTGCCGCCGCGGCGCAGCGCGCAGGGGCTCGATGGCGGCCGCCTGGCGTTGTTGTTGGCGGTGCTGGAACGGCGCTCCAATCTCGCGCTCGGCGCGCACGAGGTGTTCGCCTCGGCAGTCGGTGGCGTGCGCCTCGTCGAACCCGGGGCCGACCTTGCGGTGTGCCTCGCACTGGTCAGCGCACTAGTCGACCGGCCGCTTCCCGCCGACGTTGTGGTGTTTGGCGAGGTCGGCCTCGGCGGCGAGCTCCGCCAAGTTGCCCACGCCCCGCGTCGGCTTGCCGAGGCGGCGCGCATGGGTTTTACGCACGCAATCGTCCCGGCCAACTCGGCGAACGGCGTTGACGGAATCTCGCTGACGCGGGTCGCCACGGTCAGCGAAGCGCTGCTGGCTGTCGGGCTTCGTACGGTAGGTTTCGGCGCGAACCGACATGAATCCGCTACGAGTCCTGATAACCAACAACACGCTCGACGCGCGCGCCGGCACTGAGCTCTACGTTTACGATCTGGCAGTCGCGTTACTCGAGCGCGGCCACCAGCCCGTCGCCTACAGCAACATCCTTGGGCAAGTCGCTGGCGACCTGCGCGAAGCATGCGTGCCGGTCATCGATCAACTCGACTCACTGAGCATCGCTCCCGACATCATTCACGGTCATCATCACCTCGAAGCAATGACCGCGCTGATGCACTTTCCGCGCACGCCAGCGGTCCTCTTTTGCCACTCATGGCGGCACTGGGAAGAGATGCCGGCGCGCTTCCCACGCATCCGCCGCTACCTGGCAATGAACCAGCCGACCTACAACCGGTTGACCTGCGAGCACGGTGTGCCGCCGGAGCAAGTCGAATGGATGCCGAACTTTGTCGACCTCAAGCGCTTTCAACTGCGTTTACCACTGCCACAACGTCCGGTGCGCGCCGCGGTCTTCAGCAATCACGCCAGGGAGGATGGCTACCTCCGCATCATCCGCGCCGCCTGTGACCGCTCTGGACTCGCTCTCGATGTCCTCGGGCTTGGAGTTGGCAACCCGGTTCCGCGTCCGTGGGAAGTTCTCGGCAAGTACGACTTGGTCTTCGCCTCCGGTCGCTGCGCATTGGAGTCTCTGGCAAGCGGAACAGCCGTCATCATCTGCAACACATTTGGTTTAGGACCGATGGTGACTGCGGCGAAGGTCGACGAACTGCGAACATTCAACTTCGGATCGATGTCCACCATCGGAAGACCGTTCGACGTCGACCAGGTGCTCATCGAGATTGCGCACTACTCGGCCGACGACGCTGCCGACGCGTCGCGACGAGTTCGCGCTGTCGCCGGGCTTGATTCGACGGTCGACCGGTTGGCGACGCTGTACACCGACGTCATCACCGAGCAACAACATGCGCGCGTTACCGCCGACGATGAATCGCGTGCAGTAGCCGCTTACCTGCGTCAGATCTCGGACCGGGTGAAAGCTTCTGGCCTGGTTCGCCATTCGCTGGATGTCGCTCGAGCCGAGACCGCCGGTCTCAACCACTTGTTAGATGTCTCTCGAGCCGAGACCGCTGGTCTCAGCTACTTGCTAGACGTTGCCACCCACGAGAATGTTCAACTCGGGGCCGCATACGACACCGCCAGCGCCGAACTGGCTGCCGCGCACCAAACCTTGACAATGCGAATTCGTCAACGCCTAATACGAGTGAATATCTTAATGCGACTACACCGGCTCGTTCGCCGCTCGCGACCGTGAGAGGAAATTGTGCTGTACATAGATGAACGTAAGTACCTGCTCGAAGTGATCGATGATCTCATTAAGTTCCGTCTGGTCGATTGCACCGGCGGGAGCTTGGCCGTGCGTTGCAATGCCGACCATCTGCTCTTTTCGGCATCCGGCGAATCATTTGCGCGCTGGCACACCGGGTTGAACGACTTCGTCGTCACCGACAACGCGGGCAAGCTGGTCGAGAAGCACGGGCGCGACGCAGCTGCTGGGTTCTTGATCTCGCTGGAGCTCTTCAACCAATTCCCGCTCTGCAACGCAGTGCTGCATTCACATAGCGAATACAGCCTCGCCTTCGCCGCGCTCGATATGCCGGTCACGCCCGCCGCGCACCTGATACAGACTCTCGGCGAAGTGCCGTGCCTGCGGGCAGAGGACCAACAGATCAAGGACGACTATTTTCGCAACCCGTACCCGATCGACGTTCCCGACGCGATGGAAAACCGTCCAGAGATCGTGGCCGTCAACCTTCAGCTAGTTGCACAAATCGACAAGCACTTCGGACATCGCAAACAGGAACTGGAACGCCACGGGCTGGCGTTCACGACCTATCAGCACGGCATCTACGTGTTCGCCCGCAACATCGACGAGGCGTTCAACAATCTGGCCAGGGTGGAAGCCAGCGCTCGCACGGCTATCTACAGCTCCGCGATTCTTGGACGTGAGTGAGCGCCCTTCGGCGGATCGTCGTCACTTGGATGGCGACGGCATATGGCGGAGCCGAGAAGTCGAGCCTCGAACTATGCCGCACGATCCGACAGCGCTTTCAAGTTGAAGTCACGCTTGTCATGTGGCATTACGGCGAGGACGGCAAGTTCACGCTCGACGCACAGCAACCAAACGTCGTTCATTGTTTCAACATCGACGAGTATCGGCAGTGTCTAGCTGCTGCCCTGTCTGTCGACGCACTATCGACCGTCATGTTTTCTAATCACCGGACCTATCAACTCGACTTGGAACTGGCGGAGCAAAGTGGAGTGCCGACGGCGGTGATCTTCCGCCAAACACCGATAGCTGACGAAGCGTTGCGTACGTTGGCGTCGCCGGTGTCCGCGGAGCTGACGTACCTACACGGCGACGAGTTGGACTGGGATTCGCTGCATCGTGCTGCAGCGCTCGTCGGAATCAGCAACTTCGGTGCCCGCGGAATTGCACGATTTGCCGAGCAACATCGCGGAGTCGTGCGTATCTACAACGGCTTACAAATGCCGGGCGAGATAGGCCGAGTCAGTGCCCGCGATGTTCGGAGGTTCCTGATCGTCGCCCGGCTCATCAACTGGAAGGCCGTCGATTTTGGCATAGAGGCTTTCACTCGCCTGAGCTGTCAGTACCCCGATGTGCGATTGCAGATTGCGGGCGACGGCGAAGAGGCAGCGCGCTTGCGTCAACTCACCCAACGGTTGCAGGCCAGCGCAAAGGTCGAGTTTCTAGGGTTTGTGAGCGACATCCGTTCGGTGTACTTGGACAACGATTGCCTTCTTCATCTCAGCGGCATCGAGAGTTTCGGGCGGGTCGTTGTTGAGGCTGCGCTGTGCGGGCTAGCGGTGGTTGTTCCACAAAGCGCCGGAACCGGCGAGGTGGTAATCAACGAACACACCGGCCTCACCTTCGCGCCGAGTGATCTGTCGGATTGTGTTCGCGCGATGGAGCGCGCGTACCACCTCAGCGAGAATGACTACCTGCGGCTGGCGTCGGCGGCCCGGCAGCGCGCGCTGGCAATGTTCAATCTCGAGCGGCTCGCGGAGGAATACGTCGGGCTCGCGAACTCAATGTTGCATCAGCAGATTCTACGCCGGTAGGTAAGGCGTCGTAACGCCTGGTTGCGCGCCGTCACATACAACCAGGCCGTCGTCGATCAGCTTGATCAGATGCGCCAGCACGCTGCGGCCAGCTGCCTTGTACAGCTTCTCGCTGACGCCTACGTAGAGCAGTTTCACCATGTCGGGGATCAGCGTCACGCCGTCGCCAACGGCGCGTAACACACCAGCCTCGCGGTTCAGCCGGTGTTGGACAAACGCCTCGATGAACGGGCGCGCATCGGTGACCGGCGCACCGTGTGTTGGCCAGAGCACAGCAGGGTTGAGGTCCTTCACGCGCTGCAATGATGCGAAGTAGTCGCGCATATCACCGTCGGGCGGCGTGATGACGGTGGTCGACCAACCCATGATGTGATCGCCGGTGAACAAGGCGCGCTGCTCTTCCAGCCAGTAGCACATGTGGTTGCTCGTATGCCCCGGCGTGTGAATCGCCCGAATCGTCCAGCCCTCGCCGCTCGCGGCAATCTCGCCATCGGCGACGCGAATATCGGGGGTGAAGTCAAGGTCCAACGACTCTTCGACCTTGGCCTCGCCGGTGGCTTCGGCGAGGACCGCGGCTCTTGTCTCCTCCGCGTCGAGTGCATCGGGCGTGTCGTCTTCGACCCAACCATGGCTGAGTGCATGCGGTCCGAAGGCGATCGTGGGCGCGCCGGTGGTTTCCTTCAGCCACGCCGCAAGCGGTGAGTGGTCGCTGTGGCAATGCGTCACCAGAATGGCCGTGACCCGTTGGCCCGCGAGCGCCGCCGTCAACGCCGACCGATGCGACTCGCTGATCGGACCCGGATCAATCACGGCGACATCGCCGCTACCGATGATGTAAGTGCCGCTGCCGTGGTAGGTGAATTTGGATGGGTTACGCGCGATCACACGCCGGATCAGCGGTGCGACCTGCACGGCTTCGCCGTACTGCGGATCGTCAAGTGTGACGTATGGAATGGTCACGGCAGGGATAGTCACGGCAGGACCCTCACTTCACTACGGCCCGCACAAGGCCAACCTGTCGGCCATGACCCATGATTCGCTCCTGCACCAGCGGCTCGACCGCTGCGACGTCGACACCGAGTGCGCGCAGCGCGGCGACCATCACGGGTGGGCGAGCGCGATCGCCACCATCGGCAATCTTCAGCGCAACAGCGCGCCCATCGGGAAGCGCTGCCGCGAACACGCCATCGGCACCATCTTTCGCCATCAGACGCGGTACGTGCTGCATGAACAGTGTGACATCGCGCATGCGACCACCAACCATGTCGGGGTGCGCGGTCATCGCCGTATACACCGCGTCTCCGGCTGCGCCGGCGGAGCCGTCGGCGATCGAACGAAAGGCACGGGCTAGGCCAAGCAGCGACATCGCATGTGCTGGCGCGCCGCAACCGTCGACACCGATGTGCGCGTGTGGTTCGGCACACAGCTCGTCGATGGCGGCCGTGATCGCGCGCTGCAACAGATGATCCACGTGCAGATAGCTGGGATCGTGAACCCAACCGTTGTGCACGCACGTTGCGAGCATGCCTGCGTGTTTTCCGCTGCAATTCATCATCAGTGCTGAGGGCTTGACACCAGCGCACAACACTTCCAATTCTGCGTCCGTATCGAGTGGCAGCGAGGGCGTGTTCGCCAGCGCTTCGGCGTCCAGTCCGCAGCCATCAAGAATTTGCAAGACGGCATCAGTATGCATCTTGGTGCCGTCGTGACTGGCGCACGCGACCGCCAAAAGTTCTGGCGGCAATTGCAAACCCGCCCGCAGCATTGCGACCGCTTGCATCGGCTTGTTCGAACTGCGCGGATAGATCGTGGTGTGCGGATCGCCGATGGTGTATTCGATTTGACCCGTTGGGCCCACGCCAACGACTGCACCGAAATGAATTGACTCGTCAAAGTGGTTGCGGTCGGTAATCGCCACCGGCGCGAAGGCGTTAGCCGAAACCATCGGTGTCCGCCCTTCGTTCCTTACGCGCCTCGCGCCGCTGTCGCCGTCGCGGACGTAACCGCACGTCCGTGAGATCGCTATCGACAACTTCGTGGCGTTCGCCTGTCTGGCTGATCAGCGCTTGGATCATCGCCGCCGCCGGAATAGCCAAAACGGCACCGACCGCACCGAGGACTGCGGCTCCGCCGATCGCCGAGCCAAATGCGACGGCGGGATGCAGGTTCATCGTGCGCGCAGTGATGCGGGGTAGGAACAAGTAGTTCTCGAGCTGTTGATAGATCACGACGAAGACGAGCACTGCCAACGCACGCGGCGGCGAATCGACGAATGTGATCAGCACCGGCAACGCGCCGGCAAGGTAGGTGCCGACAACCGGCAGGAACTGGCTGATCACACCAACCCACAACGCCATCGCAACGGGTGCTTTGGTGCCGAGCGCTTGCAGCACGACCCAATGGAACAACCCGCTGAGGCCGGCGAGTAGCGCACGAGAATACAGGTAGCCACCGGTCTTTTCGATCGCCAACTCCCAAGTGCTGAGCACCGAGCGCTGACGCACAGGGTTCAGGCGACTGCAGATCGCGCGGCGCAGCTTCGGCCCGTCGGCGACTAGGTAGAAGGTAAACAGCATCACCGAGAGGCCCTGCACCAGCAGACCCAACGCGGTGACCGAGAGGTCGATGACTTTGCCGGATTGGCTGCGAATGAATCGCTGCACCGCTCCGTCTTGGCGGTTGATTTCGTCGATGACCTGTTGCGCGTCGATGTGAGCACCGAAGGTGTCGTTGATGAAGTTGACCGTGCGGTTGACGTACTTCTCGGAGTTACCGAGTAGTTCCGCGATCTGTTGCCCAACGAGCGCGCTGATCGCGACGACAAAGACCAGGAATGCGACGAGCACTCCGACGAGGATCACGGCTGTCGCGTTGCCGCGCCGCCAACCGCGCCGCGCTAGGCGATTGACGCCAGGCTCGATGGCGAGCGAGAGAAACAACGCGACCAGCAGCAGCACGAACAACCCGTAGAGCCGATCAACCAAAGAATCGACGCGGACAGCAACGAGGTAGCCGATCCAGAAAACTCCGATCGCCTTCCACACCCACCGCGGCGTGCGTCGCAATCCCGGCAACCCGCCATCGTTACTGAGTGCGGGTTGCTCGGACATCACACCGCAGCGTAATGACCTGCCACCCGTCGCAAGGTGGAGGCCAGATCGCCGCGCTCGCCGATACTTACGCCGTCAAGGGCGAGCCATCCGGCCATCGCACGCAGTTCGCCAACAACATCTGGAGCGATCTCGTCCACGGGCACACCAGGTTCCGCAAACGCGCCCTGCACCAGCAACGTGCGGTTGGCGCGATCGGCTTTCAGGTCGAGGCGGCCGACAAGCGAATCGCCCCACAGAATCGGCAGCACGTAGTAGCCGTAGATTCGCTTCGGCGCCGGCGTGTAGATCTCGATGCGGTAATGGAAACCGAACAACCGCTCGCTGCGGTCGCGGTTCCAGCAGACGGGATCGAACGGTGACAAGAACGCGCACGCATCGATACCGCGCGGCAACTTGGCTTGTGGATGAAGATACGCGGGCTTGTCCCAACCCTCAACCTGCACCTGCTGCAGCGCGCCGTCCTCCACCAGTTCGTCGAGTAAGGGCTTGCACGGTGCGTTCTTCTGGCGGTGATAGTCGGTGAGGTCGGTGAAGGTGGCAACGCCATGGTGCTGCGCGGCGAGCAGCAGCAGTTGTTTCCGGGCGTCGGCCTCGGCAGGCGTCGGCCGGGCGAGAACTTCGGCCGGGAGTACTCGGTCGGACAGGTCGTAGAGCCGAGCGAAATCCGAGGTCCGGCGAGTTGCCGTCACTTGCCCATTCCAGAAGAGGTGTTCGAGGGCGACCTTGCCGTCGTCCCAATCCCACCACTGCCCCTTCTTGCCAACGCGTTCGCCGAGCTCGCCGCTCGCTATGGGGCCATCGACTTCGATGCGCCGCAGAACCTCGTCGATGAACCCGGGTCGCCGCTTCTCGAGATCCCAGTAGCGCCCCCACTTGTGCTCGCGCTCCATCTTCCAGCGCAGGAGGTGATGCGTCGCTGTCGGCACGTGGCTTGCTTCGTGCACCCAATACTCGAACAGCTCACCCGCTGCCGTCGCCTGCGCGATGAGGTCGCGCGGATGCGGACCAAGGCGAGCGAACAGCGGCAACTCTTGGCTGCGCACCAAGACGTTGACCGAGTCGATCTGGATGAGACCCATCCGATCGAGCGCACGTCGAAAATGTCGCCGATCGACGCGGCCTGTCGGCCGCGGTTCACCAAAGCCCTGTGCCGCCAGCGCAATCCGTCGAGCCTGTGCCAGCGACAGGCGTTTCATGACCGTCGTCGCGCTGAATGCGCTTAGTCAGCCACGTTGATGGTGACCGACTTGATCACCACTGGCGTGCGCGGACGATCACTGCTGTCGGTCGCGACCTTCTGCATCGCATCGACAATCTCAAGGCCCTTCACAACCTGACCGAAGTGGTTGTACTGCGGCGGCAGACCGACACCACTGGGACCACTGATGAGGAAGAACTGGCTGCCGTTGGTGTTAGGGCCGGAGTTAGCCATCGCGAGCGAACCGACTTGGTAGCGCTGCTTGACCGGTTCGTCGTTGAACTTGTAGCCGGGCCCACCACGACCGGTGCCGGTGGGGTCGCCGCCCTGGCACATGAAGCCGTTGATGATGCGGTGAAAGATGATGCCGTCGTAATAGTGGTGGGCGGCGAGGAACACGAAGTTGTTGACGGTGCTCGGCGCGTTGACCGCATCGAGCGCGATCACCAAGGTGCCCAAGCTGGCGTCGCCTTCCATCACTTCCATCGTCGCCGTATAACGCTTCGAAGGATCGATGCCTAACTCGGGAGCCTGATCGAACTTCTGGGTTACAGGCGCGGAACCATCAAGGGCGGGAAACGGGTGAGGCATCCCATCACGATACCGCCGGCCCGAATAGCGATGACGGTCGGCCGGTAGCTTGTTGTCCATGGACGACCAGCCCGAAGCAGCCGAATCTGCCGCGCTCGACCTCGACGCCATCGAGCGCGACCTTGCCGACGTGGAAGTGGCGTTGGCTCGGCTTGATGCAGGCACCTACTGGACCGACGAGGTAACCGGCGGCGAGCTGACAGCCGAACTGTTGGACGAGCAACCCACAGCACGTCGCGCCCAAGTTCGCACCGGCGGGTGAGTCGCCGCCTGCTTCGAATGCGCCGCACGGCTCGGGTGTGGCGTTTGATGGCGCGCAACGGTGCGCGCTTCGTGCTGCATCGCGGTCGGCGTTTGTTCTCGCGGGGCGACCAGCGCGTCAAGCTTGACGATCGGTTCACGATTCGCACTGCCGAAGATGTTGCGCGTGAACTCGGCAACATGAAGGGCGCGTTGATGAAGTTCGGGCAGTTGGTCGGTTTCATCATGGAGGCACTGCCCATCGAGGCCCAGCGGGCGCTCGCCGTCCTGCAGTCCGACGCACCGCCGATGGCACCAGAGGCGGCAGAGGCCGTGGTCTCCGCCGAGTTGGGCTCGCTACCGCACAAGGTATTTCTCGACTGGAACAGGACGCCGGTTGCGGCGGCAAGCGTCGGCCAAGTGCATCGCGCGATCACCCGCGATGGTCGCGACGTAGCCGTGAAGGTGCAATACCCGGGTGTTGGTGACGCGATCGAGGCCGACCTCGACAACACGGAAGGCCTTTACCGACTGATGGGCGCCTTCGCGCTGAAGGGACTCGATACCAAAGGGCTCGTCGACGAGCTACGAGCGCGCATGATCGAAGAACTGGACTATCGCCTCGAGGCAGCCAACCAGCGCGAGTTCGCCGATCACTTCGCTGGCCATCCCTTTGTGCGCATCCCCAGCGTTGACTCGGCAACTAGCACCGGCCGTGTGCTGACGACCGAATGGATCGACGGTCTGTCGTTTACGCAGTTCATGGCAACTGCTACACCGCAGGCAAAGCGTCGTGCTGGCGAATCGATCTGGCGTTTCACACAATACGCCGTCAACGACCTACGCGCTTTCAACGGCGACCCGCATCCCGGCAACTACAAGTTCAGTGCGGACGGCGACGTCACGTTTCTCGACTTCGGGTTGGTCAAGCGCTGGACGCTCGACGAGTGGCAACACCTGCAGCCGAGCTTGGAAGCCATCGTGCTACATCGCGATCCTGAGAGGCTGTTGGCCGCGATGGAATCGCTCGGCTTCTTGAAGCCAAACCACGGTCTTGCCGCCGACACCGTCTACGAGTACGTGAGCACGCCGTACACCCCATACCTCACTGAGCGCTTTCAATTCACGCGCGATTTCGTCAAGAACGCGATGGCGACGATCATCGATGTCAAAGGCCCGCACGCGCATGTGATCGAGCGCTTGAACATGCCGGCCAGTTTCGTCATCCTCGATCGGGTCGTGTGGGGTGTCAGCGCAATCCTTGGCAAGCTAGAGGTCGAGGCACCGTGGCGATCGATGATGCTCGAATACCTAAATGGCGCCCCACCCGCGACGCCGATGGGCGAGGAAGCCGCCGAGTGGCGTCGCCAGGTACGTCGATAGGTACTTCCGTTAGGTACTGTCGACCCGTGGCCGACCCTTACAAACCAAGAGCTCCATTCGCACCATGGGATCGGCGCCAGTTGCCCGGCCTGTTCGATGTCGAGGAAAGCGCGCGCCGCGTCGGTAACTACAAGTGGGCCGAGATGAAGTTGTTTGAAACCCTCGGTGGCTGGGTGGCGACTGTGCCCGAGCTCGACGTCAAGATGCGCCTCGGTGCCCACTGCTATCACCACGCCTGGCACGCCGAGCTGTGGCACAAACGCCTGCCCGAGCTGCGCGAAATGAACCCCGATCGGCTGACGCAACCGGCAAACGACGCGATGGTTCGCTTCGTGGAAGTGCTCGCTGAACCGGAAGCCGCCGAGCACACCATCGAGAAGCTGGTGGGCGTGTACCGCGTGTTCATTCCGCACTTCATCGCTGCGTACACATTTCACCGCAACAACACCAGCGAGATCACTGATGCGCCAACCATTCGCTCACTCGACTTCGCATTGCGCGACGAGTTCGACGATTGGCGCGATGGCGAAATGATGTTGCAGTCGCTGATCGAAACGCCCGAAGAAGTTGATCGGGCTGCCGCGCACCAAGCTCGGCTAGAGAAGATAATGCTGGAAGCGGGCGGCATTGCTGGCCCAGGAACGATTGGAGGCGCGTAATGCGCAAGTTTTTCCCCGTCGAAGAGTTGGCCCGCGATTCGCGGTTCACCCAAATCAACATGCGCCAAGCCGAGGCCGATCCGCGTACTGCGATCGTCGGCCCAAGCGCGGCGAAGCGCGCAAAGGTCAACCGCCTCACCCCAGCCCGACCCGACGCGTCCGAAGCGGCGCGCAACCTGATGCACGGCATCTTCGTCGGCGAGATTCAGGCGCTTGAGGGCGCCGGTCGCACTTGCCACGACTTCGAACTTCCCGATAGCAAAGATCCGAAGGCGACCGACACCGTGCCGTTCGCGTTGAAGCTCGACATGGCCCGCCAAGCATGGGACGAATCGCGCCACGTCGAGATCAGCGTCAAGCTTGGCGAGTGGATGGGTTCCGAAATCGGTCAGTTCGCCGAGAACACCGTGCTGTTCGAGGCTGCGTGTAGCACCGACCCCGTCATGCGTCTCGCGGGCGTCAACCGCGCGCTTGAGGGTTTGGCGATTGATGTGTTCACAACGATGAAGGAGTTCGGCGAAATCGCGGGCGATCCATACCTCGAGTTCTGTGAGGACTGGATGCTCGCCGACGAAGTCACCCACGTGAAGATGGGCAGCGACTGGCTGCGCAAGGTCACCGAGAACGACCCCGAGCGCCGCGCCAAGGCGTTGGAGTTTCAGAGCATCGTCGACCGGTTGTTCTCGTTCGGCGGTGCACGATCGGAATCCGACGACTCACCGATTGGTCTCGCTCGTCGCTTCCGCGAACTGGCTGGCTTCACCACCGACGAGGTCGACGAGATCGCCGACGTTTCGCTTGCCGCGCTCGAGGCGCGCAAGGCGTTCTCCGCCGCGGCCATGTCATCCAACGGCACGGCTTCTGACGAATCATGACGATTCCAGTGAAGGTGACGGTCGAGCCGGAAGAGTTTCGGTTCGTCGCCTTTGATAGTGCGCTCATTCGCAGCATCGGCGAGTCATTGGTGACGACGTTCGGTATCGATCGACCGGTGTATGTGCGCGTCGATGAGACGACACCGCTGGGCCGCATTCGCGCCACGATCGGCGACTCCGTGGGCGACTCGATCGAGGTAACGGTTGAGAGCGGCTCGTTTGAAGATTCGAAGCGGCCGCGCCAGCAAAGCGAAGTAGCGACGCGAATCAACCTCGGCCGCATCCTGATGCGCGTCAGCGATCGGCTGCAGGGCGGCTTCGCCGAGGCTCCGGAGGACGACGACCTGAGCCTGGCGCAGATGGCCGCGTGGGAAACGTATTGCGCCGGACGCTTGACGCGCATGGATCTGCGTATCAACAAGCAGCGCTGGTTATACAACTTCCGCAATCGCCACGGCTTCACCGATGTCGCCGATGCCGCCTTCGACCAACTGTGGTCGGCCGACAACCTGACGTGGAACGACCTGCGCTCGATCAGCGCAGCGGCGGAGTTGGCGGCGGCAACATGATCGAAGGAAGCTGGCGGTTGGCCGAGGCCAGTGATGTGCCATTCGTATACGAGTTGGTCACACAGGTTGATCCGCGATGGTGGCGCTTCAGCCGCGGCGGGCTGGAACCATCGCTGCTGATAGCGACCGCACAAGGAGTGAGTGCTGGCGTAGTCGTGCTGGACGAATTTTCCCAGCCGGTCGCTTGTGCAGTCCTCGCTGAGGCTGGGACGATGGGCACAGGAATGTTCGAGTACTTCGCCCTCCCGACTGCACACGCCGAAGCACTCGCCCGTCAGTTCGCCCCGGATCTGCTGGCCGCCGCCTTCACCGGAGCAGATATCCAGCGACTCTATTACGAGCGATTCGAGAACGACGCCGACGTGTTCGGCGACATGTCTGCGCTGTTCGAAGTTGAAGTGACCTACCCCGAGTTCGCAATGATTGGCGGGCGATACGAGAACCGCACCACTTCGGTGCTGACCCGTGAGCGCTTTGCCGCCGCACACCCGGGGTCAATGCAATGATCACGACCTCACGCATCGTGTTCCGCCCGGTGGTGCCGACCGATTATCCGCGGCTTTACGAAATCGAGTCCGACCCGACGACGGCAATGACCTGGCGTTACCACGGCAACCTGCCAGCGTTCGAACAATATGAGCCAGCGTTGTGGAAGCAGACGCAGCAGATCATGGTTGTCGAAGGTCGAACTTCCGGTCAAGTCGTTGGCTATCTGCAACTTCACGACGTCGACGCCCGGGCGGGGAACGCTTGGTTTTCGCTGTACTCCGGGCCAGAGCACCGAGGGTCCGGCCTAGTGATGGAGGGGCTAATGGCGTACTGCGAGTGGGCCTTCGGAAACTGGCCGATTCGCTGGCTCTACGCTCATTCGTTCGCGCAAAACGTGACGGAATTCGAGCACGGCATGCGCCGCGGCGAGGCCGTCCGACTAGGCGTTTTACGCGAGCGGGTGATAGTGGACGGTGAACCCACCGATGTCCACGTGATCGGGATTTCACGCGAAAACTGGATGGCCAGCCCCCTGCGCCGACGATTCAACCTGCTACGCGCCCGGCTGAGCTGACGCCGCTTCCAGCCCAAACCGAACTTGGGCTAAGGTGTGCACCCCGCCCCAAGTTCCCAAGGAGATTTATGGACCGTTCAGAGATTGACTCGTTGAAGGCCGAACTGCGACGCATGCAACAACGCGTCGAAGAGTTAGAGACTGCCGGCGAAGAGCCAACGAACCGCCGCAACATGCTGCGCGGTCTTGGTGCAGCTGCCGCCGGTGCCGCGGTTGGTGGCCTTGCCTTCGCCCGACCAGCATCCGCCGCCCCTGACCTCTCAGGGAACGCAGACAACGTCATGACGAACCCTACGACGATGGTCCGTGGTCCCGCCTACGTCGTCGGAGGCAGAGACTATGGCTTGCTCCACCTCACCGACGACCTCGCCCAGAGCGACTCCCAAATAACAACCTCCGCCCTCACTATCGCTGCTACGGGCACCAGGCTCGATGTCGGTGCGAAGATCTCAGGCTCGGCTACAGGTGTGAAGCTCAGCGGACCGGTGCCACTGAAGCTCAACACCTCGAATGCCCCTTCGCAATCAATCGGTAGCCGGGGCCAATTCATCCACAACAACGGCGACTTGTGGTTCTGCGTGTCGAGCACGGGCACGAACCGTTGGCGCAGGATCACCGGGGCGGCGGGCGCTGGTGGCTTCGTCGCCATTACCCCAACTCGTGTTTACGACTCGCGCGCACCGCTGCCCACTCCCGGTGCACTTGCCCCCGGCGCCAACCGTCTGGTGTCGATCGCAAGTGGCCGCGACTCCAATGGCACTATCAACGCGCTCAACATCGTGCCAGCGTCCGCGAGAGCGATTACTGCCGTCGTCACCATCACCGGTACCGAAGGTAACTTCGGCTTCTTGGTCGTCAACCCGGGTGGTATCAGTACGCAGACTACCTCAGTCATCAACTGGACGGCTCCGGGTCAGACGATCGCCAACGGTCTGACGCTCACCCTGAACACCAACCGTGAAGTCACGGTCGTGAACGGCAGCGGTGGAGGCAACACCGGCTTCTTCATCGACGTCTCCGGCTACTTCCTGTAAGAAACGACGATCTGCCCGTCACCACCAGCTAGTCGCCGAATGGCGGCGAGCTGGTGGTGCACGAGGCCGAAACCTGTGCAAGATTCTTGTACGGATCTTGACCTTGTAGGTCTTTTCTCCTCACGTCACCAGACGTAGCGTGCCGCCTACCAAAAGTAGTTGAGGCCCAAGGAGAAGCCCGTGGATCGAAACGAATTTTCTGTTCTCAAAGCAGACCTTCGCCGTATGCAGGCGCGCGTCGACGAGCTTGAGACCCAAGAGCAGGTCAGCCGGCGTCACATGCTGCGCGGCCTCGGTACCGCAGCCATCGGAGCTGCCGTCGGTGGCCTAGCGGTAGCCCGCCCAGCAGCTGCAACCGATGGGCTCGGACTCGTTATTGGAAACGACGCTCAGACTGCAACGACACCGACGAGTCTGACCGCGGTTGCTACCTGGGACTCCACCGACCCCACACTGGCCCGCGGGATCTTCAATGTCACAAACGACACTAACTTTACGGACACCACCGCCGCAATCGCCTGCCTTGCCGCCTACGCCGACGGCACTATGGCGGGTGGCCACAACATTGGGCTTTGGGCTACCAGCAAGGCGGGGGTCGGGGCGAGGCTGGACGGACCGATTCCTTTGCAACTCGCTGACGTCAGCGCTTCCGGTGCCCCCGACCAGACGACTGGCACCGCTGGCCAGTTTCGAGTCGATAACGGCGACCTCTGGTTTTGCGTCGCCAATTCCGGATCGACAAGGTGGCGCAAGATCAGCGGGCCGTTCTCGGCTGGTGCGTTCCACGCCGTCACACCCTTGCGTGCCTACGATTCGCGCGCTGCCAACCCGGTCGGCAACGTGGGCCCCATCTCAGTGGGCCAAAACCGCCTGGTCTCGGTGAAGGATGCTCGTGACAGCGCAGGTGTCGTCATTCAACTGAGCGCCGTTCCGCTCGATGCCAAGTCGGTCGCGGCCAACATCACCGTCACGGGCACGGTGGGCAGTTTCGGGTACCTGTCCATCAACCCAGGCGGCGACCTTGTTGAGCGCGCATCCACCATCAACTGGTCGTCCCCCGGTCAGACAATCGCCAACGGTGTGACGTTGACCCTCAACGCCAGCCGCGAACTGACCGTCATTTGTGGCGGGGTCGGGGGCAATAGCACGCAATTCATCGTCGACATCACCGGCTACTTCCTTTAGAGCACGGCGAGCGAGGAAGAATGCCGCGTTAGCATCGGCGAAATGGGCAAGACCACTGGTTGCACCACATCGAAGGTCGCCGTCAATGGCGTCGACCTGGTGGTGCACGAGGCTGGCAACCCGGCCAACCCGGCGGTCCTTCTCTGCCACGGCTTTCCTGATCTGGCACATTGCTGGCGCCACCAGATGGTGCCGCTCGCCGACGCTGGCTATCACGTCATTGCGCCGGATCAGCGCGGCTATGGCCACTCCTCAGCGCCCACCGACATCGCGGCCTACGGCATCGACCAACTGAGCGGCGACCTGTTCGGACTGCTCGATCACTTCGGTCACGACGACGCGGTGTTCGTCGGTCACGACTGGGGCGCGATGGTCACGTGGGATTCCGCTCGCATCGCGCCCGAACGCGTACGCGCAGTAGTCGCGGTCAGCGTGCCCTTCGTCGTTTGGCCAGCACCGCCGACTGACCTTTTCAAAATGGTCTATGGCGATCGCTTCTTCTACATGCTGTATTTCCAGCAGGTCGGGCCGCCGGAAGCCGAACTTGACGCCGATCCGCGGCGCACCATGGCGCACATGCTGTACAACGCGTCCGGCACGGGTATGACCACCAGAACTCGCACGAGCGAGCAGCCCCCGATGGAAGGCACCGGCTTCCTGACGCTGATGGTCGAGCCACCGCCAGCTCCCTACGTCGGGCCGGAGGGGCCGTGGCTTTCCTCCGCAGACCTTGATGTGTACGCGAACGAGTTCCAGCACAGTGGCTTCTTCGGACCGGTCAGTTGGTATCGCAACCTGGACGACAACTTCGTGCACATGCAGGGGTTCCCACCCGACCGCGTGACGATGCCGTGCTACTTCATCTGGGGCGAGCACGACGTCGTCAAGTTGATGGACCCGACCGGCCCCGACCGCATGAAGACGCAGTTATCAGATTTTCGTGGCACGACCGAGGTCGCTGGCGCCGGTCATTGGGTGCAGCAGGAGGCGCCGAAGGCGTTCAACGACGCGCTGCTGGGGTATCTCGCCACTGTTTAGGCTCGCGACGCTTTAGCGGCGATTGAGTTTTGCGAGCAGGCGCAAGATCTCCAGGTACAACCACACCAGCGTGGCCAGTAGCCCGAATGCGCAGTACCACTCCATGCCCTTAGGCCAGCCAGCGGCGACGCCGCGCTCGATCGTGTCGAAGTTGACGGCTAGCAGCATCGCGGCAAGCCCGGCTGCAGCAACGCTGAACAGAATTCCCATCGGGCTGGACGAGTTCAGGAACGGCACGCTGCCACCGAACAGGTTGATGGCGAACGACACGAGGTAAAACCCCATCAGGCCCATCGTTGCCATGATCACGATGCGGCGGAAGCGGTCGGTGACCTTGATGATGCGCGACTTATAGAGAAACAGCATCACCGCAAACACGGCCAGCGTGGCGCCGATCGCTTGCACGACGATGCCGTCGTAGGCGTCGTTGTACACCTTTGAGATGGCACCAAGAAAGAAGCCTTGTGCAATGGCGTAAATCGGTGCCAACACCTTGGCAAGAGTGGGCTTGAAGTGCAGCACGATGGCGCACACGAAACCGACGAGCACGCCACCAATGGCGAGAGCCGGGAACTTGACTTCACCAGAAACAGCGTTGGTTGCGGTCATCATCCAGCCAGCCACGGCGGAGCCGAGCAACAGTACGAGCAGTACACCCGTGGCAGTCGCCGTGCCGCTCACAGTCATCGTTTGCGATGACCAAGCACTGATCGGGCCATCGGTGATCGGCGTGTTGCGCGTCGAAGGATCGGGCGCACCCCAACCGGCACGAGCGGCGTCGTTGACGGCCTTATCTGACATGAGCGGATTCATTGCTGCCTCCTACGTCAATATGAGTCGATTGAGCGAAACGCTAACGGGCGTCAGCGCAGATCGTGCGCGCTGGCGCCGTCCCACAGATCAATGCTGGGTGGCGACGTGAGCAAGCCAGTGCAGCTTTGCGCCATCTCGATCATCCCCGGACTATCGAAGTGCGCTCGCTGAGCTGTCCCAGAATCCCACTTCTGGATCAGCAGATATTGGCCGGGGTAGGCGACGGACGCGCACAGGTCGACGTTGCGACAACCGGGTTCCATACGGGTGAGCACGACGTACTTGGAAAGCACGGCCAGCAAAGGTTCCGCATCCGCTGCCTGGAATTGCATCGTCACGATCGTCAGCTCAATAGCGCAGAACCCTATCTGTGAACGACAGCTAGTGAATTCGTGCACGGGGGTTGTGGGGCTTGACGCAGTCGGTATCGTAAGCAAATCACCGGGTGCTTGCCGCCCTGGTAACCGTTCAACCCAGCCGTTCAGTCCAGGCCTTTTGATTTAGGGAGCAAATTGTGGCGAAAGATCGCGTGGAACGGGACGAAGAAGACCTGGTCCGCCTGTATCTGACCGATATTGGCCAATACACACTGCTCACCAAGGACGACGAGGTTCGCCTCGCCAAGCAGATCGAAGCCGGCAAGTTAGCCAACGACGAACTTTCCAACGCGAAAGGCATCACGCCTGCGCGCAAGCGCGAACTGCGCCGTGCGGCCCGCGAAGGCGAAGACGCCGAGCGCGGTTTCGTGCAAAGCAACTTGCGACTGGTGGTGTCGATCGCCAAGAAGTACCAAGCGTCTGGCTTGCCGCTGCTCGACCTGATCCAGGAGGGCAACCTCGGCCTGATGCACGCGGTCGAGAAGTTCGACTGGCGTAAGGGTTTCAAGTTCTCCACGTACGCAACCTGGTGGATCCGCCAAGCAATCACTCGCGGTATCGCGAACACCGGTCGCACCATCCGCTTGCCAGTTCACGCGGGCGACACTCTCGCTCGTTTGCAGAAGGCGCGTAGCCGACTGGAACTGAAGATGGGCCGCCCGGCGACGCTCAGCGAACTCGCCAAAGAAGTCGAGATGCCCGAAGACAAGGTCACCGAGGCGTTGCGCTTCGCAGCCGAGCCGCTGTCGCTCAGCGAACCGCTTCGAGAAGACGGCGATGCCGAGCTCGGCGACGTGGTCGAAGACCGCTCGGCGGAGAGTCCGTTCGAAGTTGCCGCCACCGCGTTGTTGCCCGATGAAATCTCACGCTTGCTGGCCCCGCTCGACGAGCGCGAGCGCGAGATTCTGAAGCTGCGCTTCGGCCTTGACCGGGGCGAGCCACGCACACTCGAAGAAGTTGGCGAGCACTTCAACCTCACCCGCGAACGCATCCGCCAAATCGAGGCACGGGCGATGAGCAAGCTGCGTCACCCCTCCTCCGACACCGGTGCGCGCGACCTTCTTGCCGTGTGATGCCAGTACAGGTGCGGGTTGCGCAACCTGACGACGCCGACGCCATCGCGGCGGCGCACATTGAAGGCTGGCGTGTGGGCTATCGCCACGTGTTCCCCACCGAGTTTCTCGATGCACCGGAATTCGCTTCCTCACGGCTCGAACGCTGGCGCGGTTGGACGTGGAGCGAGTTCGCCGACTCACAACTCTTCGTAGTGCTGATCGGTGACCGCGTCGTCGGGTTCGGACATATCGGGCCCGAGCGTGTGGACCCCGCCTGCGACCAAAGCGGCACCGACGCCAACCCCGCACTCGAAGGAACGACAACGACCAGAGCGCGTGGCGAGGTGTACGGGTTCTACCTGCATCCCGAAGCGTGGGGTTCTGGCGCGGCTTCGGCCCTGATTGCGCGCTGTCACGAGTACCTGCGCGACGAGGGCTTCGCCGATGCGGTGTTGTGGGTGCTGCGCGATAACCCACGTGCCCGCGTGTTCTACGAGAAGTCGGGCTGGCGGGCCACAGGCAACGACATGATGTTCGAGCCGCAGAACGCTGCGCCGGTGCCAGAAGTCCAGTACACCGTTCACCTCTAACCCGTTCAAGGTCGTCTAACCCGTTCAAGGTCGTCCCGCCACGTGGCGATATCACTTGGTATGGAATTCGTTGATCTCGTTCCCAATTCGCTGACGTTCCGCGTCATCAACACCCTTGAAATTGAGGACGAAGCCGAGATTCCGGATGGCTACTCCGGGCGCGTGCGGCGCTACCTCGCCGGATCACTCGTCTATGTGGCGTGGTACCGCGACGGTCTGCTGCATAATCCGGGCCGCTCCAATGCCGCCTACCGTCGGCTGCGCGCCGACGGCAAGCTGAAGTACGAGTTGTTCTACTCGCGAGGCGTACTCGACGATCCGACGGGCGGCGGACCTGCAGTGCGCGGCTTCTTTGCCGACGGCTCAGTTCACTACGAGGAGCACTATCGCAACGGCAAGCGCAACGACGCGGACGACGGAACACCTGCGATCCGTAAGTGGCGCAACGACCGAAGTCTGCGACACGAGTTGCGCTATCACGACGGGCGACGTGGCATCGCCCGTCCGCGTGCAATGCTCACTGCATGACAGCCCGAACCGCAGCTCCATCACTTCGACGTCGGCTGTGGTTCTGGTTCGAACGCATGATGGCCCGCGGTGCTGGGCCACTGATCGCATTGCTCGCTCTCGTCACTTTGGTGCTCATCGTCGTCTGCGCGACCATCGTGTTCGTCGGGGGCATCACTAACCCAAACGGTGAGCGTGGCTTCATCGAGGCTGGCTGGTCGTCGCTCATGCGCACCTTCGACCCGGGAACGATGGGCGGTGATAGCGGATGGTCGCTGCGCGGTGTCAGCTTGGTAGCGACGCTCGGCGGACTATTCATTGTCAGCGCTCTCATCGGTGTGATCACCACCGGCCTCGACGGGCGACTGCAGTCGCTGCGCCGCGGTCGTGGGTCGGTGGCACTGAATGGCCACACGCTGATCCTGGGTTGGTCGTCCGCTGTCGAGGCGATAATCGCCGAGTTGGCCGAAGCGAACGGCAACCAACGTAAGTCCGCCGTCGTGGTGCTCGCCGACTTCCCCAAGGAAGCGATGGACGATGCCCTGTCGAGGGTTTCCAAGATCAACAAGCGAATGATCACCATCACGCGCACGGGCGAAACAGCCAATGTCGAGAACCTGCGCACGGTTAGCGTCGAAACCGCCAAGTCGGTGGTCGTCGTTTCTAGCGAACAGTCGGCCGATGCCGATCCCGACGCGGTGCGCACGACTCTCGCTGTATTGAATGCCACCGACTACAAGGGTCATGTAGTGGTCGAACTGAAGCGACGTAACTTGGCCGACACTCTGCACACGGTGTCGCGCGGTCGTGCGCTTGCGGTCACCGGACCGCATGTGATTGCGCAGGTCACCGCCGAAGTCTGCCGTTATCACGGGATGAGCGCGGTCTATCAAGACCTGTTCGACTTTGAGGGTGACGAGATCTACTTCCACAACGAGCCAGGGTTGATCGGTCGCTCGTTCGGCGAGGCGGTCCAGTCGTTCGAGACCTCATCGATCCTCGGCCTGCGTTCAAGCGACGGTGAGATTCTCCTCGCGCCGGCAGTCGACACCGTGCTCGCCGAAGGCCACATGCTGATTGCGATCAGCAAAGACGACGACACGATCGTGCGGATACCCGGCGCGCAGCCGGCAGCGATCAGTGCCAAGCCGTTCGCTGAGACAACCGCACCGACGCCGGTGCTGCTGCTCGGCTGGAACCACTTGGCGCAACCGTTGCTATCGCAACTCGATCGACGTTTGCCCGCGGGCTCGCAGATCATGGTCTGCGACCCCGAGCCGCCCGACGCATCGATGAAACTGATGCGTTGCACGCTGAGCGTGATGCGCGGCGACCCGCAAGATCACGCCACGCTGCAACGGTTGGTGCACGAGCGGGCGTACCACACCATTGCGATCCTCAGCGGGCGAGCGCGCTCCGTGGCCGACGACGACAGTCGCAACCTGTTGACATTGCTCAGCCTGCGTCAGATTCTTGACGAGCCGAACTGTCCGAGCATCGATGCATTCATCCTCACCGAGTTGCGCAACGCAGCCAACGTTCAAATCGCCGGCGGCTCCGACAGCGACAACTTCATCGTCAGCGACCGACTCGTCGCGCAAGTGATGTCGCAGTTGTCCGAGAACCACGAGCTGATGTCCGTCTTCAACAGTCTTTTCGACGCCAGCCAAGTCGAACTTTCGGTCGTTCCGCTCGGGCGGTTGGGCATCACCAACTCGTGCACGGTGCGCGACGTCGTGGTGGCCGGTCTCGAGCGGGCGATGCTCGTGCTTGGAACCATCACCGGTTCAACAGTGAACGTCAACGCCGCGAAGTCGTCACCGATCAGTGATACCTCGGCGGCCGCAGCGATCGTGTTGCGCCACCCGCAGTCCTGAGCAGGTGTCGTGTCGAACAGTGCCAACTCGCGATTCCGGGTGACTAACCTGCTGCCCGGGTTCACCGTCTTGCGCGGGTACCAGGTTCGGTGGCTACGGCCCGACCTGATGGCGGGACTGACGGTGGGTGCGATGCTCATCCCGCAGTCGATGGCGTACGCCGAGTTGGCTGGCCTGGCACCGCAGTTCGGGTTCTACGCAGTGATCGGCGCCTTGGCGGTGTACGCGCTCGTCGGTACCAGCCGCCACTTAGGCGTCGGGCCCGAGCCGGGCACAGCAATCCTGGCGGCAGCAGGTGTCGGTGCCATCGCCGGCGGTGACCCCGAGCGTTACATCGCGCTGATGGCCGCGCTCGCCCTAGTGGTGGCAGCTATCTGCCTCGCCGGTTTCGTCGCCCGCCTCGGTTTCCTCGCGGCCATCCTCTCCAAACCAGTACTCGTGGGGTACATCACGGGCGTCGGCCTCACCTTGCTCAGCAGCCAGATCGCTGGCTTCACCGGGATGGAGATCACACACGACGGGTTCTTCGCGCGTTTCCGGCAGCTGCTCGCCGACACCGGAGCTGTCCATCTCACCACGTTGGGGATTGCGGCAGGGACGCTTGGCCTCATCCTCGTGCTCAAGCGCATTGCGCCAAGAGTGCCCGGGGCATTGGTCGGCGTTGTGTTAGCCACGGTGATCGTTGCCGTGTTCGCGCTCGACAAGCACGGCGTAGCCGTGGTTGGTTCAATCCCGAGTGGTCTACCCGTGCCTGGGCTCCCCGACGTCTCGCTCGCCGATCTCGGCCGACTACTGCCGGTTGCGGCCAGCGTCGCGCTGGTCGGTTACAGCGACAACGTGCTCACCGCTCGTTCGATCGCCGCTGGGCGGGGCTACAGCATCGACGCCAACCAAGAACTGCTCGCACTCGGACTCACCAACCTGTCAGCTGGCCTGTCGCACGGCTTTCCACTCTCATCAAGCGCCAGTCGGACGGTCGTGCCGGCGTCGTTGGGCAGCAAGACGCAGCTTGTGTCGCTGCTGGCCTCGGCGTTCGTCGTCGCCGCGTTGCTGTTCCTGCGGCCGGTGCTCGGCGAGATTCCGCAGCCCGCGCTGGCGGCGGTCATCGTCTCGGCAGCGATCGCGATCATCGACATCCGCGGCTATCGCAGCTTGCTGAAGGTAAGTACGGCGGAAATGGTCCTAGCTGTCCTCGCGGCCCTGGGAGTGATCGTGTTCGGCGTGCTAACCGGTGTGCTTGTCGCCATCAGCCTTTCAATCGTCTTCGCGTTGCATCGGATCGCCCGGCCGCACGACGCAATCCTCGGCGACCTACCCGGCGTCGAAGGCTGGGTTGACGTCGACGCATATCCGGAGGCGGAGACCGAGGCTGGTCTCGTCGTGTACCGCTTCGATGCCCCGCTGTTCTTCATCAACGCCGAACACTTCCACAAGCGACTCGAGCAAGTCCTGATCGAGAGCCCCGCTGACGCGGAATGGCTCGTGATCGATTTTGAGGGCATTGGTTCCGTCGACGCGACTGCCATCGACGTGTTGGTCGAGTTGTTGCAGCGGCTAGCAGAACTCGGCGTGTCGAAGGTCGTGGTGGCCCGCGCCAACGATCACGTCTTGTCTCGGCTGCGGCGAGCCGATCTACTCGAGCCCGCTGGAACGCTGGGCGTGTTCCCGACCATCAACAGCGCGGTGAGGGCGTACCGACAGCACCGCGCCTGAGCCGGGCGCAATAGGATCGCTGAATGACCAACCACGGTGGTGCCGAGGCAGCGACGCGCAGTGGAACGGTGCTCGTCGTCGATGACGACGCGTTCAATCGAAGGCTGCTGGTGCGTGCGCTCGAACGCGACGGACATCAGACGCTCGAAGCCGCCGACGGAGTTGAGGCCTTGACCATGCTCCGCGATTACGAGCCTGACGTGATGCTGCTCGACATCGTGATGCCGAACCTCGACGGCTATGGCGTCCTTTCTGCGATGAAGGAGATGCCACGAGTCTCGGGTACGCCGACCGTGATGATCTCGGGGGTCGAGACGCAGGACGCGGTAGTGCGTTGCATTGAACTCGGCGCCGACGACTTCCTGCCGAAGCCTGCCGACGTGACGATCCTGCGCGCACGAGTGAACGCCGGGCTCAACAAGAAACGCCTGCACGCTCTGCAACGCGAACACGTGCGGCTCGTGTTCTCACGATTCCTTCCGGAGGCGGTCGTCGATCAAATGCTCGCTGACGAGAGCGGCGACGCGCTGCTGTCGGCACGGCGCATGGTGGGCACGGTGATGTTCACCGATCTGCGCGGCTTCACGACGTTCGCCGAGAACCATCCGGTCGAGACGGTCATCGATGTGCTGAACCACTACCTCGGCGAGGTGAGCGATGCCGTGCTCGACGCCGGCGGCACGCTGGTCGCGTACCTCGGTGACGGCGTCATGAGCGTGTTCGGCGCACCGGTCGAGACGCCGGACCATGCCGACCGCGCCATCGCGACCGCGCGCGAGATCGTCGGGTTGCGACGAGACCGTTTCAATCAGTGGCTGCGCGAGCAGGGCCTAGACAAGGTGTTCGACATCGGCGCCGGACTCAACTCGGGTCCGCTGATGTCGGGCAACGTTGGCTCTGCCCGCCGACTCGAGTACGCCGCGATCGGCGATACCACCAACACCGCCGCACGCGTCGAGTCGCTCACCAAGGACTACGCCCATCCGATCCTGCTGACGCAGGCCGTCGTCGATCACCTCACGGGCACCGTCGACGGTCTCCAGTTCGTCGACGAGGTGACGCCGCGCGGACGCATGAGCGCGGTGCGACTCTGGACGGTGTCGTGAGCGCGCCGCTCGCTCTCGAGACGCCGAGTGCCCGAGACATGGCCGCAGGCGAAAGGGAGCGCATCGCCCCTCTGTGGTGGGCTGGCGCCGCCGCCGCCGGGATTGTGCTGCTGGTGCTGTGGCGGATGGAGCCGGGCACCGAGGCTCGCTCGTGGGTAGCGCGCACCACCGCACTCGTCGCGTCTGCGATCTTCTTCTTCGTCGCCGTGAAGCTGCCACGACGAGAACGGATCGTGTGGCTCCTCCTCGGCGGCTACCAACTGCTCACCGCCCTCACCGACATCGTCTTCGACTACCAGACCTTCACGCTCGGCGAGCCGCCATTCCCGGGCATCGCCGACATCGGGTATCTCGCTTGCTACCCCTTTGCTTTCCTCGCACTCGCGCTGCTCGGCAAGCGGGCGAGCCCGGGCCGCGATCTCGAGGCGTGGGTGGACAGCGGAATCATCGCGCTCGCCACCTTCTCCGTCGTCGGCGTGCTCATCATCGGACCGCTGGTGGAGTCGTACGGCGTGTTCGACTCGACGACGGCGGTCGCGGTGGCGTATCCGTTGCTCGACGTAGTGGTCGTCGCTGCACTCGTGAGACTGCTGATCGTCCCGCGCGCACACAACATTGCGCTGCGACTGGTGGCCTTCGCGATGCTCATCTTCCTTGCGCTTGACCTCTACTACAACTACACCGTCCTCTCCGACTCGACCGCCGACTACGAGGTGCCGTGGATGCTCGCGATGATGACGATGACGCTCGCCGTCAGCGCTCCCGGTGCCGGACGCATCGAACCGGTGTCGGAGGAGCAGTCAGACAGCGTGACACCGGTCCGTGCGCTCGCGCTGACCGCCGGCGTGCTGGTCGGCCCTGTGCTCGTCGTGCGCGAGGTGGCGCAGCGCGACATCAACGCGCTGAAGTGGCTGGCCCCGCTGTCCATCGCCGTGACCGCGCTGTTGCTGTGGCGCACGTATCGCCTGCTGCGGACTGTGCAGGCCCAGCGCGCCGGCCTCGCCGCGCTGGTTGAGAGCGAGGCAGCCGCGCGACGCGAGGCTGACGACGCGAACGACGCGAAGAGCCGGTTCCTTGCGACGATGAGCCACGAGATCCGCACTCCGATGAACGCGATCATCGGCATGAGCGGGCTGCTCGCGGAGACGCCTCTCGACGGCGAGCAGAGCGAATACGTCGGGATCGTGTCGAGCAGCGCCGAGTCGCTGCTGACGATCATCAACGACGTTCTCGACTTCTCCAAGATCGAGGCAGGGCGGATGGACGTCGAGTCAGTCGAGTTCTCACTGCACGACTGCATCGCTGGCGCAGTCACGCTGATGGGACCGCTCGCAGCGCGCAAGGGGCTCGATCTTGTGATGGAGACCGACGGCGGGTTGCCCGATCGGGTCCTGGGTGACGGCAACCGACTGCGCCAAATCGTGCTCAACCTGATCGGCAACGCGGTCAAGTTCACCGAACGAGGCCACGTACGGATCTCAATCGCCACTGATCGCTGTGTCGTTGACGAGGACTGCACGGTGATGATCAATGTGACGGACACGGGGATCGGCCTGTCGACCGAACAGGCGGGGCGAATGTTCCAGTCCTTCAGCCAGGCCGACATCTCGACGTCGCGCAAGTACGGCGGCACCGGCCTCGGCCTCGCGATCTCGCGCCGCCTCGCGGAGCTGATGGGCGGCGATGTCACTGTCGCGAGCCCAGGACTTGACGGAGCCGGGAGCACGTTCACTGTCGCGCTCCGCGCGCGTGTGGTGCGTGAAGCGACACCGGTTGCGGCGACCGACGCGCTCCACGGCTTTACCGTCGTCGTCGCCGACCGCAGCGACGTGCAACGCCAACTGATCGGCAACCTGCTCTCGTCATGGGGAGCCAACGTCGTGTCCACAAAGGGCGGAGCCGACCTCGCGACCGTCCTGGCCGAAAGCGAGATCGGCGCCGTCGTCCTCAACTGCTCCGGCGAGGACGCCGCGGTGCGCGCACGGATGATCGCCGCGTTGCGCGAACGCGGCAATGCGCCGCCGTTCATCCTGACGTCGTCGGCGTCGCGGCGCGAGGTCATGTCGGATCCGCTCTGGAACGTCGCCGGAGAAGTGGGATGGGTTTCGAAACCGGTGCTCGCGGCGCAGCTCTTCATCGCGATCAGCAATGCTCTGGGGATGGCGCATGAGGACGACTCGGAGGTGTCCGACGCGACAGAGGACGAGCGGCCGGAGCGGCCTTCGCTCACGATCCTGCTCGCCGAGGACAACGCCATGAACCAGAAGCTGGCGGTGACCGTGCTCGAGCGCCTCGGCCACAGGGTCGCCGTCGCGAGTGACGGGCAGGAGGCGGTGGACATGGCGATGGTCGCCCAGTACGACGTGATCCTGATGGACGTCCAGATGCCGGGCGTGGACGGGCTCGAGGCAACTCGCCAACTCGTCGCGCTGCAGGGCGACGCGCGACCGCGCATCGTCGCCCTGACGGCGGACGTCACTACCGAAAGCCGTGCCGCCTGCATGGAGGCCGGCATGCACGACTTCATTACCAAGCCGCTCCGCCGGAGCGAGCTCATCGATGCGCTCGACGCAGTTCAGAAGCGAGGGGTCGAGTCGGCACCGGCCGACGTAGAACAGCCGGCGCGAGGCGGTGTCATCGCCACGCGAGAGGAGTTCACGCGCCGGGTCGCCGACCTCGTCGGCGACGAGGACCCGCAGTTCGAGGCCGAGCTGGTGCAGTCGTTCCTCGCCGATGTCCCCGGCGTGTTGGCATCGATCGCCACCGGACAGGAGACGAGCGACCACGCGCTCATCAACCGTGCTGCGCACACACTGAAGTCACAGGCTGCCGTGCTCGGTGGCGACCCGCTCGCTGAGGCCTGCCGTGCACTCGAGGCCGCCTCCGCTGACGGCATGCCGGACGAGCACCTGATCACAGAAGTGATCACTCGGGCCCACGACGTCGAGGCGGCGCTGCGAGCGGCATGGCCCGAGCTCGACGGCGCGAGTTCGTCGTAACAGGTGGGCGGGGGTGCTCGGTGACCAAACCGTGACCACCGAGGGGGCCTCAATTCAACTCCCCGACCTCATCGGGGCTTGTGGGATTCATCAGCAGCGAGCGGCTCTTGCTCGGGGTCCACTCCACTGCGCTCGCCGATCTTCCCGGCGTTGGCGGCTGGGAGGTCGTGTGGTGGTGTGATTCCGGGGTCTCGTTCACGTCGGTCGGCTCGGAGAGAGGCGAGGACGGCGACGGTGAGCACCAGGGTGATGACGCTGAGCGAGATGTAGGTCGGCAGGTGGACTTCGAACGGTTTGCCGATGAGGAGCATCTTGAAACCGACGAAGGCCAAGATGACGCCGAGGCCGATGTTGAGGTAGCGGAACTTGCCCTGCATTCCGCCGAGCAGGAAGTAGAGGGCCCGCAATCCGACGATGGCGAAGGCGTTGGCGGCGAACACGATGAACGGTTCGCGGCTGACGGCGAGGATTGCAGGGACGGAGTCGACGGCGAAGACGACATCGGTGGCTTCAATGAGGATCAGCACCGCGAACAGCGGTGTCGCGACCCGTTTGCCGTTGCGACGGGTGAAGAGTTTCTGTCCGTCGTACTCGTCAGTGGTCGGCACAAAACGCCGCACGAGTCGCATGGCAATGTTGTTGTTGTAGTCGACCCTTTTGTTTTCGTCGTGGCGCGCGATCTTGACGGCGGTGTAGAGCAAGAACGCACCGAAGACATACAGGATCCACTCGAACCGTTCGATGAGTGAGACACCAGCAAAGATGAACACGGCGCGCAGGACGAGCGCTCCGAAGATGCCCCAAAACAGGACCCGGAACTGGTAGTGGCGGGGCACGCCGAAGAACGAGAAGATGACGGCCCACACAAACACGTTGTCGACCGACAGGCTCTTTTCGATGAGGAACCCGGCGTAGTACTCGCTGCCCGCCTGGCCGCCTTGCCAGATCAGTATCACCACGCCGAACAGCAGACCGATCGAGACCCAGACCGCTGACTCGATCGCCGCTTCTTTGATCGTGATCACATGTGCGGTGCGGTGCACCAGCAAGAGATCGGCAATCAGCATGACGCCGATCGCCCCGACGAGGGTCATCCATACCCACAGGGGGACGCTGAAACTGGCGAAGTTGTCCTCGACCACGCTCTCGGCGGCGAGGAAGAATGTTGAGGGTAGAGCGAGCATGTGTGTGTCCTTGGATAGGCGATCGGTAGTTGAGGCGTCAGCAGGTGAGCACGCTGACGGAAGCGCACGTCGCTAGCGCGGACCCCACCCGTCGGGAGAAGGAGGAGGTTGCCATCGGGTCAAACTGTAGAACGCGCTAACCAGGAAGCCAATCCCTAACTTCGGGCGTTTCGGGAGCGTTTTATTGCCGAATCTCGGAGTGTTAATTTGGGATCTGGGACTGTACTGCGGGACTCGTTGGTGGCAACCAGGGGCCGGGCGCGGACAGCAAGTTCAAGCACGAAACGGCCTTCAGGGTCGTGGGGAGAGTGACCGGTGAGCTGGGTGATCCGTTGCAGCCGATAGCCGACTGCTCGGGGGCTGAGGTGCAACGCCCGCGCCGTGGCCGAGAGATTACCCAACGCGGAGATGTGGGCCTCGAGTGTCTCGATGAGATGCTGCGCTCCGCCTCGAGCACGCTGCAGCGGACCGAGCACCGTCGCGACCAGCTCGCCGACCAGGCCAACGTCGGCGGTCAAGACGCGATACGGCATGAGCTCCTCGAAGCGGGCGACCGAACCGGCGCGGTTCAGCCGACCGGCAAGCTCGAGAGACTGGCGGGCCTCAGCGTAGGAGCGCACCAGGCCACCAGGCCCGCGACCAGGGCTACCGATTCCGAGTCGCCATGGTTCTTCGCCGGTTTCTTCCAGGGAACGGATGAGGTCGGTAGCCGGGTCTCGGGCGGCGCCCGGGAAGACGCAGACCAGCAATCCTTCCTTGGTGGCAACCATGACATCGCGCCCTCCATGCGTAGCCAGGACATGGGCTTCGACCCGGCTGTGGATCGGGCCGCCGTCAAGTAGTCGCCGACCGGTTCGGGCGACGGCGACTTGGTGGGTGCCAGCCAGGTTGAACCCGAAACGGGCGGCTCGCCCCAGCATCAGATCCGGCTCCCCGCTCCCCGCGAGGAGGTCATCGACGAACTCGCGGCGGAGTGATTCCTCGAATCGAATCGTGCGACGCTGGGCCCGCGCGTAACCCTCCGCGAGGGCCTGGGCGGCGTCGTCAGCCGCCCGAAACATCGTCGCCGCTGCCGCCGCCACAGTGGTCGCGTTCGAACGTGCTGCCCGGGTGTCGATCTCGGCCCACAACCGCCAGGTGGCGCTGAGATACAAGTCGAGCACCGCCGACAGGGCAAGGCCCTGATCGGCGGCTTCCTCACCCTGGTAGCGGCACGTCTCGAGATCGACGCGTGACAGACGTTGCCCGCTCCGAACTACATCGATGATGGTGCGCAGGTACTCACCCAGCATCGCGGGATCGACGCCTGCGTCACGGGCGGCGAGAACGCCGACGTTGTCGGCGTTCGTCGCTGATGGTCCAACGAGCGCCTCGATGTCTGAGCGGCTACTGGCGGATCGTGAGACCATCGGTTGAGTCTGCCTGGTTTCGGAAACAAACGCGCCTTGATCCTGCCGATGTGGGCCGTTGTATTCATCAAACCGGCGTAGGAGAGTGTGTCGCATGAGCGCCCGCCCCGACACCACGGCCCGACACCACGAGCGTCACATCCACCCTCAGCACCCCAACAAGGAAGAGCCTTCATGAATCACTCGCTACTCGCCGAACTCCAGCGCCAAGACGCATACCCGAGCGTCTCCCTGCTCTTCACGACCAAACCGGGACCGTCGATGGCCTCAAGTGACCTCGACGCGTTGAACGGGCTCGCCGATACCGCCGACCGCAGGCTGGAAGGCGACGTGCCCGACGAAACCCGTCGGACCGTGATCGAATCGGTCAGAGGCCTCATCGGATCGCTCGCCGAACAGAGAGCGACCAAGGCAATCGCGGTGTTCGCGTCGCCCAACTACTCCGCAGTCGTCCATCTCGGAGACGCAACACGCGACCGCGTCGTGATCGACGACACCTTTGCGACACGCGACCTCGTCGCCGACGCCAACCGGACGGCGCTATATCGAGTCGTCACGCTCAGCGACCACAAGTCCCGTGTGTTCCTCGGCGACCGCGCCCGATTGGTCGAGGAACGGACCCAAGCATGGCCACTTCACCGTGTGGAGGACCAGAGCCTGGCCACATGGGCCCACGCAGTGACCGCCGCCGTCGCAGCCGAACACGCTCGACAACCACTCCCGACCTTGGTAGCCGGCGTCAATCGCTCGGCCCGCGAAGTCGCCAAGGCGAGCAACATCGACGTGATCGGGATCATTCGCGGCAACCACGACCGGACAAGCTGGGCAGATCTCCACAACCAGGCGTGGCCACTCGTCTGCGACTGGCTACGCATCGACAGCCAACGAGCACTCGGCCAGCTCGACACAGCCCGTGGCGCCAACCGATACGCAGGCGGTGTCAACGAGATCTGGGAGCTCGCCCACGACGCACGCGTCGAACTCCTCGTCGTTGAGGAAACCTACGCCTACCCGGCGCGACTTCGCGACGGACAGCTCATCGCCGCCGTCGACACCGAAGCCCCCGACGTGATCGATGACGCCATCGACGAACTGATCGAGATCGTCCTGAACAACAGAGGGCGCGTCGCGATCATCGCCGACGGAACTCTGGTCGAGCACGACCGACTCGCCGCAGTCCTTCGGTACTAGACATGTGCGTCTTGGGTTGGCCACCACTACGTTTCGCCTCGGTGACGCGCAATGCCAGCTGATCTCGCGTTACGAGACGAACGGATCGTCATTCACGATCGCAGCGGTAACAGCTTGCCGTTCTCGCGTGGCATTATGGCAACCAGCCTGCTTGCGACTGGCATCCCGACCGAGGACGCGTACAGGTTGGCGTCTGCTGTGCAGTTGCGGCTGTTGGAGACCGGCACCAACGACCTTGACGCGGAGGATCTCGTTGCGTTCACGACCGCCGCGCTCGGCGAGATCGTCGGCGGGTCCGAAATCGCCGAACGCTGGGAATCGTGGCGCCACGCGAAGCGAACAGGCCGACCTCTGGTGATCGTGTTGGGTGGTGCCCCTGGGGTGGGAAAGAGCACGATCGCAACACGGCTGGCGGTGCGACTCGGCATCACCCGAGTGGTCACCACCGACACCATCCGCGAGGTGCTCCGGACCGTCGTACCCGCAGTGGTGCTCCCTGAACTACATCAGTCGGCGTTCGAGCTCGTGGTCGACAGCTCCATAGATCCCTATGCCGGCTTCAATCGGCAATGCGATGCCGTCGGTGCAGCCGCTGTCGCCGTGGCCGACCGACTCGCATGCGAGCACCGATCGATGATCATCGAAGGGGTGCATCTTCGACCGGGGACACTCTCGACAGCGCTAGCCGAACATCCGGCGGACCCGATCGTTGTCGAGCGGTTGGTTGTAAAGCATCGAATCGACCTTCACGAAGAGAACCTCCGGCGGCGCGGGTTCAGCGAGCCGCTGCGGGCGGGCCACCGGCACCTCGATGGTCTCGAGCGGATCCGATCGATCCAGGAACACCTGGTCGCGCAGGCCGATCTCGCACGAGTCCTTGTCATCGACATCGCCGATACCGGTGAGTTTACGCAGGACCTCATTCAAGAGATCGTCCAGCGGATTGGGCCACAGGCAGTCGCTCCGTGAACGCCCCACGACCGGGAAACATCAGATCGGTGCCGCAACTGCTGGTGCTTGACGGCCAGGGTGTGGTGTTCAACAACCCGTTTCCGACGTTCCTCGCCGACCTCGGGGTTCGCAGCGGGCTCGGTGAACGGGAGGTCTCCTCCCGATGGTCCGGTGAGCTCCGTCTGCCGTTCTGGACCGGCCAACTCGGCGAGGCAGAAATGTGGGCGCGCCTTGCGCCCGGGCTGCCGACCTCCGACCTTCGAAGGGACCTCGAACGGCGTTACGCGCCGGGTCCGCTGTTCGATCTCGTCCGGCGCTCGACTGGGCGGTTGTGGTTGCTGTCGAACCATCGTGGTGACTGGTTGCGACCGCGTCTCGAACGGTTCGCGCTGACCGACCGATTCGAAAGGATTCTCGTTTCCGACGAACACGGCATTTCGAAGCCGTCTCCCAAGGCGTTCGCTGATCTGGTCGACTCAGGATGTCTCTACGTGGACGATGCTGCGCAGAACGTTGATGTTGCACGATCGCTGGGTATCGATGCGATTCACGTCGACGAGGCGGTCAGGCGGTTGGCGCACAAATAGCGAGTTGGCGGAGGTGGACGGGAATCGAACCCGCCGGACGAGGATCGAGAAGCCAGCGCGGGGCGGTGTCATCGCTACGCGAGAGGAGTTCACGCGCGCCGTGTTGGCATCGATCGCCACCGGACAGGAGACGAGTGACCAAACGGTGACCACCGAGGGGACCTTGGGACCGGTCTCCGTTCAGGCCCCTCGACGCGCGTCAGAAACTCCTCGCACATTCTCAACCAATCTTCATCGTCGTGCGTCTATGAGGTTGTATGAGTTCCTTGAGCAAGACTTCGAGGCCGGCGATCGTGACTGTTCAGATTGATGACGGTCAGATTGACGACGGCTATGGCGAGGTGTTCGCTCAACATCGGGTCGCTGTGTTCCGGTTCGCAGCGATGTTGTGCGGGAGCGATGAGGTCGCCGAAGACATCACGGCCGAAGTCTTCGCGCGGGTATTGCCGAAGTGGCGCAAGGACCTTGTCCTGGAACCTTTGCCGTATCTGCGGCGTGCCGTATTGAATGAAGTCAGATCGAGATGGCGTCGTCGTGTTCACGAACGCCGAGCTGCCGCCCGTGCCCGCAGAGGCGAAGAACTCAGGTCTGACGCCGACCGGGTTGAGCTACGCGAACCACTCCTCACCGCGCTGAACCTGCTGCCCTTTCGGCAGCGGACGGTGGTCGTGTTGCGCTACGTCGAGGACATGTCCGAGTTCGACGTCGGCCGTTGTCTTGGGATGGCTCCCGGAACTGTGAAATCACAATCGAGTCGTGGCCTCGCCACGCTCCGCACCCTAATGATGGAGGTAGATCGATGAGTATCGGCATCGACGATGACTTCGAGCGCTCAGTGCGCGACCGACTGCATGCAGCGGGAGCGCTCAAGGCGCCCTCGGCGCATTTGGAAGCAAGAACTCGCCAGCGAGAACGTCACCATGCGCGACAATTGTCCGCGACACGATTCGGCGCAGTGGCTGTCGCTGGCGTCGTAGTGGTCGGCGGAATCGTCGCGATCCAACGAACTCACACGGAGCCCTCTGCGACCTTGACCGCCTCGGCGAATGCCGACGCCGGTGCACTGTTCCCCATCCTCGACCTGTCAGGTGTGCCTCAGCCATTCCGTGACAAAGTCGGAGCGTCTTACTTTCAGAGCGTCAGCGATGAATGGGCGGGGGTGCTCGGCACCACCTCAAGCGGCGAAGGTGAGCAAAACCTTGTCGTCATCACGGTGTTCCCGATCGGCACGCAGGTCGCGCTCGATGACGAGAAGCCCGGCCGACGCACCGGTGTATCCGAAGTGGCCCACCTCGAAGGTGGTCACACCCTGTTCTGGACAGTCGGTGATGTCCCGTTCTCTGCGTTTGGTAGCGATCTGAACACGCTCTACGCCCTGATCGACGTCGTCGAACCCATCGACGGTTCCGGAACTCGCGGTGGCTATCAGTTCACCGCACCACTGCCCACTGGCCTTGAGGAACTAGTCGTTCCAACCCATCGAAAACCGCACAACGGACCTTCGTTGAGTACCGACGACGGGGCGCTCGATGTGGCGGTGTATGAACTCTCACCGTTGACACTGTTGGTCACCGGCGGCAACTTCTCGGTCGAGACAACCAGGGTCAACGACATGGACGTCGCGGTCGGTCGGCACGGCGTATGGACCGCAGTCGCAATAGCAGTCAGTCCGAGCAAGACAATGCTCATCAGCAGCAACACGCTCGACTTACAGCACCTGGCACAAGTCGCCGAACACATCAAGATGGTCGATGAGTCGACCTGGCGGCAGCACTACGGCCTCCAGGACTCGCCCACTCAAATCGTGGCACCGACCACAACGGCAGGCTGACTCGCTCCGCCTGGGAACTGTGCGTTCATCGCCTTAACGATCACGATGTGGCCGCCACTTGTCGTGGCACGCAAACCTTGGTGGGCGAGCAGTGCGCTCGACGACCTCGCTTCCCTTGTTCCACCTCGCCATTTCGCCGAGGGTACAGGGGGGACCTCGACCAGCGGCGACGAGCGAATTTGAAGGGTGAACCCATCGGTGGCGGATTCCCTTGGCCGAACGAGTTCGCAATGTCGCGCGGGATTGGTATTGCGCGGCTCGGTGATTCCCCACCATCGACAGGTCTGCACGCGAGAAACGACCGTGATGACGATGTGTTTCGCGCCCATCATTTGACCGCCGCGGACGCTGTGACCTTCTAGCTGCAGCGTTGACATGGCTGACCTAAGGCGACGGCAGGCGGGAGTCAATGGCGCGCCATGCATGGATGACTTCTCCAAGTTCTTCTGACTTCAACTGGTCGCTGACGATTCTGCCGTCAAGCGCGCACTTTGGTGATTGTGGGCGGATTTCTGACATCTAGGTTCATTGCTGGGCATGCCGCGCAAGCGCTCGCCCGCAGAAACTCATGGGCGGCTGACAAGAGGTCTCGTCTCTACACAAGGCTCAGTTGAAGCGCAGAGCCGTTTCATGATTGAGCCAGTTAGATGAGCCGTAAAATAGAGGCTGTACAGCAAGGTCAGTCGCTGCTAGTCGAATGGTGCGCTTCGTTTTGCACGCCCGAAACGTCCGGTAACGACAACCAACCCGACCTGCGAGCCAAGACTTCCTGAGTTGACGGCGCGCCCGTGAGACTTGGGAGTCCATTTCGGACCGGTTCCCCTGTCGCGAGGGTCAATCTCGCCCACGTCAATGGGGGGTGTCCCTGTCTTGTTGTCAAGCGGCCTTGGCCAGGTTTTCTGACCGTTGGGGGTCGTAGGCGGTGGCGGTGGTGAGCATGGCGTGGATGAGGTCGCAGCGTCGGCGGGCGACGCAGATCACCGCGGCGTTGTGGCGTTTGAACCGCGGTTGACCGCGCTTTCGCTCGCGCGAACTCGTCGTCGACGAGTCATTGACACGCTTGCCACGAGGAGCACGGGGCACGAGAGGACCTCCCTTTCAGTGCAGTACCCCACTCACGTTGGCCCTCGATACGTGACGCTGAGACTTACATTGAGACTTGCACTCCATGAACGTCCAGAGACGCTTTGGCGGAGGTGGACGGGAATCGAACCCGCCGGACGAGGATCGCTCGTCCCAACCGCTTTGAAGGCGGCGGAGTCCACCAGGTACCCGGACACCTCCGCGTTACAAGGTATCCCGACTGGCTACGCTCACCACCATGAAGCGCCTGATCCTCCTCATCATCGTGATCGCACTCGCGGCTGTGGCCGTGAAGAAAGTGCAAGCCTCCTGAGCCTTACGCTCCTTTGCTCGGACGCGTCGATCGAGCGGTACGGCCCAACGTGGCGGCAGATCGACCCGACACTCCGATTGCTGCCGCTACCGGCCGATCGCATGATGAGTGCCGACGAAATCAACGGCATTGATCTTGCAGTGTTCTCCGCCGACTTATGGCTCGACGGTCGGGGGCCGTCGTTCTACAAGGTTCTCTTGCAGGCCCCGCAGCCAAAATGGCTGCACGTCTTCGCCGCAGGGACCGATCATCCAGTCTTCGCCGAAGTCCGCCGTCGTGGAATCCGGCTGACACATTCCGCTGGCTCGTCGGCCGTGCCGATTGCGCACACCGTGATCATGCACGTCCTCGCGTTGAGTCGACGCGCGCGAGCGTTCGCAGTCGCACAGTCCGCGCACGAGTGGGCTGAGACAGACGTTGTCGACGTGGAGAGTCGCACGATGGGCATCGTCGGTCTGGGCAGCATCGGAGCCGAAGTCGCACGGCTGGCACAGCACTTCGGTATGCGTGTGATCGGCGTGCGTCGCACACCAAGCGGCGACGAGCCCTGCGAAACCTGGCCAATCGAGCGGCTACACGAACTGTTGTCGATGGTCGACGTGCTTGTTCTGACTGCGCCACTTACTGTCGACACACTCGGCATGATCGGCGCGGAGGAGTTGGCGCTAATGCCAAAAGGTGCACACGTCGTGAACGTCGGTCGCGGTCAGGTCGTCGACGAACCGGCTCTCGCCGCGGCCTTAGCGTCGGGCCGCCTCGGCGGGGCTGCACTCGATGTGTTCGCGGTCGAGCCGCTGCCCGCCGAGAGTCCGCTGTGGGATCTGCCGAACGTGATCATCACGCCGCACTCCGCCGGCAGTACGCCATTGGCGACAGAGCGCGCCGCTGAAATCTTCGCCGACAACCTTGGGCGCTACGTGCGCGGCGAACCGTTGCGGAACGAAGTGTCGTGACCCGCCGACAGAGGTTGGTGCGAGCGCTCGGCGCACTCGTGATCGGCGGCCTCATGGTGTCCGCATGCACGACGACGACCACCACCACTGCCACCGCGACTCTGATCCCCGTGCTCCCAACCCCTGACCACATCGTGGTCGTGATCGAGGAGAACCACGCCGACACGTCGATCATCGGAAACGCCGAAGCGCCGTACATCAACTCGCTCGCCAGCTCGGGCGCCCTCTTCACCGAGTCGTACGCCACGCATCATCCAAGCCAGCCGAACTATCTCGCTCTGTTCTCGGGAAGCGACCAGGGCGTGATCGACGACGCCTGCCCGCCGGCGGGTTCGCCGTACGCGAGTGACAATTTGGCAGCTCAACTCATCGCCGCCGGAAAAACCTTTGTCGGCTATTCGCAGGGCCTGTCAGCTGCCGGTTCCCCCGAATGCGACAACGGGGGAAGCCTCGGATACCAACGCAAGCACAATCCGTGGGTCAACTTCAGCAACGTACCCGCCGAAGCCAATCAGCCCTTCACCTCCTTCCCGGCCGACTTCAGCACGCTTCCCACGGTCTCGTTTGTTGTGCCCAATCAGCTGTACGACATGCACGACGGCACGATCGCCCAGGGCGACGCGTGGCTACAGGAGAACATCGATAGCTACGCGCAATGGGCGCAAACTCACAACAGTCTGCTCATCGTCACTTGGGACGAAGACGACTACGTCGATGACAACAAGATCGTCACCATCTTCATTGGCCAACAAGTGAAGCCTGGCACCTATACCGAAACGATCAATCACTACAACGTGTTGCGCACCATCGAGGACATGTACGGACTGCCATCGGTAGCCAACAGCACCACTGCCACTGCCATCACCGACTGCTGGCTTCCCTAGGCAGGTTGGTGCGAGGGCACCGGGTCGGTATGGTCGGCCCTGACTCCCCCAGTTGCAGCTTCAGTCTCCTGGGAGTTCGTCATGTTTCTCTGCTGGTCCGCGAAGGGTGGCAGTGGCACCACCGTGATCGCCGCTGCTCTCGCGCTCGTACTTTCGCAACGCAGTGCCACCACCGTTGTCGATCTCGCTGGCGACCTGCCGGCCGCGCTTGGCATTGCCGAACCCGCTGGGCCTGGCGTGCGCGAGTGGATGGCATCGCCCACTGCAGACGCAGCGGCTCTCGCGCGTTTGGGCGTTCCGATCAGCGACACGCTGCAACTGCTGCCACTTGGTAGTACACCACCGACTGCGCCACGGTGGGCCGACCTCGCTAGCGCGCTGACGCAGCACAGCACAGTGATCGACGCGGGCACGGGCATTCCGCCAGCGGAACTGATTGCTGCCGCCGACCACACACTGTTGGTGACGCGTCCGTGCTACCTCGCGCTACGACTAGCCGCTGCTTCCGGGGTGCAACCCAGTGGCATCGTCTTAGTCGGCGAACCTGGGCGCGCGCTCACTGCGCGCGACATCGAACACGCCGTCGGAGCGCCCGTGGTCGCCGAGCTGCACTACGACCCAGCGGTTGCGCGCGCCGTCGATGCAGGCTTGCTCGCGGCGCGATTGCCAGCGACGTTGTCGCACGCGTTGACGCGCGCGCTGAAGAAGGCCGCATGATCGACCTCGTTGCCGAGCAGACCCCGCTTGGTGGTCTCGAGCGCTGGCTGCGCGATCCGTCGGTAAACGAGCTGATGGTCAACGCTGGCAGCGAGATCTGGATCGAGCGAGGGGGAATCGTGGCGCATGTCGGGCGCATGCGAACGGCAACACTGTTGGCGACGATCGAGCACATCCTCACGCCGATCGGCCGACGGCTCGATCGCGCGCACCCAATGGTTGATGCCCGACTAGCCGACGGTTCACGCGTCTGCGCGGTGATTGCCCCCATCGCCGTTGACGGACCCTGCCTATCCATTCGGCGGTTTTCGCAACGCACCATCGGCCTCGATCAGTTCGCGGCCGCGCCAATCGTGCCGTTGCTGCGCGAATTGGTGCAGCGACGGTGCAACGTTGTAGTCAGCGGCGCTACCTCGTCGGGCAAGACGACGCTGCTGAACACACTCGCGCTCGAAATCGAGTCGGGTGCGCGAGTGATCACTCTTGAGGACACCGCCGAGCTGCATCTTCCCCATCCCCACGTTGTGCGATTGGAAACTCGGGAGGCAACACCCGATGGTGTTGGCGAGGTGACGCTGGCCCACCTGTTGCGGACCGCACTGCGCTTGCGCCCCGATCGACTGGTAGTCGGCGAGGTTCGCGGCGAGGAAGCAGTGCACCTACTACAAGCGCTGAACACCGGCCACGACGGGTCGATGGCGACGGTTCACGCGAACAGTGCTGATGACGCACTGTCGCGGCTCAGTTCGTTGGTCTTGCACGAGGTTGGCAACTGGCCGCTGGTGGCGGTGCAACAGCACGTTGCGCGGGCGGTCGACGCGGTCGTGCACGTCGCGCGCGGTGCCGATGGTGCACGCACAGTCGTCGAGGTCGCCGAGGTACTTGCCGAGTTGCGCGGCGATCCGAGCGCACCGATCATCGCCACGCGTCAACTAGCCAACGCCTCAACCGTCACCGGCCTGTTGCAGCGCGGACGCCGATGAACGCGTCGGCTAGCGGTGCATTACTGGTCGTCGGGTTCCTGGCCACCGCCCGTGTGTTGCGACCGGGTGGTTCGCGAACTGACTTCGACGCCAAGACGCGGAGGGCGACACCCGCGTGGATGCTGCGCAGCGCAGCTACCAAGGCTTCGGCTGGCGAGTGGGCCGCGTACCTCGACACCACTTCGACTGAAGTGCGCAGCGGCAGCTCGCTGATTGCGGCGCTGGCTCACTCGCGAGTGCGCCACCCGGTGCTTGCCGATCGCGCCGACGTGTTCGGCAAAGGCCGCGCCGATCCCGACCCCGATCTCGCGGTCGTTACCCAATCCGTGGCAACGGCGCTCGAACTCGGTGGACCCGTCGCCGCTACGTTGCATCACGGCGCCGCTCTGCTGCGCGAACGTGAAGCGCAACGCGCTGAGGCACGAGCTCACAGTGCGCAAGCACGGCTGAGTGCGAAGGTGCTAACGGCCGTGCCGTTGCTGTTCGCCGTGTGGAACGCTGCAACCAGCGCAACCTTTCGCCAAACGATCACCAGTCCGACCGGACTCGTCGCCGCGTCGGCCGGCCTGGCGACCAACGCGATCGGGTGGTGGTGGATGCGCCGCATCGTCGACAAGGCGACGCCATGACTGCGGCGACAATGTCCGTCGTGGCGCTGCTCGTGATGGCGGCGCGTATGCGACCGCGCCCCACGACGCGAGCCACTCCACCGCTTGATCAACGTCGGCGAACACGACGACGCTTGGTCGCCCGGAACGCGCAGCGTTCACTACCCGACGCGATCGACCTCTTCGTGCTCGCTGTTCGGGCCGGCCATCTCCCGACGGCTGCAGTCGACGTCGTGCTACCCCACCTTGCCTCTTCCCTACAGCCCGCGTTTGCTGAGGTCTCCAACGCCGTACGAAGCGGCACTCGCTTCGCCGACGCGCTCAGGCTGTTGCCACTCAGGCTCGGCCCGCACGCTGCTCCATTGGCCGACTCGCTCATCGCCGCCGATCGCTACGGCTTACCGCTGGGGCCAGTTCTTGATCGGCTGGCCGACGAGGCACGTCAGTATCGGCGCCGACTGGTCGATGCATCGGCTCGCCAGCTGCCCGTCCGACTGTCGCTTCCACTCGTGCTCTGCACATTGCCGTCGTTCGTTCTACTGGCCATCGTCCCATTGCTGCTTGCAGCCTTCTCGTCGCTCAAGCAATAGGAGGACTCATGGGTTCATTCATCGCCAGGTTCTACGCGTGGCTCATCGATGAGGAGGGCCAGGCGACGACCGAGTACGCGCTCGTCCTTCTCGGCGCCGCTTTAATCGCGCTGCTAGTCATCGGCTGGGCGACGACGGGAGGCGGATCCGGCAAGGTTGGCCAACTCTTCGACACCGTGATCGACAGCGTGATCGGCAAGCTTTGACCAAGCACGGTGACGACGGCCAGGCGACCGTCGAACTGGCATTGGCACTGCCACTGCTTTGCCTGCTGCTACTGGGGATGGTGCAAGTGGCGGTGATCGGCCGCGGGCAACTCGCAGTGCAACTCGCAGCGCACGAGGCAGTGCGGGCGGCAGCGGTGTCGGCAGATCCAGATGCGGCTGCGACTGCTGCAGCGCATCACGCCGTCTCCTTACGTCCGCTCAACGTCCAGGTCGTCACCAATGCCGAGACGGTGACCGTCACCGTGTCGTACATCGATCACACCGACGTCTCGATGGTAGGAGCGCTACTGCCCGACGTCACGCTCGAAGCCAGCGCAACAATGGCCTTCGAACCTCCGTAAGCATCACGACGGTGGCTTCGGTCGGCGCACGCCTCGTTTGTCGAGCGCCTTCACCGCCGCGCGTTGCTCTTCCTCGAGCGCGAGTTCCTCGGCGACGAGTCGCTGCATGCTGTCGAGGCGTCGCACATCGAGAGTGCCCGCCGCGATCGCGTTGCGGACCGCACAGTCGGGTTCGTCGTCGTGCTTGCAATCGCGAAAACGACAGTTCTCCATCAGATCGAAGACGTCGGCAAAGGCTCGCTCGATACCCCGCCCGCTGCTCCACAGACTCACGGCGCGTACTCCCGGCGTGTCGACGAGCCAGCCGCCAGCAGGCAGTCGCACCAATTCTGAAGCGGTCGTGGTGTGGCGACCACGCTGGTCGCCGTCGCGTACCTCGGCCGTGGCCTGCCGCTGGTTCCCGACCAACGCGTTCACGAGCGTGCTCTTGCCCACACCGCTTGCCCCCAGCAAGGCAATCGTCGCATTGTCGGCGGCATACGCGCGCAAGCGTTCAACGCCGGTGCCGGTGATCCCGCTCGCGACGCACACATCAACTCCTGGGGCAACATCGTGCAGCGATGCGACCATCTCGGCAGGGTCCGCCACCAGGTCGTCCTTGGTCAGCACCACGACGGGCACTGCCCCGCTATCCCACGCCAGCACCAGTTCGCGCTCGAGACGACGCTGCTTCGGGGGCGACGTCAGCGCGTGGATCAGCATCACCACGTCGATGTTGGCGGCGATCGTGTGCGCCTCAGCGCGACTTCCTTCGAACGAAGCACGTCGCACAAACGCGCTGCGTCGCGTCAGCACGGTCTGGACGCGTTCGGCATCACTATCGGCAACCACGAAGTCACCCACGGCGACATCTGCTCCGATGTTGCGCACACGAATCGGTTCAAGACCGACGCCGATGAGCACTGAGCTCCAGCCACGGTCGAGTCGACTAACACGGCCCGGTCGCACCGCCGTGCCAAGTGCCCGCCACTCGGTTTCCAGCGCGTCGGACCAACCCAGATTGGCGTCGGCAGACCAGTCGATGGCATCACGGTAGCGGCCTACAGCCTTTAGCATTGCCACTACCTATGGTCCGCAAGATCGAAGCAGACAACCTGTCGGGCGACAGATTGGAAATCGTGCGCCGCGGTTACGACCCGTACCAGGTGCAGCGACTCGTCTCGACGCTCGCGACCGAACTGAAGGCCCTCGCCGCCGAGAACGACGCGCTGCGCGGCCGGTTGAACGACGCACCAGTTCGTAGTCGCGACGCCAATGGTGGCTTCGTCGAGCGCCGCGCACAAGGCCAGGCGCCTGCGGCACTGCTCGAGAACGCCGAACTGCGCGAAAACCTGCGTTGGGCACGCGCTGCGCTTGATGGGTTGCTCGGTCAACTGGCTGGCAAGCCCGATCCGACCACTCAGCAGCGCGAACAGGGCGCCCGTTGAGAGAACTGCCCCTGCCTGGGGAGCGCACCAAACAGGTCATTGCGCTCGCCGACAAGGTCGCGCGCCAGCCATTGCCGCTGCGCACCCGCATTCTGCTGCCAGCGATCCTGCTGATCATCGGCATCGGGGCGTTTTGGTTCGGCTTGCGCGATGACCAGGCGGATCCGGGCACACCGACGCCAACAACGGCTGCCACGGTCACTGAAATCCCGACCAGCGTTGTGTTCACTGCACCACCCTGAGTGGGGGATGCTTGACACGAGGGGTCAAATCACGTAGCGATGGACTGATGGCAAAACCCCTCGTCATCGTGGAATCCCCCGCGAAGGCAAAAACGATCGCCAAATTTCTCGGTGACGCGTACGACATTCGCGCCTCCGTTGGCCATGTCGCGGACCTTCCGAGCAAGGGTTTGTCGATCGATGTCGATAATGGGTTCAAGCCGACCTACGAATTGACCGTCCGCGGCAAGGACGTAGTGAAAGACCTACGTGCGGCAATGAAGGGCGCTAGCGAGTTGTACCTCGCAACCGACGAAGACCGCGAGGGTGAGGCGATCAGTTGGCACCTCTTGGAGTATCTGCAACCCAAAATTCCGGTGAAGCGGATGGTGTTCCATGAAATCACGAAAGCCGCCATTGAGCACGCTGTAGCCAATCCCCGCGATATTGACTACGGCCTGGTCGACGCGGCCGAAACGCGTCGTCTGCTCGATCGTCTCTATGGGTATGAGGTGTCGCCGGTGCTTTGGCGGCGCGTCAATCGCGGTCTTTCGGCCGGTCGGGTGCAGTCGCCATCAATTCGACTGATCGTCGAGCGCGAGCGCGAGCGAATCGCGTTCACCAGCGCTGGGTACTGGGACATCGAACTGCTGACTTCCACCTCGCCGGCCTTTACGGCCACCCTGGTGGCCATTGACGGCACGAAAGTGGCAACCGGAAAGGACTTCACGTCCGACGGTTTGCCAAAGGCCAACGTGATCGTCGTCACCGAGGAACGCGCCCGGTCGCTGGCCGACACGCTGACGAACAGCGACTTCAGCGTGCGGTCGGTGGAAGAGAAGCCATATCGCAGCTCGCCGAAGGCTCCGTTTATGACCAGCACCCTGCAGCAAGAGGGTGGTCGCAAGTTGCGCCTCGGCGCCGCCCAGGTCATGCGCGTCGCGCAAGGTTTGTACGAGCGTGGCTACATCACCTACATGCGTACCGACAACGTCGTGCTCAGCGACGAAGCATTGGCGGCGGCCCGCAGCGAGGTGAAGAGCCTCTATGGCGAGAACTTCCTGTCGCCGTCGCCGCGGCAATTCACCACCAAGGTGAAGAACGCACAGGAAGCCCACGAGGCCATCCGGCCGACCACACCTTTGCGTAGCCCGGATGCCGTCGCCGCCGAACTGAACCCGCAAGAGCTGGCGCTCTATCGCCTGGTCTGGCAGCGCACGCTGGCGTCGCAGATGGCGGATGCGACGGGGATCACCGTTTCAGTTCGGCTGGCCGCCAGTGCCAATGGAGCCGATTGCGAGTTCGCGGCCAGCGGCACGACAATCACATTCGCCGGTTACCGCCAGGTGTACGTCGAGAGCAGCGACGAGTCCGATACTTCCGACGACGACAAGGAAGCGCTGCTGCCGGTGCTGACGATTGGCGAAGCGGTGCCGATCAGCGAGCTGACACCCAACGGCCACGCCACGCTGCCGCCAGCGCGCTACACCGAGGCTTCGCTGATCAAGAAGCTGGAAGAGCTAGGCATCGGCCGTCCGAGCACATGGGCGTCGATCATCCAGACGGTGCAAGACCGTGGGTATGTATGGAAGAAGGGCCAGGCGCTCGTACCCACCTGGACAGCATTCGCCGTCGTTGGCCTGCTCGAGAAACACTTCGACGAGTTGGTCGATTACGCCTTCACCGCGCGCATCGAAGAAGACCTCGACGCCATCGCGCGCAACGAACGCCAGAAGCAAGATTGGCTGCAGCACTTCTATTTCGGCGACGAGACCGACAAGATGCCCGGGCTCAAGCGGTTGGTCGAAGAGAACCTCGATCAAATCGACGCGGTCGAGATCAACACCTTCCCGCTTGGCGACGACGCCGACGGCAACCTGGTGGTGGTCAAGCCGGGCAAGTACGGCCCATACGTGAAGCGCGGCGAAGACACCGCCAGCGTGCCCGACACGATGACGCCCGATGAACTGACGCTCGAAGTTGCACTCGCGCTGCTGGCCGCACCGAAGAACGACGAGCCGATCGGCGAACTCGATGGCTACCCGGTGTACGCGAAGAATGGGCGTTACGGGCCATATGTCCAGTGGGGTGCGCCCGACAATCTGCCGCCCGGGCTGGTGAAGCCGAAGATGGCGAGCCTGTTCAAGACGATGGTGTTCGAGCGCGTGACCGAGGCCGAAGCGAAAGAACTGCTGCAGTTGCCGCGCAGTCTGGGCATCGACCCCGCCGACGAACAGGAAATCTTTGCCAACAATGGCCGTTACGGCCCGTACATCATGAAGGGCAAGGATTACCGCAACATCACCAACGAAGAGCAGTTGTTCACAATCAGCCTTGCAGAGGCGCTCGTGATCTTCAGCCAACCGAAGGTGTTCCGGCGCGGCGGCGGCAACATGGCTGCTCGTGGTCCGCTGCGCGAATTCGGCAACGACCCCGTCAGCCAGAAGCCGGTGGTGGCACGCGACGGCAAGTTCGGCGTGTACGTCACCGACGGCGAGACCAACGCGTCGATTTCGCGCGGTGATCGGTTGGAGGAAATGATCCCCGAGCGTGCTTACGAATTGATCGCCGCGCGCCGGGAAGCGATCATCGAAAAGGGTGGCGCGCCGGGCAAGCGTGCTGCGGCGACGAAGCGGGCGGCCGTCAAGCGCACCGCGCCGAAGAAGGCGGCTGCCAAGAAGAAAGCAGCCAAGAAGCCAGCCGTCAAGAAGGCCGTCGCGAAGAAGGTCGTCGCAAAGAAAGCTGTCGCCAAGAAGGCGGCGCCGAAGAAGGCTGTCGAGCCAAGCGCTGAGATCACTGTTCTCTGACCGATATGGTGCGACGGATATGTCGGGTGGTCGCTACATAGCTCTTGAAGGTTCCGAGGGCTGCGGCAAGAGCACGCATGCCAGTCGGCTGGCGGCCGCGCTTGGGGCGGTGCTGACTCGCGAGACCGGCGGGACGGCGATCGGACGCCAGATTCGTTCGATACTTCACGACACCTCAATCAGCAACTTGTCGGATCGAGCCGAAGCGTTGCTCGCCGCGGCCGATCGGGCGCAACACATCGAAGAGGTTGTGGCGCCGGCACTCGCGGCTGGCAAGCACGTGGTCAGTGATCGCAGTGTGTACTCAACGCTGGCGTATCAGGGCTACGGGCGTGGTTTGCCCCTTGGCGAGGTGCGCTCGTTCAACGAGTGGGCGGTCAACGGTCATTGGCCCGAGTTGGTGTTGCTGATCGACGCCGCACCGGAGGTGTTGGAACGCCGAATGCGCGGCCGGCAACTCGATCGCTTCGAGCGCGAGGGCGACAAGTTCCACGAGCGCGTGCGCGACGGGTTCCGCCAGATGACACTCAACGAACCCGAGCGGTGGGTCGTGATCGACGGCTCGCAATCGCTCGAGACAGTCGCCAACGACATTCGCACAGCTGTGCGCGATCGGCTGGGCCTGTGATGTTTGCCGAGTACTCGCGATCGGTGTGGAGCGATGTCGTCGGCCAAGAGCGGGCAGTCGAGCAACTCACTCACGCCGCGGTCGCACCAGTCCACGCGTACTTGTTCGTCGGGCCAGCTGGCTGCACGAAGGACGAAGCGGCACGTTCGTTTGCAGCGCTCTTGCTCACCGGCGCCGACGACGCGGAAACGCGCGATGCGCGCCTGATCCTCGCTGGCGAGCACCCCGATGTGCGCGAGGTCGAACGCACCGGTGCGCGCATCTCGGCCGAGCAGGTTGCCGACATCATTCGCAATGCCTCGCTGGCCCCGATCGAAGGCGCACGCAAGGTGATGGTGCTGCACGAGTTCCACCTGCTGGAGGCAACAGGTGCCGCGCGTCTACTGAAGACGCTCGAGGAACCACCGGCGAGCACCGTGTTCATCGTGCTGGCCGATCAAGTTCCGCCGGAACTGGTCACGATTGCGTCGCGGTGCGTACGCATTGATTTCGGCTCGATCAGTGAGGCAACAATTCGTCAGGTGTTGGTCGACGAGGGGTCGACCGCGGAAGCGGCGCTGCATGCGGCGCAGTCAGCGGCGGGCAACCTCACCCGTGCTCGCGTCCTCGCCGCCGATCCGACGCTGATGCATCGCCGATCGCTGTTTGCCGCAGTGCCAGCGCGACTCGACGGCACCGGTGCGACCGTTGTTGCCACCGTTCAGGAATTGAACGCAACCATTGAGGCCGCGGCGGCGCCCTTGGAAGCGCGCCAGGCACAGGAGGTCGCCGACCTTGACGCACGAGCGGCAGCCGTTGGCGAGAAGGGCGGCGGTCGCAAACAACTGGAAGATCGACATAAGCGCGAGCTCCGGCGTCATCGCACCGACGAGCTGCGCAGCGGCCTCGGCGTCATTGCCGGCGCATACCGCGACGCCCTGGTCGACCAGCGCGCTAGCCGACCGGACTCCGCAGCGCAGGCCGTGCACCGCATTCACCAAACGCTGGAAGCGCTCGAAAGAAATCCGAACGAACTGCTGCTATTGCAGTCGCTGCTCCTCGACCTGCCGTCGCTAGCATTGCTGCCTGCGCCCAGGTAGCTCAGTCGGTAGAGCAACGCACTCGTAATGCGTAGGTCAGGAGTTCGATTCTCCTCTTGGGCTCCGACTTCCGGTTGACCTTTACGGCTCGACGGTGAACTCGACGTTTCGATCACCATCGGTGATGCGGTACACGCCGGCGCTCACATCGAGGTCGATACCGCACGTTTCGCCGGCGTCGACGCCGAAGACTGTTCCGACCGGAATATCGTCGCGCAAGATGGTGACGCCGAGCGGCGACGCGTTGGCGACATCGCCGGTGACCTCGACCCGCACGATGCCGGGAGTGAGGCCACCGGCGGCCCGCAAGCCGAGGCTGCCAAAGCCATCAACGACATCGTCGATCGTCACGCTCACTAGCCGACCATCCGGCGCTGGCGTGGTGACGCAGCGCGTTGGTTCTTCCGTCGATGCGGTTGGCACCGTCGACTCCGCTGACGTCGCCGCCTTGTCGTCGGAACATGCGCTGATCGAGAGCAGCGCAAGAGCAACACCAATAGAACAACGGGCGGGAGTCATGGGCGCATCGTACAGACGAAGCACGACTCTGCCCGGGTAGCCACACCGTGGCTACCCTGACGCGCGCATGTCGCAATTGCCGCTCACGGACGAACTCGATCCTCGACACAACGAGGTCTACGACCTCGCCGTACGCATCGGTCTCGCGTGGCGCGAACTGCGTCGAGGCGCTGCTACCTCTGGCCTGCGCGACTTTCTCTATGGCCGCGACGAGGAGTCGATCGAGCAAGGGCAGATGGACACACTGGATGTCCTCGCCCAACGTCAGTCGTGGCGGATGAGCGAGCTCGCCGATGCTCTGCACGTCGAACCATCGACCGCTACGCGCGCCGTCGAACGACTGGTGAAGGCAGGCATGGCCGAACGCCAGGCCGGCCCCGACGATGGGCGCGTCGTGCACGTGCTGATCACCCCCGTCGGCCGAGGTGTCCACCAAACGGTTGTCGACCGCCGCACCGACTTGCTGACCTTCATCCTCAAGTCGTACCGACGTAGCGAGCTTCCGATCTTCGCCGACATGCTCGAGCGCATGGTGACGGCGGTCGACGAGTTCGTTTCGACGCATCCGGCGGCGCAGACATCGCCCATCGCTCAGTAGGGTGCCAGCCAATGGCTGATCGCAACGAGTTCGCTGAGCAGGCGATGCAATTCGCCCCACAGCTGTACAGCGCCGCCATGCGTATGACCCGCAATTCGGCCGATGCGGAAGACGTAGTGCAAGAGACTTACCTGCGCGCCTACCGCGGCTTCGGTAACTTCGCCGAAGGCACGAACCTGCGTGCCTGGCTATTTCGCATCCTCACGAACACCTACATCAATCGTTACCGCGCGAAGCAGCGCCGCCCCCAGGAGACCGACCTCGCCGAGGTCGAGGATCTCTACCTCTATAAGCGAATCAGCGGCCTTGATGTCGCCAGTCGCAGCGCCGAGGACACGTTGTTCGACCTGTTCCCCGACGATGAGGTCAAGGCGGCGCTTGAGGCCCTGCCTGAGTCGTTTCGGCTGCCGGTCCTGCTGGCTGACGTCGAGGGGTTTTCGTACAAGGAAATCGCCGAGATGCTCGATGTCCCGATCGGAACCGTCATGTCGCGGCTCCATCGGGGAAGAAAGGCGATGCAAAAGGCGTTGATCGACTTTGCCACCGAGAGAGGACTGCTGAATGGCTGACTGCGCCGAAACCATCCGAGAGCTAGAAACGTTCCTCGATAGTCAGCTCGCGCCCGAGATGCGGGCCAGCATCGAGGCCCACCTCGGCGGTTGCAACGACTGCCTGCAGGCATTCGACTTTCATGCCGAACTGCGAATCGTCATCCGCGAAAAGTGTCGTAACGACGAGCTTCCGCCCGGGCTGCTGTCCCGCATCGAGCTGTGCTTCGACGAAGACTTCGACGGGGACGGCGATATCGGCTAGCCGGGTCGGTGGGGCTACGCTTGCCCCATGCTCGCACAGATCTTTCACTGGTGGCTTGGGGTCGGTTTCACGATCATTGGCGTGCTCACTACGGTCGCACTGATCGCCGGTTACGTGAAGAAGGTCACCCTGCCGCAGTACCCGGGCAAGCGCAATCGCGAAGAGTGAACACTCTTCGGTGACCGGAACGGCAGCGTTGCTCGGTCGCTGCACGTTTCCGCCAGCCGGAGCCGCCGTCAACTGCGCCGTATCCGGAGGTGCCGACTCACTCGCGTTGCTCGCTCTCGCGGTTACGGCGGGTTGTCGCGCGATCGCGATCCACGTCGATCACGGTTTGCGCCCCGGCTCCGCGCGCGAGGCCGACATCGTCGCAGCTGGCGCATCACAACTCGGTGCCGAGTTCCGCTCGGTGCAGGTTCAAGTCGCCGACGGTCCCAATCTCGAGGCCCGGGCGCGCGCGGCGCGGTATGCAGCCCTTCCCGACGACGTCCTTACCGGACACACCGCTGACGACCAGGCAGAGACATTGCTGCTGAACTTGCTGCGTGGCGCGGCTAGCAGCGGGCTCAGCGGAATGCGACCCGGTGTTCGGCGACCGATCCTGGCGCTGCGTCGTCACGAGACCGAGGCGTTGTGCGCGACATTAGGACTGACCGTATTCCACGACCCGACCAACGACGATCCGCGTCATGTTCGTAATCGAGTGCGCCACGAACTGCTCCCGTTGATGGCCGAGATCTCGCAGCGCGATCCAGTGCCCGTTCTGGTCCGCCAAGCCGACATTGCCCGCGCCGATGCTGACTTCCTCGACGAATTGGCGACCGAAATCGATCCGCGCGATGCGCGTTCACTGGCCGCCGCGCCAATCGCGCTCGCGCGGCGCGCCGTACGGCAATGGTTGAGTGGCGACCACCCACCCGACGCGGCGACGGTCGAGCGTGTGCTGGCCGTGGCTCGCGGCGAGGTCGCTGCCACCGATGTCGGCGAGGGCCAGTCGGTACGGCGTTCGCAGCAACAGTTGTCGCTCATTCGAACTACTGACGTTCCAACAACGAAGCCCGAAACCAGCGAGTAACCTTGCCCGATGCCTCCCAGACTGCGGGGGAAGTGGGCGCTTGGCATCACGCCGCGCAACTTCACCTGGTTCATGAAAGACAAGCTCGCTGTGTGCGAGCGCCCCGGCGGTAGCGGCGACAACCATCGCCGCGTGCGCCGGCAGGAGGAAATCATCTGGCTGCGCGAAAACGGCTTCGGCTGCGTCGTCAGCATCGTCCCGGCGCCACACAACCTGCACAACTACGACGAGCTGAACATGCCGTATCTGCACCGCCCGTTCACCGGTATTGACGATCTGGGCGAGTGGTTGAAGGCTTTCTATACCGAAATTCAGGGATTGCTGGAAGCAAGCACGAAGGTGATCGCGCACAACGAATCGGTCGACGACCGCATTATCGGCATCATGGGCGGCTACATCCGCTGGAGCGGAATGGTCGACGATCCTTCAATGGTGATCAACCTGACCGAGCAGATCGCCAAGCGGCAACTCGATCCGTTCGCACGGCAAGTCATCTTGATGGCGCACGAACTGCACT
>Ga0105047_10000306_pt1 | contig 78403 bp, 74 predicted proteins | sample MAT04_FD_78384 | JGI IMG/M metagenome (GOLD analysis project Ga0105047, IMG submission 78384) | Freshwater microbial communities from Lake Fryxell liftoff mats and glacier meltwater in Antarctica - MAT-04 (megahit assembly) | ecosystem: Environmental > Aquatic > Freshwater > Ice > Liftoff... | reverse complement strand
GCCTTTAAAAAGCGCCATTGCCAACAACACCAAATAAATAACATCAATAATCATACAAGGCAGCGATATTAGCTATCGGGCTAATAAATCTTTTACAGTTGCCGAAATTGTTTTTCCATTTGCCTTGCCGGCCAGTTCCTTTGTTGCGGCTCCCATTACTTTTCCCATATCGGCAGCAGTGGTTGCGCCCACATTAGCAATAATAGTTTGCAACACAGCTTTTAATTCACTGGCTGTCATTTGAGCGGGCAAAAACTTTTCAATTACTGTTATCTCTTCCTCTTCTTTTACGGCAAGGTCGGCGCGGCTTTGCTTATTAAAAATTTCAAGGCTATCCTTCCGCTGTTTCACCAGCTTTTGAAGCATTTTCACTTCTTCATCTTCGGTAATTGCTCCATTGGCTCCTTCGGCTGTTTTAGCAATAATAATAGCGGCTTTAATGGCCCTTAACCCGCGAAGTGCAGCCTCATTCCTCGCTTTCATGGCATCTTTCAAGTCTGCCATTACACGTTGTTCCAAACTCATATATGTGTTTCAATTGTTAACTGATTATTCTTTATCACTATTTATTGCTTAATCATAATACGGCAAAAAACCCGCAGCATTACAATACATTACTTTAACTTATTCGTTTTCATTTGCGATTCTCTAAATTTTGCATAAAACGTTTTGGCAAAACTTTTTAAATCATCCACCAGTTCCGTTTGCCGGGTTGCACGGTTAAACGTATCAGCCATGGTCATCATTGTCTGATAGTAAAAATCAGCCATCTCATCAACCATCATTTCTTTTGTCCACAAGTCAATACGCAGGGCCGATTTGTCAGCACCATCCCAAAACGATACCATCATAGCTTTTGCCTTTTGTGCCTGGTCATCTGCCTTATCACTGGCCTTCCATGAAATTTGCTGTGGTACCTTATCCGGATCCAAAAGCACATCAATTGTAATGGTGGATGTTTGCATCGTTGAGTATTTTTTTCGTTAATAATATTCAAATAAAAGATAGTAAAAATACGCCACTTATTTGTAAACAGCTTGTTGTATAGCCTCCCACAACAATTCGCTGGTTTTTTGCCAACTGTAAATCGCTGCGTTTTGCAGCCCCTGTGCCACCAGTTTTTGCCTCAGTCCTTCATCTTTATAAATGGTTTTCATCTTATCGGCTATATCTACGGGGTCATCCGCATTTACCAATAAAGCTGCCCCACCAGCTACCTCCGGCATACTGCTGGCGTTACCTGTTATTACCGGAACCCCGCATTGCATTGCCTCTATTATCGGCACTCCAAACCCCTCAAAGTAACTTGGGTATACCAGCGCATATGCAGCGCCTATCAATTCCGGCAATGTATTGGCTGGTATGTAGCCCATCAGCAAAACATCGGCCTTAAACTTATAGGTTTTTAGTTTTTCAATTACCATATCAGGGTCGGGCTGTAGCCTGCCTGCCACTAATAATTTCATGTTGGATTGCTGGCGCTTTTTAAACTGGCTAAAGGCTTTTAAAACATTCATAAAATTTTTTCGCAGTTGTAATCCACCAACAAAAACAAAATATTCGCACCCGCCAGCATATTTTTCCTTTGCTTCCTCCCTTTGTTGCCAATCAAGCGGCTTAAACGCCTGTTTGGCAGCGCTGTGCACAACCAACACCTTTTTTTCATTCACCCCGTATTTTTCAATAATGTTTTGTTTTGAAAAAAAAGAAACCGTTGCCACCACTTTTGCCTTTTTCAAAAACATAGGGGTATAGCGCCGGTAAAAAAGCAGGTGCAGCTTATGTATAAAGCGGGGAAAGTATAAAAAAGCAAGGTCATGCACCACCACCACCTGTGGCACGCTGGTTGTAAGGCTGCAAAATCCATCGGAACTTATAAATACATCAATTTTAAGTCTTCGCAGGGCAAGTGGCAATTTTACATCGAACCACCATTTAAACAACACATAATGCCTTGCACGGGGGCCAATTACTACCGGTTTTACATTACTAAAAACCGGAAGGCCGGGGTCGTAAGGCCGGTCAAATAAAAAGAAAAACGTGTGCTCAGGATGATCGGTGGCAAGCCTTGTAAATATTTCGTACACAAAATTGCCATAGCCTTCCATTTGGCCCGGAAGCAAAAACCTTGTATTTACACCTATGCGCATATTACCCGCAAATGTAATTACAGAACCCGCTACGCCAACCCAAGGCCACTGTTGTGTAAAGTTTATATCCTTATAATGGGAAAAATCGCCAACTGGGTCCATTTTCACTTTTACCAACCAAACGAAAATAACTACCTTCCAAAAAATGTACCAGTCACTAATAACGAAATATTGCTGACTACGTTTTACGTTACCAGTAATTATAGCTGCGAACGCAAATCCACTTTTTTACAAAAAAACACGGCCTGTACAAAAAATGCAAATTAAATAACACGCAGGTATAATATTAGCCCTTAAAGCAAAAGCTTTACTACATTTGCCACTTACATAATTTAATACATGGAATACAACACAGACCGCAACCATTTAACTATGAAGGAATATGGAAGGCATATTCAACGAATGGTAGAACATGTGCTTACTATAGAAGAGAGGGACAGGCGCCAACAACAGGCACAGGTGGTGATAGAATTAATGGGCTTCTTAAACCCTCACCTTAAAAACGTAGAAGACTTTAAACACCTTTTATGGGATCATTTATTTTTTGTGAGCGATTTTAAGCTTGATGTTGATTGCCCCTACCCCATCCCCACCCGCGAAACTTATAAGGTTAGACCCGACCCGTTACCTTACCCCAAGCGTAAACCAAAATATAGCCACCTGGGCAAAAACCTTGAGCTGGTTATAGATAAAGCATTAAAAGAAGAAAACCCTGAGAAAAAAGTAGGTTTTGCAAATGCCATAGCCTATTACATGAAGCTATCGTATAGCAACTGGCATAAGGAGTTGGTACATGACGACGGCATAAGGCAGGAATTAAATATTATTACCAATGGCCAGTTGGAATTTGATAGTACTCCATTTGTAAAACACTATCGCAGCGCCGAAGGCCGCGAAACCCGCGGTGGAAACTTTAGCGAAAACCGGTTTAAACGCAATGGTAATGTGGGTGGTGCCGGTTCATTTCAGCGCAACAACCGCGATGGTGGTGGTGGTAGTGGTGGCCTTGGCCGTAATGCAAGCCCGGGAGGCCTGGGTGGCCGAAACGAACCAAGAGACAACCGCAATAATGGAAACAACAGCAGCGGCGGTAATCGTAACAATAAATTTGGTGGTAAGAAAAACAGATTTTTGTGAGCAGTTTTGAAGTATCCGGTGGAAATAGGTTACATGGAGAAATAACACCTCAGGGGGCGAAAAATGAAGCGCTGCAAATTATTTCGGCCGTACTGCTAACATCCAAAAAGGTTACTATTACCAACATCCCCGATATTATAGATGTTAACCTTCAAATAGAATTATTGGCCGAGTTGGGTGTTAAAGTTGATCGCGTTGACCGACACACCTGCATTTTTCAGGCCGACGATGTAAACGTTGATCATTTAAGCTCCGACGAATTCAGGCTTAAAAGTGGCCGGTTGCGCGGCTCGGTTATGCTGGCCGGCCCTATGCTGGCCAGGTTTAAAAAAGCCTACATTCCCAAACCTGGTGGCGATAAAATTGGCCGCCGTAAGTTGGATACCCACATTATCGGTTTTCAAAAACTGGGTGGCACCTTTCAGTTTAACGACGAAAAGCATTATTATGAGTTAATTGGCAATGAACTAACCGGCACTTACCTGCTGTTAGATGAGCCCTCAGTTACCGGAACAGCCAACATAGTATTGGCCGCAGTAATGGCCAACGGTAACACCACCATTTACAATGCAGCCTGCGAGCCTTATATACAACAGCTATGTGGCATGCTAAACCGCATGGGAGCAAAAATTAGCGGCATTGCCAGTAATTTATTAACCATTGAAGGCGTAACCGAACTAAACGGTACCGAACACCGCATGCTGCCCGACATGATTGAAGTAGGCAGTTTTATTGGATTGGCAGCCATGACCCAAAGCGAGCTGACCATTAAAAATGTAGGATTGGTACACCTTGGTATCATACCCGAAAAGTTTGCGCAACTGGGCATTAAAATAGAATTCAGAGGCGATGATATTTACATTCCCCAACAAGACAAATACGAGATACAAACCTTTATGGACGGCTCGGTACTTACTATACAGGACCACCCCTGGCCGGGCTTTACCCCCGACCTGCTGAGTATTGTTTTAGTGGTAGCCACGCAAGCCGTTGGCAGTGTACTTATACACCAAAAAATGTTTGAAAGCCGCTTGTTTTTTGTAGATAAAATTATGGAAATGGGAGCTCAGATTATTTTATGCGATCCCCACCGGGCCACCGTAATTGGGCTTGGCCGCAAACAAATGTTACGTGGCATAAACATGAGCAGCCCCGACATTAGGGCCGGCGTTGCGTTGCTAATAGCGGCCCTTAGTGCCAAGGGCAAAAGCACCATCCAAAACATTGAGCAAATTGACCGCGGCTATCAATACATTGATACACGGTTAAACGCACTTGGCGCTTCTATTATAAGAAAAGCCTGAGTAATATTTTTTTTGTGGAACCAGCTTTGGTACTACTATGTTGCCCCGGTTGTGTCACTCACTTTTACGGCAACAATTCTATTAAACAAACAAAAAAAAAAAAATTTTCGCCTGGTGCACCTGCATCAGGCGTTTCTTTTTTCTACCAACTCATAATGCACCGCGTGGTCGGCAGGCTCAATAGGCATGTTAACCAGTATGCCATAAACCTTAGTAAAACAAGCCCCATAGTATAAAATAAACGACGAGTAAAATACAAACAACAACTGTATAACTATAGAGGCAGACGGGCCAAATACAGATTGTATATCACCCAGCGTAAGCAACTTTTTAATAATTACTTTACCAATGCTAAACAAAATACCGGTAAAAAACCCACCGGCAATAACCACCTTCCATTGCGGCCTTGCATCGGGCAACACCTTAAATAAAATACTAAACCACGTAGTTACCACCGCGGTTGATATTAACAGGCTAATAATTGCATATAAACTATTACCTGCCCATGGTAATAAATCGGTAAGGTAACGGCCCAGCAACGCCTGCATGCCCTCGCTTACCATGCCCGCCACAAATAATAAACCAGCCAATACAATTACCACCATCGATACAAGCCTTTTTTCCATACTTACCCGCAATTTTTTACGGGTATCCAGCTTAATGTTCCATAACTGGTTAAGCGAGTCCTTAATAATTTTAAATAAAGTGGTAGCCACAAACATTAAAAAAATAACGCCGCTAACGGTAATAAACCGGTTGCGGGCCTGTGCCTTAAACCCCTTATAAGTTTGCCGCACCTGCTCCGTACTTTCCTGCCCAAGCGAGTCGCCCAGTTGCAAAAAAAACCGGTCGTTAAAGTTGTCAATCGAAAATACCGACCCAAAAAGCTGAATAAGTATTATTAAAATAGGGGGAAGTGCAAACGCGGTAAAAAACGCAGTAGCAGCAGCCAACCTAAGTGGATCGTTCCTTTTAAGTTCTTTATAGGCATCAACCAAAAGCCTTAAAAAAGTGCGTACCTGTTTAATCATTTTATTGAAATAATTATGTTATTGGTTTTGGCCAAAAATACAACGGTCAAAATAACCTCGGCTTAAATTAGGTGGAAACGGCCCACCGGCGGTTTATAAAGACAAACAGATCTTTCAAAAAAAATAAATTAAAAATTACATGTACCTACATACATTTGTGTGGTGAAGTTAGAAGAAGCTATAAAAAGTGAAAAATTTGAGTCACCCACCCATAAGGCAATGCTAAATGTATTGTATTGCGCATGGTGGCTTAAAACCATCATAAGCAGTCAGTTAAAACCCTTTGGTATAACTCACGAGCAGTACAATGTGCTTCGCATTTTAAAAGGAAAACACCCCCTGCAGATGTGCGTACGCGATATTGGCTGCCGAATGATAGAAAAAAGCTCGAATGTGCCACGCATAATAGACAGGTTAGAGGCAAAAAAATTGGCTGCAAGGTCGGTATCGTTGGTAGATAAAAGGGAAACCAATATTACCATTACCAACGCCGGGCTGGGTCTTTTGCTGGAAGTAGCTGGCAAAATAAATGTTTTAGAAGGTGATGCACCATTTAATAACGACGATGCATTGGCCCTAAATCATCTTTTAGAAAAAATGAGGCGTTGACTTTTTTTACGCTAATTGAAGTAAATACAGATATTAAACTCACTACTTATTCTATACTTTAATCATTAATTTATTTTAAAACTACCACAATGGCAAATTACAAAATCGATTTATCGCATTCTGACATCAACTTCAAGGTAAAACACCTGATGATTTCTACCGTAACCGGCAAATTTAGAAAATTTGATGCATCGATGGAAGCAACGGCTGACGACCTAAGCGATGCAACCATTTCCTTTGAAGCAGAAACCGCAACTGTAAACACCGGCAGTGAGCAAAGAGATGGCCACTTAAAATCGGAGGAGTTTTTTGCTTCAGAAAAATATCCGAAAATGAGCTTTGTATCGTCGTCGTTTATTAAAGTAAGCACCGATGAGTATGTAATTGCAGGCAACCTTACCATTAAAGACGTAACTAAACCAATTGAACTAAAGGTTGACTTTAATGGCGAAATGGTTGACTTTTACGGACAGCACAAACTGGGTTTTGAACTAAACGGAAAAATAAACCGGAAAGATTTTGGACTAACCTGGAGTGCTGTTACCGAAGCCGGTGGAATTGTTTTAGGCGACGATGTAAAACTGAACCTTAATATTCAAATGATAAAACAGGGGTAGCAGGGCCTTGTAATTTATAACTTTTGTGCAATGACTATCAATTAATTAAAAGTAATATTTTTTGTAACCGTTAATGCCACCTGCACTTTGCTCAATAGTAAACAAAACGTATGGGAGTGCAACCTCCGGGGTCATAATGGCAAGTTGCCACTAAAGGTTTATTTAAGCAACCCTGGTAGGCCAATAAAAAATTTTTTAAATAACGGATAGTCACTTTTTTTATTTTGTACAAGGCGGCAGGTAATACCTGCCGTTTTTTATGTCGTTAATATACCTGGCTTATAAATTTGTTGTTGCTTAAACAATAGTTACCAGTTGCTGTTTAACAAGGGTCGCTAACAGCAATTTGCAAAAGGCCACGCAAAAATTAATTTATTACTCAATAACAAACCTTAGCACCAAAATCACCAATTCCAAATGAATATAGAAATTGTAGCCAGCAGTCCACGAAAGGAAAGCGTAACGTTTAGAGAAGCGTTGTTTTTAAAAAATTACCTGGCTACCAAAAGCACCCACAAAACAAATATTATTGATGTAAGGGACTGGAATTTTCCTGCCTTGCAGCAGTCAGTATTTTCAAGTGTAGAAAAAACGCCTGACGATCTAAAACCATTGACCGAACGAATTTTTTCGGCCGATGCTTTTATTATTGTAACCCCCGAATATAATGGCAGTTACACACCGGCCATGAAAAATATGTTTGACCATTACCCAAAACAAATGCACAAGGCGTTTGGTATAGTAACTGCATCGCCAGGGGCATTGGGCGGTATCAGGGCAAGTCAGCAATTACAATTAATGATCAACGCTTTGTTTGGTATTGCATCGCCGGTAATGCTGGTAACGCCCCACATCGAAAAAAAATTTACTGCCGAAGGTGAGTTACTGGATGGTGCTTTTGAAAACCAGGTACACTATTTTGTTACCGAATTTTTATGGCTGGCCGAGCGGCTAAAGCACAATTAACCAGGTATTAAATGGCGGAGGTTGTACCTTCGCCATTCTTTTTTACCACTATGAGCGACGACATAAAGCATGAATGCGGCCTGGCATTTGTTAGGCTAAGAAAGCCTTTTTCGTACTACCTGCAACAACATACAACTGTTATGTATGGCCTTAACAAGCTATACCTGCTAATGGAAAAACAGCACAACCGCGGCCAGGATGGCGCCGGTATTGCGGCTGTAAAGCTGGATGTTGCCCCCGGAAACCCGTTTTTACACCGCGTACGCAGCAATGCCCCCCAGCCAATTGCCAATTTGTTTTTAAATATTGGGGAGGCAGTAAACGAATTGGTAAAGTTTCAGCCCGAAATTATGCAGCACCCTGGCCTTATGAAAGGGCATTTGCCCTTTTTGGGCGAGTTATTGCTTGGCCACCTCCGCTACGGAACGCAAGGTAAAAACAAGGTAGAATTTTGCCATCCGTTTGTAAAACGCGACAATGCCCCTGCCCGCAACATAGCCCTTGCAGGCAATTTTAACCTCGTAAATACCGATGAGCTTTTTGACCTGATACAGTTTAACAAAGGCGAATTTTCGAAGCAAAGCGACCTGGCAGCTATGTTAGAAGTGGTGCATCACTTTTTGGCCCGGGAAGATGAAAAAAACCCGGTTGAGTTGGATTTGGTAAGCGTTTTAAAAAAATCGACTGTTTTGTTTGATGGCGGTTTTACCATTGGAGGTTTAATAGGCAATGGCGATAGCTTTGTAATGCGGGACAAGCATGGCATACGGCCAGCCTACTATTTTATTGATGACGAGGTAGTAGTAGCAGCCAGCGAAAGAGCAGCCATTCGTACCGCTTTTAACGTAGGCGAAAACGAAGTACACGAGCTAATGCCCGGTTGCGCACTAATAGTTAAAAGTGATGGCACCTATAGTATAGAGCAAATTTTAGAGCCGGCCGAAAGAAGGGCCTGCAGTTTTGAACGTATTTATTTTAGCCGCGGAAGCGACGAAAAAATTTACCGCGAACGCATTGCCCTTGGCCACCACCTGAGCGAACCCGTACTAAACGCTATTGAGTACGACCTTAAGAATACTATTTTTAGTTACATACCCAACACTGCCGAGGTTGCCTATATTGGCCTTTGTAAGGGCATGGAAGATTATTTGAACAAGACCAAAGTTCAGCGCATATTGAGTTGGGGTGGCGATATGGACCAGGAAAAGCTTTCGGCCGTTATAAATCGCAAAATCAGGCAGGAAAAAATAGCCATAAAGGATGTGAAACTTCGCACTTTTATTACCGAAGACAGCAACCGAAACGAAATGGTGCAGCACGTATACGACATTACCTACGGCACCGTACGCAATGGCAAGGATACGCTGGTGGTAATTGATGATAGCATAGTAAGGGGTACCACATTAAAGGAAAGTATTGTTAGAATGTTGGCCCGGCTATCGCCTAAAAAAATACTGGTAATATCGTCGGCACCGCAAATACGCTACCCCGACTGTTATGGTATTGATATGAGTAAGATGGGCGATTTTATTGCGTTTAAGGCCGCCATTGAACTGCTAAAAGAAAGAAATATGCTTTGTACACTTGATGAGGTGTACGAAAAATGCAAGGAAATGCAGCGGATCAACCAATTGCATTGCGAAAATGCAGTAAGGCTGATATACAAACCATTTAGCCCGCAGCAAATTTCGGACAAAATAGCGCAGTTAATAACACCGGCTGATGTTGACATACCGGTACAGGTAATTTATCAAACCATAGAAGACCTGCATGAAAGTTGCCCAACCAATACCGGCGACTGGTATTTTACCGGCAACTATCCCACCCCTGGTGGTAACCGCGTAGTAAACAAGGCTTTTATGAATTATATGGAAGGAAAAGACGTGAGGGGCTACTAAGCGCAGGTATTTTATGTAGTTTTCATTTTAAACCTACCATCTTTTAAACTTCTGCTTATGAAACAGCTACTATTGATAAGGCATGCAAAAAGCAGTTGGGATTTTATAGATACGAACGATTTTGACCGGCCATTAAATAACCGGGGGCTGAGAGATGCCCCCATGATGGCCAAACGGCTGGTTGAAAAAAAGATTGCGCCCGACGCTTTAATAAGTAGCCCGGCCAAAAGGGCCATTTCTACTGCGCGGATATTTGCCGATATATTGAACATAAAAAATAGTCGGCTTATAGAAATCCCCACGCTGTACGAAGCCACGGTGGAAATTTTTTACCAGCAAATAAACCAGTTAAGCGATGATCATAATACCATATTGGTGTTTTCGCATAATACTGGTATCACCGATTTCTGTAATTCGCTTACTACGGCCAGGGTTGACAATGTACCTACCTGCGGCATTTTTGCAGTAAAAATAGCCATTCAACATTGGGCTGATTTTGAAAATACCAGGAAAGATTTTTGGTTTTTTGATTATCCTAAAATCGTTTAACCGGGAGGTTTACTTCGTTTTTCGTTTTTGGGCAAACATCCAGCTAAACAAATCAGGCTCGGCAAATGCGGGGTCCCAACTGTTATGATTGGCATTGGGGTATAGGGTTAGTTGCACTTTTGCGCCCGCCTGCTTTAATGCCAAAGCTATGGTTTGGCTAAAGGCGGGAGGTACTACATCGTCTTTCAAGCCATGAAATAGCCACCATGCGGTGTTTTTAATAACAGCTGCTGACGCAGGGTTAGCACCGCCACAAATAGCTACAGCCGCCGCAAATGTATTGGGCTTTCGGTACACCAACTCAAAAGTGCCCATGCCACCCATTGAAAGGCCGGCCACATATACCTGTTGGCGGTTTACTGGCAGGCGTTGCAAAATATTATCTACCAAAAAAGTAAGTAACTGCATGGGTTGCGACGGAGGGCCGCCTTCTATAAAATAAAAAGTTCGCTGTAGCGTTGGTTCATTTTGCAGTATGGTGGGTACATTGCTCCAGTAATTGTTGGCCGGGCATTGCGGAAAAACCACAAAGGCAGGGTAGTTATCGCGAATACTATCCAGCAAAAACATTTTACTGCCGTGCGTTAATTGCCTTTGGTTGTCAGTGCCACTTTCGCCCCGGCCATGCAAAAAGAACACTACCGGGTAGGTCTTTTTTTCCTCGTAATTTTTAGGAAACAATAACCTGTAGGGCAGCGTATCGCCGCCCATAATGAAAAGCTCTTTTTGATACAGTGACAGGTCTTGCGCAACAGCGGATGCTACACCACCAAAGCATACCATCACCCAAAAAATACCAACCGTTATTTTACCCATGTCTACTTTTTAATCTTTTCCTAAAGGCATTTGCATCGGGCTTTATTTCTGTAGTTCAAGGGTAACCTCCTTTACATCCTGCGAGTTTCCGCCAATCATAATTTTAAACTCGCCTGGCTCGTATATTGGTTTTAGATTGCCACCAATAAAGGTTAGGTCATTTACAGTAATCGGGAACTTTACGGTTTTGGTTTCGCCCGCCTTTAGCATTATTTTTTGAAAGCCTTTTAATTTTTTGACAGCCGGAGTAATGGAGGCATACACATCTCTTATGTAAAGCTGCACAGTTTCCTCGCCACTGTATTTACCGGTGTTGGTAATATTTACCGATGCGGTAATTTCATCGGCAGGCTTCATTAGGTTACTGCTTAGGGTAACATTGCCGTAAGCAAAGCTGGTATAGCTTAGCCCATAACCAAAAGGAAACAAAGGCTCGTTAGAAACATCGAGGTAATTTGATTTGAACTTTTGGGTGGGACTACCCTGGGTTTGCGGCCTGCCGGTGTTTTTATGATTGTAATAGATAGGTATTTGCCCCACATTTTGCGGAAAGGTCATGGTTAGTTTACCCGACGGGTTATAATTACCAAACAATACATCGGCAATAGCATTACCCGCCTCGTGGCCCTGGAACCAGGCAAATAAGATGGCGGAGGCTACCTCATTTTCCATGTTTAATACTAAAGGCCTGCCACTCATTATTACCAATACCAATGGTTTACCGGTGTTGGCCAGTGCCTTTATTAATTTTTGCTGGCTTTCGGGTATAGTAATATCCGACCGGCTTGCAGCTTCACCAGTCATTTCGCTGGCCTCGCCTACTACTGCCACAATTACATTGGCGCGACTGGCTACCGCCACGGCTTCGCTTATTAACTGGTTGGCATTGCGGTTACTGTCTATGCTTGCGCGGGTGCCAAAAACGTTTACGTGTTTTGCCAACAAAGTATCGTCGGTAATATTGGCGCCTTTTGCGTACACTATGTTTACACCTGCGCCTGCCACATTTTTTAAACCTTCTAATACGGTTACCGAAGTACTTGCATCGCCACTAACGGCCCAGGTACCCAGCATATTACTTTTGTCGTTGGCCAGTGGGCCTATCAATGCAATAGTTCCCGATTTTTGTAGTGGCAACAAATTATTATTGTTTTTTAGCAGCACCGATGCATGGGTGCCAAATTCGCGGGCAGCCTGGCGGTTGGCAGGGCTTAACACTTCGGCTTTGGTCCTTTCGCTATTGGTAAACCTGTAGGGATTTTTAAAAAGACCGAGCTTATATTTTGCTTCCAACACTCTTCTGCATGCTGCGTCAAGCTGGCTTTTTTTAACTTTCCCCTCATCAAGTGATTTTTTCAGGGTCTTTAAAAACCCCTCGCCTACCATATCCATATCGGTGCCTGAGGTTAAAGCCATGGCTGAAACTGCCTGCAGGTCACCCATACCATGGTCAATCATTTCGTTAATGGAAGTATAGTCGGTAACTACAAAGCCGTTAAAGCCCCACTGTTTGCGTAACAGGTCAGTTAGTAGCCACTCATTACCGGTAGCAGGAATTCCATCTACATCGTTAAAGGAGGTCATAATGCTTCCAACGCCAGCATCCACCGCTGCTTTGTACGGCGGCAGATAATATTCATACATTTTAGTACGGCTCATGTCAACAGAATTGTAATCGCGGCCGCCCTCTACGGCTCCATACAGTGCAAAGTGCTTTACGCAGGCCATTACCGAAGTACTATCGGTATTTATGTTGTTGCCCTGGTAGCCCTGCACCATAGCCTTTGCTATTTGCGATCCCAAAAAAGGATCTTCGCCACTGCCCTCGGCTACACGGCCCCAGCGGGGGTCACGTGCAATATCTACCATTGGCGAAAAAACCCAGTTAAGCCCATCAGCAGAGGCTTCCCTGCCAGCCAACATGGCGCTTTGCTTTATAAGTGCTGTGTCCCAACTACAAGCCAGGCCCAAGGGTATGGGAAAGCTTGTTTTATACCCATGTATAACATCGGAACCAAATATTAAAGGAATTTTTAGCCTGCTGTTGTTAACGGCCAACTCCTGCGCCAGCCTAATTTTATCTACCCCAATAACACCAAACAAACCTCCTACTTCGCCTGCTTTAATTTTTGCTTCCACATCGCTGCTTACCACCGAACCTGTAAGCACTCCACCGCCGGGCGTTACCAAATTTAATTGCCCTATTTTTTCTTCAAGGGTCATTTTTGCCATCAGGTTGCCTACAAAGGAATCCATATTGTTATCGGCAATCATGGCCGTTTTGCAGGCGTTGAAAACAAAACTTCCTACTAATAAAACTATAAGGGTGATACTTCTTTTCATTTTAGCGGTATTTATGATTTTAACAAATAGGGCTTGATCGCATTTTGCCAAATGGCATATCCTTTTTGGTTCATATGCAGGTTATCGCTTAAAAAAATGGAAGGGTCGGCCTTGCGATTTGGCAGCAGCATTTTATTAAACACATCTACATACCCAGCTTTTACCTGCTTTTTTATAAAGTTTTTGATTAAGGCATTAGCGGCCATCATTTTTGGCATCAGCATTTCGCGTCTGGGGCTTGGTTTTATGGAAACAAATAAAATATGGGTTTGCGGCAGGTTTTTACGAATAATGTTGAAAAGTTGCACAAAGCGGTTTCTTACCTCAACCGCCAATACGGTATCGGACGAGGCAAGGTCGTTATCGCCACAGTAAATCACAATTTGTTTTGGTTTGTAAGGAAGTATAACCTCGTTAGCAAAATAAATAAGGTCGGTAATACAAGATCCGCCAAAGGCTCTGTTAAGGATGGTGTGTTCGGGAAAATCGTTTTGAACATTATTCCATTTTGTAAAAGATGAACTGCCGGTAAACAGGATACTGCCTGTAGGTGGCTGCTCCTTTTTATCCAACTCTTTAAATACGAATACCTCCCGGTCAAAAGCATGTTGCGCCCACAAACAATTTACCATAGAAACCAGGCAAATGATTGCCAAAAACTTTTTTATATAGGCAGGCATAGTCGTTATTTAAAATGGCAAATATAATTGCTAAGCTACTACGTGCAGGCCTTAGCGGGAATCAAATAAATTACCATAAAACCATAATAGCCGCAATAGCTGCGTTTACTGTATGCAATTTACCGGCCGTAAAACGTTGGCGGCGGTTATAAGGCCGGGCTGGTAAAGCCAAGTTTTGTTAACCCCTGTTTTACTTCGGGGCAGCTCATAAAAAGTTTCCACAACAGGCCGGAGCGATAGTTTTCCATCATTACCACAATGGGGCCCTGATCAATAGCCAGGTACCTTTGCGGGTACCAGCTATCGGTTTCGCTAAAGGCATCGTAAAAACCATAGGCTCCAAACAGGCCGCTCATGGTGCTGTACCAATAGTTCATGGCTTGTAAACTGTATTGTGGAGTATACGGCATTGATGACAAAGCAGCAGTGGGCGAAATTACGCCAAGGTCGGTGGTGGGTCCGGGCATGTGAGCGTTGTAACCTTTTACCGAATAGCTGGCGGTAAGGCCCCAGCTATTGTTACTATACCCTTTAAAATTATTAGGATTATCCACACACCAGTCGTGGTTAATAAGGGTTTGATTGATGTTGTTTTGACCATAATCGGCATACTTGTCTTTTAACCCCCGGGGATCGAGGCCGAGGTAGGAATAATGCGCCCAGAACAAAGGCCCGCCATATTTTTGTGCGCCATTGTGCGACAACGTTAAGGTATGACCGTATTGTGTGGAGGTATCCCTTATTTTTCCGTATTGTGCCCAGCCTTGATTGTATACCTCAACAGGTATACTGTGCGTGGGCGATGATGCTGCCAGCACATACATAATTAAACACTCATTATACCCTGTAACCGGAAAGTTCATTTCCCATGCATATTGCGGCGACCAATGCCAGTACAGTACATTTTTACCATTTCTGTACCATGTAAAATCCACCTCTTTCCAAAGTTTATCTATTTTACCCGCAAGCGCTTTTTCGCTGTTGTTTCCGTTTGCAAAATATTGGCGTACAGTTAAAAGCCCCTGTAGCAAAAACGACGACTCAACCAGGTCGCCCCCATTGTCTTTTTGGCCAAATGGTTTTACCCCGCCCGTTTCGCCATTTATCCAATGTGGCCATGCGCCATGAAAACGGTCGGCCTTTTCTAAAAAGTTTATTATTCGTTCAAATCGCTTAAAGCCTTGTTGGCGGGTTATAAACCCTCGCTCTATGCCTACCAAAATGGCCATAACCCCAAAGCCACTACCACCGGTGGTGACTATATTTTTATCGTTTTGCGGGTAAACATCATCCATATGTATACGTTCGCGGGCAAGGCCGCTGTTGGGTTCGGCGCCCTGCCAAAAATATTGAAACGTATTGTACTGTACCCGGTAAAAAACACTGTCGGTACTTTGCACAGCGGCTGAGACTGTAACACTTTTGGCCTTACGGCCGGTACTACAGCAAACCACAGTGGCCAGGGTTACGATACTTAGCGAAAGCTGGTGTAATTTTTTCATAACAGCAGTTATTATAATTTACAAACAAGCCAGCGTTATAAACGGGCGCACGGTTTTTACTTTTGTAGGCGGCCCCCAAACACATACTGGTCGGCGCTTGCCGCGCCAGGGCCACAAAATATAAAAACCAGGGCAAGCAACACAAATAAAAAAGGATGCTGATCGCCATACCAAATTTGGCCCTTGCCAATAAAAAATATGATGAATAACATGGTACCCGCCAGCAACACCGCAGCTAAACGGGTAAACAAGCCAAGGGTAAGTAAAATACCTATAAGCAGTTCGGTGGCCTTACCAAGGTATGTTATGGTTAGTGGCGACGAATATTGTTTGAAACTATCCCAGGCGGCGTAGCTTTTAATTAGCGCACTATCAAAAACCTCCCAACCATGGTACACCATTAACAAACCCACTATTACTCTAACAAAAGCCATTCCCCTGTTTTGCCACAGGGGCAATGGCGACAAAAATGTATGCATACTTAGGTATTATTTTTATGTTGTGTCGTCACTACTTCATCCTTTTTGTTCAATAAAAAATCAGCGGTTTATTTTAAGTTGTGATTTGCAGGTAAGCAATGGCTGATTGTGTTACCAAAATTAGAGGTAACCTGCATTTTTTGTTGGGTGGCTGATCCTGTTTTTTGGCGGCCCCGTTAAAACAAAATAATATACCATTGCCCGGATAGCGAAAAGGTTTACGGCCAGTGGTGGCCTTTATTTTCAACAGTAATATCAGCGTTTGATTTCGTTACCGTTTAATTGCAGCATTCATTACGGCTAACCTTGTTTATTATGACCTTATTTGTTACGCACATCGCTAAAGGTAGGGAGCAGTAAAACCAAGCTTAATTAATCCATCTTTTACTTCGGGGCAACTCGTAAACAGGTTCCATAATAAATTACTTCGATGGTTTTCGATCATAATGATAATGGGGCCCTGGTCTATAGCAAGAAACGAGTTTGCAAACCAGGGATCGCTTAATTTAAATGCATCCACAAAACCATACTCTTTAAAAATTTTATCGCCCAACTTGTAATAAAAAAACCTGAGTGCATCCATGGACTCTTTGGGCGTGTAAGGCATAGACGATAATGCAGCCGTGGGCGCAATCACGCCCACATCGTTTGTGGGCGAGCTGGCAGTGTAGCCGTTAGGAATATCGCTTGCGGTAAGCCCCCACACCTGGCTGCTGTAACCAAAATGCTGTAAGGGATTGACCACTACATAGGCGTAATTTATTTTGGTATGATTTACTGCCTGTGTTTTGTAATTGGCATATTGGTCGGTTAAACCGGTGGGGTTAATGCCCAAAAACGAGTAATGCTCAAAAAATAACGGCCCACCCAGCACTGGCCCCATGGGTAAAGAAATACCATAATAAATATTGTTGTTTTTTAAAGTGCCATTGCTGGCCCACCCGGCATCGTACACCGTTTTGGGTATGGTATGGGTGGTAGATGCGGCGGCCAACACATAGGTTATGAGCGCTTCATTCCAGCCCTGTACTTTTAAATTTATTTCCCAGCTAAAAGTTGGGCTCCAGTGCCAGTACAATACCTGTTGGTTGCCCTGTCTAAACCAGTCCCACTCCACACCTTTCCAAAGTTGGTTAATATCATTTCTCAAAGTTGTTTCGGCGGCATCTGCACTATTAAAGTATTGCCTGGCCGTTAGCAACCCCTGCATTAAAAACGACGTTTCAACCAGGTCGGCACCATTGTCCTTTGCGCTAAATGGTACCACCACGCCAGTAGCACCATTAAGCCAATGAGGGAAAGCACCATGAAATTTTTGTGCATTGTTTTTTAAGAAACCGGTTATTTTTTGCATGCGGGCAAGGCCCTCGGCACGGGTAATAAAATTGCGGTTTATGGCAGTTACAATAGCCATTATACCAAAGCCCGAACCGCCCGATGTTACTATATCGCCCGATGAATTTCGTTCGCGGGCAAGGCCTGACACGGGGTGGCCAAAATCCCAAAAATATTTAAAGGTTTGTTGCTGCACTTTATCCATCAGTGCATCATCGCTGATGCGTGGAAATTTATCGGTTGAGTCAATACCTGTATTGAAAGATACTGTGAGCGGGTTTTGTAAATTTTTATTATTAACAGATTGAAGGGAAGTAGATACAATAAGGTTATAAGCAGTAAGCCCTTTTAGTGATGAAGTGGGCCGCAGTACAATGCTGCTATCGCGGTTTTCGTACGTTATATTAAATTGAACAGTTGATCCATTTGCTTCGTTATACAAAACACCTGCACTAAGTGTAGATTGCTTTAATGCATTATTGAACGATACTTTTATAACCGGGTTTATAGTATTTGTATTTAAAACAGTGCCGTTGTAGCTACTACCATTAACCTGCACCAAACTATTAATAAAATTGGGTTCAATTTGGGGAGTGGTTGTATCGCCTGTTTTTTTTGAACACGACAATAGTAAAAACGTTGAAAGAAGTATAACAAAATGTAGTGCTTTCATAAGTATATGGTTATTGCCAACTATAGTTTAAATAGGACAGCGAAATAATTATTAATTAACCATTGTACTTAACTATTTAAATAAAAATTAAGCTAAAAAAAGGCTGCCTGTTTAGGCACCCTTTTTTTAGTTTGCTGCCTGGTTTTACCTGGCTTGTCTTTCCAATACAGAAATTGCATTTATCTCCTGTGCATTTAATGCCTTATTGTAAAAGCGCAATTCATCCAGTTTGCCTGTATAGGGCAACATCCACGGCTCGGGACTATTAAAAGGAGTACCTAATTGATTTTGAAAAGCGCCGATAACAAATTTGGACGCATTTTTAAAGTTTAAAGCTCCCAATAATGTACCGGTACCATCGGCTTTGCGGTCTTCGGCACCCGGAGGTAAATTTAATTTTTGACCGCTTACATAAAAGCTGGCTTTAGAGGTTGCAGCATCGTATGTCCATGCTACATGTCTCCAGGCATTATACATATCGTTAGGTCTGAAATCGCCAAATGGCTCAAGCCAATGCTCAACAAAAGGTGCTGTGTTTTTTTGAAAATGAAGCTTCATAAACATTTTGTTTTCCGGACCATTGTTTCCTTCAATCATCATAAAAAAATTGCCCCAAAACGATCCGTCTTGTTTGGCAAGGCCAAAAACCCCCTGCGCACCACCATCGTGCTTGCCAGTATTAATCCACATACTAACGGTAAAACTTGTTAAGGTTGCCAACGGACCAGGTGTTGAGTATCCAATAAATCCGGTGGTAGAGCCCTGGTAGGCTTGTCCTTTTCTACCAGTAACAAAACTGGTATTGCCAGTCGCTACCCCACCAGTTACAGCACCTTTTGCATCGGCAATGCTACCGTCAAAAGGAAAGTGGGCTACAAGGTTGGCAGCAGCAATTTCGTTGGTATTAACAAACCCGCCCGCAACAGGTGGCGGATCGCCTGCCGGAAATTGGTCATCAAGTTCGGCTTTTGTACAGCCTGTTAAAACAGCACCAATGGCCAGCGCCATGCACCATACAGAAATCCTTTTTTTATCGTTATACATCTTATTATTTTTTAAGAATTTAAATTTAATACCCGTTGTTTTGTGTTAATCTGCCAGCACTTAAATCAATCTGCGCCTGTGGTATGGGAAAAACCTCATGCTTTCCATCAACAAAAGCTTTGCCATGTGCCCTTAATACCTGCCCTGCCCGGCCCTGCCTAACCAGGTCAAAAAACCTGTCCTGCTCCATAGCCAGTTCTACCCTTCTTTCAAACCAAATATTAGCAATAGTGCCTGTACTACCTGCAAGGTTGGCCCTGCCACGAACCAAATTTAATTTGGCGGTTGCTTCGCCTGCATTGCCCAGCATTGCGGATGCCTCAGCATAAATTAACAGCACTTCTGCATACCGCATTAACCTGATGTTTTTTGGCTTGGTGTCTTTATTATTACTCACCTGTGGAGACTCTGTTAAGGCACTGTGATATGGCTTGTAACTGTATCGTTCGTTTTCTACACTATCCTTACTGGGTATGCGAAAGCCGTCGAACAATACCGTACCGGCACTATTACCGGCAGCGGTAGGATTAATAAAAATAATCGTAGCATCTCTGCGGGTATCGCCAGCCTGGTAAGCATTTGCCAGGTCAGCGGTGGGCGTATTAAATCCAAATCCAATATCGTTCCATCCACCCCTGCCGCGGGGGCCCTGCCCATTGCTAAATAAGGGGCTAACCGCATTCTCGCCCAGGTTAATACCTGTTTGTACTTCAAAAATAGATTCGCTGTTGTTAATGCCACCCTGCCCATTTACCGGTCTTTCGCGAAATACTGTAGCATAATTTTGAACCAACGAGTACTTGTTGGAACTAATAACTGCCAACGAATTATCAAACGCTTTTTGCCAGTTTTTCTGGTACATATACAATTTGGCCAGGTAAGCTTGTGCAGCTCCTTTTGTAGCACGGCCAACCTGTGCATTTGCCTCACCTTTAATGGGAAGATTAGCAGCAGCATATTCAAGATCGGCTACAATGATACCATATATCTGGTCTTTAGTAGCCCTTGTTTGTGCTTCAACACTATTGCCTTCGCTGGGTAGCAACACGCGGGTAATATTGGGGACTCCGCCAAAAAAACGAACAAGGTTAAAATAATACAGTCCTCTTAAAAATCTTGCTTCGCCCACCAACCTGTTTTTGGTGCTCGCTTCAAGGGTGCTTTTATCTAAAACATCTATGGCTTTATTAGCACTTACAATAGCATTGTAGTGTCCGCTCCAAATATTATTAAAAATAAAGTTGTTGGATGTAGCTGTAAAATTGTCAATCTGCCCTGCATCACCAAAATCGCCCGGTGTACTGCCCTTATCGGCATCATCGCTGGCAATATCGTTTGCAAGTACCCATAAAAAACCAATGGTAGTATTGCCAAAACCGCCAAAGTATAGTGTATTGTATACCCCACCAACTAATTTAGTGGCAGCTTCGGGGTCGGTTAATGCCAGTACCTCGGTGGTTTCGCCCTGCGGGTTAACCTCCAGAAAACTTTTTTTGCAACCTATCATTAATAGTGAAGGCAGTAATGCCAATGCCCCTAATTTTATTATTATATTTTTCATATTAAATAGTAATTTCTTTTATTAAAAACCAACGTTAATACCAAAAGCAAATGTTCGGGTGGTTGGATAAATAGATGATTCAATACCCCCATTAAGGGTTCCGCCGTTGCTAATTTCAGGGGTAAAACCGCTGTAATTAGTAAAGGTTGCCAGGTTTTGAGCTGTGGCAAATACTCTCAGGCTTTGCATTTTTAAACCCGCTAATTTGTTAGCCGAAATGGTATAACCGAGGGCTAAATTATTAATTCTAAAAAAATCGCCTTTCTCCAAAAAGTAAGTGGAAGCCGGTAATTCATTAACATTTGCGCGTGGCACATTGGTATTGGTATTGTTTGGCGTCCAACGGTTAATAGCAACCGACGTTTCTATATTGTCTCTAAAGTCGCCACGGGCTGCTTTTTTACCGTTGTAAATTTTACCTCCGCCGGTGCCATAGCCCCCAACTGATAAATCAAAATTTTTGATGCTTATACCGCCATTTACTCCATAGGTAAATTTGGGTTGATAGGAGCCCTGAAAAACCCTGTCGGCTGCGTTAATTAATTTATCGCCATTAACGTCCCGGTATCTTAAATCGCCTGGTTTTGAATTGGGTTGCGCAGAACCTGCTATCTCAGCTGCGTTTTGAAAAATGCCGGCTACTTCCCACAAAAAAAAGCTTCCTATTGGTTGCACGTTGTCTGACAGCGTTGTGGTGCCCTGCCCGCCAACACCACCATCGGGTATTGCCTGACCACCATTTAATTTTTCAATCTGGTTTTTGTTAAAGGCAATGTTTGCACCTATATTAAATTTAACATCGCGGCTAATATCATCAGCATAATTCAACGCCATTTCTATACCCTTGTTGGTAAAGGTGGCGGCATTGGTAATGTATTCATTATTAGGATCGCCCAATATGCCCGGTACCCTAATCCGCACCAAAGCATCTTCGGTTCTTCTGTTGTAAACATCCACTGTACCCGATAATTTATTTTTCATCAGGCTAAAATCAATACCGAAATTACTTTCGGTGGTTACTTCCCATCGTAACGCGGGATCGGCTAAATCAGCTATCCGGATATTTAAAATTTCTGCTCCATTAAAAAAGTAAGGCAAATTTTGCGTAGCCAGTGGCACAAACAAACTGCTGGGTATACCATCATTACCCACTTTACCATAGCTGGCCCTCAACTTTAGGTTATTAAACAACTTTTGATCGCTCATAAAGCCTTCGTTGCTAATAACCCAACCGGCACCTACTGATGGAAAAAAGCCCCATCGGTTGCCACTTGGTAGCCGCGAAGTAGCATCATATCTACCTGTAGCAGTTAAAAAATATTTGTCGTTCAAATTGTAGTTTAACCTGCCCAGGTACGAATTCCTGGTTGATTTATCGCCTAAACTAAAATTTGTAGCCCCAATAGATGAACCTGCGTTCAAATACCATTGATCTTTAGATTCGGGCACATTAATACGACGACCGCCTAAACTATTCGATTTAATTTCTTCGGCAGTGGTACCTACCAATAAGGTAAAGTTGTGTGCGCCAAACGATTTAGCAATGGTTGCAGTATTATCCCAAACCCAACGGTTGCCCTGGCTTTCTTCTAAAGTTAGCTGGCTGTTATTTCTTAATTGGTTGCTACCTGCAGTAAGAAAAACATTGTCTGGACCAACATTTTCATATTTGTAACCATAATTTAAACTTCTAAAATTGTTTTTATCCACCCCAAAACTGGTACGTAATGTTAACCACCGTATTGGTTTGTATTCGCCAATTATGCTTCCCTGAAAACGATCTCCCTTGCCGGAATTATCATTTTTATCCTGGTCGAGCAAGGGATTACCAACGTTGTTAGAAAGAGAGGTATTGCCATATTTTCCGTTTTGCATCCCTATAACATAAGGCGCTGCACGGTAGGCAACATTAAATGCACCAAGGTCAACATTTCTAATATCGCTGCGGCTATAAGATAGTATTGTTGAAATTTTAAAATTATTGGTAATCTTATAGTCGTTATTGTTTCTTAGTGTAAAACGTTTAAAATCGTTTGTTCTAATAATACCTTCATCGGTTAAATAACCAGCGCTTAAAAAGTAATTAATCTTTTCACTTCCACCAGCTAATGATATGTTGTGGTTTTGAAAAAAACCTTTTTTTAGAACTTCATCGTACCAATCGGTATTTCCACCGTTTTGCAACTGCGATTGGGTTACAATACTATCGCCGCTACCATAATAAACGCTTGCTTCATTTATATAACCGGCATATTGGTTGGCACCTGCCATGTTTACCAAATTGGAAGCTTCTTTTATACCTACTGTTCCATCATAACTTACCACCATTTTGCCTGGTTTGCCTCTTTTGGTAGTAATAATAATTACTCCATTGGCGGCACGCATACCATAAATAGCTGTAGCCGAAGCATCTTTTAAAATTTCAAGGCTTACAATATCCGCACTATTAATATTTCTGATGTCATCGTTAATAACACCATCTACCACATATAAGGGATTGGCCCCGGCAAGCATAGTACCAGTGCCTCTAATACGAATAACCGGTAATGCATTAGGGTCGCCGCTTGCAATAACCTGCACGCCGGCAACTTTGCCTTGCACTGCCTGTGTTGCCGTAAGCACAGGTTGTTTGGCCAGTTCTGCGCCTGAAACGGAAGCTACCGAACCTGTTACGTCCCGTTTACGACTGGTTCCGTAACCAACTACTACCACCTGGTCTAACTCCTTGTTAGCAGATGCCAACGATATAGCAATCGTTGTTCTACCATCCACACTTACTCGCTGTTGGGTATAGCCTATTGATGTTAATACCAGTGTATCGCTGGCACTTGCTACAATTGAAAAACTACCGGTATTGTTGGTAAATGTTCCCCTTGAAGTACCCTTTACTGAAATAGACACACCCGATAACGCGTTACCATTTGACCCAGTAACCGTACCGGTAACAGTATCACTTTGCGCATAAAGAACAGCACTAAACAGCAGTACTAGCACCGAAGCAAATAGTGGCTTAAACAGAACAGTACAATTTCTGCAAAAACGCTTTTGTTTTGTTTTTCTACATTTCATACATATTGGTTTTAAATAAAATTGATAGGGATAAAAAAACGCCGTTTGGTGGCTATACAGGAGTGGAAGGTTGGCAAGTTGTAATTTAAAAAATGTAATAATCGTTAGGCCTTTTTAGACAATCTATGTAGATTTTAAGCTGCATAAATTAAAATTTATTTTAATATTTCTTGTTGAAAGAATGATTGTGGGCAGATCAAAGTGAACAAGAACACTTTCGAATTTTTTACCACTAATTTCAATTGCGGCAAATCTAACAGAATAAATAAAACTAACTAACGTTAGTTTAAAATCTAAATTATTATCTTCGCCTTTCAAACCGGATGATATGGTCAACAAATCACCAGCAGAAATTTTTCAGGATAAAATAAATAACGAAATAAAAATTGAGCCAAGAGATTGGATGCCCGATCAATACAGGCAAAATCTTATCAGGCAGATAAGCCAGCATGCACACAGCGAAATTGTAGGTATGCTACCCGAAGCAAACTGGATTACCCGTGCCCCATCGTTACGGCGCAAAGCTACCTTACTGGCCAAAGTGCAGGACGAAGCCGGACATGGCCTTTATTTATACAGTGCAGCCGAAACCTTAGGCATTGCCCGCATAGAAATGATTGACCAGTTATTGAACGGTAAGGCAAAATACTCTTCAATTTTTAATTACCCCACCTTATCGTGGGCAGATATTGGTGCCATAGGCTGGTTGGTTGACGGTGCTGCTATAATGAACCAAATACCGCTTTGCCGCAGTAGTTACGGACCCTATGCAAGGGCAATGGTGCGTATATGTAAAGAAGAAAGTTTTCACCAGCGCCAGGGTTTCGAAATTTTATTAACCCTTAGTAAAGGCACTGAGGCTCAACAAAAAATGGCTCAGGACGCCCTAAACCGTTGGTGGTGGCCAGGTATTATGATGTTTGGGCCAACTGACGACGAAAGCCCTAACACCATTCAAAGCATGCAATGGAAAATAAAACGTTTTACTAACGACGAATTGCGTCAAAAATTTGTTGACGTATGTGCTGAGCAGGTAAAGTTTTTAGGCCTTACCATACCTGATAAAGACCTTAAGTGGAATAAGGAAAGAGGCCATTATGATTTTGGGCCAATTGATTGGAAAGAATTTTGGCAGGTAGTAAAAGGAAACGGCCCCTGCAATAAACAACGGCTTAACGACCGCAACAAGGCACACGACGATGGTGCATGGGTTAGGGAAGCCGCCTATGCATACGCACAAAAGAAAAAACATTCAAAGGCTGCGGCCTGATAACATAATAACAGGGTGGAAGGAAGCCAAAACGGACCTTTAACGATTGCTTGTATTATTTTTTACCGGCTTTTCTTCCACCCGTTTTTTTACCTTATTTATGGATTGGCCACTATGGGAAGTTTTTATTAGAAGCAAACAGGGGCTTGACCACAAACATGTGGGAAGCCTGCATGCAAGCGATGCGCAAATGGCAATTGAAAATGCCCGCGATGTGTACACAAGGCGGATGGAAGGGGTAAGCATTTGGGTGGTTGAAAGCATATGTGTACACGCCAGCAACCCCGACGAAGCCAATAGCTTATATGACCCCGCCAGCGATAAGCCCTATCGACATCCCACCTTTTACAACCTGCCCGACGAATTAAAACATATGTAGGGATGCATGAAAATGTATTGTGGAAATAATGACACATTTTTTAATTCGTTGTAATTGATATACGCTTATTACATTTTATTTATCGCTTCGTAACTTCTTATTTACAAATTGTAAAGTAGTTGTATAATTTTTATGTGTAGTGGAAACGGGAGGGGCCAGTCGTTCTTTAAAACATAGGGAGGAATGGAGCACCTTGTAAGCATCTAAAAGTAATAAGAATTTGTCCTAACCTGGTAGGTAGTTGAACCTAGATTAAACATGACCAATACCCAGGTTCCATATTATCAAAACGATTTATTTGCATCTATGGCCCATATTGAACAGTTAATAGATTATATACTTCACCTGGCTGATACAACCCTGGTTTTGGGACACCGTAACAGTGAATGGACAGGCCACGGACCCGCATTGGAACAGGACATTGCCATTAGCAACATTGCACTTGACCTTATAGGGCAAGCCCGCAATTTTTACCAATTGGCCGCCGAACTTATAAACGAACAACCCAAGGCACACCCATTTACTATGCCCTACAAAAGGCTGGTAACTGAAGATGATTTAGCCTACCTGCGCGATGCATTTGATTTTAAAAACTACCTGATAACAGAGCTACCAAAGGGCGATTGGGCATTTACTATACTCCGCCAATTTTACTTTAGTAACTGGCAATATTATTTTTACCTGGCACTTAAAAACAGCAGCAATACCTTACTGGCAGCTATTGCCGAAAAAAGCCTGAAAGAAACTACCTATCATCTTAAATGGAGCAGCGAATGGGTAATACGGCTTGGCGATGGAACCCATGAAAGCCAGCAAAGAATGTTAAATGCCGTAAACGACCTGCAATACTTTTTTGGTGAGCTATTTGAACCGGCAGCGTACGAAACAACTTTACTTGCCTACCATATTTGTGTTGACCTTACTACCATAAAACCGTTGTGGTTAGAAAAAACTGCCACTATATTAGATGAAGCGACCTTACCTTTTGTTGAACCGACGTGGTGGCAAAGTGGCGGTAAAAAAGGGTTACACACGGAGCACCTTGGCTTTCTTTTGGCCGAGATGCAATTTCTGCAACGAGCCTACCCAAACAGTATTTGGTAACTTACTATTTGCCCCATATGACCGATAATAATTACGATACTTTACAAGATAAACACCCTTTGCCAACCATTAACGAGCAAAAAGTGTGGGACTTGATAGCCGGGGTTAATGACCCGGAAGTACCGGTACTGTCGGTTGTTGACCTTGGTATTGTGCGAAAAGTGGAATGCAGCAATGCTACCGGCAACAGCCTTGGCCAACAACTGGTAACCATTACCATTACACCTACTTACAGCGGCTGCCCTGCAATGGACGTTATAGCCATGACCATTAGGTTTACACTGCTACAGGCAGGTTATAAAAATATTGAAATTAAAACGGTTTTATCGCCAGCATGGACCACCGACTGGATGAGTTACGCTGGTAAACAAAAGTTGAAGGCCTATGGTATTGCGCCACCTAACAGCGCCGCTTCTATAAACGATCCATCACCTTTTTCACAACAACAACCGGTGCAGTGCCCAAGGTGTAATTCGCTCAATACGCAACAGGTAAGCCAATTTGGTAGCACCGCATGTAAAGCATTATACCAATGCCAGGATTGCCAAGAACCCTTTGATTATTTTAAGTGCCATTGATAGATTACTAACGCCTGAAACAGGAAACTTTTTGCTACTGCAATTGTCATAATAATAAATCAGCCAAAACTGTAAATCTGTTATTATGAAACTATTTTACCTTTTAATTATTGGAATACTTATATACCTACCGGGTTTTGCCCAAACCACGATAACCATTACTGCCGACCGCGATAACACTTTGTACCAGGAAAACGGAAGCAACAGTAACGGCCTGGGCGATCACTTTTTTGCAGGGTCTACTAACAGGGGTGACCGGCGCAGGGCGCTTTTACATTTTGACCTTGCCCAGGTGCCGGCCGGCGCTACCATTACGGCTGTTACACTTACTTTAACCTGTAACAGAAAAGCCTCAGGCAGTACTGGTATAAACATTTATAAACTAACGTCCAATTGGGGCGAAGGCACCTCAAATTCAACAGGGCAGGAAGGTGGCGGAGCGCCGGCGACAGTTAACGACGCTACCTGGACTAACCGCTTTGCACCCTCTACCCTATGGACTACCGCGGGCGGAGATTTCGTAAATACCTTGTCTTTTACCTCGCCTGGCAATATTGAGTTAGGCACGGTAACAATACCCGGCGGTCCATTAAATAACCTGGTTCAGGATGTACAAAGCTTTGTAACTAATGGCGCTACCAATTTTGGATGGATTTTAACCGGAAGCAATGAAACAACGCAGGGCAGTGCCATTCGGTTTGCATCAACCAATAGCACAACACCAGCCCACAGGCCCACTTTAAGCGTAACATATACCAGTAGCTTACCAGTAACCTTGTCAAAGTTTACCGCCAGCGTAAACAGGGGTAAAGCGCTGTTGCAATGGCAAACCCAAACCGAAGTAAATAACCAATACTTTGAGGTTAAGCACAGCCGCAACGGGGTAACCTTTAGCCCCTTGGGAAGGGTTGCAGGAAGGGGGAATACTACCACCCTGGAACGCTACGAATATATCCATCAAAATATAGCACCTGGCAAAAACTACTACCGGTTGGCGCAGTACGATATTAACGGAACCAAAAAATATTCGCAGGTAATATTACTTGCGGCTTCCGGAAAACCGGCGTTTAGTTTATATCCTAACCCTGCCAATAATTTTTTAAATATTGATGCTGCGTTTTTAACTTCCAATACAAGCTATCGTATCATAAACATGATGGGGCAGGTTGCGCAGACGGGTGCACTTTTCAGCCAACAAATAAACATCAGTAAGCTTTCACCAGGTCAATATTCAATTGTTCTTCAACCGGTTGATGGCCAGCGTTTACAAAGCACTTTTGTAAAAACTCCATAGCAAAGCAGTCGAAAGTACTACTAGGCGGTTATTAGTTAAGAAGCTCATGGAAGCAACATCACTTGCTGGCATCCATGGGCTTTTGCTATGGTGCCATAATTGTCTTTATCTTGTTAAAAAAAATATGGCCGACAGCATTTTATTCAATATTGAAAACGGGCTTGCCATCATTACCCTTAACCGGCCTGCAAAACTAAACTCGTTTAACCGCGAGATGGCGTTATTGCTTCAAAAAAAACTGGCATTGTGCAACGGCGATAATGTACGGGCCGTGTATTTAACCGGTAACGGAAATGCGTTTTGTGCAGGACAGGACCTTGAAGAAGTGCTTGATAAAGAAGGCCCGGGAATGCAGCGCATTTTGAAAGAACATTTTAACCCGGTTGTAGAACTAATGCGCAACCTGCCCAAGCCTGTTGTTGCGGCAGTAAATGGTGTGGCCGCAGGTGCAGGCGCCAATCTTGCCCTGTGTGCCGATATTGTAGTGGCATCTGACAAAGCAAGTTTTATACAGGCTTTTAGTAAAATTGGCCTGATACCCGACAGCGGTGGCACCTTTATGCTGCCCCGCTTAATTGGCTGGCAAAAAGCTTCGGCTTTAATGTTGTTGGGCGATAAAGTTTCTGCAGCCGAAGCTGTTCAAATGGGCATGATTTATAAAATGTTTGCACACGACGACTTTGCCAACCAAGCCATGCAGTTAACCAAAAAGCTGGTAGCAATGCCAACTACCGGCCTTGCCCTTACTAAAAAAGCGTTGAATATCTCTTTTCAAAATAACCTTACCGGCCAACTACAACTGGAAGACCATTTGCAGCAACTGGCCGCAGCCACCAGCGATTTTACTGAGGGTGTAAACGCCTTTGTTGAAAAAAGAGTGCCCATTTTTACAGGAAAATAACCCCTATCTAATAATGACTATTGATGCACCAGCCATTGTAAACATGCTACTTAAGTACGATAGATTTAGCCAGTGGCTTACTATTAAAATTATAAACATACAACCCGGTAGCTGCACCATTGCCACGACGGTACAAACCGAAATTTTCAATAGTTTTGGTATTGCTAATGGTGGCATTAGTTTTTTGTATGCCCACAATGCTTTGGCCTTTGCCTTTTACAGCCGCAACAAAAAGGTAGAATCAATTGAAACCAGAATATCGCACACTCAGCAATTGCAAACGAGTACTGTCCGTTTGCTGAGTATCACTTGAAACCAGTATGTCGCACACCCGTACAATTGCCATTGGCGACAGGCCTACTGCCGTAATCACCAAAAAAAACCTTACCAATGCAACAGGTTTATACCAGGTGAAAGTAACCAACCAGCATAACCAACTGGTGGCCTCATTTAAAGGAACCTTTTACCGCAAAGTTAACTGAACAGAGAGCGACTTTGCTTAGACCATTTTTAAATTGATCATTTAGCTACACTATATGTTCTATTCATTCAATCAATTTATTCCGGTAGTTCACCCGTCGTCGTTTGTACACCCGCAGGCTACCGTTACGGGCAATGTTATTATTGGTAAAGATGTGTACATAGGGCCCGGTGCAGCATTGCGGGGCGACTGGGGCGGCATTACCATTGGGGATGGCTGCAATGTGCAGGAAAACTGCACCATACATATGTTTCCGGGCATAATGGTAGTGTTGAATGAAAGTGCGCACATTGGTCATGGGGCCATTATACACGGTGCCACCATTGGGCGCAATTGCCTGGTAGGTATGAATGCCGTTATTATGGACAACGTGGTTTTGGGCGACGAATGTATTGTTGGTGCGCTAAGTTTTATAAAGGCTGGCGAAAACATACCGACACGCAGCCTTGTGGGCGGCAATCCGGCCCGTATTATAAAACAGGTAAGTGACGAAATGCTTTTCTGGAAAACCAGGGGCACTGGTTTGTACCAGCAACTGCCCTTACAAATGCAAAAGGAGTGGGGGCCCTGCAAACCCCTTACCGAGGTAGAAACGAACCGCCCAATGCAGGATAAAATTTACCAAAACTGGCAACAACAAAACAATGGCTTGTAAGCGGGTGGCTACAGGTTAAAGTCCGACCGAAGGTTTTTAAAATGGCCATTTAACTTTATCCGGTCTTTCAATAACTCCATTTCGGTTACCACGGGCAACACCTTTTGCAAATGCCTTTTTAAGTACTCCAGTCGCTGGGCTTCACTAAACAATGCCAGCACTTCGTATTCTTCCTCCACCGACAAGGCTGCGTGGTGCGCCACATCGTACGAAAGCAATTCGCCATCGGGCTTTACAAAATCTTTGGTAAGTTTTAGCAGGTTATGTAAGGTCCTGATATTTTTTACAACCCATGTAAGCAACACCCCTTTTTGGTCGTACACATTTTCGGGGTAGTTTACAATGGCTCCACTATACAATCTATCAGGCACTTCTTTCATTAACTCCAAAATCCTGAACACCTCAAGGCCTTTTGTTTTTACATCAAGCTTCCCATCCCCGTACACATTTACAATATCAATCACCTCCACCAATGTGCCAACTTCGCCAATGCCGTTTTTCAACACCGGTGTAATTCCAAACGGTTTTCCTTCGCTGTAACACTCGGTAATCAGTTGTTTGTATCGGGGTTCAAAAATGTGCAGGTTAACATTTTCGCCTGGGTAAACCACAATTGCCAAGGGAAAAATCGGAATAAAATTGGTCATGGATGAAACTCTTTTTTAAAATGCGATAAAGGTAAAATGGAAAAAGCCAAAAAAGTGATACCACACAGCTAACCTGTGCTGTTATGGTGCAACTCGTACAACCGCTGATACTTTAAAAAAGTGTAAAATGCTGTCATTTTTGCAATAAGGTATCCTTCCTTACCATCTAAAAACCCCCGTTTTAAAATATAGTTTGAAAAAAATGCAAATCCCGGCGATATTCTTCTTTTTATAAATCCTGCTTTTTTACCGCGGTGGTAATAAAGGCTTGCGCCAAGCATTGCATACCGGGTAGTTTTTTGGGCATAGTCGGCAAGGTCTTTTATTGTATAATGTAAAAGGCTGCCGCCTATTTTTTCAACCTTTGAACCGGGCGGCAGTTTAAGTTGCTCATGTACAGCATCGTGGTTCCACTGCACCGTTTTTTTATTAAAAAGCCTTATTGGTGCATCGCTGGCCCACTCGCCGTAGCGTATTTGCTTATTGCCCAAAAAATTTTTACGGGCAATGCGGTACACGGTGTATTCGTTAGGCGGCACCAGCCTGCTTATTGCTTTTACCATTTCAGCGTCGGCATGTTCGTCGGCATCTATGCTTAAAATCCATGGGTGCTTTGCCAGGGCTATCCCTTTGTTTTTATTTTGGCCGTAACCGTCCCAGCTGGTTTGTAGCAAAGTAGCTTTTAAGTCGATAATTATTTGTGGGCTGTCATCGGTACTACCACTATCCACCACAATAACATCGTTGGTAATGGTTTGGGCACGCCGTATGGTTTCGCCAATAATATGGGCTTCGTTTTTACCAATAATTACCACCGAAATATCCAACATATCATTAGTCAGGCTGTGGTTTTTGATGCTGCAACCACAACATACAAACGAAGATAAAGATTAGCACTCCAAACTGTCGCTCAAGGGTGTCGTCGGTTAACAAAGGCACTAACAATACCATGCCGGATATGCGGCTGAGTATATTGCCGCGAAGGGTAGTTTTTAGCAACAACCATATACCTGCGGTAAACAACAATATTCCGGGCCAACCGCTGGCGGCCCCGTACAATATCCATTGGTTAAGAGGCAAAAAACGCTCGTATGCCGGTGTTGATGGTTGAAAGGTTTGGTGCCACGCATCTAAAGAGGCCTGTAAATCGCCAAAGCCAACCCCGCTTATTGGATTTTTTTGTAGCAGGTACCAGCCAGCTTTTAACGACAGCACGCGGGCACCATCGCTTGAGCCGGGTTCAAAATTGCCTCTGCTGTAATTGCCAAAATCATACATTACATATTGCACTCTGTTTTGCAGGCTTGGCATGGTTACGTAGCATAAAAAAGGCACCACTGTAACTGCCAACAACAGCAGTAGCCCAATGCTCGTTTTCTTCTTTTTAAAAATAAGATACGTAATACCATACCCCGCCGCCAGGTATAAACAAAGGAGACCAGTTTTGGCCGCCAGTAAATGCAGATACACTACCAACCACACCAATGCAACTATTATAATGCTTTTATGAAACCGCCCTGTTACCTGTGTAAGCCATTGGCAACACAACAAAATTACCAGCACCACCAGCCAGCTAAAACGTATATGGTCATCGTCTAACGGTGTTGGCATTACCCTGGCCTGCAGGTAACCGTTTAATATTTGTTGTTGATTGCCCACAAACTTGAGTATCGTGTACAGGCTGCCTGCAAGGGTAGCTGCCAACAGTATAGCCACCAACAATACCCATGTTTTTTTGCTAATAGTAATGCCACCCAAACCCAGCCCAATGGTTAGTAGCGGCACCCTAACTTCAAGGGCCCTAAACCAAAGGCCTGTTTGCTGGCTCCATAAACCACTTATTAATACCGGTACAATTACCAGTGCAGCTCCGGCAATGGTGCTAACAGGCCACTGCCGGTTTTTATTTTGTAACAAAAACAAGCCAACCGCCGCCACCGAAGCAATTGAAGCCATAGCCCTGCTAACAAACATGCCTGAAATTATTAGCGTACAAACGAATACAACCGACACATTTTTTTTAGGTATAGATAGTAATAAGGGCATTGGGTAGGCAGCGGTAATTTTTGATGGTTTACAGCAAACTTAGCGTTCAACTGCCGATATTCGTTGGGCAATGTGGCAGCAACTACTAAACAACTTTAAGCAGGGCGATATAAAGGCGCTGGCACGTACTATATCGCTGGTAGAAAATGAACACGAGGGCTATTTTGAATTTTTGCAACAATTGCCCGCCAGCCCAACGCCTTTAATTGGTATTACCGGGCCGCCTGGTGCTGGCAAAAGCACCCTGGTGGATGCTTTGGTGGGCCAAATGGTAGCACAACAAAAAAAAGTAGCCGTCGTTTGCGTGGATCCATCGTCGCCATTTAACCTTGGGGCCCTGTTGGGCGACCGTATACGTATGAGCCAGTGGTACAACAACCCAAATGTGTACATTCGTTCGCTTGCTACACGGGGAAGCCTTGGTGGCCTGCATCCAAAAATTATTGAGATATGTGACGTAGTAAGGACGGCACTGTTTGATTATGTAATTGTGGAAACCGTAGGGGTTGGCCAAAGCGAAGTTGAAATTGCAGGGCTGGCCGATTGCACTATGGTAGTAGTAGTGCCCGAGGCTGGCGACGAGGTACAAACCATGAAGGCAGGGCTTATGGAGATTGCCGATATTTTTGTGGTAAACAAGGCCGACCGACCGGGTGCAGACAAATTTGTGCATAATCTAAGGCAAATAGCCACAACCACCGGTGCCCATAATACTACCCCTGTTTTAAAAACCGTTGCCACCACCAACACAGGCATAGCACAATTATTTAATAGTATTGTTGAGCAACTTGCGGTAACAAACCGCCAAAACCGGCGCACCTTGTTGCTGGTACAACGTGCCTATTTTTTAATAGCACAATACCGTATGCACAATGTAAAAAAAGAAGATTTAAAACAAGCAATTAACAAACAGGTAAACAGTGGTATGCCTTTTAACCTGTATAAATTTGTAAACCAATACCTGGGTGGGTAGTAAATTATTGCTGCGGTGTAGCGGGCAAATCGCCCTGGGCTTCGTACTCTTTTTCGCTTTTGTACCAGCGGTAACTAATGTAACCCACCACTGCAAACGGTGCAATCATTAAATAAACAATGCCCGAGTTAAGACCTGTAGCTGCCTTATCGCCCAATTGCATGGCCGTTTTTGTACAAATGGAACATTGCGCCAAAGCGGACTGAGCAGATAAAAAAACCATCTCTAATGCTAAAACCAATAATAAGCTCCCCTTTGTCATAACTGTAAAATTATTAGGCAAAGGTAACCTGTAAAAAGTAATAACTTTCTTTACCTAATCATAAAAAAATGAGCAATACACGACGAATTTTTTTTAAAAATGCCGGCTTGTTGGCGGGTGCGTTTTCAACCAATAGTTTGTTTAATCAATTGTATGCGAAAGACTTTTTACAAGCATCAAAAAACATTGCGCACCAAACACCGCAGCAGGCCTCCGGTAACGAAGATTACTGGAGTTTTATACAACAGGCCTACACGGTAAACCCCAGCATCATAAACCTAAATAACGGCGGGGTAAGCCCCGCACCAAAGGTGGTACAGGATGCCCTTGACCGCTACAACAAACTGGCCAACGAAGCCCCATCGTACTACATGTGGCGCATTATTGACATGGGCCGCGAACCACTTCGAGAAAAATTGGCTGAACTGGCAGGTTGTCTTGCGCAGGAGATTGCCATAAACCGCAATGCCACCGAGGCCTTAAATACCATTATTTACGGATTGGATTTTAAACGGGGCGACGAAGTAATTGGCACCAAACAAGATTACCCCAATATGATACAGGCCTGGCGGCAGCGGGCCTTACGCGAAGGCATTATTTACAAACAACTAAGTTTCGATTTTCCCGTAGAGGATGATGAGGCGATAGTAAAAGCATTTGAACGGGCTATTACCCCGGCCACCAAATTGCTGCATATAACCCACATTATAAATTGGGTAGGGCAAATAATGCCGGTAAAAAAAATTGCCCAAATGGCTCATAAAAAAGGCATTGAAGTATTGGTTGATGGCGCACACTCATTTGGGTTACTCAACTTTACAATACCGGAGCTGGAGTGCGATTATTTTGGCACCAGCCTGCACAAATTTTTAAGCGCCCCCATTGGCAGCGGCATGCTTTGGATTAAACAGGTGCATATTGAAAAAATATGGCCTCTGTTGTGTAACGATAAGCCACACAGCAACGACATTACCAAGTTTGAAACACTGGGCACCCGAAGCTTTTGTATTGAACAAGCCATAGGCGAAGCCATCAATTTTCACAATGGTATTGGCAGCCAGCGAAAGCAGGAGCGCATACACTATTTAAAAAATTACTGGGCCCAACAGGTAAAAGCCATAAAGGGTGTTACGCTTTATACATCGTTATTACCTGCTTATGGGTGTGGCATTTGCGGCATATCCGTTAAGGGCATTACCCCAGCCGATTTTGGCAACCAGCTTTTTAATAAATATAAAATACACACCACCAGTATTGTGTGGGAAAACATTAGTTGCGTGCGCATTACGCCACATGTATACACCACGCTTAAAGACCTTGACCGGTTGGTGATTGCCATTACCGCCATTGCCAAAACCGTTAGTGCGTAACAGTTACACATGGTAAAAATAAAAGGCCGCCTTTTTATGAGCGGCCTTTTTATTATTTTATTTCGTGGTAAATAATTGTTTAAATGAGGCTTTTTTTTGTAACCAGCTGTTAAAATACTATTTAGCCCCGGTTGTGTCACTCACTTGTACTATAACAATACTATTGAGCAACCAACTGCAGCACAACTGTATTGTGCTATGTCATATTACTTAACAAAGGTTTCGTTTAGCACAGTATTATTAACACGTACCAAAAGCTTATAAGTTCCCCTGCTAAAACTGCTAACATCAATACTATTGTTAGCCATTGCCGAAATTGTATTACCGTACATTAAGCGACCAGTAATATCAATAATGCTTACATCGGCCTTTGCTGCATTGGCTAACCCTGTAATAGTAAACCTGACTGTACCATTGGTAACCGGGTTAGATAGCAGGTTTAGTACTGCGCCACCCCTGGCAAAGTTTAGCCTAATGGTATTGGAGTAGCTAACGCTTCCGTTTTTGTCAACCATTTTTAAACGGTAAATAACGTAGTTGGCTTTGCCGCTAAGTGGCTGGTCGTTTATACGGTACGAGGTTGCATTGGCCAAATTTTTAGCTGGCACAGTAGCTTTTTTGGTCCACACCCTTGTTGCAATATCCTGTTGTTCAACTTCGTATTGTTTAAGTTCAAGCTCCTGCGCAGTTTCCCAAACCAATACTACTGCATTTCTGTCCTTGTACCCGTTAAAAGAGGTAAGCCGCACCGGCAGTACTACGTTGCCCAGTTGTGCCCTTAACTCGCCGCCCGGAAAAGCTGTGCTATGTAAGTTAACATAGGTAAACCCTCGTATCATTGAGTCGGCAAATGATTGAGATACAATGGCATTACCTGTCATGGTACCACCGATGGCTTGTGTTGCTGTAAGTCCAACCACTACAGGGCCGTCAACACCGGTAGGGCCTCGGTGTATATGGTTTACTGTTGCGTTGCCCTGCAACCCCTGAAAACCACCGGTCACAAATACCTCGCGGGTAACCTTATCCAATAATACGTTTACTAAACCAACGCCAGCCGAACCCGAAGGGATAGGCTCCTGGGCGCCTTGCATTAACCCGGTAAAAAATTGTGTTTCGCCCGGCGTTTGCATTTTAAGTTGACCGCGAATTTCGCCTCCACCATATACTGTACTATGTATATTAACATAAAATAATCCGGCAAATAAATTGGCCTCCTGTTGGGCTGTTAAGGTAACATCGGCGCTAATTATACTGGAAGTTAGCGGCGAAAAAGTAATATCAAAAACGGGCGGGGCATTAACGCCAATTGCTGCCGGCCCATGTACATGCGCCATAGTAGCGATACCTGATAAATTTTGAAAATCGCCAAACAGTTGTAACCGTTTTGTTTGCATATTGTAATTTACAATTACGGTACCCCTGGCGGTTGATGGGTTGGTTGGAACCTCCTGGGCAGCATTTAATACTGCCGAAAATAAATTACCCTGGTACAGGTTGTTGATTTGGCCGCGAAGTTCACCGCCACCAAATACAGCGCTGTGGAGGTTAACATATAGCCCAAAATCTTCCAACAAAATAACATCTGCCGGATTAATAGCACTGATACCATGGATGGTACCACTGGTTTCGAGGGTAGGCGATAAAGTGATGATTACCGGACCATTAGTATTTACGATGGCCCTGTGAATATGGCTAACAGTAGCGTTACCAGACAAACCCATAAAGCTGCCCGTTACATACACCATGTTACTGGTTTTATCTAACAACAAATTAAAACTTCCACTACCGGCGCTTCCGTTAGGAGGCACCTGGCTGGCACCCTGCAACCTGCCATTGTATAATACAGCATTTGTTGTACTGGCTGCCAACACCTGGCCCCTGATTTCGCCACCAGCAAAAGTTTTGCTATGTACGTTTACATACATAGTACCTGCATACAAATAGCCTTCAAGGGTAGCAGTTAATGTAGCAGTGGCCGAAAGTGTACCCGATTTACCTTTTGTGTTAATTAAGTTAATTAATACGCCGGCATTTATACCCACAGCAGCAGGGCCATGTATATGCGAAACAGTAACCGTATCGGTTAAATTTTGATAATCGCCCGTTACCTGTAAAACTTTGTTTACGGTGTTGTAAGTTAGTATTACTACGCCGGTGGCAGTTGAGGAGTTGGTAGGCACTTCCTGAACGCTATTTACATCGGCATAAAAATAACGTAGCTGCGCATGGGTTATTCCAGTTAATAAAAGCAATAAAAAAGAGAGAATAAATGTAAATTTCATGGCAAAATTTTGAGTTAATTAATAATGTGTAAAATGAATGTTATGATAGTACGCATTTATGTATAAAATGGTTGTCGCATAACAACTTTATTTATTAAAGAAAGATAAAAATGATACGCCTTTGGCCATTTTTTTCTTGCATTTGTTGCCTTTGGCTGTAGAAATTTTTCTGCGTGTAGTGGTAGTAAACCACCTGCTGCCAATTAAAAACACACATTAAACTGCTGCCCGCATTTTTTTTCCAGGTTCTAAAGCTTTACTTCCATACAAAATGCCGGAAACATAAAAACGCCTAAACTACCTTTACTTATGAGCCAACAAACAGGAAAGTATTTAATTGCAGGCGGCCTGGTGCTGGTAGCAATTGGAATGGTAATATATTTTTTTGGCAACAAGCTGCATTGGTTTGGCCGCTTGCCAGGCGATATAAAAATTGAGAACACAACTACAAAGTTTTATTTTCCGCTGGTGAGTATGCTATTGGTAAGCCTGTTGCTAACATTGGTTATTAATATTTTTAAACGTTGGTAGTAGTTGCCGCACAATACTTAGCCATAATTAAAAAACCCGGACAACTTACATTAACCGGGCTTTTAACAAATAAGTCTATAACACCTTATTGCCCTAAAATGTAGGCAAATATTAAGGGAGCCACAATGGTAGCATCGCTTTCCACTATAAACTTGGGCGTTTTAATATCTAATTTACCCCAGGTAATTTTTTCGTTTGGTACCGCCCCGCTATAGCTACCGTAACTGGTGGTACTATCGCTAATCTGGCAAAAGTAACTCCAAAACGGTATATCGTGCATTTCCATATCCTGGTATAACATTGGTACCACGCAAATAGGAAAATCGCCTGCAATACCGCCGCCTATCTGAAAAAAGCCAATGCCCTTGCCTGCGCTATTGTTTTTGTACCACTCGCTCAACCATACCATATAATCAATACCATTTTTCATGGTAGTACTTTTTAATTCGCCCTTAATGCAATAGCTGGCAAAAATGTTACCCATGGTACTATCTTCCCAACCTGGTACTATAATCGGCAGGTTTTTTTCGGCTGCAGCAATCATCCAGCTATTCTCTACAGGTATTTCGTAATGCTCTCTCATTACATCGCTTAGCAGCAGTTTGTACATAAACTCGTGGGGAAAATACCGTTCTCCGCCAGCCTCAGCATCTTTCCAAATTTTTACAATATGCTTTTGAATGCGCCTAAAAGCTTCCTCTTCGGGTATGCAGGTATCGGTAACACGGTTAAACCCCTTTTCCAGTAAATCCCACTCATCTTGCGGGCTCAGATCACGGTAGTTGGGTACGCGTTTGTAATGGGTATGCGCTACCAGGTTCATCACATCTTCTTCCAGGTTGGCACCAGTACAACTAATAATCTGCACTTTATCCTGCCTTATCATTTCGGCCAGCGAAATACCAAGCTCGGCCGTACTCATGGCACCTGCCAGCGTTATCATCATTTTGCCACCCTCCAACAGGTGCGTTTCGTAACCTTTGGCTGCATCTACCAACGCTGCCGCGTTAAAGTGTCGGTAATGGTGCTGAATAAACTGAGAGATAGGTCCTTTAGTCATGCGATTTTAATTTTTGATGGCGCAAAATTACCGCTTAAATTTTTTAATCGTTTTTTAAATGGGCAGAGCCTTCATTTAAGGTAAACTGATCTTTTTTGTCAATAATTTGCAAATTATTATTACCGATTAATTTTTCAATTTCACCCATTGAACGTTCAGCAAATCAGGGCCGAAAAAACGGCCGGCTATAAGCCAAAACCAATTGCGCCGCCTCAAAAATTATTAGTACTCTTGGCCGGCATTTTGCTGGCAGCACTGGTTGCCTATCAGCAATATTACCTTGGCAAATACAATAATTTCTCCATTTTTTCTACTTCGTTCGGGCATTTATTAAACAACAAAAATTTATACCTGGAGTATCCGCAACAGTATTACGACCTGTTTTTGTATAACCCTACTTTTTCGGTATTATTTGCGCCATTTACCTTATTACCTACCTGGCCGGGCATGGCCTGCTGGCTGGTATTAAGTATGTTGTTGTACATGGTGGCCGTAAATGCAATGCCCATAACCCGCCGTGCCAAATACTTTTTACTGGCCCTTTGCCTTGCCGACTGCATTAATGCCTTGCAGCACATGCAGGTAAACCACCTTAACCTTGCCCTGGTGCTATTCGCTTTTATTAACATGCAAAACAACCGGCAGGTGATGGCAGCATTTTTAACTGTGTTGCTGCTGTTTGTAAAAGTGTACCCGGCTGCGGTGGGGCTTTGCTTTGTCTTCTTTCCCAACAAAATAAAATTTTTACTTGCTTGTGCAGTATGGGCAGTAGTATTTTTTTCGGTACCCCTTTTGTTTGTTTCGCTGCCGCAACTATTGCAACAATATCAACACTGGTTTACCTCGCTAAGTGGCGACAAAAGTATGGAGGAGTGCAAAACAGCATTATCGCTCATAAGCTTTGAATACCAGGTACTAAAAACACCTATTGACGCCGCTTACCTGCAATTTGGTGGGCTAATTGTTATGCTTGTTCCTTTGGTTTTAAAGCAAACATCGTTTAGCAGCAAAAGCTGGCAACTTACTTACCTGGCTGGGCTGTTACTTTTTATTATTGTTTTTAACCATGCCGCAGAGTCGGCCACTTACCTGCTGGCGGTAGCAGGGGTAGCCCTTTGGTACACGCAAACGCCCACCTCGCTTATCAATAAAATTTTATTGGCGCTTGTGCTGGTGTTTACCGTGCTAAGTATTACCGATATTTTTCCGCGTCAGCTAAAAAATTCTTTTATACAACCCTACAGTATACGAGCCTTGCCATGCCTGTTAGTGTGGATAAAGCTTATGTACGATTTGCTTACTAAACCCAAACCTAATGCATCTTCAACCCCCTTATCAACTGGCCATAGTGCTGCCTATGTGCAAACCCCGGCGTAACTGGCAGGCCACCCTTATAAACAATATTATAGAAGTTGAAAAAGCACTGCCGGATGTTTCCATTCAATTTATTGTGGTGAACGACGGTTTTGAAAACCCCGAATTGCTTATACGGTTTGCGTTGCTAAATGAGGCATACACAAACCTGCAATGCACATCGTACGGGCAAAACAAAGGCAAGGGCTTTGCGCTTAGAACAGGTGTTTTGGCAGCATTAGCCCCTTACGTTATTACTACCGATATTGATTTTCCTTACCTGACAAAAAACCTGGTAAATATGTACCAGCAACTGCTTAAGGGCTACCAAATTGTGGCCGGCAAACGTACCACACACTATTATCAAAGGGTACCCTTAAAACGTAAAGTAATTTCAATGGCCTGTGTTTTGGGAAACAGGATATTGCTTAATCTTCCTGATTGTGATGCGCAATCGGGTTTAAAAGGATTTAATGCAGCTGGTAGAAAAGTGTTTCTATCTACTACCATTAACCGCTTTATGGTTGATACTGAATTTTTGACCAGTTGTTACAGGCAACAAATGATCGTAAAGATTATTCCGCTGGAACTGAAGCCTTTTATAGAATTTAGCGGAATGGGCGTTAAAGTGCTGCTAACCGAAACAAAAAATTTACTGCTGATAGTAAAACGCCTGAAACTGAACCGTGAAAAAATTGCGCCGAACACAAATGAAGAAGCCGCCTATTTACCTGACCTTCGATTTAGAAGAATTTGATATTGCCCTTGAATATGGCCAGAATGTATTGCTAAACGAACAAATAAAAGTGTCGGTAGAAGGTTTACAAAATTTATTGCCTGTACTTGAAAAGTACCATGTAACGGCTACCTTTTTTACAACCGCCGCCTTTGCTGTTAAGCAACCCGATATTGTAAAAAAACTGGCAAGTCAATATGAAATAGCCAGTCATGGTTATTATCATTCGTCGTTTAAAAAGGAAGACCTGTTGCTTTCCCGGCAAACATTACAACAAATATCGGGCATGGTGGTAACCGGCCTGCGAATGCCCCGCATGCGGCAGGTACCTATTTACCTTATAAAACAGGCGGGCTATCATTACGACTCCTCCATTAACCCAATAAGGCTACCCGGTCGTTATAACTTTAGCCATTTGCCCGTAAACGCTTTTATAGATCAAGGACTTTTGCGTATACCTACCTCTGTTGCCACCCGGTTTAGACTTCCTTTATTTTGGCTTGGATTTAAAAATATGCCCTTTGCACTTTACCTCTATTTATGCAAACACGCATTGGCACAATATGGTTATTTAAACCTCTATTTTCACCCGTGGGAGTTTGCTGATATAAGCGGCTATCAACTTCCATTTTATGTAAAAAACCCTTGCGGGCAGCCGTTATTGCAAAAGTTTGACAGGTTACTTTCACACTTAACTAGCCTTGGTACATTTGACAGGCTAGGCAACCACGAAATAAAAAAAGCCTTTGATAACCTTACCAGTTACTAAAGGCCTTACCCCGGTAAAACAGCAGCTACGTTAGTTGCCGCGTTTCCTGATTTTTTTAAATACCGATACAGTACTGCGATCAAGCACTTTGAGCACAATGGTTTTATCGCCGTCCTGTACACTAACATAATAAGCATTTTCCTCTCCGTTGTCAAACTTAATCGTTTCGGTAATTTGTCCATCGGGGTAATCTTTAAAAATAGATTCTACTGCGCTGCCTGGCAACTCGGCAACCGACACGCTGTAGCTTAAGGCAAAACGTTTGCCCGTTAGGTCGTAGTATGCATCGGTCAATACCCCATCGCGGTTAAACGACGCTTTTACATAATCGTCTTTAGCATTCCATATTACATTTTGCACCCCCCGAAACTCGTTTTGAAAGTTGTTTCGAATGGTTAGGCTTATTTTACTTTCGTCGGTAGCAAAAGCAGTAGCGGCAAGGCCAATAGCCAATAAGGTGGTGAATAATAACTTTTTCATAATAACTGATTTTTAATGATGATTTGTTTGTTTGAATAGTAAAAATACCGGCCTTAAAAAAGCATCAAAGGCAATTGTGATGAGCATATTGCACTAACAATAATCAATGTACGACCGGTACTGTATAACAACATAAATGCTTTGGCAAAACAGCTACAACTTAATACTGGCAAGCATTGGAGGCCATTTCTTAAAAAAAGTATAAATAAGGTTTTATTAATATTAAATAGTAGTAACGGCGGGCGAACGGTAACCCAAGGCACAAAACACAATGTAGCGGCGGGCATTTATATGACTATTATTGTTTAGGTTGTTGTACTAAATAGCCCAATAATAATATGAACTACCTGGCCCATGCATACCTGTCGTTTAACCTGCCACAAATATTAGTGGGTAACATGATAAGTGATTATGTAAAGGGCAGGCAAAAATTTGCTTACCCGGCTGCAGTGCAACTGGGTATTCAACTGCACCGCGATATAGATTTGTTTACCGATTTGCACCAGGCAACAAAGGAGGCAAGTGTGTTTTTTAAACCCGCAGTAGGCCGCTATGCCGGCGCCTTTGTTGATGTAGTGTACGACCATTTTTTAGCCCTGGAACTTGAGCAAATGCAAGGCCAGGTATTACAGCAACTGGCCAGCCAAACCTATAATACCCTACAAAATTTTGAGGGCGATTTACCTGTTGTTTTTAAACAAATGTTACCCTACATGGTTTCTCAAAACTGGTTGGGTAACTATGGCTCTTTATGGGGCATTCAACAAAGTTTTATTGGTGTAGCAAGGCGTGCCAGGTATCTTACCGCCAGCAATGCTGTATTTGAGTTATTCCAAGCCCACTACCAGTCGCTACATGAATGTTATAAACAGTTTTTTCCGGCTGTTAAAACATTTACTTTACAACAGTTACAAAACCCATTGTTTAAACTGTGATTTATATTTACCAAAAAAAATACGAATGCAGACCCGATTAATACTACTGGCTACTATAATGTTTACCGTTCAATTTGTTGTGGCACAACAAAAACCTACCGAGTTGGATAAAAGCCCTATGGACGTTGTGTATTACCCACCCAACTACCCTGTTGCCAAAATGAGTGGAAAAATAAACGGTACACCAGTAGCCCGCATACTATACAGCAGGCCTCAAAAAAAAGACCGGAATATTTTTGGAGGCGAAGTAAAATTTAATGAAGTTTGGCGCATTGGGGCTAATGAAACTACCGAGATAGAGTTTTTTAAACCCGTAATAATGGGTGGCAAAAAAGTGGTTAAAGGCCGCTACTCCATGTTTTGTATACCTACACAAAATAAGTGGACATTTATACTAAATAAAGACAACTTCACCTGGGGCAGCTATACCTACAAAGAAGCCAATGATGTAGTGCGATTTGACGTGCCGGTACAAAAATCAAACGAAACAACAGAAGCCCTAACCATGTATTTTGATAGCAGCGGTACACCCAAACTGGTGGTAATGTGGGATGATATAATGGTGAGCGTACCCATATCGATGTAATTAATTGAACATAAAATACTTTACCAGGGAACGATTTTCCGGGTATTTTTTTTGACAAAAATTTTGTAGAGCAAAAATATACGCGCCAGCTATTGGCGGCTATTTGCTTCCCTTTATCTTTAAACAATTATGTGTGGCATAGCCGGTATTATTTCGCCCGATACAAATAACGTAAACCTAAACCGGCTACAACAAATGAGCGATGCTATAAAACACAGGGGCCCCGATGGCGAGGGCCACTGGATAAATGATGATGGCAATGTTGGCCTTGGCCACCGTCGGTTGTCCATCATCGATCTATCGGCAGCTGGCTACCAACCCATGCATTATGCCAACCGATACACCATTACCTACAATGGCGAATTGTACAACTACATTGAACTTAAGAAGCAACTGCAGTTAAAAGGGTTTTTATTTAGCAGCCAAACAGATACCGAGGTTATATTAGCTGCGTATGCGCATTATGGTAAAGATTGCCTTACGCATTTTGATGGCATGTTTGCTTTTGCCCTTTGGGACAGCCATACCAATACTTTGTTTTGCGCAAGAGACCGTTTTGGCGAAAAGCCCTTCTTTTATGCGCTACCCCAACAACAGTTTATTTTTGCCAGCGAAATGAAGGCGCTTTGGGCCATTGGTTACCCTAGGCAAACCAACAACGGCATGCTGCTAAACTACCTGGTGCTTGGCCTTACCAACGACCCGCTAGACCAGGCTGACACGTTTTTCAAAAATATTTTTAGTTTGCCCGCAGGCCATTACCTGCAACTAACAATGGATAGCGCGGCAGCCCATATTTTTACCATTAATATACAATCGTACTGGGACCTTGATAGCGAAAAGATCATTTCCATGCCAACCGCCGATGCGTGTGCCGCCTATTACCAACTGCTGCAAACATCGGTAAAAAGAAGGCTGCGAAGTGATGTACCCGTAGGCACCAGTTTAAGCGGCGGGCTGGATAGTTCATGCATCGTAGCGTTAATTAATAGCCAGGCAAACGCTACACCCAATTACGGGCAGGCAACTTTTTCGGCCACCTTTCCCGGGTTTAAAAACAACGAAAGCAATTTTATTGACCAGGTAAATAGTGCATTTGCCTTAAAAGGCCACCACGTTACGCCCACGGCTGCCAACATGGCCAACAATTTTGAAAAGGTGGTTTGGCACCAGGAGGAACCCTTTCAATCGGCCAGTGTATTTGCCCAATACAAAGTGTATGAATTAGCCAAACAGCACGGGGTAACCGTATTGCTTGATGGGCAGGGTGCAGACGAAACTATGGGCGGCTATCATCAATACTACCATTGGTATTGGCAGGAACTGCTGGCAGCTTTTGAGTGGAAGCAACTAAAGCACGAAATAAGCGAGGCACGCAAAAACGGGGTTACGGATGGATGGAACATCATTAATTTTTTGGCAGCCTTTGCCCCGCACCAGGCAGCTTTGCAATTACAAAAAAGAGCAGAACGGAAGGTACAACAGTCACTAAACATACACCCCAACCTGCTAAGGGAGGGTAAAAAGCCCCAAATTTATAAACCCACTGTATCCCATCTAAATAAAATACTTTACTATAACACAATGCAGTTGGGCCTTGGCGCTTTGTTACGGTATGCCGATAGAAACGCGATGGCGCACAGTACCGAGGTAAGGTTGCCATTTTTGCAGCACAACCTGGTATCGTTTGTTTTTTCGTTGCCCTCTAATTACAAAATACGGCATGGTTTTACTAAATGGATATTGAGAGATGTAATGAAGGACCACCTGCCAGCCTCCATTGTTTGGCGAAAAGATAAAATAGGCTTTGAACCACCCCAGCACCAATGGCTGCAACACCCCGATATGGTAGACAGGATACACGAAAGCCGGAAACAACTGGTTGGCATAGGCGTATTGACCAAAAAGGTGTTGAACATACCATTACAAACTGCAGATGCACACCATGCAAATAACAACGACTGGCGGTACCTTTGCGCCGCACAATGTTTAAAGTAGATGTTGGCCGTTTGCTACCGCGGGTGTTCAGCAGTACTACCCAATTAAAAAAACAGGTACTGTTAAAACAAAAAAAACAACACACAATACAATGAAATTAGATACCAGAATAATCCACGCAGGCGCCGAGCCCGACCCAGGTACGGGGGCCATTATGACCCCCATTTACCAAACCAGCACTTATGTGCAGGAAGCACCCGGTAAAAACAAGGGCTACGAATATGCACGTAGCCAAAACCCTACCCGAACTGCCCTGGAAACAGCAATGGCTGTAATAGAAAATGGTCAGTACGGCCTGTGTTTTAGCAGTGGCGTAGCAGCTACCGATGCGGTTATAAAACTATTAGCCCCGGGCCACGAAGTAATTGCCAGCAACGATATGTATGGCGGCACCTACCGGCTTTTTTCGAAAGTGTTTGAAAAGTTTGGCATAAAGTTTCACTATGTAAACACTCAAGACCCGGCCAACATTACCTCGTTTATAAACGACAACACCAAACTGCTGTGGATTGAAACGCCCACTAACCCACTCATGAACATTACCGATATTGAAGCGGTAGCAGCCATTAGCAAACAGCATAAACTGATTTTGTGTGTCGACAATACGTTTGCATCGCCCTACCTGCAAAACCCGTTGAACCTGGGTGCTGATATTGTAATGCACTCAGCCACCAAATACCTGGGCGGCCATAGCGATGTAATACACGGCGCCTTAATGATGAACGATAAGGACCTGCGCGACCAACTATATTTTATACAAAAAAGTTGTGGCGCGGTACCCGGCCCGCAGGATTGTTTTTTGGTGCACCGTGGCATAAAAACCCTTCATGTACGCATGCAGCGCCACTGCGAGAATGGTGCAAAAGTAGCTCACTTTTTACGCAACCACCCCAGGGTAGAAAAGGTGTACTGGTGCGGTTTTGAAGACCATCCAAATTATGACATCGCCAAAAAGCAAATGCGTGATTTTGGAGGTATGATGAGTTTTACATTGAAAGATGAAAGCACCGAAAATGTAATGCGGGTGTTATCATCCACCAAAGTATTTGCACTGGCCGAAAGCCTTGGCGGTATTGAGTCGCTCATTAACCACCCCGCCACCATGACCCACGCCAGCATACCCCGCGAAGAGCGCATAAAAAATGGATTAAGCGACGGATTAATCCGCCTGAGTGTGGGTATAGAAGATGCGGAGGATTTGATGGAGGATTTGGATGGGGCGATTGGGTAGTTTCCTTACGTGACTGATTTGTAAAACCTCCGCAGCCCGGAGGTTTTTTTCTTTTTTTTGGTCACCAGCATTGGTAACTATAATGAAGCATTTGAGGCGACGCTCCATTCAGGGGTAAGTTCAATGGGGGGCATCAAACTACAGTATAACTTTTATTGCTCACCCTATCTTTACCCCCGTGAACAGAAAACAACGCAACGACCTAAAAGATTTTTTTGATAAAAAGGTAGAACAATACAACCAGCCTGTGTTTATACACGACGATCCTATATGTATTCCTCACCACTTTAGCCAACAAAACGATATTGAGATAGCCGCTTTTTTTGCCGCCGTTTTTGCCTGGGGTAACCGCACCACCATCATAAATAAAAGCCGTGAATTATTTAAGCGGATGGACGATGCCCCGTACGATTTTATAAGGAACCATCAGCCACACGACCTGGTAAAGTTGCTGGGTTTTAAACACCGCACCTTTAACGATACCGATCTGCTTTATTTTGTACTGCTGCTTCAACATCATTACAGCCATCACACCAGCCTTGAAGCTGCATTTACAAGGGGTATGTCCCCAAACGACAAGGACACCGAACAAGCGTTAAATGGTTTTTTCAAATACTTTTTTTCGCTCCAGGATTTTCCGCTGCGCACCCATAAACACATTGCGTCGCCTGCCAAAAACAGCACCTGCAAACGGTTAAACATGTTTTTGCGATGGATGGTGCGGACCGATAACAAAGGCGTTGATTTTGGCCTTTGGAAAAACATCCGTCCATCGCAACTTATTTGCCCCATTGATGTGCACGTAGCACGGGTAGCTTACCGCTTTAACCTGCTGCAACGTACCGTTATCGATTGGCAGGCCGCCCTTGAACTGACCGATTACTTACGTACATTAGACCCCACCGACCCGGTTAAATACGACTACGCTTTGTTTGCTTTGGGCGTTGTTGAAAAATATTAAGTATGTGGCTTAGGATACAAAAATGGTACTTTGGTTTACAGCCCATCATTAAATTGCTGGTGTTGATATTAATAAATGCGGTTTTTTTGTTTGCAGCATGGGCGTTCTATAGCTGGTACTTTAACGAGCCGCGGGCAAGCATCGGCAAACAACTTTTCAGGGCTGTACTCATGTCGCTACTGCTTACCTTACCTTTTAACCAACAAAAGGTAAAAGCCCTGTTTAAAAAACCTGACAACAATGGATAACAATGCCAATATACAGCAGGTTGCCGACGACCTTTGCAACTTATGGTTGCTACCACAGGTAAGGCACATTACCTACCAACAGTTGGTCCAATACCTGGCCGACCATATAGATCAATTATTAAAGAACGATTTTTCGGCGCTGGTGCAATTACTTTACCGGATGGATATTTTGGAAGAAAAACTACGGTACTTCCTTGCCAATAATAAGGATCAAATGGCTTCCCATACCATTGCCGGGTTAATGATTGAGCGCCAGCTTCAAAAAATTGAAACGCGAAAAAAGTTTCCACCCAACAACAATATACCCGACAAAGAAAAGTGGTGAACTCCTCAATCAACTATTTCATCCAGCCCAACAAAAGCGTATCCTTTGGCTTGCAGTTTATTGAGCAGGTCACCAATTCGGTCATGCATTTTATCGGTTCGTTGTTTATCTACGCCAATGTGCATCAATAATATAAAACCATTTAGCCCGGCAGGGTCGCTGGCCTTTTTGTTTAAAATAGAAGTATAAATTTCCTCCGAACTTCTATAATTGGGTAGTTTTGGGTAAGTGTAATCAGCATTGCTTAAAGTTCCCGGCGAGAAGTTAACCAGTTGCATTCCTAATTCGGCAGTCCATTGCGCAATACTATCGTTGTACCACTCGTAGGGAGCAATAAAAAACCGGGTAGTGTTGGTGGCAATACCATGTTTTCGCATTTCAGCAAGATTGGCTTTCAGGTCGTTGGTAAATTGCTCTTTTATTACCAGCAGGCTATCACGGTTATTCCAGTCGTTATACAATAAATGCTTATTGCTATGAGGCCCCAGGTAGTATCCCTGCTGTTGCAGTTGCTTAATTATAGGCGCAAAAGCCTTGTTGCGGTAAAAATTTCCCGTAAAAAAAAAGGAGGCGTTTGCCTGGTGGCGCTTCAATGCTTTTAGTATGGCCGGGCTGCCTTCGGCAAAGGTGTCGCCGGTAAATACCAGTGCTATTTTTTTAGCAGCATTTCCCCTTATCAATGCCCCATGGTTATAAAAAGTTTGTTGCCTGCCCGCATCAGCTTCTTTAGCGGCCAGCAGGTAAATGAGCGATGCCGTGCCATCCATGGTAGGTTCGTTGGTACTATAATCGCCATAATCATCGTGGTACACGGCCAGGTCGCTTTGAAAAGGCGCATACTCATCGGGCTCCATTAATTGTATGCCTATCAGGTTGCTATAGATACTGGTGTATACAGGCCCATCAACCAGTCCACCGTTAATGGGGTAGTTTTTAAGGTGCGTAAAAGCTGAGTGCGGATCAACAGGCGTATCGCCCCATGCAGGCAAGCCATACACCATGCTGGTGCCCCAGGGGTTACAGCCAAACAGCCAGTCCAGGTTGGCCTGCGCCAGCTGTTCATACGCACCATCGTTGGTTAGCTGTTGGTACCAGTAACATTGTATGGCAAACGATGTGGTAAGGTTATTACTACACCAAATAAAGGGAATGCCGCGATAAAAAGCATTCTGTTTTGCCAGTTGCCATACCCTGTCTATGCCGGTTTTGTAATAACCAATAATAGTGTCCCTCCGTTTACCAGTCAGCAATTTTGCAAGTTCGTAATGGCCCAGGTTTATAAAGGGATACCACTGGTAATGTTTAGCTGTATCTGCACCCAACCATGGTGTAACAGGCTCCACTGCAGCATACCGGTAAGCCGGGTCAATCAAACTTCTGTTGGGCTTGCAAGGCGGACCTATCTGTATGCCGTTTTCCGGTATCTGGCTTTCTTCGTCAAAAGTTTGTTGTATGGCAGCATAGGCAAGTTCCATGTCATCCACCCAGTTGTCCTCTGCATATATGTAGGGCGATCGTACGGATACTGTTTGGGTTACACCTGGTTTTTTTAAAGCATAGCCCAGCGATGTAACCGTTTTAAATTGTAAATTTTCAGCATAGGCCCTATCGTTTTTAAAAATAGTGCTCCCCAATGCAAACGAACTGGCAAACTTTGCAGCCGTACTGCTGGTGCCGGTAGTGTTGTTCATAAACTTTCCGCGCTGCTGCGGCTTACCATCAATAAAATAAACCGGTCGTTCAAAACCCTTTCCGTACTGGCTATCCTGTGTGGGTGTGCGCATATTTATGTGGTCGCGGTCGTCGCCCAACTGATTAAAAAGCTGGTCTACGTTGGGATGCATTTTCAGCAGCCAATCAAGGCCCCATCGGGCCTCGTCCAATACATCGGGTACCCTATTACCTCCCTGCAATCCATTGGCCTTTTTTGTATCGGCAAATACACCGGGAAAGTCGCGGTAAGCAGCCAGTAAATGATAGGTAGCATTGGCTGTAGTGGTACTGTATTGCAGGTAATCACTGGCATCGTGCCAGCCGCCGGCAGCATCTATATGGGTACTATCGGGCATGGGGCCATAAAGAGTATAACCATCGTGGGTATGGCAACTATCTTTTAAAAAAGGATTGTACCCGCTACGCTGTTGCCGCATATACTGCAGGCAAAAATCGGCAGCCCCTTTGTACACCGTATTATTTATATTGAAAACGGGCGACACCGCATTGCCCGCCTTTAGGTAATAAACACCTGGCTTTTTGTAGTTGGAAAAATTAAGCCGATAGGAACTTTTGAACGGACCATAAGCACCAAAATTTTTACCGGCAGGTGCCATAAATACTGGTTGGGCGGTTGCAGAGTTAACCAGCCAGAAGGTATCAATGGTAGTAGTTTCGGCACTTGCCCACACGGCCACCTTGCCACTGGCAGGCACATAGCCTAGCTGGTTAATACGTATCCAATGTGGCGTAGTTATGCTGTTTTGCCCAAATGTTGCCAGGGCAATGTGAAAGGGTACTATCGACATCAGGTACTTTACCATTATTCAGTAGGCTTTATTAAGATTTGCCGTCTCACTTGTTTTTACAAACCTAAAAAGGATTTATGCAAAATACACCACGGTTTAAATAAGAGGTGTAGGCAGCCGCTTGCCAACGATAGCATTAAAAACGCTTTTAAAAAAACCCCTTATTTTTACCCACCTCAATAAAATTACACCATGAAACTGGTTACTTATTTAAACGAAGGCAACGAACAATTGGCTTGCTATGTAAACGGTTATATTTACGACCTGGAAGTGCTTCACCCCGACCTGCCCAATAGTATGAGCATGATGCTTAATTATTGGGATGATTTATTGCCTATTGCCCAACAGGCCGAAAAAGCTATATATGAAGGCCGGATAACTAAAGCACGGGGTTTACCGGTAGAAGCCGTGCAATTGATAGCCCCCGTTCCTTTTCCGCCCAGCGTACGCGATGCTTATGCATTTAGCCAGCATGTAGAAACCGCCCGCCGTAACCGTGGCGCTGCTGTGGTGCCTGAGTTTGAGCAGTTTCCCGTTTTTTATTTTACCAACCACCACAGCATAAAAGGCCCCGGCGAGGTAAGCTGTATGCCCGACCATTTTGACAAGCTGGATTTTGAGCTGGAATGTGCCATTGTTATTGGCCGTGGTGGCCGCAACATTACCGCTGCCGAAGCGGACGAACATATTGCAGGGCTAATGATTTTAAACGACCTGAGTGCCCGCACCCTGCAAATGGATGAAATGAAACTGAACCTTGGCCCTGCAAAGGGTAAAGATTTTGCCACCATAACCGGCCCGTGGCTGGTAACATTAGATGAGTTGGAGCAATTTGAAATACCTGCCAGGGAAGGGCATACAGGCAAAAGCTGGAACCTGCCAATGACCTGCCAGGTAAACGGTGTAAAAGTTAGCACCGGTAACCTTGGCGACATGAACTGGACCTTTGCCGAAATTATAGAACGTTGCGCTTACGGTGCCAACTTGTTTGCTGGCGATATTATTGGTAGCGGTACGGTTGGCACTGGTTGCTTTTTAGAGTTGAACGGCACAGCCAAACTTAACAATCCCGAAGCTGAAGAGCAATGGCTGCAATTAGGCGATGTAGTTGAATTGGAAGTGGAGGGGCTTGGTGTACTAACCAGCACCATGATTGCCGAAGAGTCTGATTTTTCTCTTTTAAAAATTAAGAGAGGAAAACTAAATGTATAGCGCACCGTAGGTCAATAATAAATCAGGCAGGTCCCACAACGCTTTTAAATACAATTTAAAATTACTTTAATAGTTAGTTTTTAACTAAATAATATGCGACAATCGCGTAGTTAATACTTTTTAGATGGTATCAACATTGTCACTATCTTTTTCGTCGTAATAAAAAATATTAATATTAGCTATTTTGGAATAAGGAATTACAAAAGTGTTGCCAGGCATGTAATAATACCTTTCATCCTCGTAATCATCCAAATCAGGCTCTTCCGTTGCAGATATTTGTTGAACGTTTGGTGGCTTATTAATAGTTAAATCTTTTTGTTCTATTGCTGCAAAATCATTTGCAACCTTATCCGCTTCAAATTTTCGGCGTCGTACCCCCGACAAATACAGCCGGTCTAACCCTTCTTCTTTCGACAAAATAAATTCAAACAAAAAACCAGAGTAGATGAATGAATGCTCACTGTTTTCAACTAAAATATCTACCCAAACATTCTTAACTTCTTTAAAATATTTTTTTCCGTTTTCGCTTTCTTCAATAATGCCTCTAAGTATGTAATACCAGTCGTTGTGCAACCGAAAAATAGGATAATTTACGTCCCAAAATTTTTTCATAGCCAACTTTCTTATCCATGCACCTAAAAACCAGCTAACCAGGTAAGCAAATGTGCTGTAAGTAAAAAAAAGTAAAATGCTGCGTGGGTTTAGTTCATGTAACAGCGTTTTATCACTATTGATTAATAATAAAAAAAGAGTGGGTTCGTGTACGGGTATAAATAATAGTCGTACCAGCGCGTAACCGGCAAACTGAATAAAAAAGGTTAGAATAATAGAAATAAAAAGTTCTTCGGCAAAAGTGGTTTTAAAGGTGCGTTTTCCATGAGCAATATTTAAATAAGAAAGCCGGAGAATAACACCCGGCAATAATAATAATGAGACCAACACCGCATTAAAAACAATATTCATTTGATGCGATGATTACTTTGCTTTTTTGATTGACCTGACGGAGAAAGGTGACACACGAACCAATGTTATTTTTTTTCCGTCTTCATTTATTATTACAGGATCAATACCAAGCCTGTAGCCCTTAAAACAATACCAGAAAGTTTTTTTGAGTTCTGTGTATTTGACAGTAATTCTTTTACATCTTTACTCATTGGCGCTTTCATAACTTATTATTTTTTTTAAAGTAAAAGTAAGGCTAAATAATTAAAAAAAGTAAGCGTCATAGTTAGCTTTACAGGCCTCACAAAAAACAACCATACTAACACAATCAACTAAAAAAAGTAGTGCTGATAAAATTTTATGGTAGCTATAAAACTTCTCTCATCACCTACAAAAAAGGGCCACCAACTGTTTTATGTTGGTGACCCTTTTATTATTAAAAAGTACAATTATAACAATTGTTGCAAAACGCCTATTTCGAAGCTTCCTTTTTTGCCTGTTCAACCAAGGCTTCAGTAGCATAAATTGCAAATTCTACCCTGCGGTTTAGCGACCGGTCAGTCTCGCTATCGTTGGCAACCTTAGGTTGGGTTTCGCCATACCACGCAGTTTTTAGCCTTGACGAATTGATGTTTTGATTACCTAAATATGAGGTTACCGATTTAGCCCTTTTTTCTGACAAATCATAGTTATAGGTTTTTGCACCAGAATTATCGGTGTGGCCTTCTACCAAAATATAGGTATCGGGATATTTTTTTAAAATAGTAGCCAACTCCCCAATTTTAGATTGTGCATCGCTGGTAAGCGCCGACTGATCAATGCCAAATAACACCCCCGACTCAAAGGTTACATTTATACCCTCGCCTACCCTCTCTACCTTAGCACCAGGTATATCTTTAATTTCTTTGGCCTGTTTATCCATTTGGCGGCCAATAATACCGCCCGTAGTACCACCTACGGCAGCCCCTATAATAGCGCCAACTACAGTATTGCCTGCAGCCTTGCCTACCCCTGCACCCACTGCACCACCGGCACCGGCACCAATTAATACACCTTTTTGCGCCTTATTTAACTTGCTGCAACCACTGGCAAAAAGCCCCGTAGCTATCATTAACAGTAAGGCCGGTTTAAAAATGCGTTGTTTTGTTTTCATAATAAAAATTTTATTGGTTATCAAAAAATAAGATCGGTTTACTTGTTTTAACAATTATTTGGTTGCTGTGCCAATGCCAAAGGTTACGCCTATGTTTATACCCAGGTTACGGTTTTTAAAATTGGTATTAGTTGCTTCGCTAAGGTTGGTAAAACCATTGTAGTAATTTACTTCGCCGGTAAACCAGGTGTTTTTTACCAACCGGTAATTTAAGCCGGCCAATACACCCAATCCTGCATCAAACCCCTTGTATAAATCGGTCGATTTTGCAGTGCTTACCTGTCCATTGCCCTGGGTTATTTCACGTTCGCCACCCACTAAAAACCCAAACGACGGGCCAGCGGCTATTTTAGGTCGTAACCTATCGCCATATTCACCAAAAAAGTATATCACTTTTAATGGAACGCGAATATAATTTAGTGTGATTTCGTTTTCAACGGTGCCTACTTCTGATTTGGCACCCTCAATTGAAAATTTAAGATCGGCGCCAAAGCCTATGTGCGGTGCCGAACTGTACACCAATGCAACCCCTGCGTTTCCGGCAGGTTTATATTTTGACGACGAGTTGTTTGACAACCATGCGTGCCCAAATCCAGCAGTTGGGCCAAACGATATATTTTGTCTTTGAGCCTGTAATGCTATTGACGAAATAGAACTAATAAATACAACCAGAATCATTCGCTTCATTTTCATGTTTATGTTTTTGACACATAGGCAATATTGGTGCCAGCTAACACCTGCGCCTGCAAAAAAGGGGTAGGTTATAAATAAGGATAAGGCATGCGTTCTTTATTGTAATCAAATTATTTATAATGCTGAAAAACGCACCGGGATTATTTTCCCCAGTTTATTACCCACATAAAATGTTGAAAGGGCTGGACCGGGTGGGTGGTTGTTTTGATATACAAAACGGTGTCATAAACGCTTTAAGACCGCCGAATTAGCCAAGGTAAGGGAAACCAAAGTTGGTACCGACCGCCCCAGTTACAGTAAAAAGGGCCCTGCAGGCGCTAAACGAGCATCTCTTACTCCAACTTCAGCAAGTATTGGCATAGTCCGGCACTAATAATCAAATACGGCAATATTGACCATATTTTACACGCTAACGGATTTACTGTTGTTGAAAAAGTGAACATCTTGGTCTAAACCGTGGGCATATGTGTACGGTAAAGGTGAGGCCGGCAAAAGAATGGCAGAAGTGCCTGCCGAAATACTAAAAAAGCCGGCCCTCAACTTTAACCCTTATACCAAATACGGTCAAACAGAAGTATCCAATAATAATCGTTTTGCCCTTTCTTAACTTAGATTGCATCAAAAGTCAGTAAACGGCTGGCCTTTTTGGTTTTTTACCACCTACCCTAAAACCAAAAAACTACTAACTTAATTGAAGCAACACTATGCTAAAAAGCCGGGTACTTTTATAGTTGGTTTAAACACTACCTTAGCCCAAACCTGCTTAACCCTTACCATGAAATACTTACTGCCTGTGTTATTTGCCCTGCTATTGGGCTGCGAGGCCCCGGCATTTAAAAGCGATACCCGCCAAATAATTGCCCTTCAAAAAATAGAAAGTATGCTGCCGCACAAAAGCACAGGCTTTGCCATAGAAAGTTTTAAAGAAGATATGGTAACCGCCCACGACACTACACTGGCAAAATCACTTACCCGTTACAACTTTCAAATGATTTACTACGACTCTTCAGGCGCGTTAATACGCACACAGGCAATTGCCCTTTTTGCACCTAACGGAACTTCCCTTTTGCAGGCGCAAATTATTCCACTCCCATAGCCCTTATACCCACATTCATGAAAGTTGATATTCAGCGCTTTCTTTCTCTTGATGTTTTTAGGGGAATGACCATTTGCTTTATGATTATTGTAAATACCCCCGGCAGCGGTGCAAATGCCTTTGGCATACTGCAGCATGCGGGGTGGCATGGCTTTACCCCAACTGACCTTGTATTTCCATCGTTTTTATTTGCGGTGGGCAATGCCATGAGTTTTTCGTTAAATAAATACCGCCTCACCAGCAATGCATCTTTTATAACCAAAGTACTCAGGCGTACCCTGCTCATTTTTATATTGGGGTTCTTAATGTACTGGTTTCCGTTTTTTAAAATTGATGGTGAGGGCCACCTTAGTACCTTTCCCATTAGCGAAACCAGGATAATGGGCGTGCTGCAACGCATTGCTCTTTGCTACTTTTTCGGTTCAATATTAATACACTACCTAAAAACCAATACAGTAATCATAGTAAGCGCAATATTGTTGATTGGCTACTGGTTGCTGCTGCTATTGTTTGGCAACAACGCCCAACCATTTAGTATGCTGGGCAACGCAGGCATGTACCTCGATGAGTTTTTGCTTGGCAACAACCATCTTTACCATGGCGAGGGCGTAGCTTTTGACCCCGAAGGAGTGCTGAGTACGCTACCGGCCATAGTAAATGTTATTATCGGCTACTATGCAGGTAAATTGATACAAACCAACGGCAAAAATTACGAAACCACTGCCAAACTACTGCTGGCTGGTGCCGCACTTATTACCATTGCTCTATGGTGGAATTTATTGTTCCCAATCAACAAAAAAATATGGAGCAGTACGTTTGTGTTGCTCACTACAGGTATTGATTTTATACTGCTTGCCACCCTGGTGTATGTGCTTGAAATTAAAGAGGGCAACGCAGGCCGTTGGACCAGCTTTTTTGTAGTTTTTGGCAAAAACCCGCTATTTATTTACCTATTGTCCGAGGTGTTGGCCATAATACTGTACACCATTCCCATAAGGCCTGGTACAAGCCTGTTCAGTTACCTCAACAACATTATTTTTCAGCCATTGGCGCCCGGCCCAATTGGCAGCCTGCTGTTTGCACTATCGTTTATGATGGTTTGCTGGCTGGCCGGCTGGTGGCTTAACAAACTAAAAATTTATATAAGGGTATAAAGGGTAGGCCAGGCCAGGTGCAGGTCGGGTTTTGACGCCTTACCTGTGCCATGCTAAAAGTCGCTGAACTTTTTTTTGGAGCCAGGCAGCAATGCATATATTAGGCATTGTTGCGTCGCACAGCGTGTACATTAGGTAATGCTATGCAGCAAAAAATAGTATCAATCATTTAACCGCAACGCGGTTTGCCAACAAAAAAGCTACAGGCGCAACCGGTGGAAAGCAAACAATCATCGTTCCCTAACCCCCCAGCGGTTCACTAAAAGTAGCTACAGGCGCAACCGGTTAAAAGTAATCAATCATAATTCCGTAACCCCGGAGGGGATCACTAACTGTAGCTACAGGCGCAATTGGTTGAAAGTAAACAATCATAATTCCGTAACCCCGGAGGGGTATACTAAAAGTAGCTACAGGCGCAACCGGTTAAAAGTAATCAATCATAATTCCCTAACCCCGGAGGGGTTCATTAATGGTATCAACCGGTGTACCGGTGTACAATAAACCATAATCATTCACTAACCCCTTGGGTTTTGCTAAAATTACCTGCATGGCTAAAATTTGGAAAGCAAATCATAATGCCTTTATGCATAAGAGGGGTTGCCCTTTGGTAACTGCGAATGCAGGCCACCTTCTCCAATAATAAACTTTTCTTTATCAATACCAATTCCACAATCCAATAAATGTTATTTTAGTGCACCAGGTATTTAGGAGAAAAATCAATACCAGCAATTCCTTTTTAACCGAAACATATTTTCACTAAACATCAACGCTTGCATAATGAACCACAACGAAAACTCCAGGCGGTCTTTTTTAACTAAAATGGGTAAGGGGTTGGTAGGTGCCACCCTTTTGCCTGGCATTGTAACCGCCAAAGACCGCGAACGCCACCTGCGCGAATTTTTAAAGGCTAAACAACACTTTGGCGCTAACGATCAATTACAAATTGCTGTAATTGGCGCTGGCGGTATGGGCACGGCCGATACTATTACTGCACTAACAGTACCCGGCACAAAACTGGTAGCCGCCTGCGACCTGTACGATGGCCGCCTGGCCGATGCCAAAAAACGTTGGGGCAACGATATTTACACCACCCGCGATTATAAAGAGATATTAGAACGTAAAGATATAGATGCCGTAATTATAGGTGTACCCGACCATTGGCACAAGGATATTTCGGTGGCCGCCATGGACAAAGGCAAAGCAGTGTATTGCGAAAAACCAATGGTACACGACGTAACCGAAGGGCCGGCCGTGATTGCCGCACAAAACAAAAACAATGTAGTTTTTCAGGTGGGCAGCCAGGGGTTAAGTTCGCTGGGCAACGAAAAGGCCCGCCAGCTATTAAAAGATGGCGCCATTGGTAAACTAAACTATGCCGAGGGTTTTTGGGCCCGTATGTCGCCCACCGGCGCGTGGCAATACCCCATCCCTGCTGATGCTTCACCAGCCACTGTAGGTTGGGACCGCTACCTTGCCAATACCACCAAACGGCCTTTTGATGCTACCCGCTTTTTTCGCTGGCGCAACTACCGCGATTATGGCACAGGCGTAAGTGGCGACCTGTTTGTACACCTTTTTAGCAGCCTTCATTTGGTAACAGGCAGCATGGGACCCAATAAAATTATGGCTACCGGTGGGCTTCGCTTTTGGAAAGACGGACGCGAAGTTCCCGATGTAATGATAGGCATGTTTGACTATCCTGAAACCAGCATACACCCTGCATTTAACTTATCGCTACGGGTAAATTTTGTTGATGGAACCGGCGGCACCAACTACCTGCGCATGGTAGGTAGCGAAGGCTCTATGACCGTGGAATGGGACAAGGTTACCTTGCTTAGAAACGGCAATAATGTTGATGAAAACGATCCGCTTACTATGACCAAAAATGTAGCCAACGGGGCAAAGCAATATGTGTACGATCGTAAACAAATGATGACACCCGAAAAACTTGAGTACACTGCCGAACCGGGATACAAAGGCGCTCATTTTGATCACTTTTACAATTGGGCTAACGCCATACGCAATAAAGGCAAAGTGGTTGAAGATGCGCTGTTTGGCTATCGCGCCGCGGCACCGGCATTACTTTGCAACGATAGTTACTTTAATAACAAAATCATGCAATGGGATCCCGAAAACCTGAAAGTAATTACCACTTAAAAATTAAGCGTATGAAAATCATAACCAATAAAAAAACAGGGTTGGCAACAATTATGGCAATAGGTTTAATGGCCTGCGCCAATGGCGAACAAAAAGGAGCCACTTCCGATACCGTTACCGCTGTTCTCAAAAATTCAATTAAGGCAAGCAACATTGACAATACCCTTACGGACGACGAAAAAGGGGATGGGCTGGTTTTATTGTTTGATGGAAAGAGTACCGATGGCTGGCGCGCCTATCAAAATAAGCCGTCCGAATCGTGGCTGGTGGCAGATGGCATGTTGCATTGCCTTGGCGATTCCACTAACAAAACCGACAGGAGGGCCGACCTGGTTACTACCGCCCAATTTGAAAACTTTGACTTTTCCATTGACTGGAAAATAGCACCGCAGGGCAACAGCGGCATACTGTACCTGGTAACCGAGGATTACCCGGCTGCTTATGAAAGTGGACCGGAGTATCAACTGATAGACGATGTAGGCTTTCCGCAACCATTGGAAGACTGGCAAAAGACCGCCGCTAATTACGCAATGAACCCTGCACCAACCGCAAGGCCCAACCCGGCAGGCACCTGGAATACCACGCGTATTGTAAAAATGAACAATAACATTGAGCATTGGCTGAATGGAGAAAAAGTGGTTGAATACGAGTTGGGAAACAATGAATGGAAAACCAAAAAAGGACAAGGAAAATGGAAAGATACGCCCGGCTATGGGTTGGCCAAAAAAGGCCACATTGCTTTACAGGATCATGGCAGCGGGGCATGGTTTAAAAATATTAAACTAAGTGAGTTATAATCGAAACAGTTTTTTAATAATATAAATGCGCCCGAACCTTAAACAAACAAGGACAAAACAATTGCTAAAACCGTTCAGGCTAAAATTCCACCGGCTATTTGCACGGTATTATCAGTATTCAAGGTCGGTCACATCTTCTAAAAATATAGCATCCTGCGATGCAACAAGGTACAAGGCAATAGCAGAGGCAATACCTGCCACTGCGGCAAAAATTAATATGTTCTTCATAATTAGTATTTTTTATTACCCGAAAGCAGGCATCTACAGATTTGGAAACAATAAAGCCAATGGTACAGATAATTTATTAAAAAATTGTACCCGCCAGGGTGTTAATGAGTACACACTGTGGTAACATTCAACTGCAACTGGTAATAAACAACTTTTTATAAAATGGCCGGTGCATCAATAACACACCTATAACATTGCGTTACAGTATAGTTATTGTGTTTTACGCTTTACAATCAAGTATAGTATTTGCTCTTATAACATTAAAAAAGGAGATATATATATGAAAAAGTTATGGATGCTTGTTGCAGTAACCGGTATTGCTTTTTCGGTTACTGCCCAACGTGGGGTAAAGTCCTATTCAAGCGGTATAATAAAAGGGCCAGGGGTGGTGACCGTGGTACGGCCCGCATTTGGATTGTACAACCCAAGGTTTGGTTATGGATATTCGCCAATTGGCTACTCGCCCTTTGCGTATAGTCCGTTTGGTTACAGGCCGTTTGGTTTTGGGCAGGCGTTTTATGAGCCCAACACCCCTTTAAGGCAACCCTCAAAAATCGATTTGACCATAGAGCAGATCAAAAACGATTTTGAGTACCAGATAGCTACTGTACGAAATAACGAAGCATTGGAAAGAAGCGAGAGGCGAGAAAAAATTAGTGGATTAAAACACGACAGGGACGGTGCTATTATTAATGCAAAAAGAGAATATTACGATAGAAAAAGTTAAGTGAAAGTGAGCAGTGCAACACCGGGCCTATGCAACACGCAGGGTTCGGTTATTTTAAAAAATTACTTTTTAATCATCACGCTTTCATACCTGGCTATCCAGTCGTTTACCGAAATTTTTGCCACCAGTTGCCCAATCAATGCGTAGGGTATTTGCTCAGGCTTTTTAAATTTAAGGCAGCTTTTACCCATTTCGGGTTGCGGAATATTTTGTGTTGCCATTTCACTTTCAAACCATTTCATTAAAACGGCATCTGCATATAAACCCATATGGTACAATGAAACATAATTTTTTTGAGATGCAAGATTTAAAAAAGGCAATGGCAACGTTGGGTTGCAGTGGTACCCGTGGGGGTACAGGCTATGCGGCACTACATAACCAATCATTCCATAACTCATTTGTTCGCTAAACCCACTGGGCAGGTTGGTTAAAATTACATCGCGAAGTTTGCCAATGGCCTCTTTTCTGTTGTCGGGCAGTTCTTTTAAGTACGCTTCAACAGTGGTAGCGGTTGATGTCATGTAATTTGTTTGTTCAAAACTAACGCTTGCCGGTCATTAGTGCAAGCAAACAATGAACCGTACATTTTTGCGTTGTATAAGCTAACTATTCGCGAAAACATATTTAAAGGGGTCTGAAGATCCAGTTAACTGGTTTTTGTGCATATTTGCAACTTTTTAATTCGGGTTCGCATCCATTTTAATAGACATAGCAGCAATGCAAATTTTTAAAAATATAATAATCAGCTGGCAAATCAGCAGCCTTCAGCAAAAAATTAAGTTGTGCCACCAAAAAGGGTACGATGTGAAGGTTATACGGGCCAGGATAGCAGCACTAAACCGTAAAAAATGCAGGTAGGCTGTCTGCTTTAAGCATTCTTTACAGGTGTGGGTAGTATACTTTGCCTCCGCTCCAATACCTCCAGTTGTTGTCCAACCTTTATAATTCCCCCTCCTTTCATTGATAGGTTCTGTCCAAAATATATATTGTTTTTAAGCTTACGATAGCCAGCCATTGTTACCAGTGGTTCTGTGCCTTTTTGTGCAGTTTGTTGGTTTATAGTGGTTACCGTACATCGTGCACAAGGTTTAATGCCAAACAGCTCGTAACTACCAATTTTTACGTGCGCAAAAGTATCCTCCTCGTGGGGCGCTGCGCCTGTAAAAACTATGTTTGGCCTAAACCTGTCCATTGGCAGGGGTTGGGACAGCCGGCGGTTCAATTCTTTTAAGGATGCCTCTCCAACAAGTAAGGCGGCATAGCCATCGCTCAGGCTGGTTAGGTCGTTGTTATGCCTATAATCTTGTTCCACTAAACGCTCGCTGAAATCGGGCATATAAACCAGCCTGCACCGCATGCCAAGCCTGACAGTAAACCATTCGTCGGCCCGCTCATCTACCAATTGCACATCGCACACATCGTCCCATATGGTGGCCTTAATGGTTTGCGGATTAAGGGGTTGCAGCGCTATGCTTATCTCCTCATTTTTAGGTATATAACGCACCTGTAATACTTTATTGGTAACCGAGACGGTAAAAAGTGCCATAGCTGCCAAGGTTCGTTGCGATAAAAATTTGTTACTCTCATCAATTAGCATCCACCGCCGGTCGTATTGCAATCCGCGGTCGGTTAGTATGGCCTGCTGCAAACTTATACCACCCATTGATTTTATGGGGTAAACAAATAAATGGCTGATAATATACATACGTTAAAAATAAAACAATTACACCGGGCAATTATCACCTTACGTTACCGTCGTTAATATTTTTTGGGAACCTGCAACAGGTAATCACTTTACCCTAAGTAGTGTTACGCCTGCACCTACAGTTTATACACAAATGTGTGGAGTTTAGATTTTCACATCTGATAAATAGAACGTGGCTGGTTGCTGCGGCAGCGCATCCTGTTTATAGTAAACCTGAATGGGAAGCTTTTAGGCTGCGTAGCTGCCACCTTTACCTGAGTATTTAGGAAGCGCCTACGGAGACTTTGAAAATACTTTTTGAATATCTTAAGAACTACTTTCCCAACAGACTGCAATGCGTTAGATATCGCCGAAAGAAAAGACTGCAAATAGCAATTTAATACACGAGTGCGACCCCGTTCAACTGCCAGCCCGACGAAATTATTCTGGCGGGGCGTTAGCCGGGCAGGCAATAGCCCTATTATAAAAGCAAGAATGTCAGGCCAAAAAAATAAAAATGATGTCATTATAATTTGCAACAGGTAAGGGGTTCTGATCTTCTATAAACAGGTTGCCCTTAGAGTGCATAAAAAATGTAAAAGATGGTGTACATACGCCAGTTCGTGCACAATAACAACACCACAAAGCAAATTGCCCTAAACATTACAGAAATTGGCAATGCCACATAATTCGTTATTTTTAAAAAAAATAGCGTTTTCGTTTTTTGCTACAATGAGCCCCTTAACCACACAAACACAAGCCCTGGAAAGCTTTTTAGAAAAGCACCAATCCCTTCAACAACTTATTGCCAGTAATCCCAACCTAAACAATCATTGGAAAACATTTTTTACCTCGCTGGCAAAACTGGGCAAAAACGATATAGTTGACCGCGTAAAAGAAATAGGCCGGTTTTTAAAAGAGAATGGCGTTACTTATAATATTTACGGCGACCCGCAAGGCAACAACCGCACGTGGAAACTTGACCTTATACCTAATTTGGTTGATGCCGACGAATGGCGCTTTAGTGAGGCTGGGTTAATACAACGGGCCAATTTATTCGACCTTATTTTAAAAGATATTTATGGGGACCGCAGGTTGATTAAAGAGGGTATCCTACCTATGGAAATCATATATAACCACCCCGGTTTTATACGCGAATGTTGTGGCATAAAACTGACCGGCAAACACAACCTTATTACCTACTCGGCCGATATGGCCAGGAGCGAAAATGGTAAAATCTGGATTCTGAACGACCGTACCCAGGCCCCGTCGGGCGCGGGCTATGCATTGGAAAACCGATTGGCAATGGCAAGGGTAGTACCCGAACTTTTCCTGGGCATGAAGGTTGAAAAACTATCGCCACACTTTGGGGCATTACACAATGCACTGATAGCCATTGCGCCGCAACAAAAACGCAACCCACGCATCGTAATCCTAACGCCGGGCCCCGGCAACGAAACTTATTTTGAACATTCTTTTCTGTCATCGCACCTTGGCTTTACACTGGTACAGGGCGACGACCTGATGGTTAAAGACAACTACGTTTGGCTTAAAACGATGGGCGGCCTTGAGCAGGTAGATGTTATTTTGCGCCGGGTAGACGATGCGTATTGCGACCCCCTTGAACTAAAAGAAGACTCCCAACTGGGCATACCCGGGCTGTTACAGGCGGTGCGCAGCGGCAATGTTAGCATAGCCAACCCACTGGGCAGCAGCGTGGTTGAAAACCCGGGGCTTATCCCGTTTTTGCCTGCTGTCAGCCGTTTCTTTTTATCGCAGGAGTTATTGTTGCCTACCATAGCCTCGTGGTGGTGTGGCCAGCCTAAGGAAAAACAATATGTACTGGACAACCTGTCAACACTGGTGGTAAAACGCATTTACCGCGACTCCATGAACCGCACCTCTGTTGATGCTACCATTATGAGTAAGGAGCGGCTTGCCAATTTAAAACAAAAAATTTTGGCTAACCCTCACCTGTATGTAGGGCAGGAAAAAGTACATTTTTCCTCCTCGCCATCGTTAACCGAAGGCATACTTAAACCTTGCAACGCCCTGTTTAGAAGTTTTGTAGTAAGCGATAACGGCACCTACACCGCTATGCCTGGTGGGCTAACCCGCACCAGCGAAGATAAAAACGATATTATCATTTCAAACCAATCGGGCGGCTATAGTAAGGACACCTGGGTGCTAAGCAATAATGAACAAACCCCCGCAGGAAATAAAAAAGAACAGGATTTTTTAAACCGTAACAGCCAATGGTATAAAAGCGATTACCTGCCAAGCCGTACTGCCGAAAATTTTTTTTGGGTAGGCCGGTATGCCGAAAGAGTGCTGGGCACCGCACGCTACCTGCGCACCGTTATGCAATATGTTGACGAGGCCAACCGATCGGGCATTACCAACAACCAACCGCTGATAAAGTGCCTGGTAGGTTCGCTAATGGTGTACACGCATTATTATGTAGGCCTGGATGATAAGCAGTATAAAAAAAAGCTGGCTGCCCCATGGAACCTGTTGAACGACGTTTTACTGAATGAGCAACAAGCCGGCACCCTCAGCTTTAATTTTGCCAGTTTTAACCGGGCGGTGCATAGCGAACGCGATCAATGGAGTACCGACACCTGGCGGGTATTACGCGAAACAGAAGACGCCTGGAAAAACACCAAGAAATTTCGTAAGAACAGCCACTATAAACTGCTGAATGAAATTGACCGGCTGATAACTGGTTTAATGGCCTTTATTAGTCTTAATCGCGAAAGCATAAACAGGGAGCAAGGCTGGATATTGTTAGATACAGGCCGCAAAACCGAACAAATGCTGTTGCTTATAACCATGCTAAAGGCGGCACTTGTACCTATAAACGACGAACCCATTGGTTATGTAATGCACGAAGCATTGCTAAAAAGCAACGAAAACCTGGTAAACTACCGGTACAAATACAAAGCACACCTTCAAATGCATTTGGTGCTTGACCTGCTGATGCTAGACCCCAACAATCCACGGTCGCTATTGCACCAACTGGAGCGGCTACAGGTATACATTAAAGGCTTACCAAAAACAACTACCGCGCATAAATTATCGCAACAGGAGCGATGCCTGCTGGAGGCCTATACCCTGCTGCGATTGGCCGAAGTTGACCAGCTTTCCCAGCCCGATTTAACCACCAAAACACACCACAACCTGGATGTGTTTTTAGGCCGCATGAACGACCTGATAAAAGGAATATCCGAAGGGCTGACAAAAACATACTTTAAACACGCCCAAAAACAACAACAACTAATTAGCCGGGGCTAAGGCTTTGTATTATGAACTACCAAATAATTCATACCACCCGTTACCGGTACAACCAAACCGTAAGTTTGTGCCATAACATTGCCCGCATATTAATACGCGATACTGACAACCAGCATTGCCACCACAGCGAAGTAAGCTTTACACCCCAACCCGATATAATAAACGAATACGAAGATTTTTTTGGAAACAAGGTCATCTATTTTGCCATTCAGCACGAGCATCGGGAACTGTCAGTAACCGTACGCTCCATGGTTGAAAAAAACACTGTAGCCACTAAGGTGGGCAACCTTTTTGACAACCTGCCATGGGAGGAGGCACGGAAAATAATATTACAACCCGGCTATAAACATACTGATGCAAGGCAGTTTATACCGGTAACAAAAGCTACCACACCTACCCCCGAAATTGTTACCTACGCCTTACAATCGTTTACCGTTGGGCGCCCCATAATTGAAGCGGCGCACGATTTAATGACCCGCATATTTACCGACTTTACCTTTGATAATACCTTTAGTACCATAGCCACCCCCCTGCAGGAAGTGATGGACGCTAAAAAAGGCGTTTGCCAGGATTTTGCCCACCTGGCCATAGCCTGCCTGCGCAGTGTCGGGTTGCCAGCCCGCTACGTAAGCGGTTATTTAGAAACGGTACCACCACCCGATAAACAAAAACTGGTGGGTATGGATGCCAGTCATGCATGGTTTGAAATATATGTACCCGAACACCGTTGGTTACCCTTTGACCCCACCAATAACATGATACCTGCCCAGCAGCACATTACCATAGGTTGGGGCCGCGACTTTACTGATGTATCGCCACTAAAAGGCGTTGTTTTTAGCAGTGGCAAACACGACATGAAGGTTTCGGTAGATGTAAGGCGGGTTGGCTAAGGCTATGCATTTTAGATGGTTGCAGCTTTTTGCGTTGCCACTGCCGACTGCCTGATTACCTGGTGAATAAATTTCATTTTATTACGAACAGAATCGGCAATTATAAAAGGATACAGGTCGCGTAAACCCATGCTTCGGTTAAGGCTATTTAGTGCAAAGGTTAAGGGAAGCCACATTTTTATGATTGCGTCAAAATTTTTAATGTCATAAGGGTCGGTAAGTATTTCTGCCTTTAATGCATTGTCGGTGTCGGCTACCGAAGGCATTACTTTTAATCCAAATGCATAGGCTGTTTCCAGCGTATCAATAATGTGTAGGTAGTGCGCCCAGGTCTCCGCCCAGTCCTCCCACGGGTGTGCGGTAGCATAAGCGCTTATGTACTGCTGGTTCCAGTTGGGCAAAGGGCCAATTTGGTAATACTTTTCAAGGGCCCGGTTATAGTCTATCTGTTCATTCCCAAACAGTTTTCTAAAGCCTTGCAGGTTGTTGGCATTGGGGGCTACCAAATGGTCAAAATAGTAATGGCCTATTTCGTGCCGGAAGTGGCCCAACAGGGTGCGGTAAACCTCGTCCATCGACCTTCGGGCCATTTCCCTTTCTATATCGTCAGCTTCCGAAATATTAATGGTAATAACGCCGTGGTGGTGACCGGTCATTATTTTGTTACCCATAATGTTTAATTGTTCAGACATGAAATCGAAAACAATACCATTGACAGTGTCGGCAACTTTACTTTTAAAGGGAAGTTGTAATTTGATTAGCTGATATATCAGCCGATGTTTGGCCACTTCAATTTTGCCCCAGCGCTTTGCATAATCAACAAACGAAATGTTGGGTATGGTGCGGTTTAGATCGCAGGCTACGCAAAAAGCCGAATGGTTGCCTACCTTAACCAACCAGTTACATACACCATTTTGGTAATTGGCGCAATACTGGTAAAATTTGGGCGTTTTTTTGTTAATTAAAGTAAACTGGCCGTTAGCTACCGGCTCAAGGGCGAAAGGCTTGACCTCACTGGCCAAAAACCCCAGCGATTTATTGCACAATATACAAAAGGTATTTTCGAAGTAAACGGGATGTCCGCAATTGGAACAGGTAAATAGTTTCATAATGTTTTATTCAAACACTTTAAAGCAACTATCCCTTTAGTATTGGCTTTGGCTACCAAAAACCCTGAGGATGCCTTGGGTGCTATAATATATGTAATAGTATTTAGATACCAACCCCGCAAACGCACTTACGCATATTAACCCGTGGAAAATATTTCCACAATTTTGCAATAGATGCTATAACAAGCTGCAAAAAACCAGCTATTTTAATATTAGCCATGGCTTTTTATGGCGTTGTTTGCTGCCCGTGCCAATGGCAGCCCGACCAATTCATTTAAACCGGGCGAGCCCGGCGGCCGTTCATCTTTTTAAATTTATGGCAGCGCCAACCTTTAACACAAATGTTACCAACTAACTTTTTTGCTTACTGAAAAAAGCTGTATAAAATGAGTTAGCAATTTAAATTTTAAACCCAAAGATGTTTTTTTTACAACTGATAAAGTGATTGCGACGCAAGGATGATGCTATGAAAAACTGAAGCTGGTATCTAAAAAAATCGTAGTTATTGAGCCTCTAAGGCTTCTTTTTGTTTTTTGACCATGCCTGTCTAAAATCCAGCGTATAGGGATATTCGTTGTTTATAATTTCCCTTGGTTCATTTACCATTTTTGCCGCTGTATTTGACTGTACAAAATGCAAAACATTGCTGGCGACAGGTTGCGCCGTAAGCGTTTCCTGCGTATGGCCATAATCCCAAAAGCGGCTAATGCGGCGGCTTTCGGCTTCGTAACTATTTACCGGAAAGGTGTCGTAACTGCGGCCGCCGGGGTGGGATACATGGTAGGTGCATCCACCAATGCTACGTCCGTTCCAGGTGTCAACAATATCAAATACCAACGGGGTATCAACGCCAATGGTGGGGTGCAATGCCGATGGCGGCTGCCATGCCCGGTAGCGAATGCCGCAAACATACTCGCCACGGGTGCGGGTTTCTTTTAGCGGAACGCGGTTGCCGTTGCAAAGTAAAATATACCGGGCATCGTTAAGGCCCGTTAGTTTAACCTGAATTTTTTCGAGCGATGAGTCAACAAACCTTGATGTACCAGTGCTGCTCACCTCTTCGCCCAACACATGCCAGGGCTCAATGCCCATGCGTATTTCAAGATTAATGCCCTGTATATTAACGGTGCCATAATGGGGGAACCTAAATTCGAAATACGCATTGAACCAACTGATATCAAAAGGGTAACCGGCATCGTTTAAATCGTTTACTACCTGTTGTATGTCTTCTTTTACATAGTGCGATAGCATAAATTTATCGTGAAGTTGGGTACCCCAGCGTACCAATTTATGCTTATACGGTTTGCGCCAAAACATAGTAATGAGGCCACGTATCAGCAGCATTTGCAGCAGGCTCATGTGTTTGTGTGGCGGCATATCAAACGCCCTAAACTCCAGTATACCAAGGCGGCCCGATGAGGTGTCGGGCGAATACAATTTATCGATACAAAACTCAGATCGATGCGTATTACCGGTTATGTCAGTCAACAGGTGGCGAAAAATCCGGTCTACAAGATAAAAGGGCACAAACCCGTTGTCGGGCACCTGCGAAAAGGCGATCTCCATTTCGTACAGCTTTTCATCGCGTCCTTCATCAATACGCGGGGCCTGGCTGGTGGGGCCAATAAACGATCCTGAAAATAAGTACGATAACCCGGGGTGATGTTGCCAATAAGTGATGAGGCTTTGCAAAAGGTCGGGGCGGCGCAGTAACGGGCTGTCCGATGGCTGAGCGCCACCAATGGTTATATGGTTGCCGCCACCGGTACCGGTATGCCTGCCATCCAGCATAAACTTTTCGGTACCCAACCGCGACAAATATGCCTGCTCGTACAATGTGTTGGTGTTGTGCAGCAGCTCCTTCCAGCTTTTTGAGGGGTGAATGTTTACTTCTATCACTCCTGGATCGGGCGATACGATTAGCCGCTCTATCCGGTAGTCGCGGGGTGGCTCGTAGCCTTCAATCCTTACCGGCATGTCTAACCTTACGGCTGTTGCTTCTGTGGAGGCCACCATGTCAAGGTAATGTTCCAGGTATTCCATAGGTGGAAGGAAGATGTAGATGATACCCTCTCTTACCTCAACGCACAACGCCGTCTTTATGGTATTAATGTCGCGGGTAATATTGTCAGTTTCCGCATGGTCTATTTTGTTTTCGCCTTCCACAGCTTCCTCATTTTCATGAGCCGGTATGGCTTTCATTTTTGCCGGGTGTATGGTAACCTGCCCATATCTTTCTTTAATGGTTTCATTAAAATGAGCAAGGTCAGGCAGGTCGTCAAACAAACTGCGCTCTACCCGTTCGGGCTCATCTTTTTTAGCTACTACAGGCAGCGACTCCAGCGGCAACCGCAGGCCTATGGGCGAATTGCCCGGCACCAAAAATAACTGTTCGCGGTTCAGGATCCATTGGCAACTGCGCCATTGGTCGTTGTCGTGGTTCCACTGTATGGGTAATATATAACCAGCAGGAACTTCCAATCCTTTATCGAGCAACTGGGCGAGGGTACGCCTTTCAATACTGTCTTTCAGGTTGGCTTTTAACGGGTCAATATTTACAGGCGTTTTTCCTTCGGTCCATAAAAAGAAAAAGGTGTCTTCGTAGGCAGTGCTGATATTTTTTGGATCTATAGCCAATTGTTTGGCCAGTTCGGTTATAAACTGTTGGGCATGGATTTCGTTGTAAACACCGGCAGTTTTTTCGTGTGCTACCAGGTGAATATTTTTCCAGATAGGGTGTCCATCTTTTCGCCAAAACAAACCATATTGCCAGCGGGGCAAAGGTTCGCCGGGGTACCATTTACCCTGCCCATAATGTATCATACCATCGGGGCCAAATTGTTTGCGCAGCCTGAATATTAGCTCGTGGCTAAGCAGTCGTTTTTCTTTACCATCCGCCGCGGTATTCCATTGTTCTGACTCCATATCGTCTATCGATACGAATGTTGGCTCGCCACCCATGGTCATGCGTACATCGGCGGCTGCAAGATCGTTGTCAATGGTATGGCCCAGCGCTTCAATGGCTTGCCACTGTGCATCGGTAAAAGGTTTGGTTACACGGGGATCCTCATGTATGCGGGTTACGGTATTCTCAAATGCAAAGGTTACCTCGCATTGGTCGGTAGCGCCAACCACCGGTGCAGCGCTTACAAAGTCGGGGGTGCATGCCAGCGGTATATGTCCCTCGCCTGCAAACAGTCCTGAGGTGGGGTCAAGCCCAATCCACCCGGCACCGGGTATGTATACTTCGGTCCATGCATGCAGATCGGTAAAATCGTACAACGGACCTGAGGGACCATCCAACGATTTTATATCGGCGGTTAGCTGTACGAGGTAGCCCGATACAAAACGTGCGGCGAGGCCAAGATGGCGCAATATCTGTACCAGCAACCAGGCGGTATCGCGGCACGAGCCAATGCCGCGGGTAAGCGTTTCCTCACAGGTTTGTACGCCGGGTTCCATGCGTATGCTGTAGGCAACTTCGCTATTTAATTTTTGGTTGAGGTAGACTAAAAAATCGTTTATGGTTTGGGGCGATTTCAACACCTTCATGGCCCAAATTTTTAATAGCGGTCCATTCTCTTTTATTTCGAGGTAAGGGGCCAGTTCACTTTTTAACCGGGCGTCGTAGGTAAACCCAAATTTTTCAGCATACTCCTCCACAAAAAAGTCAAATGGGTTAATCACTTCCAAGCGGGCTATGATTTCCACATCAACCACTAACTCATTTGCTTTTTCGGGAAACACCACCCTTGCCTGGTAGTTACCAAACGGATCTTGCTGCCAGTTGATATAATGGTTTTTGGGCGAAATATTGAATGAATAAGCCTCAATGGGAGTACGGCTATGAACGGCGGGCCGTAACCTGAATATGTGGGGCGATAACGATACCAGCCGGTCGTAATGATAGGTTGTTTTGTGTTTTATTGCTACGCGAATGGCCATATATACCAGTATTTATTTTTATAGAATGAAGAGACTAGAGCGCCGGGTTGATGTAAACCCGGAAAAGATTGTTTTAAACAAGCTGGCAAGGCAAAGTGATAGCTATAAATATAAAATGTTTGAGGTTAAGTGGGGAAAGAAATTTTGGAGAGGATTGGAAAAGGGATGGTGGAGATTATGATTAATCATTAAAACGCTAATTGCAAGGATTTAGGGGATTTTTAAAGCCTTTGAGGAGTTTGAGGGTGTTTTTGAAGTGAGGTGGGTTGGAGTGGAGAATGCCGGACTGCCCTGGCAAACGCACGAAACCTGAGAAGGAGTGCCAATTATGACAAAATTTGAACCATTGAAACCTTACAGCAAAAGAGACACCGAATTTTAAGTCAACAATGGCTTAAAGCAAACTCTAGCGAAAAGGGCACAACAGTCAACAGCAAACACTCTGTGGCGGGGCTTGGTGTAAGGTTTATATGCAGACTACCGTTTATCTTTCCACGCTGATGTTAGCATGTGGTAATTCTATTTGCAGTTTTACTTTAGCCTTCAATGCACCAAATACTTTCATCAATGTGTCGATGGTTGCGTTGCTTGCATTGCTCTCCAGCCGGGAAATTTGCGCTTTTTGAACTCCTATAAGTTTACCTAGTTCTTCCTGAGTCAGGTTCCTTTCCTGTCGTGTTTGCTTAATGGCTTTTCCAATTAAATCCATTTGCAATTCATATTCAAATTTGTCGCGGCCAGGCGTTTCTATTTTACCTATGAGGGTATCTTGCACCTCGTTTAAAGTATGTGTTTTCATTAAAAAAAATGTTATTTCACATTAGAAAGGTAGTTACGAAAATGCAAATGCCGACTGTTTAATAGTTAGCCGGCATTTGGTAATACACTTTTAGAAGTAGCCTTTTCAGCTACTAATTTTTTCCATTCTTTGGCAGATTTGGGTCATCGCCATAGCTATCCTTTTCTCTTATCTTACCGTCTTTCCCGTAAATTACAAGTTTGGATTTATTGTTTTTTGCTATTGCCCTGGCAACAGTTATTGCGTCTCTTTGGGTTTCTGTAATTACGGTGAAGTTCTTGTTACCCTCACCTTTAACAGCCCACCCATTTCCCAGGGGCATCACATGTTGATTATTCTTTGCCATAGTTGTATTCAAAGTTAGGTTACAAAATATTTTGAATAAGCATTTTTATCGCATTTACGTTATTTAATCCTTCCCTTTTTAGAACCTTTTGCATTCTATATCTCATTTCTGGGTCCCATCCTACAACCAGGTTCCATTCATTAAGGTGGTCGCGTTTAATTTGGAATTCTATACCCGAATAGAATAACAATTTATTCAGATCATGGTTTCTTATGTCTTTAATTTGTGTTATTGTTCCAGCAAAAAGCGGTTGGCTTTTTGCGCTGTTTTGGTAAATAGCGAATTCAACCTTATTTTCTGGAAACCCTTGTACAAACTTAAAAATTTTATAGATTTTCAATTTTAGCGTTAACTCAATAGTATATCCGGCAATATAAATTGCAGTTGCATATCGTCCGTTAGCAATGAGTACTTCTGCATCCTTTAACTTTTGGTCTATGAGTGCTTTTAGAGTTTTTGTTGAAATCATGCGTGTACTCAAGATACAAAAATTGCACAAATGGGAAGGTAAGCTTACTTCCAACGCGCGTGGCTTGTAGCAAGGCTGGCATTGATTAACGTGAAACCCCGAACCTACGTCAATTTTAACCTCTTTGGGTCAACTTTTGGCAAGCACGGTCAAAGGCGCACAAAATCTTTGAAGGAGACACCATGGAGGACGAATGGTAGCCAGTAATTGCGCAACCAATATTTAACTTTAATTATTCTTTCTTTACCTGGTTAGTATGTTGATGATTACTTAGAAAGTGAATCACTTGAATGGCCATATGGGGGAATATATGGGCCTGTACTGTCAATTACAGGTGCTCTAATATCATCTGATTTTGAATGAATTGGAAAGAAGTTCATAAACACTCCCAAATACTTTTTACCTGCGGCTTCATTTTCATACTTTAAACACACCATGTAGTAACCTGTTTTCCTTAACCCTTTTGATGATGTTTTACCTAAAAATTCTTGAAAACTTTTGGTACTTGGATTCAATAAGAAGAAAATTACCATTACCATTAATAATAATCCTACTAATACTTTTTTAAGCTTCATTATTAAAGTTTTAGAACTCAAAATTAAGCGGAACAAAGTTTCCAGTTTGTTACCTGCATTGCAAATTGTTTGTGCTGGTTTGCAATGGCTAATGCCATTATAAAATCGTCGTGGAACGTTGGTTGAACCCCCAGATCTCCATAGTTGTTCCTAGAACAACTGCGAAGGCAAATAAGAATCCAAACTGCGTCTGATAGCTGAAAACCAACTTTGGTTTACATAAACAAGGTGCTCTAAACCCTTAACGTCTGGTTATCAAGTTCCCGATACAATTAACTTTTCTATTTTGAACGCAGTCGCAGACATACCGATAGCAGCGATATAACCTGATGAAGACCCCTCAGCATGACAATAATGATAGGGGAAAAATTTCACGTGAAGAACACCTGCAAAGGGAAAAAAAACGAACTGTTTCCGATTGCTCTAATCCTGCCACGAATCATAGCGACTTTTAATGTGCGTAATTTTAATCAATTTCATATAAATTTTTTAGCTCAAGCATTTCTTCTTTTGATTTTGTATCAACCCAAGAAATTTCCCCAATAGCCTTTGCATTTACTTCAACAGCTTTTCCCGTTTTTATAGAAAGCCATCCTTTTAAATAATTATCTGGTGCTTGGATGATGACAACTTCGATTACCTCCATGCATTCAAAATACGAATCTAAAACTTGCGGTAAGCAGGCAATATTTGAAGAAGCAAAATTGCATGGAACACTTGGATAATATAAACATTGCACATTAGAATGTGGATTAGTCAAATAATAGTTTGAGAAAAGGGCACTAAATAAATACTCATTTTTATTGCCTTTATTAACAGGCTTTGTAAAAACCTCTGTCATAAAATCTAATAGTTCTATGAGCACGAGTGATAAGTTACTATCCAGGTTATTAATTAAATCAATGAACTTGTTCCAGTCTTTTTCAAACTCAGAGGTTTGTGCAACTTCTTGTTTATAAAATATTGGTAAATATCTCAGAGGCATGTCTATCTTCTGCTTCCACTTTGAAGTTGTAATCAAATTGCCAAGTTTAGGAACTGCTTCAAGAGCTATTGCCAACTCTCCAAAACCGCCATAAAATACAGCCTGTTCTTTTAAGCTGGCTCTATTATAATTTAAAAACTTTTCTTTGTCTTTTGGGGGATATTTAATTTGAGAATAATCAAATAAACGCTTGTTCCTCTTGTCCTCGCGATTATCTTTGTTAATTACTAACCTTTGAAAACAATCGCCAAAGGTCATTGGAATAGCCATACTAGGAAAAAAGCCAACTAACTCTTCAAAATGCTTAATAATATACTTTTCTAATTTTTCTGTTATTTTTTGTTGGCTTAAATTTCTTGCTAGTTTTATCTTTAATAAATAATAATCTCTTTGTTGTAGAGTTAATTTTAGTTTTTTTAAATCGTTAAACTGTTCAAGCATGTTGATATATCTACATGCCGCAACTTAAATCTTTCCCATTGCGCCATTACGGCTAATATAGCTTGCTTTGTATAAACTCACAATAGCAAGAGATTTAAAAATGCCATTTCAGAGCATCCTCATCTAAAAAAAATAAGAAAAGCGTTTCATAGCGTTTCCAATTCTAAGTATCAAAACTAAATCTCCATTCCTACTATTTCTTTTCCTCAACCACAAAGTGCGAACCAAACAAGGGCACAAAAAAACCCGCCAAACAGCGGGTCCTTTAAAATCTATCACTTTACAATCACGTTACCTCAACATAAGCCGTATTTGAATTTCTCTTCCTCTACTCTTCATCCAGCATTACTTTACGCATACTAATGGCTTTTGGGGTTACCTCCATACGCTTATCCTGCTGAATGTACTCCATACACTCTTCCAACGTAAACAAAATTTTGGGAGCGGCACGGTTGGCGTTGTCACTTCCGCTTGCATAATCTAACATGCCCTCCATTTTCTCCATTTCGTTTCAATTACTTGCGAAATCCGGGACGAAATGATTAATATTTTTGATGCTCAGCAACACTCCTACACTTCAAAATCCCAAGCAACCCTGCCCGCAGCGCCTCTATAAAGCAATGGTTCTATACCGCAACAGGCAAATGATAAATTTTTGCATAGCACCGTAACAATCGTGGTAGCTGACCAGGACCAATAAATGGCTCGCATAGTTTGAAGCTTTTATCGGCCTGTGTGCTATCGCTGTTGCATAAACTGTACAATAGCAAACGGAACTGGTAGTCGGGAACGTTTTTAAAAACTATAGACTGTTCAAAAAAATGGGCCGCCTCCTGCCATCGTTGTTGCGTTAATAGTACGTCTAAGCCATCAAGTACATCGGTTAAAACAATGCGATGCCCGGGGCTAATATTAAAGCTAATTGGAGTAAAAAGATCATCGAGTTTTTTAAAGTTGTAGATATCGTTTACGAGGTTAATAGTGTTTTCATTGGTAAAGAAGGCAGTTGTTTCGCCTGCTTCAACCAGCACTGGAACAAGACACATGCGTCCTTGATTCACCAACGCTACGGCCTGTTGGTATTCATCAAAAATCCAGCTTGTTTTGCCTTTTCGGGCCGTGATGTAATCGGCCGTTTTTTCGGTGAGTACCAATAAATAGTACTGGCAGTTGGCTACGTTTGAAATGAACGCTGGTACGTCGGTATAGGTGTCCGCATCTTCTGAAAGTTCGTTCCGGTCAAAAAAAACATGGTACCCCAGCCCTACCAAATAATCATGCAGTTGTTGCACATAGTCTTTCGATGCGGGACCATTCCATTTGTACGAAAGAAAAATACCCGGCGGACATCCTATCCAATACGGGTTAAACAACTTTTTGATGCTGGCGTTGGCAAGCAGCGCAATCTTTACTGAGAGATTGCCGTATTGTTTTACCATTTCCGAAATGTAACAGCGGTCAAATTCCCTGCCTTCCAATTTTTTGCGGATTTTATCGTAATTGACCATTGTATTAGCCTTTGTTGTTTCGGTATTGGTATGTTTATATCTGGTAGAAAGTGAAGAATTTTAAGGATAGCTATAACATTTACAACGGATTAGTTAAGGCAGTGTATCAATTCTTTTGAATTGTATTATACAGTAGAAAGATAATAATAAAGCTGCCTTTTTTGTAATTCTTTCATGTTCTATTTACCATTTTATAATGTGCAACCCAATTTAATATACATGGATGGCGGCAAATGATTTTTTGAACTAACCCTTCGTAAGCCTTTCGTTATTCACAAAGTCTTCATTTTAATCAAAACTTCTTCCCGGCCTTTGTTCGTAGCTTTCATTGTCCTTGTTGGTAGTTGTCGTTGCCTTTGTTGGTTGCTGACCGACTTTGCCTTTGTTGGTTGCTGACCAACATTGCCTTTGTTGGTTGCTGACCAACATTGCCTTTGTTGGTTGCTGACCAACATT
>Ga0105047_10000305_pt1 | contig 78527 bp, 66 predicted proteins | sample MAT04_FD_78384 | JGI IMG/M metagenome (GOLD analysis project Ga0105047, IMG submission 78384) | Freshwater microbial communities from Lake Fryxell liftoff mats and glacier meltwater in Antarctica - MAT-04 (megahit assembly) | ecosystem: Environmental > Aquatic > Freshwater > Ice > Liftoff... | reverse complement strand
CGACCACTACCACGACCACCACCGCGACTCCCGCCAAGGAGAAGACGGTGGAGATGGAAAAGTTCCAGGTCACGGGTTCCTACCTGACGCCCGCGGCCAATTCCGTGGCCATCCCGGTGATCACCGTTGATTCGAAGGCCATCGCCAACTCCGGTAGCAGCACCAACGTGCTGGAAATCCTCCGGAAGACGGTGCCCCAGTTCAACGGCAACACCAACCTGGGTTCCAATAATGCCAACATCGGCGCCGGTTCCACCGCCGGTGGTTCGCAGCTCGCGTTGCGCAACACGGCGACGCTGGTCCTCATCAACGGTCGCCGCGCGGCTTACGCCCCGGTGAGCGCCAGAGGTGGTTACCAGTTCGTGGACGTCAACCAGATCCCGGTGTCCGCGATCGAGCGGATCGAGGTCCTGGCGGACGGTGCCTCGGCCATTTACGGCTCGGACGCCGTCGCTGGTGTGGTGAACATCATCCTCAAGACCGATTACGAGGGCTTCGAGACAGGCGGTCGCTACGGCTGGTCCACCAACAAGGGCAATACCGCCGAGCGGAGCGCCTACATCGTGGGCGGCGCGGGCAACGGCAAGACCAACCTGACGGTTTCGGCCGAGTGGGCGAAAGTGGATCCGGTCTGGAACTTTGAACGTCCCTATTCCGACCCGACCTTCGGCACGCCGACCTTTGGCGGGTCGCTGAACATCGGTTCGAACTACTACCTGCTCAAAGATGGCCTTGCGGCTCCCCCGGTGACCCCCGGTGGCCTGCCGGCGGCGACGCTGGTGGCTAACGGCACCTATTCCGGTCCCCGCGTCGCGGGCGACCAGTTCCAGTTCTTCAATCTGGCGCGCTACGTGACGCAGACGACGGGCAGCGAGCGCGAGGCGCTCACCTTTGCGTTTGACCACAAGATCAACGACAGCCTCAAGGCGTTCGGCGACTTCATGTACGCCCACACGAACACCTTTGTGCAGATCAACGGCCAGCCGATCTCGGCGGACATCGGCGCTGGTCTGCACGGCAATCCGTTCAATGTCACCGTTAAGGCCCGTAATCGTATCGTCACCAACCCCCGCCAGTATCTCAACGACTCCACGGCCGCTCGCGCGGTCTTCGGGATCGAGGGTAAGATCACGGAAGACTGGTCTTGGGAGACGGCGGCGGACTACAACCGCATCACGACGAACTTCGCCAATCCCGGTGTCATCATCCAGTCCCACTTGACGGCGGCGATCAACGGCGACCGCTTCAACATGTTTTCCCGCACGCATGACGCGCAGGAAATCAAGGACGACGCCATTGTGGGCACGGCCCAGGGCGGCTTCATCAGCAAGCTGAGCAACTACGACTTCAAGGTCCGCGGCAAGCTGTTCGACCTCCCCGCCGGCTCGGTGGACATCGCCGTTGGCGGTGAAGTTCGCCAAGAGTCGCTCGTCGCGACGGCCGACCCGCTCAGCCAGATCGACCCGATCACCGGCGCGCTCGGTTATAACGGGGCCACAACGCTGTATCCGTTCAACGCGGGACGCACCGTCACGTCGGAGTTCGTGGAAGTCCGCGTGCCGATCCTGAAGGACGTGCCCGGCGCGCACCTCCTGGAGTTCTCGGGCGCAGTTCGCCACGAGAGCTACAGCGACACGACCGATCCGACCGTGCCGAAGTTCACGCTGCGTTATCTGCCGATCGACGACCAGTTCGCGCTGCGCGGCACGTACTCGAAATCGTTCTCGGCACCCCAGTTGTACAGCCTGTTCGGCCCCGTCAGCATCGGCTTCACCTCCGCGTTCTCGCTCAATAAGCTGGGAGGCGGTGTCGTCAACAACTTCCAGACGAACTCGGAGTCGGGCTCCAACCCGAACCTCGAGCCTTCGAAGTCCACGAACTACACCGTCGGCTTCGTCTACTCGCCGAAGGCCCTCAAGGGGTTCTCGGTCACGGTGGACTACTGGAACATCAAGCAGAGCCAGCTGATCTCCAGCATTGGTTCCACCACCATCCTGCAGGACGTCGAGCTCCTTGGTGCGACCTCCCAGTATGCCAACAAGGTGCACATCGGCAGTTTCACCGGCCCGGGCGTCACCGGTCCCGGCCAGATCAGCACCGGCGTGCCGGATGACATTTATGTCGTCGACCAGAGCGTGAACCTCGCGGCCGTCAATCTCGATGGCGTGGATATCGCGCTGCGTTACGTTTACAACGTGGACAGCGTCGGTCGCTTCGACTTCACGTCGAACATCGGCATCTACAACAAGTACGAGATCGTCGGCCTTCCGGGCGATGAGCCGTTTGATACCGTGGGCCTGTCCACGGATTCCAATGGTACGCTGCCCCGCTGGCAGACCTACACGTCGGTCGACTTCACCCGCGGTAACTACTCGGCTTTCGCCGGCGTGCGTTACCTCCCTGGCGTGACCGACTATAACGATGACAGCCATGTCGGCTCGTTTTACACGCTCGACCTGAGCGCGTCCTACGTTTTCGGCTCGGAGATTTCCTATCTCTCCGGCGCGAAGTTCACCCTCGGCGTGAACAACGTATTCAACCGGTATGGCCCGCTTGATCCCTCCACTTGGACGGATTCAAACGTGGACGTTGGCACCTACGGTGCCCTCGGCCGCTTCATCTACGTGGACCTGAAGATCAAGTTCTAACCTTCCGCGGTTAACTCCGCGTTTCAAAAAAGAGGCGGCCCGGATTCCGGGCCGCCTTCTTTTTTGTCCACCCGAATTCGCTGTGGCCTCTCGTGGGTCGGGCTTTACGCCCGATAGGTCGAAAACTCCCGCACGGCGCAATCCGTGAGCCAATGACCGGCCACCACCGGCCGGTGCCCCGCGTCGCCTAGAACTGGAGTTCGACCGCGCCTTGGTTCACGTCCCAGACGAGCGGCGGCAGACCCGCGTGCGGCGCCGGCTGGCCTAGGCGCCGCCAGCGGCTCGGCCCCAGCGTGCGCGCGGATATGGAAACCTTTCCGTCGGTCAGGGCGACATCACCGACCTTGACCTGCCCGATGCCGCGAATCACGAGGCGCAACCGCGGTGGAGGAGCGTCGCCGCCCGCCCAGTCGAGCGGGGCGGCATGCTCGCGCACCATCGGTCCACGGGGCTGGGCGGCGCGGGTTTGAAACTCGATGGTGTAGCAGGTCTGGATGATCTTCCAGCTGCCGTCGGGCTGGAGCTGTTCCACCGCCGCGAGGTGCAGCGCGGGGGCGAAGTCATGCACCTTGTAACACAGCTGCCAGCGGCCACCGAAGACCGGCCGGCCCTGCTGCCAGCTGCGCAGCCGGGCGGCATCGCCCGCCAGGATCAGCCCATTCGCGCCTCGTTTGCGACGGTCCCGCGTGAAGCGCCACATCGCGCGGGCCGCGCGGCGGCCCGCGGCGAGCGCGGCGGCGAATTTTTTGCCGTCGGCCTCAGTCGCCAAGCCCTTTGCCGCCCGGCGCACAAAGACATCCCGCTGCGCGAGGTAGTGACGGAACTCCAGGCTCGTGCGCAATTGCGCCGGCAACGGCCGCACCGCGGCGGCTTGGCGGCAGAATTTTTCCTCCGCGACCAACGGCGCCAGCGGTTCGCGGCGCGAGACGGTCTTCCAGCTGTCGTTGATTTCCCACCGCGGATAGCCGCCGAACGGGTAGCGGTCACTCGCCAGCGCCACGCGCGCGGCTTTCTTCGCGGAGCTGCGGCCAAAGACCCGGGCAAATCCCCGCGTCATCATTTCCTGCGGATCGGTCACACCCGGGTTGAGCCACAGCGTCGCCGCCGCGGCGTCCACCACGGTCGTCAGCTCTATCGCCAGGCGGAAGGGTTCCCACGACGAGATCAGCATGCCCTCAATCCCGAGGTCGGCACCGTGACGCCACCACGACAGGATGTTGTCCATCCGGTCGGTAAAATGCGGCATCGGTTCGTAGCGCGCCGAACCGTTCATCGGGCAGCCCCAGACCGTCATGCCATGCGCGCGCAGGCGGGTGCCGACGTCGCTCTCGGCAAAATTGAACAGCTCGACGCGCGGCCGGCGCGGAAAGCCATAATAATACCACTCGTAGGCGATCACATCCTTGGGCAGCTGGTTGATCGCCTCCGGGATGTAGTAGAGCATGTCGGCCCACATGCCCATGCGCAGTCCGAGCGAGGCCGTCAGCTGGTGCAGCCGCTGCACATGGCCGGCGAAATGCGCGGGGAGGCCGATGCGGGCGATTTCCTTCCGGCTCAGGGGGTGTTTGCCGAGGTCGAACGACTCGTCGAGTCCGACATGCACCTTGCCCGCAGTGCAGAACGGCGCCATGTCGCGGAGCAGCTTTTCCGCGACTTCCAGTAGGCGGGGATGCAGCGGGCAGACCTGGCCGCTTGTGAACGGGGTGCCATCGGCGGAGCGCAGCTCGTTGAGTTCGCGCAGCTCCGGCACCTTGATGAGGTATTGGGTGTGGCCGAGCAGGTTAACAATGGGCACGACCTTGATGCCCACGCGCGTCGCGGTGTCCACGAGCCGGGTGAACTGCTGGTAGGAATAGGCGTCGGACCGCGCCACGCCGGGCAGACTGGGGAACTCGACTGCGTCCTCGAGGTGCAGGTGCAACTCCTGATAGCCCCAGCCGGCATAACGGGGCAGCTGGGCGAGCAGCCAGTCGAGCCGCTCCACCTGGCGGGCGAGGTCCCATTGGAACGAGCGGATCGGGGAAAAGGCGGAGGCCATGCGCGCAAGCCAACAGAAACTTACCCCGAAGGCCACCCAGAGCACGCAGCGTGAGCGAAATTCTGGACTTCGTGAGCTTTGTGCCCTTCGTGGTGAATATCCTGCCCGTGAACGTCCACCTCCACCACCTGTTCATTTCGCCCGGCCATAATTTCTTCGGCCACCACGGCCAGCCGGCGGGTGAAAATCCGACGCGGGAGGTGAAGGAGATCATGTGCCGCGCCGGGCACGGCGTGGAAGGTGACCGGTTTTTCGACTACAAGGAGAACTACCCGGGGCAGATCACTTTTTTTTCCTGGGACATCTACCAGGCGGCAAAAGTGAAGTTCGCGCTGCCGGCGCTGTTACCGGGCGCGTTCCGCCGGAATGTCGTGATCGAGGGCTTCGATATCACCACGCTCCTCGGCCGACGTTTCTCGCTCGGCGGGGTGGACTTCGAGGGCACGGTGGAATCCAAGCCCTGCTACTGGATGAACCAGGCGGTGGGCCCCGGTGTGGAGGAATGGCTGCGCGGCAATGGCGGCCTGCGGGCGCGCATCCTGAGCGACGGGCCCCTCGCAGTTGGCTCAGCGGGCCTGGTTTTGGCCGAGCCGGTTTTGTAGGGTGCAGTCTTGCTGCAACCTCAGATGATCCCCGCCCGAGGCGCAGCCCTTCGGCTCTGCTCATGGCCCTGGAACGTTTCTGACAAGCTCAAGGCCCCGAGCCTGTCGAGCAGCTTGCCGAGCGGCCAAGACTGGGCCTCAACGACTAGCGAGAGCATTTTTGGGTTAGATAGACGCTTCAGCACAGCTAGGCCGCGAGCTTGCTTGCGCTTGGCCCAGATGGAGCGCCTGCGAGCTGGCGGCCTACGACATGCGTCACACGAGACCCAAAATGCTCTCACCGGAAATTGTTTTAGTGCTGGTCCAGCCGGTCGCGTAGCCAGGCCAGACCGCCTGCCTCGTCGGCGAAGGCTCCGTCCAGTTGCGCCTCAAACGCGGCGTCGAGGATCGGCTTGAAGTCCGGCCCGGGTTTGCGTCCGAGCGCGACAAGATGGCGCCCCAAGACCAACGCGCGCGGCGCGGATTTTTCCACCTCCAGCACGCGGGCTTTCGCCTGGAGCTGATCAATGCGTGCCAGCGAGTCCGGCGGGCGCAGGGGAGGGCGGCCTTCGTGGTCGGCGCGCATGACCAGTGTGAGATCATCGATGGTCGCGGGCGCGAGCTTGCGCGCGAGGCGGCGGACGCTGGCATCGGAAAATTCCGTCTGCCCGTGGTGATGCGCGAGATGGCAGACCACGAGTGCGCCCACCGGCGCGGTGAGCTCGAGCGGCGCGCCGATGCGGCGGAGGAAGACTTCCGTGATGGGCCCCCCGGCGGATTCGTGGCCGGGACTGATCCAGCGCAACTGACCGCGCCGTTCGGCGTGCTCCGTGGTGGACGGCTTGCCGAAATCATGGGCGAGCACGCCGAACATGAGCATCCGCCGGCGTGACGCCCCGCTGGCTTTCCATTCCTCCAGTCCGGCGAGCGCATCGAGGCAGTGCTGCGTATGCGTAAACACATCGCCCTCGGGGTGCCATTCCGGCTCCTGCGGCATACCGCGCAACGCGGCGATCTCGGGGAAGTGGCGCAACCAGCCGGTTTCCTCGAGGACGGCGAGTCCGCGCGAAGGTTTGACGGATTTGACCGCCCACTTTTCCCATTCGCCCCACACCCGCTCGACGGGCAGCTCATAAAAACTGTCGGCGATGCTCCGGCAGAGCGCGGCGGTTTCCGGGGCGAGCGTGAAATCAAAACGGGCCGCGAACTGGAACGCCCGCAGCACCCGCAGTGGATCTTCCACAAACGCCGCGCTGGTATGCCGCAGCACGCGGGCCTTCAGGTCGGCCTGCCCGCCATGCGGATCAATGATCGCTCCCGTGAAGGGGTCGTAGGCGATGGCGTTGAGCGTGAAATCCCGCCGCGCTGCCGCGTCGGCGTCGCTGAGCTCCGGATCCGGCGCGACCGCAAAACCGCGATGACCCGCGCCGGTCTTTGATTCGCGTCGCGGCAGGCTGAAATCGTATTCCGCCCCGCCGGGACCGCGGACTTTGATGACCCCGAAACTGCGGCCGATGACATCGGTGGCACCGAACGGCGCGAGCGCGCGGTGGAGGGTGTCGAAATCAACGCCCGCGACTTCGACATCGAAGTCCTTCGGCTCGAGACCGAGCAGCCAGTCTCGGACCCCGCCGCCCACCAATCGCGGCCGGCCGACACGCCGCACGGCGTCCAGCAGGGTGCGCAGGTCCGGGGGCAGGTGCATGGCGGTTACTTTTCCTTGGCCAAGGCTGCGACCACGACGCAAAGCCAGCCGGCGAGAAGGGCGATTCCGCCCAGTGGGGTTACCGGACCCGCCCAGCGGTACCCGCCCAACGCCATCACATAGAGTGAACCCGAAAAGATCACGGTGCCGGCCACCCAGAAGATGATCGCCCAGTTAAACCACTTTAGGGCAACGCCTTGAGCTGATCGTTGCCAAGCGGACGCGGCCAAAAGGACGACGGAATGGAGGAGCTGGTAACGCGCGGCGGTCTCCCAAGCGTTGGTCATTCCCCGTTCGAGTAGGGTGTCACGCAGGGCGTGGGCGCCGAAGGCCCCAAGGCCGACGCCGGTGGCGCCCAGCAGGCCCGCGGCAAGGAGGGTGGTGCGGTAGTTCATGGCAAGTTGCTGCAACGCTCGCACATCCAGAGGTCAAAACAAGGCTGGTCTTGGCCGGCAAACCGGGTCTGCGGGCGTGAATTTGCCTGCGAAAACGAGGGTTGACACGCCTTCGTGAAACTTTTGTTCTTGGCCTCTTTTCCCATGAAAACCTTCCTCGCCAGCAAGGAGACAATCCAATCCAAATGGCATCTGATTGATGCCGAAGGCGTCGTCCTCGGCCGTCTCGCAGTCAAAGCTGCCAACCTCATCCGTGGCCGTCACAAGGCTTCCTACACCCCCACCGTTGATACGGGTGACCATGTCGTCATCATCAATGCCGAGAAGGTCGCCGTGACCGGTAAGAAGGAAGAGCAGAATGAGTATATGTTCTTCTCCGGCTTCGTCGGCGGCGAGAGCTACCGCAAGCTCTCCCTCCAGCGCCAGCGCCATCCCGAGTTCATCCTCGAGCACGCCGTCAAGGGCATGCTCCCGAAGAACCGCATCGCCGCCAAGATGCTGACCAAGCTACACGTGTTCGCCGGCCCGAAGCACACGCACGAGGCCCAGAATCCCGTCAAGACCACCGTCTGAACATGACCACCGCCACCAACATTTTCCTCGGCACCGGCCGTCGCAAAACCTCCACCGCCCGCGTCCGCCTTTCCGAAGGCACCGGCAAGCTCACGGTCAACGGCCGCGGGTTCGAGAGTTACTTCTCCCACGAGAATTTCGCCAAGCAGGCCTACGCTCCGCTGAACACGGTCGACCTTCGCGAGAAGATCGACGTGACGGTGAACGTCGCCGGCGGTGGCGTCGCCGGCCAAGCCGGTGCAGTGGCCCACGGGATCGCCCGCGCGTTGCAGAAACTGAATCCCGAACTGCGCATCGCCCTTAAGAAGGCTGGCCACATCACCCGAGATCCCCGCGAAAAAGAGCGCAAAAAGCCCGGCCAGCCCGGCGCCCGCAAGCGCTTCCAGTTCTCGAAGCGTTAATCCGTCCGAGTCCTTTTCCAAAGCCGCCTTCGCCCTGTGCGTCGGCGGTTTTTTTGTCGATTTCCTCCCGGTTAGGACGGGGTAAGACGAGTGAGCCGGCAGGGTCTCCTGGCTCATTTTTGTCATAAGCGCGGGTTGGCCTACTGTCTGCTATACCAATGGCAAGCTACCCCATTTTGAGGGGTCTCTGATCCTATACTAATCCACACCATGACCCAGAAAACCAACGTAGTAATCACCTGTGCCGCTCTCATCTTGGGAGCGTTGTCCGCCCGCGGCCAGACCGCCAATACCCCTGTCTCCGAGCCACCCACGAGTCCCGCGATCGAGGCTCCGGCCGGTCCGACCGCGTCGTGGACGTTCACGCCGGCCGTGGTTTCCCAATACATGTTCCGCGGCGTGCGCCTCGGCGGACCTTCCTTTCAACCCGCGCTGGAATTTGACTTCGACAACATCGGCATCGGCATCTGGGCCAACTTCCCGATCAGCGACAAGGTCGACGGCGCATCCGATCCGGAAATTGATCCTTACGCCTATTACACTATCGCGGTGAACGACAGCCTAAGCATCGTGCCCGGCTTCACGTGGTATAACTATCCGCGGGCCGACAGCGCCAACGGCTTTTACAAGGCCACGTTTGAGCCCAGCCTGGCGGTGAATTACACCATCGGTGGCTTCAAATTCACGCCCAAGGTTTATTACGACATCGTGCTCGAGGGCGCGACCCTCGAATTGACCGCCGCCTGGGCCCTGCCCCTGAAGGACCTTGGCACCGAGCTGGATTTCATGGCCACGGTCGGCACCTACAAATGGAAGAGCGCCGCGGACAACGCCTTCCCGGAAGTGAAAAACTACAGTGACTACTGGCTGGTCGGCGTCTCCGCGCCTTATGCGATCAACTCGTCCTCCAAGATCGTTGTGGGACTGGCCTACACCGAAGGCCGCAACAACTACTTCAAGCAGTCCGGCTCCCCGAAGGTGGAAAACACCGGCGCCGTCGGCCGCGGTGTGATTACGATCAGCTACGGAATCACCTTCTAAGTTGTTGCGACAGGTTTCGTTGTAGGGACCGCCCGCACCCGTTCTGGTGCGGGCGGTTTTGTTTTGAGGGAGAAGGTCCCGGTGGAAGTCGGAAAATGCCCAGCCCAGGCTGAGGCCGATTTTTAAGGGGAAGCCAGAAAACCAGAAATCCGAACAATGCCAATTGGGATCGGGCACATCCTGGCTGCATTCCTGGTTTCTTGGCTTCCCCATAAAAAAATTCGGTCTCTTCGGTCTCTTCCGTGCCTTCCGTGGGCGAAAATCCTGCTGGATTCCCGCGGCTTCCTGGGCGACGTTGTCCCGTCATGAAAGTAGGAATCATCGGCGCGTCCGGTTACTCGGGCGAGGTCCTCGTCAAGCTGCTGCTCGGTCATCCGCGGGTCACCCTCGCGGCCGTGACTTCGCGCTCGCTCGCCGGCAAGTCGCTGGCGTCCGTGATGCCGGCCGTGCGCGGGATCGATCGCGGGCTGAAGTTCATCGACTCCGACGCCGCCGCGCTCGCCGCGAGCGACATTGACCTGTTTTTTCTCGCACTGCCGCATGGCGCCGCGGCCACGTTTGCGAAGGCGCTGGTCGCCAGCGGCAAGCGGGTGATCGACCTCAGCGCGGACTTCCGGATCGCGGACGTTGCAACCTACAACAAATATTACGGCGAGCACCACGCGCCCGAGCTGTTGCCGTCGGCACGGTTCGTCATCCCCGAGCTCACGCCGCCCGCTTGGAAGAAAGAGGCGAAACTCGTCGCTTCGCCCGGTTGCTATCCGACCAGCATCCTGATCCCGCTCGTCCCGCTGCTGTCCGCCGGCATCGTGACGCGCGAGCACATCGTCGTGAACTCCTTTAGCGGCGTCAGCGGCGCCGGCAAGAAAGTGGAGGAGACCTATCTCTTCGTGAACCGCGCCGAGAGCGCCAAGGCCTACGGACTCCTGAATCACCGCCACCTCGCCGAGGTGGAGGAGCAGCTCGCGCTGCGGACCGGCGCCCCGACGATCATCCAATTCAACCCGCATCTCGCCCCGATGCGGCGCGGCATTGCCACGACGATCACCGTCCCGGCCGCGAAGGGCGCGACCATCGAATCGCTCTACGCCGCGTGGACCAAGGCGTATGGCGCGTCGCCCTTTGTCCAGATCCTGCCGACTGGTGAGACGCCAGACACCGCGCACACCATTGGCACGAACCGGATCGACATCTCCGCCGTGTATGACCCGCGCACGAATAATTTCATCCTGACCTCCGCCGAGGACAATCTCATGAAAGGCGCCAGCGGCCAGGCGGTGCAGATCATGAATTTGTGGTGCGGGTTTGAGGAGACGGCGGGGTTGGTGTGAGCAAAAAATTTCTCGGGTTGTATTTTAAGTGTGCCGCAAGTAACGCGACCCAATCGAACTGGCGGCTGTAGAATGAAACTCGCGATCGTCTATCTTGCCGCTCTGGGATTTCTAGTGACCGCCTGCGCACACGAAGTGGCAATTTTGGGCGTTGTTCTGGGCGGCGAAGGTCTGGTTACCACCTATTTCGCCGGGGCAATCATCCTGTTTTTCCCGACCGGCTTCATGCTAAGTCGAAGATATCCTCGCCTCGGGACAAAATTCACATGGCAAGATGTTCTCGCTGACTGTCCTCGTCCTATTAGGGTGCTATTTTATGCAGCGTTCCTTTATGCGTTCGCAAATTTTGCCTTCCTTTGGGGGCACGGCGTGAAGACGAGTCATCGATCAGGTGAACCACTGACCGCCGCAACCGCGCGCGGACTCTCCGGTCATGCTATGGTATTCCATATGGCGGCTCTCGCGATCATGCTCTCACTGCATCGAGCGGAAAAGAAAAACGCCTGACATCGATCTTTTGTATTTTTGTGACGGCCCACTCTGACAGCTTTGGAAAACTTCTTGTCAGTCAGAGCTGATTCCCGCACTTCTCATCCTTCAAAATTGTGAACGGCGCGGAAAATTAACGCGGGATACATCGTCCCGCTCCGCCCTTCCTCCCGTTAACGCCAGCGCATCATGATCGAATTCAAAAACAAAGTCCTCTTCGTCGGTTACGGCGCGGTTGCCGAGTGCACCCTGCCGATTCTCTTCCGCCATATCAAGGTGCCGGCCAAGAACGTCACGATCATGGATTTCGAGAACCGCGCGGTGAAGCTGAAGCCGTGGACCAAGCAGGGCGTCCGCTTCGTGCGCGATCGCGTGACCGAGGACAACATGGGCCAGCTGCTTAAGCAGTACGTCGGCGAAGGCGATATCCTCATCGACCTCGCGTGGAACATCGACGCGCTCGAGATCCTGCAGTGGTGCCGGGACAACGGCGTGATGTATATCAATACGTCCACCGAGCTCTGGGATCCCTACAAGACCGGCTCCCATCCGACGGAAAAGACGCTTTACCACCGCCACATGAACCTGCGCCGCATGACGGCGAAGTGGAAGACGAAGGGCGCGACGGCCGTCATTGAGCACGGCGCGAACCCCGGCCTCATCTCGCATTTCGTGAAGCAGGGCCTCCTCGACATCGGTAAGAAGCTGATCGCCGACAAGAAGGTGAAGGGCGCCGCCGCCAGGAAGATCGCCGAACTCAGCGAGTCCGGCTCCTTCAACGAGCTCGCCCAGGCCCTCGGCGTGAAGGTCATCCATTGCTCCGAGCGCGACACCCAGATCACGGACAAGCCGAAGGAAATCGACGAGTTTGTGAACACTTGGAGCATCGAGGGCTTCCGCGAGGAAGGCACCACCACGTCCGAGCTCGGCTGGGGCACGCACGAGAAGCAGCTCCCGAAATACGCCTACACCCACAAGGAAGGCCCGAAGAACCAGATCTGCATCGCGCGCATGGGCATCAACACTTGGGTGCGTTCGTATGTCCCCGGTTGGGACATCCAGGGCATGGTCGTCCGCCACGGCGAGGCGTTCACCATCTCCGACAAGCTCACCGTCTGGAAGAACGGCAAGGCCGTCTACCGCCCGACGATGCATTACGCGTATTGCCCCTGCGACGAGGCCATCGCCTCGCTCAACGAGATGCGCGGCTACAACTATCGCCTGGTCGAGAACCAGCGCATCATGAATGACGAAATCACCAGCGGCGCCGATGTCCTCGGCGCGCTGATTATGGGCCATCCCTACAATTCGTGGTGGGTCGGCAGTGACTTGAGCATTGAGGAGTCCCGCCGCCTCGTCCCGCACCAGAACGCGACGACGATGCAGGTGGCGATCTCCGTGACCGCCGCGCTGATGTGGATGATCCAGAACCCCATGGAGAGCGTCTGCGTCGCCGACGACCTCCCGCACGACTACATCCTCAAAGTCTCCAAACCTTATCTCGGCAAGTGGATCTCGAAGCCGTATGACTGGACGCCCCTGAAGCATCGCGACACGACCTTCGACAAGTACGCCAAGCCCGACCTCGACCCGAAGGATCCGTGGCAGTTCAAGAATTTCCTCATCTCCGACGCCGGTTAAGCGCCAAGTTGCCCACGGAATACACGGACAACACGGAAGAGCTGATTCAAAAAAATATTCCGTGTGATCCGTGTGTTCGTTCCGTGGGCCAACTCTTCTGAATCCATGATCTCCAAAGCCCTCCTGCAGAAACTCGCGCGGAAACACGGCACGCCGCTCTTCGTGATCGACCACGATGAGCTGCGGAAGAACTACCGCCAGTTCCGCAAGTATCTGCCCCGCGTGCAGGTGTATTTCGCGGTGAAGGCGAACTCCGATCCTGCAATCGTTCGCACGCTGTTCAAGGAGGGCTCGAGCTTCGACGTCGCGTCGATGCCGGAGTTCAAGATCGTCCACGAGAACATCAAGCATCTGTCCGCGAAAAAGCGGCAGGAGTGGATCTGGGACAAGATCATCTACGCCAATCCCACGAAGCCGGCGGATACGCTCGAGCAGCTGAATAAATACAAGCCGCTCGTCACCTTCGACAGCTTCGAGGAGATCAAGAAAATCAAGCAGCACGCGCCTAACGCCGGACTCGCGCTGCGCCTGCAGGTGCCGAACACCGGCGCGATGGTTGAATTGTCGTCCAAGTTCGGTGCGGCGCCGGGCGAGGCGGTGGATATGATCCTCGCGGCCGACAAGGCCGGGCTCACCGTCGAGGGCATCAGCTTCCACGTCGGCAGCCAGACGACGAATTTCGAAAACTATGTCCAGGCGCTGAACCTCACGGCGAACATCTTCAAGGAAGCGCGGGACCGCGGCTACACGAAGATGAACCTGATCGACATCGGTGGCGGGTTCCCCGCCCCCTATGACGCGAGCGTGAAACCTTTCCAGGAACTCGCGAAAGTGATCAACACCGAGTTGGAGCGGCTTTTCCCGAAGGACATCCAGATTTTGGCCGAGCCCGGGCGTTTCCTCGTGGCGTCGGCGGGTTACGCGGTCTCGAAGGTCATCGGCAAGGCCGTCCGTGACGGGAAGATGTGCTATTACATCAACGACGGTGTCTACCACACGTATTCCGGCGTGATCTTCGACCACTGCAAATACCCGATCAAGGCGTTCAAGTCCGGCCCGACCCAGATTTGCTCCGTTTTTGGCCCGACCTGCGATGCGCTGGACGTGGTCTCGATGGCGGAGAACCTGCCGAACCTCGAGCGCGACGATTTCGTCTACAGCGTGAACATCGGCGCCTACAGCCACGCCTCCGCGACGTATTTCAACGGCTTCCCGCCGGCGACCGTCTGCCACGTGAACCAGTGATAGGTCCGTGGGTTGGGCTTTACGCCCGACATTCAGTAAGCCTGTCGGGGATAAACGGCCAAGGGACGGCACCTCCGATGAACCCCGACCCACCGTTCGGGCAGTTGCACCGCCGACAGATCCGATTTCTGTTTCGGGACGCCACATGAAACCCGCCTTCAAGCTTGGTTCGCCGGAAACAGGGACGGACTACTGGATTTACGTTTCCGCGCCCGACGCGAAACGCACGCCTGGACCCTGGCCAGCCGTCCTGTTCATGGACGGCGACAACCAGTTCAAGCCGGCCGTGGGAGCGTATCGCGCACTGCGCAAAGCGAAATCGATTCCGCCGCTGCTGCTGGTGGGGGTGGGGTACGGTGCGAGCTACGGTCAGGATACGAACAAGCGCGGGCGCGACTACACGCCGACCCATCACGCCTTCGAGCCGTCCAGCGGCGGAGCGAAGGCTTTCCGGAAATTCCTCAGCGCGACGCTCTGGCCGGAGCTGAAGCAGCGCTATCCGATGAATCCGCGAACGCGCGGCATCGCGGGTTATTCGCTCGGTTCCCTGTTGGTGCTGGACGCGTTGTTTCAGAGGAAACCGTTCTTTACCCACTACTTGGCCGGCTCGCCGTCGGTGTGGTGGGACAATCGTCAGATTCTCGCCGAGGCGAAGCGACTGCGTGCGCGGCAGGCGACCCTGCGCGCCGGCCTGTTTTTAAGCGTGGGTGAAAAGGATTCCGAATCGATGACCAGCGATCTGGCGCTGCTCGAAGCGCAATTGGCGAAAAAGCCGTTCGAAGGCCTCGACCGTACGTCGCGGCGGTTTTCCGGGCGTGATCACTTTAACGCCTTGCCGGACACGTTCCGCGCCGGGCTGGCAACGCTGTTCGGAATTCCTCCCGCGTAAGAGTCGCAGGCTCGGGTGGATCGGGCGCTCCGCGGCGGGTCAGCTGCCCGCTCTGCGCTCCGCCCACCTCAACTTCGATAGTCGGCGTTCTCGCTGACGTACTCGTGCGTGAGATCGCCGCCGAGGACCACCGCTGACGCGGTCCCGCTGCCGAGGTCCACGTTGATCTCCACGCAGCGCTCGTGTGGCGGATAGTCGATGGGCGCGGTGAAGACGCCGTGCTTGGGTGGCGCGCTGGCGTAAAGTTCGGCGCCGCGCAGGTGTTCTACGAGGGCTTTTTCCTTGTCGGGATTCAATTGAAACACCCCGCCGGAGAAAATCTCGATGCCACCGAGCGTCAGCCGCAGTTTCGACAGATCGGTGGCCGGCGCGTGCGCGCCGACATGCTTGCCGATGGCCTGAACGAGGCGGCCGACGTTGGGGTCGTTGCCGGCGACGGCGCACTTGAAGAGAGGGGCGTTGACGATTGCTTTGCCGAGAGCCCGGGCGAGTTCCGTGGTGGCGGCATGCTGCACATTGACGCGGATTACATGGCGCACACCCTCGCCGTTGCGCACGACATCCTCGGCGAGATCGCGGCACACCGTAGTCAGCGCCAGTTCGAAGCCGTCCCGGTTCACGCCCGCTACGCGGCCCGAGGAAAGCAGCGCGACGGTATCCGAGGTGCTCGTGTCACTGTCCACGCTGATGGTGTTGAAACTCGCATTGACGACCCGCGTCAGCATCGCGCGCAGCGTGGCGCGGGGGATGGCGATGTCGGTCAGCACGTAGACGAGCATGGTCGCCATGTTGGGCTCAATCATGCCCGCGCCCTTGGCGATGCCCACGATGCTGCCGCCGCCGACGGCTGCGCGGCGGATCTTGGGATAGAGATCGGTCGTCACGATACCCTCCGCGGCGGGGAGGATGGAACCCGCGGCGAGCGCGGCGGTGACTTGCGGCAGCGCAGCAACCATGGCGTCCACGGGCAGGCCCCAGCCGATCACCCCGGTGGAGCTGGGCAGAATCTGGCGGGCGTCGAGCTTCAGCAGCCGGGCGGTTTCAGCACACACGCGCTCGGAGGCCTCGACGCCGCCGGGGGCGCAGACGTTCGAGACCTTGTTGTTCACGATGATGGCGCCGAGCGCGGCTTCACCCAGACGCTGGCGGCCGACGATGACCGGGGCGCCGGGAAAGGCATTGCGCGTGAACATCGCGGCGAAATCCGGCGTCGGCTGGTCGAGCGCGATCAGCGTGAGGGTCATCTTCGCGGGCTTGGGCGCCTCTCGCGGCATGAAATCGAATCGCATCGTGCCGACGCGAAAGCCCGCGGGCAAGGCACCTTGGGTGGCGAGCCAAGCGCGGTGGTCGGCGCGGGATGCGAACGTGAGGTTGGTGCTGGGCACGGGTAAGAAGTGCGGCGGTGGCAGCCCCGTGTGAAGCAGATTTTATTGAGGCGAATGCGGGTGGGATCGCGCAGGATGAAAATTTTTGTGGAAATGCGCGGCGGCTGTGCCTTATTGAGTTTCCTGCCTTCGTAAAAAATCCTGTGAACACTGCTTTCATCTCGCCCTCCCTTTCCGCGGCCGCTGGCCGCGCGCTTTAACCGCGATGAACGTCGCTGAAATCACGGCGAAGGCGAAGGTGCTGATCGAGGCCCTGCCTTACATCCAGGACTTCCGGGGTTCGACCTTCGTGGTCAAATACGGCGGCAGCTTCATGGACGACCCCGACCCGATCGCGCGCACCCGGGTGGCCTTCGACATCGCGTTTCTCGCCGCGGCCGGCATCAGCGTCGTCGTCGTGCACGGCGGCGGCAAAGCCATCACGCGCGCGATGGAGTCTTCCGGCCTGAAGGCTAATTTTATCAACGGTCAGCGCGTGACCGACGAGGCCACCATCGCGGTCGTGAAGAAAACGCTCGATGAGATCGTCAACAAGGACGTTTGCGACGCCATCACGTCCGCCAAGGGCCGGCCGAAGGGCCTCCCGGGCGACTCCGTGCTGGTGTGCGAAAAAATGACCACGGATGACAATGGCAACGCGGTGGACCTGGGCTATGTGGGCGACGTGACCGAGGTGAAGGTGAAGATGATCAAGAAGGAGATGGCCGACGGCTTCATTCCGGTGATTTCGCCCGTGGCCGAGGGTCTTGACGGCAAGCCCTACAATGTAAACGCGGACCTCGTGGCCGGCCGTGTCGCGAGTGCGCTGCGGGCGCGGCGGCTGGTTTACATGAGTGATGTGCCCGGCCTGCTCGCCAACCCGGCGGACCCGGAGTCGCTTATTTCCACGCTCAAAGTCAGCCAGGTCGACGACCTGAAAAAGAAGGGCGTGATCGACAAAGGCATGCGCCCAAAAGTCCAGAGCGCCATCCGCGCGCTTGAGGAAGGCGTGCAGCGGGTGCACTTCATCGACGGCCGACTGCCGCACAGCCTCCTGCTGGAGATCTTCACCGATCACGGCATCGGGACCGAGATCGTGCAGGGCTGAATTGTTCCGGCTCCTTCCCTTTCCTTCGTCTCTTTCTCATTCTTCACTTGAATTGGAAAAGTCTGAGAAAGAGTTAGGGTAGGAAGACAACGAAAGATTTTCCCATGAACCCGACCTCCATCGTTCGCACCAGCACCGCTGAGCTCTACGACGCGAATGTGCTGAAAAACTATGCCCGCGCGCCCCTCACGCTCGTGCGTGGCCGCGGCACCCAGGTCTGGGATGACGCCGGGAACAGCTACCTCGACTTCACCTCCGGCATTGCGGTGAGCGCACTGGGACATTGTCACCCCGACTGGGTCGCCGCGGTCTCGCGCCAAGCCGGCGAGCTCATCCACGTCAGCAATCTCTTCCGCCACCCCAACCAGGGTGAACTCGCGAAGCGCATCGTGGGCTACGCGGGGCCGGGCCGGGTGTTTTTCTGCAACAGCGGTGGCGAGGCGGACGAAGCGATGATCAAGCTCTCCCGGCTGCACGGCGTCGCCAAGAGTGGCGAGGAGGGGAAATGCTACAAAGTCATCTGTGCGAAAAACGCGTTTCACGGCCGCATGTTCGGTGGCATGAGCGCGACGCCGCAGGAAAAGATCCAGAAGGGATTCGCGCCGCTCGTGCCGGGGTTTGTCTTCGGCGAGCTGAACAACCTGCAAAGCTTTGCCGACTTGGTCGATGACCAGACGTCGGCGATCATGGTCGAGTCGATCCAGGGTGAGTCGGGCATCCATCCCTGTACGCCGGAATTTCTGCGCGGGCTGCGCCAGCTCTGCGACAAACACAACCTGCTCCTCCTGCTCGACGAGGTGCAGTGCGGGGTGGGGCGCACTGGAAAATTCTACGCCTTCGAATATGCCGGGGTGCGGCCGGACGCGATCGCCATGGCCAAGGGGCTCGGCGGCGGGTTTCCCATCGGGGCGGTCTGGATCAGTGACCGCTTTGCCGAGCTGTTCACGCCGGGATCGCATGGTACCACGTTTGGGGGGACCCCCCTCGCGTGCGCGGCGGGACTTGCGGTGGTGGACGTCATCGCGCGGGACAAGCTCCTCGAGAAAGTCACCGCGCTCAGCGGCCCGTGGATTGCGGATTTTTCCAAGCTCGCAACCGAGTTTCCGAAACAGTTGATCGGGGTCCGAGGAAAGGGCTTTCTGGTCGGCCTGCAATTTGCGTCCGACACGGCGCCCTACCTGACGGCCCTGCGCGAGCATGGCCTGCTGGTCGTTGGCGCGGGTGGCAACGCCATCCGCGTGCTCCCGCCGCTCATTGCAACAGCTGAGGAGCTGGCCCGGTCGGTGGAGATTTTCCGCGCGGTTTTGGCAGCGAAGGCCTGAGCGCCGGGTTTTCTGATGGATGGGCCACGCGCCCCGCGCGCAACTCCATTTCGGTTAAGTGAACGATCGGAATGCCGCGCGCGGAGCGCAGGGCCCTCCTTAACTTTTCACTCGTGGAGAGGCGTGCAGGGGGTATATATCTTCAGGCTTTCATGAAGCATTTCATCAAGGAAACGGACTTTGCGGCTTCCGAACTGCCGGGGCTTTTCGCCCGCGCGCGCAGTTTGAAGCGGAGCCGTGGCCAGCCCGGAGCGCCCGTCTTGGGCGGCCAGACTTGGGCGATGATTTTTGCGAAGTCCAGCACCCGCACGCGCGTGTCTTTCGAGGTCGGTATTCATGAGCTCGGCGGCAATCCCCTGTTCCTGAACAAGAACGACATCCAGTTGGGGCGGGGCGAAACCATCCAGGACACGGCCAAGGTGCTCTCGCGCTTCGTGCACGGGCTGATTGTGCGCACCTTCGATCATGAGGATGTGGTGGAACTCACCCGGCACGCCACCGTGCCCGTGATCAATGCGCTGACGGATTTTCTGCATCCCTGCCAGATTTACGCCGACGCCTTTACGGCTGCCGAGCGCTGGGCCGGCCCCGGTGCGACCGGCGATGAGCTGGTGGCGTCGCTCAAGGGCCGGAAGATCGCCTATTTCGGCGACACCGATTTTAACATGGCTAACTCATGGATCCTCGGCGCGAGCCTGTTTGGGATGAAAGTCTCGCTCGCGGGTCCGGCCGGCTATGAACCTGGCAAGGAAATCCAGGCCCAGCTGGAGGCGGAAGGCCGCGCGGCGGACTATCAGTTCGCCCGTGATCCGTTCGAGGCGGTGCAGGACGCCGATATCGTTTATACCGACGTCTGGACGAGCATGGGCCAGGAAGACGAGGAAGCGCAGCGCATCACGGACATGAAGTCTTACGCGGTGACGGCGAAACTGTTCGGCGCGGCAAAACCCGGAGCGCTGTTCATGCATTGCCTCCCGGCCCACGCCGGCGAGGAAGTGGAGCAGGCCGTGCTCGACAACCCGCGCTCGATCATCTTCGACCAAGCCGAGAACCGGCTGCACATGCAGAAGGCCATCATGGCCGCGCTGGCGACGGGAGTGGGACGCTAGAATACTTTCCCGCGGATTTCGCGGATGTGCGCGGATGGGTTCCGGGCCGGCAGGCTTGGTTATTGCAGAAGGAAACGGGAGAGCGGAGTAGGCGGCCAACCGCAAACGCGACCTCAGTTCCCCCCGCTTTCTCCTGTAAGCCATCCTCTCCGCGACCATCCGCGGATTCCGCGGAAATGTATTTGCCGTGAAGGATCATGCCTTGGCGATTTGCCCCGGTTTGGATTTGCCCCCTCTGCGGTGCTCCTTCACCCTGCTGACCTCCATGAAAATCGTCCTCGCATACTCTGGCGGCCTCGACACGTCGGTCATCGTCAAATGGCTGCGGGAAACCTACGACGCGGAGATCGTCACCTTCGCCGCCGACATCGGCCAGGAGGAGGAGCTCAAGGGACTGCCGCAGAAGGCGCGCAAGACCGGGGCATCGAGGCATTACACGCTCGATCTCGTTGAGGAGTTCGCGCGCGACTTCATCTACCCGATGATCCGCGCCAACGCGATTTACGAGGGCCAGTATTACCTCGGCACCTCGATCGCGCGCCCGCTCATCGCCAAGGCGCAGGTCGAGATCGCAAGGAAGGAAAAGGCCGACACGGTCGCGCACGGCGCCACTGGCAAAGGCAACGACCAGTGCCGCTTTGAGCTCACCTACATGGCGCTTAACCCGCGCCTGGAGATCCTCGCGCCATGGAAGCTCGAGAATTTCCGCCAGGAGTTTCCCGGCCGGGCGGAGATGATCGCGTATTGCGCGGAGCATAAGATTCCGGTCGAGGCGTCCCTCAAGAAGCCGTATTCGATGGATCGCAACCTCCTCCACATCTCTTACGAGGCCGGCATCCTGGAGGACCCGTGGTTCGACCCGACGACCAAGGCGAACAAGGGGATGTTCAAGCTCTCCGTTTCGCCCGAGGACGCGCCGAACAAGCCGGAATACGTCGAGCTCGATTTCGCCAAGGGCAACTGCGTGCGCGTGAACGGCCAGACGCTCACTCCCGCCGGGGTGCTCAAGGCGCTGAACAAACTCGGGGGCAAGCACGGCATCGGCCGCGTGGACCTCGTCGAGAACCGCTTCGTCGGCATGAAGAGCCGCGGCGTTTATGAAACCCCGGGCGGCACGATTTTGATGCAGGCGCACCGCCAGGTGGAGTCGCTCACGATGGACCGCGAGGTCATGCACCTCCGCGACTCGCTGATCCCAAAGTATGCCGAGCTGGTTTACTACGGGTTCTGGTTCGCCCCCGAACGCGAAGCGCTGCAGGCGCTGGTCGACGAGAGCCAGAAATACGTCACCGGCACCGTCCGTCTGAAGCTCTACAAGGGCAACGTCATCACGTGCGGCCGGAAGTCGAAATACTCGCTCTACGACATGAAGATCGCGTCGATGGAAGGCGTGAAGAGCTGGTATAACCAGACCGACGCGACCGGCTTCATCCGCCTGAATGGCCTGCGCCTCCGCGCGCGGAATCTCGCCCAAGGCGGCCCGAAGGTCTGAGGGTCGCCCAAAGGTTTCAGGGTGGGCCGGCACGTCCCGTGCCGGCATGGGGTCGAACGCGGAGGGTGGGAATGGATCCGCGGCGCCCACGCCGTGCATGGGCCTATGACGCGTCGAGGGCGCCGCATCCCCAACAAACCAGCACGTGAGGGACAACGCGCTCCACCTTTCACTTTAGAACAATGAGTTCGCCACGATGCCCACGGCCGTGATCGGGCCGGAGTCACCGAGGCCATCAATGGCCCGGTCGGCCTTCTTGAGCGTGTTCTGGGCGGTGTTGTAGAGCGTGTCGTCGTTGATGAGTTTGCCGAGTGTGCCCTCGCCCTTGGCGAGTTTTTCGGAGACGGAGCGGATGTTCGCAACGGACGCCTTGAGGTTGTTGGCGGCGGTCTCGTCGTAGACCAGGGCGCCGAGCGTGCCCTTGCCGGACTTCACCTGGGCCATGACGGCCTGGGCGTCGCTCACGAAGAGCTTCGCGTCCGCGGCGGTGGACTTGATTTCGCCCACAGCGGCGACGAGTTCGTCGTGGAGGGTGGGATCATTGATGAGTTTGCCGAGGGTGCCCTCGCCGTTGTTCAGCTTGGTGGTGATGTCCTGCACGTTGGTCATGGTGGCGGTGACCTTCTCGCTGTTTTCCGTGATGACCTTGTCGAGTTTCTGGAAGAGGCCCGGCGACTTGCCGTCGCCACTAATGGCGGAGGAGATCGAGCTGAAGGCGCCGTCGAGCTTCTTCCCCAGGTTGCCGAGGTCGGTCATGATGGAATTAAGGTCGGGGGTGACCTTGGTTTTGATCTCGTTTCCGGCCACGAGGGGGGCCGCACCGGCGGAGCCGAGCTCGACGCCAATGTAATTGGTGCCGATGAGGCCGGCCATGACGATGCTCGCGGTGGAATCCCCAGGGATCTGGATGCTGGGGTCGATGAGGAGGGTCGCCACGCCGCGACGGTGCGCGAGGTCGAGGTGGGTTTCGAGGACGGAGCCGATGGTGACGCCGGCCATGCGGACCTCGTCGCCTTTTTTGAGCTCCTTGAGGCTCTCGAAGCCGGCGATGAGCTGATAGCCCTTGGCCTTGAAAATGCTCCCGCCGCTGAGCGTGGCGAAAGTCACCCAAGTCAGGGCAATGCCCAGGAGGAAGAAAAGCCCGACGCGGATGGTTTGTTGCGAATTGTTCATGGTATCAGGTGTCCAGTTGCTTAAAACGGGGATGCTTGAGGTCGATCTTGGGATTGAGGAAGTCGGCCACGATAGGGTCCTTGGGCTCCTTGAGCTCCGAGGGCGGGCCGAGGAAAATAAGTTTCCCATCCATCAGGATGCCGACGCGGTCGGCGATGCTGAGGGCCAGGGCGCGGTCGTGGGACACCACGAGGGTCGTGACGTGGTATTCCTCGCGCAGGGAGGCGATAATCTCACTGATGGTCGCCGCCATCATCGGATCGAGTTCGCTGGTCGGCTCGTCGTAGAGCATGAGCTGGGGCTCCATCACGAGGGCGCGGGCGATGGCGACGCGCTTGCGCATGCCGCCGGAAAGGTCGGAGGGAAATTTCTTCGCGGTGCCCTCGAGGGAGAGGATCTTCAGGGCGTGCATCACCTTCTCCTTGATGCCGGCTTCGTCAGCCAGCCGGTGCTCGCGCAGGTAGAGTGCGAGGTTATTGTAAACGCTGAGCGAGTTGAAGAGGGCACCGGACTGGAACACCATGGCCATGCGCACGCGCTCGCGCGTCACTTCCGAGGTCGCGTCGCGGGCATCCACCGTCACCCGTCCGGAAGTGGGCAGCTCAAGGCCGACGATATGCTTGAGCAGGACGCTCTTGCCGGAACCGCTGGGCCCCATGAGCACAAAGATTTCGCCCGGCTCCACCTCAAAGGAGACATCCTTGAGCACCTTGAGGCTGCCGAAGTTTTTCGTCAGGTGCTCGACGGTGATGCCCACCGCCGGGGTTTCCACCTGGGTGAACGGATTGCGGGTGTGGGAGGCGCTGGCCATGGTCAGGTGAGGATTTGCGTGACGAAATAATCGAGCACGAGGATGAGGATGAGGGAGGTGACGACGGCGCGGGTGACGGAGGCTCCAATCTCGCGCGGGCCGCCGCGGGTGTTGAGGCCGATGTTGCAGCAGACGAGCACGACCACGAACCCGAAGACCTCGGCCTTGATCAGGCCATTCAGGACGTCGCTGAAATGGGTATAGTGCCGCAGCACGGCAAAGTAGGATTCCGGCTCAATGCTGATGATCGCGGTGTATTTCGAGACGATGGCGCCGCCGAACCAGCCGACGAGGTCACCGATGAGTGCGAGCACCGGCACCATCACCAGCGCAGCGGCGAGGCGGGGCAGCACGAGCATCCGGGCGGGGGGGATGTTCATCGTCACGAGGGCATCGACCTCCTGGTAGACTTTCATTGACGCCAGTTCGGCGGTGATGGCCGAGCCGACGCGGCCGGCGACGAGGATGGCCACCATCACGGGGCCAAGCTCGCGGGCCATGGAGAGGCCGACGAGCGAGCCGATGAACTGCTGGGTGCCGAAATTCTGCATCGAGTAACCGGCCTGAAGTGCGAGCACGCTGCCGATAAAGAAACTCAGGATGGCGACGATCGGCAGCGTGGTATAGCCGATCAGGTAGCACTGCTCGATAAAACGCGCCCGCTGCCGGGGGAGGGAGCCCGCATAAGAGAGGGCGCGGAGCAGGAGCTGCAGCGTGCTCCCAAAGCCCTCGAGAATGGCGGTGAGTTGTTTCATGTCAGGGGGAGGGCGGGGGCAGCGTGTTCACTTTACGAGGGAAATCGAACCAGAACCAATGCGCGCGCTCGTCGCCGGGATTGCGCTTCCAGCCGAAAAGGCCGTTGCCGAAGGCCACGCGCTTGGAATCGGGACGCGCATGCGTGCTGAACAACGGACCGAGGTGAAATTCCTTTTCGCCATGCTCGCGGCGCCAGGTGATGGCCCGCCAGAGGAGTGACCAGCGCTTGTCGTCGGGCGCGCGCTGGTCGGAGCGGTAGAGCGCGAACAGGGGTGTCCAGCTTTCGCGGACGTGGTCGTTGTTGGGAAAGAACACATCGAACGGACTGAAGAGCTGGAACTGGCGGCGGCCGGCTCCGTTGTCCCACTTGCTGAGCAACGGCCACACATGCGTGCGGTCGGCGGGCGCAGCGGAGGGATTGGTCAGGCTCCGCTGTTCCTGTGACCAGTAGAGCACGTAGAGGAACTGGGTTTTGGTCTGGGCCACGCCCGGGTCCTCCCATTTCGCGCGGCGGACGAGCGGCCACATATACCAGCTCTTGTCCATGCCCTTGATCACGGAGTGGGTGTAGAAAGGTCCCCAGCGGTTAACCAGACGGTTGTCGCCCTGACCTTGCACGAGGAAGGGCCACAAATAGCGCGTCTCATGATAGCGATACGGCAGGGTGCGGTCCGTGGAGCCGAAGAAGGGCCAGACATAGTCCTGGTTGAGGTAACCCTCGCGCGTCTCGCGGGTATAGAAGGGAATGAAACCCGACTGCCGGACCGGCGGCGTGCCAGCGGGGGCATCTTCCGGGGGCTGGATGGTGTTGTTCCAGGCGAGCGGCCAGAGAAAGAAGGACTTGTGAAAACGTTCGGGCCGGTCCCGCCAGCCAAAGAGCGGCCACAGGGCAAAGCCGTGCTCGGTGCCCGTCGCCGTCTGGATAAACGGCCAGGGAGTCGAGGTCGTAACCGCCCCGTTTTTTTCCGTCCGGAAATAAAGCGGCCAGATGACCCACGAGAGTTCGTCCTTGCCGAAACGGTGCTTAATGGTGCCAACGATCGGAAAAAACGCGCGGTAGGAGGTCTCGGGTGAGCCGGTTTGCCGGGAAAAATAGAAGATCCACAAGTCAAAGGCCCTGGTTTGATCCGTGGACGTGGTCGCGACTGCGTGTTTGAAACCGGCCTTCGTGATCAGGTTCAGGATGGTCCACTGGTAGGTGTCGGTATCCGCCCGGTAAATGTAGAGCGGGTAGATCACGGTGGCCGAAGTGGTCAGTCCGCTGGCGTCCTCGGTCCGGACAAAGAAGGGCCTGACGCCGGACACTGTCCCGCTGTCCGACGCGGGTTTCTTGAAGATCAGCGGCCCTGCGCTTTCCCAAGACGTGACATGGCCTGCGACATCCTGCTGTGCGACGTGAACCGGCCAATTGTTGCGCTCTTCCGCGTTGGCGCGCGCGGACAGCGCGGCCAGGCAGCCTAAAAGGGCGAGCAGGCGGACAGGGTGCATGGTGTCAGGTCGGAAAAAATGCAGTCAGCGTTAGTGCGGGTCAGGGGGAGTCAGTTCCCACCGAACGCGATGATATTTAACGGTCTATGCTTGGGCAAAACCCGGTAGGGCGCAAATTGTAAGTGAGTCATCCAGCAAGGGCGACCTGGCCACAAAACGGCACGAAAAGGCCCCAAAAGGGGCCCCAGCTTCCATTTTCGAACCCAAGACTGAAATCTTACCACGGATAACACGGACGGACCCGGATCAATCCCTAGGCATTGGATGCCCTTTCCGATGGATTGATCCGGGTCCGTCCGTGTTATCCGTGGTCAAAATCCGAACGACTAACCCACGTCTATCATCCCGCTACCCGGTGGATTTGACCTCAGCTTTTTGTGCTTCTTCGTGCTTTTCCGTGGCCAATCCGCGCCCCTAAATCCCGAGGCTTTCCCCTGGCGTGAGCACGCGGAATTGCTTGGCCGGCACGCCGGCGGTTTCACGGGCTTTCGCGAGCGCCTCCGGCGGTGCCTCCCGGGGCTCGTCGGTCAATTGAAAGGTGCCCCAGTGCATGGCCACGCTCTGGCGCGCGCCACTGTCGAGGTGGGTTTGAACCGCCTCCGCAGGATTCATGTGCGCCGGTTGCATGAACCAACGTGGCTCGTAGGCGCCGATGGGGATCAGCGCGAGGTCGGGCGCGCCGCAACGCCGGCCGATGTCGCGGAAAATCGTCTGGTCGTAGCCCGAATCGCCAAGGAACCACACGGACCGGGCGGCGGTTTTCAGAAAAAATCCGCCCCACAGGCGCCGGTTCGTTCCGCCCGGCGTGCGCCGGCTCCAGTGCCGCGAGGGCGTGAGTGTTGCGTCGAGTTCAGGCGTCAGAGCCTCCGTCTGCCACCAGTCGAGTTCGACGATGTGTTTCGCCCCAGCGCCGGAGAGGAGCGCATGGTGGCCGAGCGGTACGACGAACACCGGCTGATGCTCCCGGGCGATCCGTCGCAGCGACGGCAGGTCGCAATGATCGTAGTGATCATGGCTCAGGAAGACGGTGTTGATTTTTGGAAGCGACTCGAACGTCACCCCTGGTGCATGGACCCGCCGTGGTCCGGCCCAGCTGACCGGGCTGACGCGCGCGGAGAAAACCGGGTCGGTCAGCAGCGTGTGCCGCGCGGTTTGAAGCAGGAACGTCGAGTGGTTGATCCAAGTGGCAGTGACGCCGTCGCCCACCGGTGCAGGCGGCGGGGGTGAGGGGATGGTTTCAACCTGTTCAGGCCAGCGCGCAGGTTTGCTGGATAACTTCCAGCGCAACACGTCGAGCAGGCCGCGCTCCGCGGGCGCGCCGGGATTGAAAAAAGTTTTCCCGTTGAAGTGGTCGGAAACGGGTAGTGACATTCGGATGGTTTGGGGTGGGCGGGCACGTCCCTGAGCCTGCATGATTAACTGAGGGTCGACAGGAGCCCGCCGCAACCGCAGATAACGTCCTTCCATGCGGGCACAGGGACGTGCCCGCCCACCTTCTGAAACAATCCCCATTTCGATGCGCATCTCTGGCGGCCAGGCTCGCGGTATCCCCCTCGTCGTTCCCAAGGGCGACGCGGTCCGCCCCGCGACGGATGGGATGCGGCAGGCGGCGTTTTCCAGTCTCGGTGCGTATGTGGTGGGCGCACGGTTTCTCGACCTGTTCGCCGGTAGCGGAGCCTACGGACTCGAGGCGCTCAGCCGCGGGGCGGCGGGTGGGGTATTTGTGGAAAAAAACGCGAAGGCCGCGTCGTGCCTAAAGCAGAATCTTGCCGCGGTTTGCAAAAGCCTCGCGCGCGACGGGGCCGGCTTGGAGGTGTTTCAGGCCGATGCGCTCACGGGTCCGACGGGCGACGGCGTGCCGGACGTCGTCTTTATCGACCCGCCCTACGAAATCATTGCGGAAGTGGCACCGGTGCTGTTTGCGCGATTGGCCGGGCTGCTCGCGCCGAAACCGGATGCGCTGGTCGTGTTTGAGGCGCCGGGTGAAATCGAACTCGCCCCCGCGGGCTGGACGTTGGTGAAACGTCTCGGCAAGGGCGTGCGCCAGCCGACGGTATCGTTTTTCAGAGCAAACCGAGCCGCGACCTGACGACTGCGACCGCTGCGATCACGGCGGTTTCGGAGCGCAACACACGGGGGCCGAGGTGCGCGAAGGCAAAGCCACTCGCGCGGAGCAAATCGCGCTCAGCCGCGGACCAACCGCGCTCCGGACCGAAGGCCAATGACACCGGTGACGCGACGGCCACGGCCGAAAGCGGCTGCGGGGACTCGTAATTATCGAGGGCGATCCGGGTAGCGCCCGTCGGCAGGGCGGCGATGACCGCGGCGAGGGTTTGGCCGTGAGTGACTGCCGGCAGGCGCGGGTCGAACGCCTGTTCCGCACCGGTCACGAGATGGCGGCGCCATTCGCCGGACGACCATAGGTTGCTCTGCGCGTAGCTGGCCTCGCCCTTTTCGGCGCGGAAAAAATGCATCGCGCCTGCGCCCAGCGACGTGGCCTCGCGCAGGATGTCGCGCGCCGTCTGCGGACGGGGCAGGCCGATCAGCAGGACGATGGGCTCGGGCCCCGGCGCAGCCGAGCCCCATGAAAACGTGAGAGTCAGGGAGTCGGTGCCGATGGCAATGAGAGTGCCTTTTCCGCGCGGCCCGTTGATCAACCCGGCATCGAACATGTCGCCCACCGACCGGCGCAGCACCTTGAGTAGGTGCGCCGCCCGCGGATCGGTCCGCGACAGGGGTGCGGCCAGCTCGGTGGGCTCGAAGAGGATGAGGTTCATGGGAAGAAAGGGAACGCCAGTCAGTCCGACGTGGCTTGGAGTTTATGTCCGACATTCTGTGAATGCTTGCCGGGCGTAAAGCCCGACCCGCAAAGGGAAATCTCTGGTGAATTGTTTGCGCATTGCGCCGACGGGGGCGCGCGCTACTTTTGCCGGGCCATGACCTCTCTTTCAACCACGGCGCCGTCCGGCGATTTGTTTAGGAAGTTCACTGCGCGTGAAGCGGCGGTGCTGTTCGCCTTGGCTTGGTTGGTGCCGTTTCTGATTCACCTTGTCCCATGGGGCGAGGCCCGTCCGCTGGGTGCGTATCTGCTACCGGTGTTCTGGGTGACGTTTGTCGCGCTCTATTTTTATGGCCTGACCGCGGGTCTGCTCACCGGTCTGTTTGCCCCGGCAGTCAACCTGCTCGTGACCGGTCTGCCGGCGTGGAAATTCTTCGGCACGATGGGGCTCGAGCTGGTGGTGTTCGTTCTCTTCACGACCTGGGCCGTGCGCCAGTCGCCGCGGTTCTGGCTGTGGGCTCCCTTGGGATATTTCGTGGCGAAGACCGTCGCGGCGCTACTGGTGTCGGCGCCCATGGTCGTCGGCCGGCCGGACGCGGCGGGGTATTTTTTCACTCACCTCGTGGTGGGTGGCGCGGCGGGGCTTGTCGTGCTGGGGCTCATCAACGGTGCACTGGTAATATATTGTCCCAAGGCGGCCCGCCCGGGCCGTTGAGGGGAATTCGCCCTGGCGACCGTCCGAGGTTGGCCGCTGCTGCACCATGATCGAGGACCTGCTGACGCTCCGCGACCTCGAGCCGCCAATGGGCGACCTCTTCATCAACGCCCTTGTGGCGGGCGGGCGGGCGGTCTGGACCGCGCCCCTGCCGGCGGAAACGGCGGCGCCGGACCTCCGCATCATCCACGCGCGCGTCGTCCGGCTGCACGGCCGCGCCCGACTGCACCGGCTTGGAGTGCGCAAGGGGCCGGGTTACCACAAGTGCGGCAGCCGGCAGGATCTTGACTGGATCACGGCGCTGCGGCTGCTGGCCACCCGCCGCGGCCGGCTCGTGCCGGTGCTCACCCTGCCCGACGTGCGCAAGCCCGCCGAGGGTGAGACGATCTGGGTTGATCTCGGCGGACTCGTGACCACCGGAGTGTCCATCGAGGTGCGCAAGTCTGGCATCGATGGCGGCTGGACATCGTGGAACTTGGCCGAGTCGGGCCTCGTGCTCGAAGGCGAACTGCTGGATCCGCTCGCCCCGCGGCATGAGCGGCTGCTCGACGTGACGCCGCCGGACCTGCGCCGGTTGCCGCGCGGGGTGCGGGCGGAAGTGCGCGAGGGCAGCGTGCGCTATCGCACGCGCGACTTTGAGGTGGGATTTTGCCTGACGCGGCCCGGCTTCTCGTTTTTCGGCCTGCACACCGAGGACCCCGCCAACGCCGGCGTGAACCTGCTCAACCTGCAACCCGCGATCTCGTTTCAGGGACCTTGGCTGCACGAGGTGGGCCGGGCGGCGGAGATGCTGCCGTTTGTGCGGTTCGGTGTGACGGGCACTACCCGGGTGCGGGGCGCGACGGTGACGTACGACTTCCGCACGGGCTCGCAGCACTACCGGCTGGCCTGGTGCGTTTCGCCCCGCGGCCTCACGCTCAGCGTCGTGCGCACGGGTGCGCGACCGCTGCTGGCGTGGCACAGCGCGGTTTGGGCACTGGGTCTGCGGAACAGCGTCGCCCCGTCCCAGGTGATCGGCCGGCTCCTGATGGACGGCGAAACCGGGGCGGTGGCGTTGCCGCTGATTCTCAATTTCCCGCGGTTCGGCAGCATGGAGTTTGCGTCGAAGTCCCGTGACCTGTTCCTCCGCAGCGACTGTTACCGGAAGCACGATCTCAACATTCTTGAAGTGAAACTCGGCGAAGAGCGGACGCCAGAAGGACTCTACCGGCTGCCGGCGGGACGCTTTGCCGCCACGCTCACGATCTGTCCGGTGGCGCCGCCGGTACGGCTGCGGGCGGGAGCGCCGGCCGTGATCCGGCGGGCTTTGGCGCGCACGGCGTTCACCTCCCTGACCTTCCGCCCGGACACGGCCACTTTGAGCAACAACGGTGCGTCGATGCATTGTCCCATCTGCCTCGACACCTGGACCGCGGTGATGATGCCGATGGGTGAAGTGCTGCCGGGATTCCGACCGGTGGAGCTGGTGCGCTGGTCGCTGGAGCGCTGGCTGACCGGCGGCCCGGGCTACGCCGCGGGACGGCTGTTGCAGGACGGGCGGGCGCATGATGCGGCCGACGAATACCTGATGACGGGCACCGCGGCCCTGCGCGGGCTGGGCGACTACCTGCGGCACGAGGCGACGGCGGCCTGGTTCAAGAAATATCAAGCACCCATCCTGCAACGGATGGCCGAGGCCCAGCAGCGGGATCTCGACGGCGACGGACTGATCGAGAGCCCGTATCGCACGGGCGTGAGCGGCACGGGCCAGTGGAGCACGTGTTGGTATGATGTGGTTTCGTTTGGCTGGAAGGACGCGTTCTCAAACGCGATCCTGCATGGTGCGCTGCACCAGCTGGCGCCGGCCTTGCGGCGGTTCGGCTTGGACGCGCGCGCGACAGAGCTTGAGGTGTGGGCGGATCAGTTGCGCGCGAGTTTTGGGCCGGCGTTCTGGAATCCGCACACCGGCTGGTTCGGCGGCTGGCGCTGCCTGGAAGGCAAACTGCACGACCATGCGTTTCTCGCGGTCAACGGGGCGGCGATTGGGGCCGACCTCGTGGAACCGGCCGTCGCGCGAAGCCTGCTCCGGCGTTTGCTGGCCGAGGCGAAGCGGGTAGGCGTGCCGGATGCGGCACTCGGACTACCCGGCAATCTGCACCCGATCCCGGACGAGGATCTCGCGGACATCATGCAAGGTTACCCGCTGGGCTATTACCAAAATGGCGGCCGCACCCATGCGCAGACCCGGCATTTTGTCATGGCGCTTTATCACGCCGGACTGACCCGCGAGGCGGACGGGCTGCTGACGCGCCTCTGTGAGGGACTCGCCGATGCGCGGGTGTTCGGGGGCAACCAAAGCGGGGTGGACTGGCGGTATTGGGACGACCGGCCGTGCGGCTATGAAGGCCTGCTGACGGACCAGTTTGGCGTCTTGGAACCGATTTTCTGGCGCTGGGGCCGTCGGCCGGCGCGATAGCGCGGCGAAGGAGCTGGAGGTCGAGCGTTTGAGGGGCCGTCTTTTTTCCGCTACCTCGGGGCCAAATAAGAGGGTGCGAACGTGGAATGGCAGATGCGAAATTGGGGGTGATGGTGCGCGGCAAGAAACCGGGCCCGGCTAGCCTAGGCCCCCGGCCCAGCGGGGCTTGTGGCGCAGGTGGTAGAGGTGCTCGCCGGCTTTCGGCACGAGCAGGACACCTTCATCCTCCCGGTTCGCGTAGTCCTGGGGATTGATGGTGCGCCAGTCGCGATAGCCGAGATTGACTTCGTGGCACTGGGCCTCGGTGAGGCCGGTGGCGAGCGTCACGCGGATGCGCGGGAACTCGAGGCCGGTTTTCTCGTCGTAGGTGCCGATGCCATGCACGTGCGTCGCGTGGGCGAGCGTGCCCCAGGGCTCGTCCTTGAATTTGTCCCACTGCCTCAGGAAGTAATCGCGGCAGTGATAGCCGATCTTGCGGATGTGGTCGCCGTGGGTGACCGAGATCTCGTGGAGATGCGGTGCATAGATGATGAGTTCGCCGCCATCGGCGACCACGGGCTCGAGCTTATACATGCATTTGCCGGCGACCCAAAGCTCGTCGTACATCGGCGGGGCGCAGGACAGCACGGTGTGAAACGGCCGCTCCTTGTAGGTGATGTGCAGGATTGCGGAGAGATCGCTCGCTGAATCCCACGCCTCTTCCGGCGTGCCGGCGAATAAACCGGAAAATTTTCCCCCGTCGCCCATCACGGCGCAAAAACAGAGCTTGGGCACGGAGACCATGGCGCTGGCGCGATCAACGACCTTGCGGACGGGCGTCCACTTGTTGCCGATGATCATCGGGTTGGTGACGACGGAGCCGAGCCAGTGGAAGAAGTTCAGGATGCCCGGGCCGGCGACGCCGGGGAAAAGGTATTTGTTGCCGCCGGAAAAGCCGACGACCTCGTGGGGGAAAACCGGGCCGCAGATGATGATCCGGTCGTAATCATAGAGCCGTTTGTTGATGTGTACGGGCACGTTGATCGCGAACAGGCCGCCCGAGAGTGTCCTGATTTCCGCGGCGGAAATGGCGCCGAGATCGCGGAGCGCGGCGGGGTTGTCCCACTCGTGGTTGATGAACTCGACGCGGCTGTAGGCCCCGGCGCGTTCGGCGGGCGTGAGCTCGACGCGGGCGTTGATGGCCTCCTCGGACATCGCCGGATGCGTCCCGAGCGCGATCATCACATCGAATTTCCTCACCACCGGCGCAAGGTGGGCATGGAGCGCCTTGAACATGAGGCCAATCGGCGCGGTGCGCGTGCCATCAGGGATGATCAGCACCACGCGGAGACCGCGGTAATCCGATACCGGCGCCGCGCGGGCAACCACTGCGCAGACCAGTTCGGTGGGAAGGGAGGACCCGGGGGGAGCGATCTCCTGATGCGGAGCGGTGGGCATGGCGGACTGGCCGATCAGGCTGAACAATTCGCGGGCTGCTGCACGAATAAACGGACCCCTGCCTGGTCGTCCGCCTGGTTTCGTCCGGGTCCGGAGGGGCGAGCAACATTTTATCGCGGTGGTCCGGTCCTCGGCTCAAGGTGGGTTCATGAATTCCTCCGAGTATCTGCACGGACTGTTTGGGCTGGAAGGCAAGGTCGCCGTCGTCATCGGCGGCACCGGCGAACTCTGCGGCGCGATGGCCGAGGGGCTCGCCGGCGCGGGCGCCGAGGTCGTGCTCGTCGGGCGCAACGCGGAAAAGGCCAGCGCGCGGCTCTCGAAGATCACGGCACTCGGCGGCCGGGGTTGGTTTCACCCAGCCGAAGCCACGAGCAAGTCGGAGCTGGAAGCGTTGCGGGATGCCGTGGTGAAAAAATCCGGCCGCATCGACATCGTGATCAATGGCGCGGGGATCAACTCCGCCACGCCGTTCTTCGACATCACCGAGGAGGAGTTTGACCGGATCATGCGCGTGGATTTCAAATCCGTGTTTCTCGGCTGCCAGGTGTTCGGCAAGTACCTGGTCGAGCGCGGGTCGGGCGGCTCGATTATCAACCTCGGTTCCATGGCCGGCGTGGCGCCGATTTCCCGAGTGTTCACCTATTCGGCGGCCAAGGGCGCGCTGCACAATCTTTCGCTCAACCTCGCCCGCGAGTGGGCGCCACACAAGGTGAGGGTGAACATCCTCGTCCCCGGCTTTTTCCCCGCCGAGCAGAACAAGAAAGTGCTCACGCCGGATCGCGTCGCGTCCATCATGGGCCGCACGCCGATGCAGCGCTTTGGCGAGGCGCGTGAACTCATCGGCGCGACGCTGCTGCTCGCGAGCGACCGTGCGGGCTCGTTCATCACCGGCGAGGAGCTGATGGTGGACGGTGGCTTCCAGGCGATGAGCATCTGAGGAAGAAACCACGAATGAGCCCCAAGCGACGCGAAGGCGACGGAAGGCCCGGAGTAGGGCGGGTCTTTGACCCGCTTTCCGGGACAACTCAGGAGCGGGTCGAAGACCCGCCCTACTGCTCATGAAACCGATCAATGCCTTCCTGCTGAACAACAACCTGCGCGTCGCGTCGAACCCCTGTATTTCGCCGGACTTCTGCCTCGACTGGCCGGCGCTTCAAGCCGACCTGCGCGCGGGCCGGTGCCAGACGTTCGAAAAAAGCCGCTTCGGCACCGCGGCGGGCGAATGGACCTTGCTGAAAAATGACGCGGGTGACTGCGCGTGGAAATTGCACGCGTCGGCATCGCCGCTGGATCAGGGCATCCCGCTGGATTCCGCGACGACGGCCTATCCAGCCACATGGGAAAACCTGCTTAAGCTGAAGAACCTTATCCAGGAGCACGACGCGGGCTCGACGATTTTTCCGACCGCGGGCGCGCAGCTCGGCCGCAGCACGCTGGGCGTCGGCGCGCGCTTCACCACGCTGCACTGGCCCGCGGTGGAGTGGGCGATGAGCGCGCTCGAGCTCGGTCTCACGGCGAACCAGAATTCCATCCCGCGCGAGCTCGTCTATGACGTTGATGCCATGCTCGGCGGTCGCCTCGGCACCGTCCCGTTTCCCTTCATCGGCACGAATGTCCCCGAGGGACACCAAGGCCAGAGCGTCGAGGGCATGAGCCACGGGTGCGTGCTGTCGAAGTTGCAGACCGGCTTTCATCACCGCAAAATTGCGTGGTCGTTCAACGCCGACCACCAGCCGATCGGCGGCAAGTTTGACTCGCGTGAGGACGCCCTGGTCCGCGGGTGCCTGCTCGCGAGCTACATCACCTTCGATCTCTCGCCCGAAATCGCGCTCAACCAGCCGGCGAAGATCTCCGCGATCCCGGCTGACGTGGTGACCAAGACCCGCGCCCGGGTCGCCGCCGCCGGCCTCAAGTTGGACGATGCCGCCTTTAACCAGCTGCTCGCCACCGTCTGGACGCCGATGCTCAAGATGAAGCATCGCGACGAGAAATACGCCGCCGCCCGCGCCGCGGCTTTCACCACGCCCGCCGGCCGCGGGTACCTGCGCGAGCTGTCCATCGACGAACTCCCCGGCCTCACCACGCCGGAGACCACCGCCATCATGCTCTCGCTCTGTGAGGTGCTGGGCATGCCGGTCAATTTCGTGGCCCCCGCTTTCGGTTTCCAGAAGAACACCCCCTATCCTGACAACACCGCGTTGCGCGCGCTCATCCAGAAACAGTGGGCTGTGTGTACGAAGTTTGGCGTGAGTGTCGGCTTCCACTCCGGCTCCGGAAAATCCGCCGAGAACTACCAGGTGATGGGGGAGGTGACGGGCAGCCGCCTCGAGATCAAGACCAGCGGCCGTTACACCTACGAGATGGGGGTGGCGTTGTCACAGTCGCAGCACCCCGCCGATGCCGCCCTCTGGCGCGATTGGTACAAATTTACCCTCGATATGGCGGTGGCCGGGGCGTTCAGCGCCGATGCCACCGAGCAGAAAATGGCGCGCTTCTTCGTGACCACGTCGCTCAACAATGGAGCCGCGGCGCCCTCGCCGCGGACAGACGTTGCGCGCGGCGAGGGCGCCGCGTCCCCATCGACCCACGTCTTCGCCTCGTCCGCCCTTTGCCGGACCGCCCTGGAGGCGCTGCCGCCGTCCGCCGAGCACATGGTCTTCTTCGAATACAATTTCCTGTACGTGCTCGCCGCCGGCGGCAGACCGGAGAAGTCCGCTCTCGGTGACCACACACCCGCCGGCTATGTCCAGCGCGCCCGCTTCTACGCTGTCAGTCCGGAGGCCCGGTTGCTGTTCGCGAAACGCATCGCCGCCTACCTGATCTTCCTCGCGGAAAACACCGGGCTTGCGGCGAAGGATCGCTGTGCGGCAGCTGGCAAGCTGCTCGCGAGTTACACCACGCTCGACGCGATGCTGAACGATATCAGCCGCTGAAAGAGCCAATCCTCGGAATTTTAACCACCGATTTCACGGAATAACACGGATCAGAAAGTGCTCAAGTCGGGCTTCGGCAATTGCCGTTCCGGGATAGAAATCATGATTCTCATCCGTGTCATAAAAAACAGTCCGATTCTCCCATGAAGCCATTCATCCATGACGATTTTCTGCTGCACAACGATGCCGCGCGCGACCTCTACCACGGCTTCGCGAAGGCTGAGCCGATCTATGACTACCACTGCCACCTGCCGCCGCAGCTGATCCTGGAGAACTATAAATTCGCCGACCTCGCCGAGATCTGGCTCGGCGGCGACCATTACAAGTGGCGGGCGATGCGCGCCAATGGCGTGGCGGAGCGGCTCTGCACCGGCGACGCCACGCCGCGCGAGAAATTCGAAGGGTGGTGCGCCACCGTGCCCAACACTCTGCGCAACCCGCTCTACCACTGGTCACACCTCGAGCTGGCCCGCTATTTTGGCATCACCGATATCATCAACCCGGCTTCTGCCGACAAGATTTGGCGGGAGGCCAACGAGAAACTCGCCGGGATGCGCGTGCACGACATCCTCAATGCCAACAAGGTGGCTGTCATCTGCACCACGGACGATCCGGCCGGCTCGCTCGACCAGCACGTGAAGATCAACCAGTCGGGCCTCAAGACCCGGGTTTACCCGACCTTCCGCCCCGACAACGCGCTGATCGTCAACTCTCCTGCGGCGTTCAACACCTGGCTCGAGAAACTTGGCGGCTCGGCCGGCGTGGCGGTAAACTCCTTCGATGACTACGTCTTAGCCCTGCAGAAGCGGCACGCCGCATTCCACGCGGTGGGCGGACGCCTGTCCGACCACGGCCTGGCGACTTGCCCCGCGGAGTCCTGCACCGCGGGCGAGGCGAAGACGATCTATGACGCCGCCAGCGCCGGCCGCGCCGCGTCGGCCGGTGGCTTGGCCAAGTTTTGCTCATTCATGATGCTGGAATTCGGCCGCTGGGATGCCAAGGCCGGCTGGACCAAGCAGCTGCACCTCGGCGCGCAGCGAGGTAACAACACCCGGCTGCTGCAGAAGCTCGGGCCCGACACCGGATTCGATTCGATCGGGGATTTTCCGCAGACGGGCGCGCTGTCGCGCTACCTCGACACGCTGGACTCGACGAATGAGCTGCCGCGCACCGTCCTGTACAACCTCAACCCAGCCGACAACTACGCGTTCGCGACCATGGCCGGGAACTTTCAGGACGGCTCGGTCCCCGGCAAAATCCAATTCGGCTCCGGCTGGTGGTTCCTGGACCAGAAGGAAGCGATGGAGTGGCAGCTCAACGCGCTCTCCCATCTCGGCCTGCTCAGCCGCTTCGTGGGCATGCTCACCGACTCGCGCAGCTTTCTCAGTTACACGCGGCACGAGTATTTCCGCCGCACGCTGTGCAACCTGCTCGGCGCGGAGATGGAGCGCGGCGAGATTCCGTCGGATCGCGCCTTGGTCGGCGGCATGGTGAAAGCCATCTGCTTCGGCAACGCGCGCAGTTACTTTCGCCTGGAGCTGAATCCGGACTTTCGCGGGGCATAAGTGGGCGGGCACGTTCCGTGCCCGCTTGGTAGAGACGTCGTTCAACGCTCAAGCTGCGCGCGCAGATCATTGTGGTTGCCCTATGCGGTCACCGGGACCTGCCCCGCCCGCCTTTTTCGGTGCTGGAGCGGGTGGACGGAATCGAACCGACGATACCTCTTTGGAAGAGAGGAGTTTTACCACTAAACTACACCCGCGGGGCCGCGCCGGCAGCTTCGCGGGCAGGCGGAGCGGGGGTCAAGCCTGCGTTCGGAACCTTCCAACCCTCTCTCTCGCAAGTTTTTTACCGTAAATGGCTTGAAATGAGGTTGCGAGGTGGGGCTGGGATAGTTTGCCTGTCTGGGTCATGGCCCTAATTACATCCGCATCAGGTCAATCCACGGGCGGGCTGTTGGATGGCGCGCCGAAGAGTCGTTCCAACCTGAAGACGGCGCAGACCCTGGCGAAACTCAAGTCGCTGGAAAAGAAGTCCAAGAAATACAAGCTGCCCATGGGCGAGCTGGCCATTTTCACGCAGCAGCTCGCGTCGCTCCTCACCGCCGGCCTGCCGTTGGTGCAATGCCTCGAGGCGCTGCAGGATCAGACGGAGGACCAGTGTTTCCGTATCGTCATCCGCGATGTGCGCACAGATATCTCGTCCGGCAATTCCTTCTCGTCCGCGGTCCGCAAATTCCCGAACTCGTTCAACACCCTCTTCGTTTCGATGGTCGAGGCGGGCGAGGCGAGTGGCGGCCTGGCGGAGATCCTGATGAAGGTCGCCGGTTACTTTGAGGCCACGGTCAAGCTGACCAAGAAGGTGAAGTCCGCCATGACCTACCCGATCGCGGTCATCGGCCTGGCGGTTGCGCTGGTCAACGTGCTCCTGATTTTCGTCATCCCGGTGTTCGCGGCGATGTTCGCGGATTTCGGGGCGAAGCTTCCCGCACCGACTCAGTTTCTCATCGACCTTTCGAATTTCATGAAGGCGATGCCACCCCACCTTGGCGGCTGGACCCTCGCCCTCGGCGCCTGGGCCCTCTACTATTTCGGCGGCAAGTTCATCAAGACGCCGCAGGGCCGCCGACAAAAGGACAAGTTCCTGGTCCGCGCCCCCATCTTCGGCAATCTCGTCCACAAGATCGCCCTCTCGCGCTTCTGCCGCACCTACGCGACGCTCATCCGTTCCGGCGTGCCCATCCTGCGCACCCTCGAGATCGTGTCCAACGCCAGCAACAAGGTGCAGATCGAGGATGCCTGCCAGGAAATCGCCCGCCACGTCAGCCAGGGCGGCCAGGTCTCCGAGGTGCTCGCCGCCAACTCCTTTTTCCCGCCGATGATGAAGCACATGGTCAAGGCGGGTGAGGCCACCGGCAACGTGGATGGCATGATGAGCAAGATCGCCGACTTCTATGACGTGGAGTGCGAGGCCACGGTCGCCGCGCTGACGTCCCTGATCGAGCCGATCCTCATCGTGTTCCTCGGCGTTGTGGTCGGTGGCATCGTCATGGCGATGTTCCTCCCGATCTTCCAACTCGGTGCGGTCGCGGGCGGCCTGCAGTAACCGCTGAAGCACCGATTAACTTCGTCCCGCCCCCCGGCGGCCGCTTCGCCTTCCATGCCCTCCGTCCTCATCGTCGACGACCTCCTCTCGATCCACGAGATGCTCGAGGCGGTCATCCAGCCCACGGGCTTCGCCACGTCGTTCGCCACCGACGGCGAAAAGGGACTGGCGCGCTACAAGAAGGAGAAGTTCGACCTCGTGCTCGCGGACATCGACATGAAGCCGATGGACGGCATCACCCTGCTCAAACAGCTCAAGCTCTGGGACCCGAAGTCGATCGTCATCATCATGACCGCCTATGCCAGCACCGAGAGCGCGGTGCAGGCGCTGAAGTTCGGGGCGTTTGACTACCTGCAGAAGCCATTCCGCGTGGACGAGTTGATCGCCACGCTCCGGCGCGGCATCGAGTTCAAGCAATTTCAGAGCGAGCGCGCCCACACGGGCCTCACCCCGAGCGCGAAGGCCGAGGACGTCGAGGGCCGGCTGACCGGCTCGAGCCCGGCGATCAAGAAACTCATCCAGCAGGTGAAGAAATTGTCCACCGTGCGTTCCCCCGTTCTCCTCCAAGGCGAGAACGGCACGGGTAAGATTGCCGTGGCAGAGCTGCTTCATGCCGCGGGCGGCGGAGCCGATTCCCAACTCGTGCGGGTGGACTGTTCCCTCAGCTCCGAGGCCAGTTTCCGCGAGGGATTGCTGGGCATCAACGGCGTCGGCGGAGCCTGGGTGCAGCAGGCCAAAAACGGCACGCTTTTCCTCCAGCACCTCCAGTGCCTCTCCCTGCCGGTGCAGAAGGAACTCGTCGCCGTGCTGCGCAATACCGCGCAGGGCTTCCGGCTGGTCTGCAGCACGACCGAGGATTTGGAGAAACTGACCGATGACGGCCAGTTCCACGACGAGCTGTTCTACCGGGTGGCGTCGCTGCCGGTGAAGATGCCCGCACTGCGCGAGCGGCCCGAGGACCTCCCGCTGATCGTGAAGAAATACGCGGCCAAGGCGGCCAATCCGCATTTTGACTCCAGCACGGTGGAATTTTCCGAAGATGCCATGGCGCTGCTCACCGCCTACCACTGGCCGGGCAACCTGACGGAGCTTTTCCAAGTGGTGTCGAAGGCGGTGACCACGAGCGAGACCCGGATCATCACCGTGGAACAGCTGCCCCTGCGGCTGCGCGAGTTGAAGCACTGGCCCACGCTCGCGGAATACCTGGCCGGCCAGGAAAAGCAGTATATCGACCACGTGTTGCACACCACCCGCGAGGACAAGTCCGCCGCGGCGAAGGTGCTCGACGTGGACGAGGGTAAGCTCGGGTAAAACCGGGCGTTTTACCGCGGGACGTGCTTTCCCGCTTGCCGCGCGTTTGGGTGCTCTCAACTGTCACCGAAATCTACGCGCATGCCCAAACGCACTGACCTGAAGTCCATCCTCATCATCGGCGCCGGCCCCATCGTCATCGGCCAGGCCTGTGAGTTTGACTATTCCGGCACTCAGGCCTGCAAGGCGCTGAAGGAAGAGGGCTATCGCGTCATTCTGGTTAACTCGAATCCGGCCACCATCATGACGGACCCGGAGTTCGCTGATGTTACTTATATCGAGCCACTTACGGTAGATTTCCTGGAGCGCATCATCATCGCGGAGCGTCCGTCGGCCTTGCTGCCCACGCTGGGCGGCCAGACGGCCCTCAATCTTTCGATGGAGCTGTTCAAGGCCGGCATCCTCGACAAAAACGGCGTCGAGATGATCGGCGCGAAGAGCGAGGCCATCAACAAGGGCGAGGACCGTGAGCTGTTCAAGCAGTGCATGCTCAAGATCGGCCTCGACGTCGCCAAGTCGCGCACCGTGAAGTCAATGACGGAGGCGCTCGCGGCCGCCGAGTTCCTCGCGGCGTTTCCGCTCATCATCCGTCCTTCCTTCACCCTCGGCGGCGCCGGCGGCGGCATCGCTTACAACAAGGAGGAGTTCGAAGCCATCGTCACCCACGGCCTCGACCTTTCGCCCGTGCACGAGGTCCTCGTCGAGGAGTGCCTGCTCGGTTGGAAGGAATACGAGATGGAGGTCATGCGCGACCACAAGGACCAGTGCGTGGTCATCTGCTCGATCGAGAATTTCGACCCGATGGGCGTGCACACCGGCGACTCCATCACGGTCGCGCCGGCGATGACGTTGAGCGACAAGGAATACCAGGTGATGCGCGACGCGTCCTTCGCCGTCATCCGTGAGATCGGTGTCGAGACCGGCGGCTCCAACATCCAGTTTTCCGTCGATCCCGTGACCGGCCGCATGGTCGTGATCGAGATGAACCCCCGCGTGTCCCGCTCCTCGGCGCTGGCGTCGAAGGCCACCGGCTTCCCCATCGCCAAGATCGCGGCCAAGCTCGCGGTCGGCTACACGCTCGACGAACTGCGCAATGACATCACGCGGCTCACGCCCGCGAGCTTCGAGCCGACGATTGACTACGTCGTCACGAAGATCCCGCGTTTTACCTTCGAGAAATTCCCCGACGCCGACGCGACGCTGACCTCCGCGATGAAATCCGTCGGCGAGGCCATGGCGATCGGCCGCACGTTCAAGGAGTCCATGCAAAAGTGCCTGCGCTCGCTTGAGACCGGCGCACGCGGTTTTGGCGGGGGCGGCAAGCACGGCGGCGACGAACCGGTGGATGAAAAGACGATCAATGCCAAGCTGGGCACGCCCAACGCCGAGCGCGTCTATTTCATCCGCCACGCCTTCCGCGCCGGCTACACGGTGGAGCGGATCTTCGACCTGACGAAGATTGACCCGTGGTTTTTGCACCAACTCCGCGAAATCCACGAGATGGAGCAGGCGCTGTCGAAACAAACGCTCGCGACGGTGGACACCAACGCGCTTCGCCGGGCGAAGCAGTTCGGTTTCTCCGACGTGCAGCTCGCGCACATCCTGAAGAGCGACCTGGCGACGGTGCGGGCCGACCGGAAGAAGCGCGGCATCAACACGACCTACCGGCTGGTGGACACCTGCGCAGCGGAGTTCGAGGCGTTCACACCCTACTATTATTCTAGCTACGGGGACGAGAATGAGATCATCCCGTCGACGAAGAAAAAAATCATGATCCTCGGCGGTGGGCCGAACCGCATCGGCCAGGGCATCGAGTTCGACTACTGCTGCGTGCACGCGAGCTTCGCGCTGCGCGAGGCGGGCTTTGAGACGGTGATGGTCAACTCGAACCCCGAGACCGTCTCGACCGACTACGACACCAGCGACCGGCTGTATTTCGAGCCGCTGACGCTTGAGGACGTCCTCGAAATCTATCAGCAGGAGAAATGCGACGGCGTGATTGTGCAATTCGGCGGCCAGACGCCGCTCAACCTCGCGACCGCGTTGAAGGCCAATGGCGTGAAGATCATCGGCACCTCGCCCGAGAGCATCGAGATGGCGGAGGACCGGAAGCAGTTCGCGGCGGTGCTCAACAAGATCGGCCTCCGGCAGCCCGCGAATCGCACCGCGCTCAATGAGGTCGAGGCGCTGACTTTCGCGCACGATGTCGGCTTTCCCGTGCTGCTGCGCCCGTCGTTCGTCCTAGGCGGCCGCGGCATGTTCATCGTTTACAGCGAGGAGGAGTTCCAGGCGGTCATCCGCCAGGCGTTTGAGGTCATGCCGGGCAAACCGGTGCTGATCGACAAGTTCCTCGAGGACGCGATCGAGCTCGACGTGGATTGCATTAGCGACGGAGAGACGTCCGTCATCGGTGGCATGCTCGAGCACATCGAGTTTGCCGGCGTGCATTCCGGCGATGCCGCGATGGTGATGCCACCGCACACTCTGAGCGTCGAGATGCTCGCGACCGTCCGGCAGGCCACGTACGCGCTCGCCCGCGAGCTCAAGGTCATCGGCCTGATGAACATCCAGTTCGCGATCAAGGGCGGAGAGCTCTACGTGCTCGAGGTCAACCCGCGCGCTTCCCGCACCGTGCCGTTTGTCGCCAAGGCCATCGGCGTGCCGCTGGCGAAACTCGCCGCGAAAGTGATGACCGGCCTGAAACTCAAGGACCTTGGCTTCACGCGTGAGCAGACCCCGAAGCACTGGTGCGTGAAGGAAGCGGTGTTTCCCTTTGTGCGCTTCCCCGGCGCGACGATTACGCTGGGTCCCGAGATGCGCTCCACCGGCGAGGTCATGGGCCTCGACGAGGACCTCGGCATGGCCTTCGCGAAGGCGCAGGCCGCCGCCAAGCCGGGACTGCCGGTCAAGGGCAACGTTTTCCTCTCGGTGAAAGACTCCGACAAGGTCCGCGCGGTTGCCCTGGCGAAGCGGATCGAGGCGCTCGGCTTCACGATCTATTCCACCAGTGGCACGGCCAAGACCCTCGGCGAGGCGGGAGTCGCGGTTAAGCGTCTCGCCAAGCTGAGCGAGGGCCGCCCGAACGCCGTGGACATGATCAAGAACGGCCAGATCCAGATGGTGATCAACACGCCCGGCGGCATGATCCCGCGCCGCGACGAGAACGCCATCCGCGCCGCCGCCTACGCCCATAACATCTGCATCATGACCACGCTCACGGGCGCGGAAGCGGCCGCGAACGGCATTGATGCGCTCAAGCATAAGCACATCGGCGTGAAGCCCATTCAGCAGTATAAGGGCAATGTCACGGTGATCTGATTTCCAAATTCGATTCGCGAGTTTCGCTTTCCGCCCGCTCCGTCGCCCCGCCAGCGAAATCGGGAATTCAAAATCGCCCATCGAAAACCCTCCCATGCTCGCGATCCGCATCCAAGAAACCGGCGGCCCGGAAAAACTTCGGGTTGATGACGTGACAGTTCCGGCCCCCGGCGCGGGCGAAGTGCGGATGCGCGTCGAGGCGGCGGGCCTGAACTACATCGACACGTACAAGCGCAGCGGGCTCTACGCCGTGCCCTTGCCGCATACGCTCGGGGGGGAAGCGGCAGGGATTGTGACCGCGGTAGGGGCGGGGGTGACGGATTTCAAGGTGGGCGATCAGGTGGCGAGCGCCGCGGTGCTGGGCGCCTACGCCGCCGAGGCGCTGGCGCCCGCGACGCAGACCGTGAAAGTACCCGAAGGGGTAAGTTCACAGCTGGCCGCGGCGGTCCTGCTGCAGGGCATGACGGCGCACTTCCTCGCCTGTGACACGTGGCCACTCAAGCCCGGCGAGACCGCGCTCGTGCATGCCGCGGCGGGCGGGGTGGGCCTGCTCCTCGTGCAAATCGCCAAGATGCGCGGGGCGCGGGTGCTGGCGACCGTGAGTACAGACGCCAAGGCGGCCCTCGCCCACGGGGCGGGGGCGGACGCGGTGTGCATTTACACGCGGGAAAATTTCACGGAGGCGGCGCGCGCCTTCACCGGCGGACGCGGCGTGGACGTGGTTTACGACAGCGTGGGCAAGGACACCTTCGAGAGCTCACTCTCGAGCCTGCGCCCGCGCGGGATGATGGTGACGTTCGGCAACTCGAGCGGCCCGGTGCCACCGTTCGCGCCGCTCCTGCTCTCGCAGCAAGGCTCGTTGTTTCTTACCCGCCCTACGCTGCCCCATTACATTGCGACGCCCGCCGAACTCCGCGCGCGCAGCGGGGACCTGTTCAAGTGGATCGCCGCCGGCTCCCTGCAGGTCCGGATCGGGGCGACGTTCCCGCTGACCGAGGCCGCCGCGGCGCATCGCGCGCTTGAAGGCCGCGCCACCACGGGCAAGGTGCTCCTGCTGCCCACTTGATTTATGGACTCTCCCGTCACTCTCATCGCCCTCTTGCACGGCCCCGACCAACCGGGACTCGTGGCGCGCGTATCCGGATGGATCTTCGAGCGCGGTGGCAATATCCTGCACGCTGACCAGCACCATGACCGGGAGGCGGGAATTTTTTTCCAACGCATCGAGTGGACGCCCTCCTTCGCCAAGGCTTCGGAGGGCAGGCCCCCGGCCGGTGTCGCCGCTTTGGCTGACGAGTTTCGGGCATTTGCAACGTCACTCGGCATGGCGGTGCAAGTGACGTCCTCGGTCAGCCGGCCGAAGGTCGTGGTTTTTGTGTCGAAGGCTGAGCACTGCTTCCACGATCTCGCCCTGCGCTGGCAGGAAGGTGAATTCGCCGGCGAACTGGTTGCAGTGATCGGCAACCACGCCCACTTCGCGGACGTGGCGAAAGGCTACGGCCTGCCGTTTCATCACATTCCCGTCACCGCCGAGACGAAGGCCGTCGCCGAGGAGAAACAGGTCGCGCTGCTGCGCGAACTCGGCGCCGAGCTTGTCGTGCTCGCGCGCTACATGCAGGTGCTGTCCGCCGGTTTCCTGGAGAAATGCGACCGGCCGGTGATCAACATTCACCACTCGTTCCTGCCGGCCTTTGCGGGCGGCAAGCCGTATCATCAGGCACATGCGCGCGGGGTGAAACTCATCGGCGCGACGGCGCATTACGCGACGCGCGACCTGGATGAGGGTCCGATCATCCACCAGGACGTCGCCCGCGTGACGCACCGCCACGACGTGGACGACCTCGTGCGCAAGGGCCGCGACTTGGAGAAGACGGTGCTCGCCCAAGCGGTCCGCTGGCATCTCGGCGGCCGGGTACTGGTTTACGGACACAAGACGGTCGTGTTTGACTGAGTTTGGCCCGCAAACGGCACGAAGGGGTGCGAATCGATTCGGGCTGCCGTGTCCGGCAAACAGTCGGGCCAACAGATAGGGCCTTCTTCATTCAGGCTTTTTTCGAGTTCATTCGCGCAATTCCCGGCAGTCCGTGGTTGTTTTCCGGCATTTACACGGGGAGTGGGTTTTGTTCTCGTGCTCGTTCCATTTCCGACACCCTTTGCCCATGACCACGCCGACCACTCCTTCCGCTTCGAAATCCGCCGGTGACGACCGCAACCTCGTCGCGGTGGACGAAAACTATGTCGCGCTGACCCTCGAGGACCGCCTGCGCATTTTCTGGCAGAAGCACGGCAAGTCCGTGCTCGCCCTCGTGGTGCTGGTGCTGCTCGCCATCCTGGCCAAAGGCGCCTGGGACTACCGCGCGGCGCAGAAGGAAGTGGCCCTGCAGCAGGAGTATTCCGCGGCAACCACGCCCGCCCAGCTCAAGACCTTTGCCGAAGCGCATTCGGGTCACGTGCTTGCGGGCCTCGCGCGACTGCGGCTCGCGGATGACGACTATGCGGCAGGCAAGTCCACCGAGGCCATTTACGGTTACGAGGACGTCCTCACGACGCTGAAGACGGGCCCGCTGGCCAGCCGAGCGCGGCTCGGCCTCGCGATGGCGAAGCTCCAAGGCGGCAAGGCGGCGGACGGCGAAGCGGCCCTGAAGCAGCTCGCGTCCGATGCCACCGAGACCAAGGCCATCCGCGTGGAAGCCGCGTATCAACTCGCGAGCCTCGCCAATGACACCGGCAAGCCCGACGAAGTGAAAAAATATTCCGACCAAATGATGTCGATTGATCCGACCAGCCCGTGGTTGCAGCGCGTGATGATGCTGCGTGCGAGCCTGCCCGCGGCCGCGGCGCCGGCCGGTGCCCTGCCGGCGGTGAAATTTCCTGCCAAGGGGAAGTAAGGTTGAGAAAATTTTGCGCGTGGACAGTGAGGGCGGCTCCTGAATCTGCGCCGAGAATGAGGCGCGCACTTTGATGCGGTTGAAACGCGCGCGAACGAAGTTCAGCGGCGAAAAAATCATGTTGGAAAAAAGTGAGTTTCACCGAGCTCGCCGGGCGGGCGGATCTCACCCTGGCCAATCGCTCGATTCTAAAAACCAACAAGGCGCGCGCGATTCGATTCAGCACCTGGGAAGCGTTGTGCCGTAAACTAAAATGCCAACCGGCGATCTACTTGGACTACTTCGACGCCCCCTAAGGCTGCCGCGTCCTTGAATTGGTCGGGGCGACAGGATTCGAACCTGCGACCTCCTGGTCCCAAACCAGGCGCTCTACCAGGCTAAGCTACACCCCGTACGCAAGAAGGCCGACAGGGGACGCCCGCCGCCGCGGCGTGTCAATGCTATCGTCAGGAAGAGGCGAGGGAGCAGGGATGAGTGACGGCAAAGTGACGATTTAAGTAAAATGCAGGAGCCTGCCCGACCGGCTTCGTGGTCACACAACTCAGCGTTAGGTAGGGGAGTTAGGCCGCAAATAGCTTCTCCGATTGTTAATAAACTCTTCTTGCCACCCCCCATGTTTCCGGTACTTCTCGGCATCTAACACCTCATCTATGGATACCATTTCCCGCGAAAATAACAGCATGCTGCCCGTCGGTGCCCTCATCGTCGGCGTGATCGCTCTGGCCGTCGGTGGCTTCGGTGCCATCAAGGCCTCTGGCCTTCAAAAGAAAGTCGATGCGCAGGAAGCTCAAATCGTCAAGATTGAAGGTCTTGAGTCGCAGCTCGGATCAGTGGCGGCGAGCGCTGACAAGTCCGCGAAGGACATTGGCTCCCTTTCCCGCACCACGCAGGAGGCCTTCAATACGGTTGCCGCGGATCTCGGCAACATTCACGCGTCCCTCACCAAGATGGAGGAGTCCGCAAAAAAGCCCGCCGCCGCCGGCAAGGGCTCGCACGGTCCCGTCGTCGCCGGTCCCGGTGAATACGTGATCAAGTCGGGCGACACGTTCGCCAAGGTCGGCCGTGCCAATGGTGGTTTCTCCGGTTCCGAGGTCGCTTCGGTCAACCCGGGCGTCGATCCCTCGAAGCTCAAGGTCGGCCAGAAGATCAAGCTGCCGGCGAAAAAGTAATCCCCGGCTTCGCTAAAAAATTTGTGCCTCCTCGCCCTTGTGGTCAGGAGGCATTTTTTTCGCCCCATGAATGAGTCCAAGTCCGGGCCCGCCCGCTGGGAAAAGCTGGGCGAGAAGGGGATCGCCTCGACGCGCGTGTTTGATTTGCGCAGCACGCGTTACCGTCATCCGGTGCGCGCAACGGAGCGCGACTTCGTCGTGATTCGTCCGCCCGACTGGGTGAACATCCTCGCGCTCACGCCGGATCACCACCTTGTGCTGGTGAACCAGTTCCGCTTTGGCATCGACGCCTTTTCGCTCGAGATCCCTGGCGGCATGATGGAACCCGGGGAGGATCCCGTGGCCACGGCTCGGCGCGAGTTGCGCGAGGAAACGGGTTTTGCCGGGGCTTCGGCGCGGCTGCTGGGCAGTGTGCATCCGAACCCCGCGATCCAGAGCAACCGCTGCCACTTCGTCCTGGTCGAGCATGCCGTGGCATCGTCGGAGCAGGAGTGGGACACCGACGAGGAAATCGAGGTCACCACGCTGCCGGTGGACGAAGTACTCGCGCTGGCCCGGGCCGGCGGCATCACGCACGGGCTGGTGCTGGACGCGCTGTTTTATTTCGAGCCGCTGTGGCGGAAACTGAAGGGAGCCGGGTGAGAGTTGAAGGGTGAAAGTCGAAAGTCCGGATCGCCCCTCGCCCCGGGGTAATAATCATAACCGACCACCCTTCGCCTCGAACGTATCACTTGGCACCGTCGCGGTGCCGCATTTGACTAAACCCCGCCGCCCGGTTAACTGACACCCTCCCCGCCGCCATGTCTGCACCCCAATTTGCCAACCTCCCCGAGACCCTCGGCCCCGCCAAGCGCGGTGGCGAGGTGCCGGCGGCGTTGGAGCAGGAGATCCGCAAAATTTACGCCCGGAGCCCGTTGTATGGCCGCCGGTTCCTGCTGCACCCGGATCCGCTGCAATGGTCGTGTTATCGCGAGATCCCGGCGTTGTCGAAAAAGGAAATCATCGACCAGGGTCACCAGGCGTTTTTCGCCGACTATGCGGAGGTGGACCGCGGGCTGATCACGAAACGATTTGAATACGAGAGCACGGGCGGGACGACGCAGTCGCCGATGACCGTGATCATGGAGGAAGGCTGGTGGGACCGCCAGACCGAGAACGCGTATCGCGCTTCGCCGATCCTGCGCCAGTTCGTGGACCGGCCGTATCGCAAGTGCGTCCTCGCGCCGGTGGGCTGCTCCAGCAACCTTTGTCCGTACGAGGATCATCCGTTTCCGAACCGCTATTTCAACGGCGTTGTCTATCTCAACCTCTCGAGCGATCCGTTCGCGTTTCCCGAGGCGGAATGGGATCGCATCGTGCTCGAGCTGCAGGCGACCAAGCCTGAGGTGATCGAGGGCGAGCCGGTGTATCTTTCGCTGCTGGCGCGCGCGGTGCAGAAGCGCGGCGTGAAGGTGCCGAGCATCAAGGCCGTCATCCTGACCTACGGCAAGGCGAGCACCCAGCACGGCCGGCGCATCGCGGAGGCTTTCCCCGCGCCGCAGGTGGACCTCTACGGCTCGACCGAAGCGGGCTACATTTTCGTGGGCGAGGCGTTCAAGGACAACTCCCGGGCGATCGACGCCAATGCATTTATTGAGCTGGTGCCGTGGCGCGCGGAGCTGCCGGGCGTGTTCCAGATCCACGTGACGACGCGGGACCGCGAGGCGATGCCCCTGCTGCGCTACCTCACGGGTGACATCGTGCAAAGATTCCCGACGGGGTTCCGCCTGCTGGGCCGTGAGGGTAATTTATATTTCCGGCCGGATGGCTCGCTCGTATCCCCCACGGAGATCGACGCGGCGCTGCCGGAGAGCTTCAAGTGCTGGCACTACTCGCTGCTGCAGACGGCGCCCGATCGCTGGGACTTTCATTATGTTGCCGACGATGGCGCGGACCACCGTGAGCTCGAGGCGGCCCTCGCGGCCATGTTGGGCACGGGCGTGCGGGTGAATGCATTCCGCCGGCGGGTGCTCGCACCCGCTGCGAGCGGCAAATTCACCCTGCTCAAGCCGCTGGCGCGGTGAAAGGGTAGGGGCGCAGGCTGCGCCCTCGGCAGGGTCCGCGACCCGGGACTGCGCCCCTACGTTTGAACCCGCGCTTCACCCTTCTTAAAAAGGTTAGGCTCGCTAATAAGGCGGGCTGGGGGGTGGCGGGCCCCACCGATAAACTTTACATCATGGGGCGGGTATCAGAGCGTCTGAGTGCCTGAACCCCTTCCTCCCCACGATCTTGTCATGAATCTTGCCGGCAGACTCTTCGGTTCCTCCATTGGCCGGAAAATCCTCATGGCGGTCACCGGCGTGATTTTGATCGGCTTTGTCGTCGGCCACTTGGTGGGTAACCTGCAGGTTTTCGGTGATCCCGACCACCTCAACGGTTACGCCGCATTCCTCCACCAGCTCGGGCCGCTGCTCTGGGTGACGCGCATCTTTCTGATGGTGAGCGTCGTGATCCACATCTGGGCGGCGACGGTGTTGACGTTGGAAAATCACGCGGCGCGCAAAATCAAGTACGGCGTGAAGCACACCATCCGGGCCACGCTGTCGTCGCGACTCATGCGCTGGACGGGCGTGGTGGTGCTGGCGTTCCTGTTTTTTCACCTGGCGCAGTTCACCCTCGGCTTCACGTCAACCGCGTCCTTCAAGGAAAACCTCCCGCACTACACGATGACCAGCGATTACCGCGTCGCGGGTTTCCTGGCGGTGAAGTCCGGCAGCGAAGTGCTCGATGTCTACAACATGGTGATCCTGGGTTTTCAGCAGCCCGTGGTCGCAGTGTTCTACATTCTCGCGGTGGGCCTGCTGAGCCTCCACCTGCTGCATGGCGCCGACAGCCTGTTCCAAACGCTCGGCTGGCGGGCGGCGAAATGGGGCGGGTCGTTGCGCAAGATCGTGATCATTTTCTGTGCCGCCTATTTCCTCGGCAACCTCGCCATCCCCGGCGCGGTGGTCCTCGGGAAACTGCAGGTGCATGAGCCGGCGCGTCTCGCCGCCGGCAAATAATTCCCGCCATGGTCAAACTTGATTCCAAGATTCCCGCTGGCCCGCTCGCCGACAAGTGGCGCCGCCACAAGACGGAGATCAAGCTCGTCAACCCGGCCAACAAGCGGAAATACGAGGTCATCGTTGTCGGCGCCGGCCTCGCGGGCGCGTCATGCGCGGCCACCCTCGCGGAGCTCGGCTACAAGGTGAAGAGCTTCGTCTTCCACGACAGCCCGCGCCGCGCGCACTCCATCGCCGCGCAGGGCGGCATCAACGCCGCCAAGAATTACCAGAACGACGGCGACTCGGTCTACCGGCTGTTCTACGACACCCTCAAGGGCGGGGACTACCGTTCCCGCGAGGCCAACGTCCACCGGCTCGCCGAGGTTTCCGTCAACATCATCGACCAGTGTGTGGCGCAGGGCGTGCCGTTCGCGCGTGAGTATGGCGGGCTGCTCGCGAACCGCTCGTTCGGCGGCGCGCAGGTGAGCCGCACGTTCTATGCGCGCGGTCAGACCGGCCAGCAGCTGCTCCTCGGCGCCTATTCCGCGCTGTCGCGCATGATCGCCGCCGGCGGGGTGGAGCTGCACACGAACAGCGAGATGCTCGACCTCGTGGTCGTCGACGGCCACGCGAAGGGCATCATTGTCCGCAATCTTCTCACCGGCGAGATTGAACGCTACGCGGCCGATGCGGTGATCCTGGCGACGGGGGGTTACGGCAACGTCTTCAATCTTTCCACCTACGCGCGGGGCTCCAACGTCACCGCCAGTTGGCGCGCCTATAAGCGCGGCGCATGCTTCGCGAATCCCTGCTACACCCAGATCCACCCGACGTGCATCCCCGTCACTGGCGACTATCAGTCGAAGCTCACGCTCATGTCGGAGTCGCTGCGCAATGACGGCCGCATCTGGGTGCCGAAGCGCAAGGACGACTGCGCGAAGCCGCCGGCGAGCATTCCAGAGGCGGACCGCGATTACTACTTGGAGCGGCTGTATCCCGCCTTTGGCAACCTGTGCCCGCGCGACGTCGCCTCCCGCGCGGCGAAACGCGTGTGCGATGAGGGCCGCGGCGTGGGCCCGACGGGTCTGGGCGTTTATCTGGATTTCGCCGACGCCATCAAGCGCCTGGGCGAGGCCGGCGTGCGCGAGCGGTACGGGAACCTCTTTGACATCTACCACGAGATCACCGCCGAGAGCGCCTACCAGCAGCCGATGCGCATCTTCCCGGCCGTGCACTACACGATGGGCGGCCTGTGGGTGGATTATAACCTGATGTCGAACGTCCCCGGGCTCTTCGTGCTCGGCGAGGCGAATTTCTCCGACCACGGGGCGAACCGCCTCGGTGCCTCCGCGCTGATGCAGGGCCTGGCCGACGGCTACTTCGTCATTCCCTATACCATCGGCGATTACCTCGCCGGCCAGAAGCCCGGCGCGCGCCCGTCCATTGATGCGCCCGAGTTCAAGGCCGCGGCGGAGAACATCCGCGCGATGACGGAGCGTTTCCTCCAGATCAAGGGCAAGGAGCCCGTCAGCCATTACCACAAGCGCCTCGGCAAGATTCTGTGGGAGCACTGCGGCATGGCGCGCACGCGCGCCAGCCTCGAGGAGGCGTTGAAGCTGATCCCCGCGCTGCGCGAGGAATTCTGGGCCAACGTCACGGTGCCGGGTTCGGCGGCGACGCTGAACCAGTCGCTGGAGCAGGCCGGCCGGGTGGCGGACTTCATCGAACTCGGCGAGCTGCTGTGCCGCGACGCGCTGACGCGCGAGGAAAGCTGCGGCGGCCATTTCCGGGAGGAATACCAGTATCCCGACGGCGAGTGCAAACGGGACGACGAGAAATTCGCGCACGTCGCCGCCTGGGAATATCAGGGACTCGGCCAGGTGCCGCTGCGCAACATCGAGCCGCTCAATTACGAGTTCACCAAGATGAGTGTCCGCAACTACAAGTGATGCAAACGGTCGAGGAGACGAAATGACGGAAAACATCCAGTTTTGCTTTGATCAGCCCATGGGAGGGCGGGCTTTGGGGTTGACCGCGGAAGTTTACGCCCCGTTGAACGCGCTCCACCGCTCGCTCACCGTGGAACGTTCCAAGACTCCTTTCCCGCGTAAACCGCAGCCCTGATCTCCGGCTCCTCGACTTCTCGTCCCTCGATTTATCCCCACCATGGTCGCTGAAACTTCCTGCAGCATGATCAGCATCACCCTCCGCGTCTGGCGGCAGGCGGGGCCGGGCGCGCCCGGGAAGTTTGTCGACTATCCCGCGGCCAACTTGAGCACGGACATGTCGTTCCTCGAGATGCTCGACGTGGTGAACGACGGGCTGACGCTGCAGGGCGAGGAGCCGATCGCATTCTCCCATGACTGCCGCGAGGGCATTTGCGGCACCTGCGCCTGCACGATCAACGGCAAGCCCCATGGCCCCGGCCGCGGTGTCGCCACCTGCCAGATTTACATGCGCGCTTTCCGCGACGGTGATGTGATTGTCGTCGAACCTTTCCGCGCCCAGGCGTTTCCGCTGGTGAAGGACCTCGTGGTGGACCGCTCCGCCTTCGACCAGATCATCCAAGCCGGCGGGTTTATCAGCGTGCGCACGGGTGCCGCGCCGGACGCCAACGCCATCCCGGTTCCCAAGGTGAACGCCGATCTCGCGATGGACGCTGCGGCGTGCATCGGGTGTGGCGCGTGTGTTGCGGCCTGCAAGAACGCCTCGGCCATGCTGTTTGTCGCCGCGAAGGTTTCGCAGCTCGGACTGCTCCCGCAGGGCCAGCCGGAGCGCGACTCCCGCGTGTTGGCGATGGTGGGGGCGATGGATGCGCTTGGTTTCGGCAACTGCACCAACCAGTACGAGTGCAGCGCGGTGTGCCCCAAGACCATCAGCGAGGATTTCATTGCGCGGATGAACCGCGATTATCTGAAAGCAAGCGTCCGCGCCGCGTTCAAGCCCGTTTCTTCTGCGGCGGGTGGGACGGGCTAATCTCCTGTTTTAAAAGCGTTTAGGTGATCCACTGACGCCGCCCAAATCCGGGCGGCGTTTTTTTGTAACTATTGGGACCGCCCCGTGTTTTCAGGATACAGCACTTCAAATCCATGAAAACCCTCACCGCTCTCACCTTCCTCGCCGCGCTCGTCGCGTTTGCCGTTTCCTCCCACTCCGTCGCCGCCGCCGCTTCGATTACCTTCGGCGCCTGCCTCATCAGCATCTTCCTCGCGGATTGCTCCCGGACGATCAAGCCCTTGGAAGAGCGCGCGATGATTACACGGTTCCCGCGTCCCGCCCGCCGGGCAGCAGCTTTTGAACTGGCGGCTTGATCACCATCACCGCTGGCTCGCACTGGAAGACGGTCCCGCCTCCGGCGCGGACCGTCTTTTCGTTTCAGCGGGCCGCTTGTTCCAAGCCGATCAGGGCAACCTTGCCCTCGGACGTGACCTTGAGGCGGCGCTTGCTGTCGTCCTCGGTGTAAAAAAGCGTGGTCTCCAGCCGGTAGGGGGGCTCGTTGGTGACCGACAGGATTTGCCGAACCACGCCGGGCTCCTCGAGATTGAAGGTCACGTCCTGCGTGATCGTCCCCATGGGCGGCAGACCGACCGGGCTCAGGTTCTCGGCTTTGCCGGCGTAACGCTTGCCGAGATAAAGTTCGTGGGTGGTGCTCGTGATGCCGACCGCGTTCACATTTTCACTGGTGAACTTCAGGGTCATGATGGCGTGGGTCGGGACGGTGGAGGTTTCATCGGGACGGAAGCCGACCAAGGTCACGGTGACACCGCTGACCCGCGGGGGCGTGGTGCAGCCGGTGAGGAGGAGGCCGGCGCTGAGAAGGGAGAAAAGGAGCAGGGAAACCGATTTCATAGGCACAACCCACGCATGGCAGCCCGCCTCCCCGAGTGCAAGACTGCCGCGGGTGTACCCGCCGTCCGCTCAAAACACCGACAACGCCCGGGCGCTTTCGCACAGGATCCAGACCCCGCCACCGGCGAGCATCACCGTCAGCGCCTGCCGGAGCAGCTTGCGGCCGCGGAGCAGGGAAAAATGAAAGGAGGGGTCGATCGTCGTCCGGTTGTTTTCGATCAGGAAGCTCGCGAACCGCGGATTGCGGCACAGGCCCCGGGATTCGCTCATGTCGCCGAGCCGGATGACAGGGCGGTGGAAGAGGTGCTGGAGGGCGCGCAACATGGGAGAGTTATCACCAAAATTAGGGGTGGTTTTTTCAAGGGGAAACCCGCTAAGTGCGGCCTTTCACGAATTTTTTCCACGCTGCCATGCACCACTTCCACTACTCCGGACCGGATCTGCACTGTGAATCGGCCGACCTCGCGGCCATCGCCAGGCTCTATGGGACGCCGACTTACGTCTACAGTGCGGCCACGATGGCGGACAATTTCCATCGCTTGCAGCGGAATCTGACGGGCCTCGACCTCCAGATCTGTTACGCGATGAAGGCCAATTCCAACCTGGCCGTGTTGCGGCACTTCGCGAACCTCGGCGCGGGCTTTGATCTCGTTTCGGGTGGCGAACTCCGCCGGGTGCTCGCCGCGGGTGCCAACGTCCACACCAGCGTCTTCGCCGGAGTCGGCAAGACCGAGGCGGAGATCAAGCTCGGCCTCGAGAACGACATTTACGCTTTCCACGTGGAGAGCGAACCCGAGCTCCTCCGCATCAACCACGTCGCCGGCCAATTGGGCGTGAAGGCGCCCATCGCCATCCGCATCAACCCCGATGTCGATGCACACACCCACGCGAAGATCACGACCGGCAAGAGCGACAACAAGTTCGGCATCCCGCTGAAGAACGCCGCCGCGGCCTATGAGGCCGCGTCCAAGCTGAAGAATCTTCGCATCCGCGGCGTCCAGATGCACATCGGCTCGCAGCTCACCGACATCGCGCCCTTCGTGGAGGCGGTGAAGAAGGTCACGGCCTTCGTCGCCGAGCTAAAGGCGACCTATGGCATCGAGTATTTCTCGATCGGCGGCGGCATGGGCATCGTGTACCGCGACGCGCTCGCGAGCGGCCCGCAGTCCTGGTGGGATGCGCAGCCGGTCGATAAGCGCCCGCTCACGCCCGAACTCTACGGCGCGATGCTCACGCCGCTACTGGCGCCGCTCGGCTTGAAGATTCTCCTCGAGCACGGCCGCTTCATGGTCGGCAACGCCGGCGTGCTGCTGGCGCGGGTCGAGCATCTCAAGCGCGGGGCGGGCAAGAACTTCCTCATCGTTGACGCGGCGATGAACGACCTGGTGCGGCCCGCAATGTATGAGTCCTTCCACGAAATCGTCCCGGTGCACCGCGACAGCTCGCGACGCGCGCTGGTGGCGGACATTGTCGGCCCGATCTGCGAGAGCGGCGATTGCTTCGCGAAGGACCGCTCGCTCCAGGAAGTGGGCGAGGGCGAACTCGTCGCGTTCATGAGCGCCGGCGCCTACGGCTATGTCATGGCGAGCCGCTACAACACCCGCGGCATGCCCGCCGAGGTGCTGGTGAACGGCAGCGCGTTCGAGCTCGTCAATGTCCGCGAGACCTTTGAGTCGATGACTGCGGGCGAGAAAATCCCGGTCTTCCTGAAATAAGTGGCGGGCATGGATGGGCCGGGCGCGCCGCGCGCGGCAGTTCGAAACCAGCATGCCGCGCGCGGAGCGCACGGCCTACCTTTTCAGCGTGGCTTCTTGGCCCAAATCCGAGCAAAATGCCCCCATGAAATTTGTGGTCGTTGGTGCCGGCGCCTGGGGCACGGCCTTTGCGCTGCACCTGGCGCGGGCGGGGCAGACCGTCACGCTCGTGCCCCGGCGCCCCGAGCAGGCGGTCAGCCTCTCCGCCGCGCGCGAAAACACCGATTATTTGCCGGGCATGTCGCTGCCGCCGGAACTGCACATCAACGCCGACCTGGGCGCCGCCCTTGCCGGGGCGGAGGTCGTGCTCCTGGCGTGCCCCTCGCAGGCGCTGCGCGAAACGGGGGCGCGCGTTCGCGCCGCGCTCGGTGCGACGAAGCCGCTGCTCGTCGTCAGTTTGGCCAAGGGCCTCGAGCTCGGCACGTACCTGCGTCCCTCGCAGGTCATTGGCGAGGTCTTGCCCGGACTGTCTGTCGCCTCGCTTACGGGGCCGACCAATGCTGGCGAGGTGGCGCGCGGGCTGCCGGCGGCGATGGTGCTTGCGGCGCCGGCCGGGGCCGCGTCCGTGGCGGAGGTGCAGGCGGCGCTGAGTGGCGCGACGCTGCGGGTTTATACCAGTGACGACCTGCCCGGAGTGGAATACGGCGGCAGCCTGAAAAACATCTATGCGATCTCGGCCGGTTGCTGTGATGGGCTGAAGCTCGGCGACAACTCCCGCGCGGCCCTGCTCACCCGCGCGCTGGCCGAGATGGTGCGCGTGGGTGCGGCACTTGGGGCGCGGCCAGAGACGTTTTACGGGCTGAGCGGCTTCGGCGACCTGATCGCAACCTGCCACGGCGAGTGGAGCCGCAACCGGCAGTTTGGTTTTGCCATTGGCGAGGGCCAGTCAGTTGCGGCGTTGATGGCCCATCGCAAGACCGTCGTCGAAGGCTACAAGACGACGGAGTCGTTTCACGGGCTCTGTGTCGAAAAGAAGATCGACGCCCCGATCCTGCGGGAGATGCACGCGATCCTTTTCGAGGGCAAGGCCCCGGCGAGCGCAATCAAGGCGCTCATGACGCGCGGACTGAAGCGGGAGTAGGGATAAAGAGGGCGGAACACCTTGCCGCCTATGCGTTGAGTTGTTTGGGGATGCGGCGCCCTCGCCGCGTTCAGACGTCCAACCGCGGCGAGGGCGCCGCAGCCCCATAATCCCAGGGTGCCGGGGAAACTCCGCGCCACCGCGCTTGCCCTGCGCCGGCGAAACCCTTGAGTTTCCCCCGCCCCATGAGTTCCCCCTCCGCTGCCGCTGCCCTCGATCGGAAACACAAGCTTGTCGTCTTTGCCTCCTCACTGGGCACGGTCTTCGAGTGGTATGATTTCTACATCTACGGCACGCTCGCGGCCTTTTTTGGGAAACTGTTCTTTCCGCCGGGCAACGAGACGGCGGGCTTTCTCTCCAGCCTGGCACTCTTCGGCGTGGGATTTTCGGTGCGACCGTTAGGCGCGCTGGTGTTTGGGCGGATCGGTGACCGCGTGGGCCGGAAATACACCTTTCTCGTCACCATCGTGGTGATGGGCCTGGCGACCGCGCTGGTGGGCGTGCTGCCGACTTATGCGTCGATCGGTTTCTGGGCGCCGGTGATCCTGGTCGTGCTGCGGCTCGCGCAGGGCCTCGCGCTGGGCGGGGAGTATGGCGGCGCGGCAACCTATGTCGCGGAGCACGCGCCCCCGGGCAAGCGCGGGCTGTTCACGAGCTGGATCCAGCTCACGGCCACCCTCGGGTTTTTTCTCTCCCTCGCGGTGATCTACCTCACGCGGCACGCGATGACGGCAGAAAGCTTCGCGGCGTGGGGCTGGCGGGTACCATTCCTCGTGTCGGTGCTGCTGCTCGCGATCTCGATCTACATCCGGCTCAAGCTCGAGGAATCGCCGGTGTTCGCGGAGATGAAGGCGCAGGGGAAGACCTCGAAGGCGCCGCTGACGGAAAGTTTCGCGCGCTGGGGCAATGCGAAGCTGGTGCTGATGGCGCTGTTCGGCGCGACGGCGGGGCAGGGCGTCGTGTGGTACACCGGCCAGTTTTACGCGCTCTACTTCCTGACCACGACGCTGAAACTCGATTACGAAAATACCTACCTGCTCATCGGCGCGGCGCTTTTACTCGGGGCGCCGTTGCTCATCCTGTTCGGGTGGCTGTCTGACCGCATCGGCCGGAAATACATCATGCTGGCTGGCTGCTTGCTCGCGGCGCTGACATACCAGCCTATTTTTCACGGACTCACGCGCGCGGCCAACCCCGCCTTGGCCGATGCGATGCAGCACGGCCCGGTCGTGCTGCACACGAGTGAGTATCGCGGCGGGCTCGCGCTGACGCTTAAGGCGGTGGAGGATGCCGCTGGCAAAATCGTGGGGCTGAAGAAGGCTTCCTCCGAAACCGGGCAGGCGCGAAACTATCTCAATGACCGCGGCATCCCGTTTAAGCTCGCCCCGGCGACGGTGGATGCCGGGCTCGTGCTGAGCGTCGGCGGGACGACGGTACCGGGTTTTGAGGCGAAAGCCTACGAGGTCGCGCTGGCACCGGCGGGTTACCCGAAGACAGCGGATCCCGCGCGCATCGACCGCGTGCAGGTGATTGCGCTGCTGTTTGTGCTGATGATTTACGTGGCGATGGTTTATGGTCCGATCGCGGCGTTCCTGGTGGAGCTGTTTCCGACCAATATCCGCTACACCTCGATGTCGCTGCCCTATCACATCGGCAACGGCTGGTTCGGCGGCTTCCTGCCGCTGATTGCAGCGAGCATCGTGGTATTTACGGGCGATATTTACGCGGGCTTGTGGTATCCCATCGGCATCGCGGCGATGTCGGTGCTGGTGAGCCTGTTGTTGGTACCGGAAACCAAAGACAACGACCTCAACGGCTAACTCTATTCACCAAGCCAGGCTTGCTTGCGGCGGAGCCGCCTCGCGTAATGCCTCTCCCCGGGATTAGTCCCACCCCTTTCGCCCCTTTTTTCCCATGACCCTGTTCGGCCTGCATTGGATCGATTCGCTTATCCTCATCGCCTACATCATCGCGATCCTGTTCATCGGCAAGGCACACTCCGGGGGCGTGCACGGGGAGAAGGATTTCTTCCTCGGCGGACGTTCGCTGGGCAAGTGGTTCCAATTTTTCCTGAGTTTTGGCAACATGACCGACCCGGGTCAGGCCACCACCACGGCGAGCTCGGTCTACCGGCAGGGCGCGGGCGGCGCGTGGCTGGCGCTGATCACGCTGTTCCTGACGCCTTACTACTGGTTCACCAACGTCTGGTTCCGCCGCGTGCGGCTCACGACGATGGCGGATCTGTTCGAGGACCGGTTTGGCAAGCGTTTCCTCGCGACCCTCTACGCGATCACGACCATCCTGATGGCCATCGTAGGCATCGCCGGCGGCAATGTCGTCGCGCTGAAAACCCTCCAGCCCCTGATGACCAAGCCGGCCGCTGCCTACACGGTGACGGAGCAGCAGATGGTCGCAAACTATCATGAGTTCTCGGAGCTCCGGAAGGATCATCTTGCGGCCCCGCTTTCGCCCAGTTCCCCCCGCTACGAGCAGCTCAAGGGCTATTACGTGCGCGGTGAACTCCTGCCCTATGTTTCGTATCTTCAGCCGGTGATTTTCTATCTCATCTCCTCCATGCTCGTGGCGATTTTCGTGATGCTCGGTGGGCTCAAGGCCTCGGCGGTGGTGGACGCCGTCCAAGCCGTGCTGGTGATCACGATTTCGCTGATCCTCATCCCGTTCGGCTTGTACCGGATCGGCGGGGTGGCGGGATTGCACGAGAAGGTGCCGGCGGTGATGTTCAATGTCTTTGGCGGCGGCCGCGCCAGCGAGTATACGTGGTATTCCATCGCGGCGCTGCTCCTGGTCCAGTTTGTCGGCATCGTGGGCTCCCAGGCCAGCATGACGATCGCCGGCTCGGCCAAGAACGAGTACGCGGCCCGTATCGGCGCGGTCACGGGCGGCTTCAGCAAGCGCTTCGTCACCATCGCCTGGTGCTTCTGCGGGCTCATCGCCATCGCGCTGTTCGGCCCGAACCTGTCCGACCCGGACCAGACCTGGGGCCTGCTCACGCAAGCGCTCCTGCCCGTCGGCCTGATCGGGGTCATGATCATCGGCATTCTCGGCGGCAAACTCGCGGTCCTGGGCGCGGGCTCGGTGGTCCTGTCCGGCCTCGTGGTGAAGAATCTTTACGAGCCGCTGCTCCCGGGCCGGTCCGGGAAACATTACATGTTTGTCGCGCGCCTGACCGTGCCGGTCGTTCTGCTGCTCGGCATCGGGGTCGCGCTGTACCTGCACAGCGTCATCGCGTTGCTCAAGTTTGCGATCGTCCTGCTGGTGATCTGGGGCGTGCCGATCACGCTCATGTTCCTCTGGCGCCGGATCACGGAGATCGCGGTGCGCGTGCAGGTGATCGCCACCCTGGTCTTGGTGGCGGTGGTCCCGTGGAGTGTCCCGGCGATCCCCGCCCTGGCCCGCTCGGCGGCGTTGACGGCGATGACCCGGGAGCAGGTCGTCACGTTTGAGACGAAGGCGAGCCCGGCTGACGTGGCCAATGGCCTGGCCAAGACCGAGGGCACAGTCATCACCAAGACACAGCGGGTGGATCCGGTGTCGTTGTATTTCGAGGACGGCGTGGTTCACGTTAACCCCAAGGATCTCACCTCCCCCCGGACCGGCATGGGTCTCTTCCGGGTGGAGGTTTATCTGCTCGCGGTGGCGGGCGTGGATGTGGCCGGCTTCTCGCCGGCCGGCCTGCTTACCACGCGCTACGTCGTGGATGCCTTGTTCCCTATCGTGGTCCTGATTGTCGTGAGCCTCCTGACGCGTCCGACCGATCCGCAGCGGGTGGCCCGGTTCTATGTGCGACTGAAAACGCCCGTCGCTGCGACGCTCGAGCAGGACGCCCTCGACGTGGAGGCCGGTTATGCGAACCCCACGCACCTTGACCACACGAAACTTTTCCCGAAATCCAACTGGGAGCTGACCAAGTGGGACCGGACGGACACGCTGGGCTTTCTCGGCTGCTGCTCGTTCGTCGGCGTGATCCTGCTCTTCTTTAAGGCCGTGCTGGCGGTCGGGAGCTGATGGATTTTGGAGGGCGGGGTCGCCGAACCCCGCCGAGGTTTCATAAGTTTCCGCGGATCACGTTGACAAACGCGGATGGCTGAATTCTTCCGCGTCGATCTGAGAAATCCGCGGGAAAAGGTCTGCGGAAGTTTGGCGGGGTTCGGCGACCCCCGCCCTACATTCGGAATGCTTCAGCCGCGGATGCGGGCTTGGCGCGGGAACAGGCCGAATCCAAGCTGCGCGGATGATCTCGCCCGGGCTCGTTTCCATCACCTTTCGCGCACTATCGCCGGCGGAAATTGTGGCGCTCGTCCGGCAGGCCGGGTTGCGCGGCATCGAGTGGGGCGGCGACATTCATGTGCCGCATGGCAACGTCGCGCGTGCCCGGGAAGTGCGGGCGCTGACCCAGAAAGCAGGTCTGACCCTCGCGGCGTATGGCAGTTACTATCGCGCGGCCGCGAGCGAGGCGGCGGGACTGTCGTTTGCGAGCGTGCTGGAGTCGGCGATCGCGCTCGGCGCGCCGGTCATCCGCGTTTGGGCTGGTCCGGTGGGATCTGCATCGGCCAGTCCCGATTTGCGCGGGCAGGTTACGGCGGATTTGCGACGGATCGCGGCACTGGCGGCGACGGCGCGGATTGGCGTGTCGCTGGAGTTTCACAACGGCACGCTGACCGACACGGGGCCGTCCACCCTCCAGCTGTTGGCCGACGTCAATCACCCGAATCTGTCCACGTATTGGCAGCCGCCGCTCGAACAGGACACGGCGGCGGGGCTGCACGATCTGCGCGGCCTGCTGCCGTGGCTGAGCCACGTGCACGTTTATCACTGGCGGCCGGGGTCGACCGACCGCCTGCCGCTGGCGAACGGGGTGGACCGGTGGCGGAGTTTTCTCGACCTGGCGCTGACGGCCCCGGGCGACCGCTATGCGATGCTCGAGTTTGTCGAGGGCGACGCGCCGGCGAATTTCCTGCGGGACGCGGCGACGCTGAAGAGCTGGCTCAACCCTTGAGCGTCAGGGCGAAGTGATAGGAGACGATCTTCATCCGCTCGCGGAAATAAAACCGGTGGGCGTCGAAGCGCTGCACGCCGGAGTCGAGTTCGAGCACCTCGCAGTCCCGCGCCTTGGCCTGTACTACCAGCCACGCCAGCAGCCTGGCGCCATGTCCCTTCGAACGACGGGTGGTGGCACTCACGAGATCGTCCACGTAGAGGGTGCGGCCAGAGAAGAGTTTTTCGTGAAACCGGTAGCCGGCGACCGCGCACACCACGCCGTCCTCCTCGAGGCGGGCGAGGAAGTAACCTTCCCCGTGCATGCGTCGCACGCGCGCGACGAACCCGGCCTCCAGGAGATGCGGCCGCAATTGGTGCATGACCGGAAAGCAGCGGAGGAGGTCGGAGTCGGACTCGGCGTTGGCGATAAGGATGGAGCTCATGGGGTGAATTTTGCGGCGGCGCGCACCAAGGCGCGGGCGAGGGGCGGGGCCTCCCGCGGAGGGCGGCGCGCTCGGGCTGGAAGAGAGTGCCGATGAAGAAGGGATGGACGCATTCCGGCAACTCTGCGCCGCGGGGCTCGCCATTTTCATCAAAGACCGTGAACCGCAGTCCCGCCGCTTCGAGGCGGGCCCGGTAGTTGGCGTTCAGGCGGTAGCGGCAGTGGTAACCCTCCACGGCGGTGTCGCCGCCATAGATCGCGCGCAGACGGCTGCCGGGCGTGAAACGCAGCGGACTGGTTTTTTCGACCAAGGAGCAGGCGAGCGGCGTGACCAGGAGTTCGGTCCCGTCCGGATTGGTTTCCGCGGTGTCGGCGGCGCGGAGGCCGGCGTGGTTGCGGGCAAACTCGATGAGCAGGTGCTGAAATCCGCCGCAGGAGCCGAAGACCGGGCGGAGGGTTTCGCGCGCCCAACGGATGGCGGCGAGCGCGCCGGTCATGCTGACCTACGGACTCGCGGGTACGACCCAGATCGCGGTGAAGCGGGCGAGGTCGCGTGCCGGGTGTTGGATGGAAACCGTCGGCACCCACGTCCAGGTCACCGGCAGGTTTTCGGCCAGCCCAGCGAGTTCGAGCGCGAGCGGGATCGCGCGGTGGGCGACCGATTCCGCGGTGTAGTCCCCGACGAGTGCGAGGGTGGCTGGCATGTCAGGAATTTTTGACTCCGGTTTTGGCCTTCTGGATCGTGATGATGGCCACGGCGGTGACAATGATCGCCGCGGCGAGGAACGTGCGGCCGGTCACGGGTTCACCCAGGATGACCCAGCCGAGAAAGACCGCGACCACGGGGGTTGACGTAGGCATAGGTGGACGTGCGGGCGGGCGTGCTGTGTTTGAGCAGATAGAGGTAACAGGGAAACGCGATAAGTGAGCCCGCCACCACGAGATAGGCCCAGGCCACGATGGAGCGCGAAGTGAGGTCCTGAAGTTGAAAGCCATTCAGCTCTCCCCGGACCGGGCCGATGACCAGCATCATGATCCCGCCCAGCAACATTTACAGGGTGGCCGCCATCATGGGATCAGCCGGATTTCGGACGTGACGGGAATAGATCGACCCGAAGGACCAGCAGACGCAGGCGAACATGATCCCGGCGACACTCAAAGGATCGAGTGGGACCCCGCCCGCCCCGCTGCCGACCAGCAGCACCAGCCCGCCAAAGCCCAGGATTATGCCGGCGAAGGTGGCCCAGGTCGGCCGGACGCCTCTGGGCGACATCCATTCGAACCAGACCATGAGCAGAGGGTTGATGGAAATGAGCAGGGTCGTGATCCCCGACGGGATTTTAACCTCGGCCCAAGTGACCACAGCATTGCCGCCGACGAGCAGGAGTGCACCCATCACGGCATTGTCGCGCCACTGTCGCGGGGTGCTTTGGGCGCGTCCCCTGTAAGCCAGCCAGCCGTAAAGCAGGGTGCCCGCCACGATGAATCGGACGCCCGCCAAGGTGAACGGCGGCATCGTTTCCACTGCCACGCGGATGGCGAGGTAGGTACTCCCCCAGATGAGATAGATGGCGGCAAAAGCGAACAGCAACGCGGTACGGGAAGCGGCGTGGGCGGAGGTCACCGGGGGTGCAGATTGCGGAGCAGGAGGTCCGGTGCAAATCCGAACGAATTGCGCCGGAATCTGCCGCCCCGGTCCGCCTCTGCCTGTGATGATGATTGGCATTTCCGGATGGTTTTCCGGGGTCTCGGGCGCGGGGTTCATTCCCCAGTCCGATGTGGGATATAGTCTTGTAACAAACGCGCTCAGGCTTTGTGTCATTAATCCGTGGCCATTCGCGCTGTCATCATCGAAGACGAGTCCGTTTTCCGGCACATGCTCAGCATGGCTTTGAGCCGGGTGCGCGGCCTGACGGTGGCCGGCGAATTTGGCGACGGCCGCACGGGCCTGGAATTCTGCCTCAAGGAAAAACCCGCGCTGCTGGTGCTGGATCTTTTTCTTCCTGGCATGCACGGTCTCGACGTGGTGCGCGAGATGCGCGCCAAGTCTCCCGCCACCCGCATTCTCGTGCTCACCGGCCACCCCGATGGCGACCTGCCCGCGCGGCTGATTGCGCAGGGCGTGCATGGGTTCGTGGACAAGGCCGAGCCGCTCAGCTACGTGCTTCAGGCCATCGAGGTGGTGATGGGTGGTGGAATGTTTTTTGCAACCAACGTCCCGCCCAAGGTTGGCAACGAAGCCGCCGCGGCTGCGGCCAAGCTCCCGTCCACGCCGCCGTCCGTGAAGGCCGGCCCGCCCGCCCCGTCTTTAGAAGCCGTCCAGATACTCTCCGGGCGCGAGATTGAGGTCGTGCAGTTGGTGGCGGAGGGATTTTCGTCCAAGGAGATCGCGTCCCGCCTCAGCCTGAGCGTGCGCACGGTCGAGAAGCACCGCGCGAACATCATGGAAAAGATCGGCGTGCGCGAAGTGGCCAGCCTCGTGCGCTGGTGCGTGCAGGCCGGCCTGGTCAAAAGCTAGGTGTGGCTCTGGCGGGCGTAGGCCTGCAACCCGACGGCGACCCGCTCGAAATCTGCGACCGTGGCCGTGAGATCCTCCGGCGTGATATCACCCAGCGTATTGGTCAGCCGGGCCTCGAGGTCGGACATGCGGGCCGCGAGGGTGTCGGCGCCGACGATGCGCGCGCTGCTTTTCAGGCTGTGGGCCGCGCGCTTCCGCTGCTCGCGGTCGCCGTAGTTCATATCGCGCAAGACCGACTCAAAGGTCGTGAGGAATATTGCCGCCAAGTCGCGCGCCGATTCCTCGCCGAGCGCCGCCGCCAGCTCCTCCATGGCACTGTTAGGTGGCGGGATTACGGGCATGTGGCGCAAGCTACGTCAGGAGGAGTGTGAACTGCAACCCCTCTCCCCCCGTGGAAACACGTAGTCCAAGGCGATGGGGCCGGTGCGGCCGGGCGCGCAATCCCCCCGGGGTGGTGGGCGCGGAGGAGCGGTCGGAGGCAGTTGAAACCTAACCGCGCGGGTTGGCTGCGGCGGGCCGCGGCGGGCTACAAACGCTGGTTTAAGGTGAGGCTGATCCAGCCGACATTGGCGCCATTCAGGCGGTAGTTTCGGTCTGGGTACTCGAAGCGGCGGAGGGTGGTGCCGCCAGCACCCAGGTCGAGATCCAGGTTCTTGGCGAAGGTGTAAGTGAGACCGGCGCCGACGCGCACCTCGGTTATCGCGAGATAGGTGTTGGCCAGCCGGGCGACACCGGGAGCAGGGGTGCCGAGGCTTTCGGTGATGCGATAGTTGCCCCCGGACACGCTCAGGCCGGCGCGCCAGACCAATTCGGGTGAGGCGCGATAGGATACGCCGGTGCGCGGGAAGCCGACCTCCAGTTCCCAATCGGGCGCAAACTTCCAGCGCACGCCGACGGCGGGTAGCACGGGAGAGTCGTTGAAGGCATTGACGCTAAGACCGAAGATCCATGTCAGGCCCGGGCGTGGAGCGTAGAAGCTGGTGAGGAGGAGCGGGACGTTGAAGCTGTCGCTACCGAGCTGCTTGAAGTCGCCGTAGAAACCCGGCCGGAGAAACGCGCCCCATGCCCAAGTGGGGGTGAGAACGCCCCGGAAGCCCAGGGAGGCGGAAAGTTCCTGCACCGAGCCCGGCAGCGGGGTGCCGCTGGTGGCGTCGGTCGTCGTGCGCTCGTAGGCGAGGCCGGGCACGAACATGAGGCCCTGCGAGAGTGGTACGCGCCCGGAGACGCTGAAATCGAACCGGCTGAGTGAGACGTCTCCGCTCGAGACGTCGCCACGGGTGAGTCCGCCTTTCCCGGAATAAGTGAAGCCGGTCGAGAACGAACTCACCAAGGCTGGGCGAAAGGTGGCGCTGGCGGGCTGGGCGCGCACAACGGAGGCGGCGGACGCCAAGGTCAGGACAAGGTATAGGAGCCGGCAGAGCGAGGGCATGCTGGGGAGGGGAGAAGAGGAAGTCATGATCGGTAGAGCGATCAGAGGGCTACGTTTCACGCCCTTGGCCGGATGCCGGTTTCACGTGATTTCGCGGGCCGCTCGCCGGGCGGTCAATCCCCGGTGACGGGAGGGGCGTAGCGGGCGAGGGCTGGACCGGTCAGGCGGCACGTGGTCCACTCGGTCTTCCTCTCAGCCCCCAGCGATTCGTAAAAATCGATCGCGGGCTGGTTCCAATCGAGGACGCTCCACTCCATCCGGCCGCAGCCGCGCTGGTTGGCGAGCGTCGCAAGATGCAGGAGCAGCGCCTTGCCGATGCCGCGACCGCGAAATTCCGTATTCACAAACAGGTCCTCCAAGTAGAGCCCGGGCCGGGCGAGAAAGGTGGAATAATTGGTGAAAAAAATGGCAAAACCGGCCGGGGCGTTGCCGTCGGCAAAGGCGAGGATGCACTCGGCGGCGGGACGCGGGCCGAATAGGGTGGAACCGAGAGTGGCCTCGGTCGCCTCGACCTCGTGGAGGAGTTTTTCATAGGTAGCCAGGCCGCGGATGAAGCCCAGGATGAGCGGCAGGTCGGCGGGGGTGGCGGGGCGGATGAGCAGTGGCATAGTGCGCCCCAGCGCGGCGGTTGCCGGCGGAAAGTCAAGCGGGGCAGGGGATTGTCCCTCGACAAAAATTCCGGCCTGACGATAGCCTGTGGCCCGCGTTTTTTTGCCTGCATGCTGCACCTGATGATCCCTCTTTCCCCCTCCTGGCCGGCAATGGCCGTGACCCTGAATCCTCCGGAGCCGGAGGCGTACGCCCCGGGCGGATGGTCGTCACTCGGGATGGAAATCGGGGTAGATGTCATCGCCGTGGCGGCCGTGATCGGCCTCATCCTGTATCTGCGGAGCCTGCTGCAGCGCCGGACGAACGAACTCCAAGCCTCTGAGGCGCAGTTCAAGCGGTTGTTTGAGGACGCGGTGGAGGGCATTTATGAAAACCCTGCCTCGGGCGGGTTCCGCCTCGCCAATCCCGCGATGGCGCGAATTTTGGGCTACAAAAGCCCGGAAGAGCTGACCTCGCTGGCGCCGGGGCAGGTGGCGGGGTGTTATGTTTCGCCGACGCGCCGCGAGGAGTTTTTCGCGCTGCTCGACCAGCAGCGGGACCATGTGAAGGATTTCGAGTCCGAGATTCTGCGGCCCGACGGCTCGAAGATCTGGATCTCGGAAAACGTCCGCGCCATCCGCGATGCGGACGGGGGGCTGCTCCACGTGCAGGGCCTCGTGACGGACATCACCGCCCGCAAGCACGCCGAGCTGGCCTTGCGGGAAAGCGAAGACCGTTGGCGGCTCGCGGTGCTGGGCATCAACGCTGGCATCTGGGAAAACAACCTGCTGACGGGCGAGAGTTTTTATTCCGACCGCAGCAAGGAGATCCTGGGATTTGCCCCGGACGAACTGTCCAACCGGCGCGAGGACTGGGTGCCGCGGATCCACCCGGACGACGTGCACCTCGGTCGCCTTGCGATGGCGGAACACATCGCCGGCCAGAGGCCCTACTACCACGTCGAACATCGCTTCCGCTGCAAGGACGGGACCTACAAATGGGTCCTCTCGCGGGGCAAGGCCCTGCTCAACTCAGTGGGCGAGCCTGTCCGCGTGGTGGGCGTGCACACGGATATCAGTGAGACCCGGCACGGCGAGCGGGCGCTGCGCGAGAGCGAGAAGCGCTACCGCCGGCTGTTCCTGGCGCATCCCTATCCCATGTGGATCTACGACCGCGAGTCCCTGCGCTTCCTCGCCGTGAATGATGCGGCGGTGGCGTTCTACGGCTACACCCGGGAGGAGTTCGAGCGGATGACGCTGAACGAGATCCGGCCGCAGGAGGCGATCGATTATTTCCAAAACGCGGTGCTCTCAATGCAGTCCGGCTCGAACCAGCTCGGGGTGTTCACGCACCGCTCCAAGGACGGGCGGCTGGTGCGCGTGGAGATGACTACGCTGGTCTTCACCGACCAGGGGCGCGAGCAGGTGCTCGGCATCGCCAAGGACCAGACCGAGCAGGAACGGGCCCAGCTGGCGTTGCACGAAAGCGAGTCGCGCTATCGCCTGCTCTTTGAGAATTCCCGCATCGGCATCGTCGAGTGCGACTACCGTCCGACGATGGCTTGGATGGAAGGCCTGCGCGCCCATGGGGTCACGGATTTCGCCGCCTGGGCCGAGGCGCATCCCGCCGAACTGGACGAGGCGATGGCGAACCTGCCGATCGTCGGCATGAATGCCTCCGCCCTCCGGCTCGTCGGGGCGCAGACGGTGGAGGAGACGATGGCAAAACTGCGGAGCATTTTGTCGCCGAGTGCATGGGCGCGCCGCCGCGAGTCATTCCTTGCCGCTTGGGAAGGCCGCAATGAATCCGAGGGCGAGATGGCGCTGGTGGCGTTGAACGGTCTGGCTCACCCCGTGCACGCCCACTGGTGGGTGCCGATCGTGGACGGGCGGCCGTTTTACGAGCGCACGCCCATCGCCCTGCTCGATCTCACCCAAGCCAAGGCGGCCGAAGGCGAACTGGCGGCGGAGCGCGAGCGACTCGCCGTCACGCTGAGCGCGATGGCCGAGGGCGTGGTCACGACGGACGCGGACGGCTCGGTGCGTTTCGTCAACAAGGCGGCGTGCGTCATCACCGGCTGGTCCTCGTCCGCCTCGACCGGCCGCCGCCTCGACGAGGTGTGTTCGCTGCGCCACGAGAAGACCGGTGCGGTCATTAAGGCCCCCATGGGCGCGGCGCTGGCCGCAGGGCGGGTGATTGACCTGCCACCACGGACGACCCTGCTGCGTCGCGTGGGCGGGCGCGTGCTCGTCGAGGGCTGTGTTGCCCCGATCCGCGATGCGGCGGGCAAGGGCATCGGCGCCGTGTTGGTGTTGCGGGACGTCACCGAGCGCTCCCGGCTGGAGGCCGACCTGCATCGGGCATCGAAACTCGAATCGGTCGGCATCCTCGCCGGCGGCATTGCGCACGATTTCAACAACATCCTCGCGATCATCATGGGCAACCTGACGCTCGCGCAGCTCGATGCCGGCACCGGAGTCTCGGCGCAGAAATGGCTGAAGGAGGCGGAGCGCGGGGCGTTCCGCGCCCGGGATCTCACGCATCAGCTGCTCACGTTTGCCAAGGGCGGGGATCCGATTCGGACTGCAGTGTTGCTGCCCGAGATCGTGCGCGAGGCCGCGAAATTTGCGCTGCACGGCTCGACCGTGCGCGGGGAGTTTGAAATTGCGGACGATCTGTGGGCGGCGGATGTGGACGGCGGCCAGATCGGGCAGGTGGTGCAGAATCTTGTGATCAACGCGATGCAGGCGATGAAGGGCGGCGGCAGCCTTCGGATCACGCTGCGCAACGAGGAGCTGGCCGCGGACACGGTGGCGCCGCTGGCGGCGGGCCGTTACCTTCGGCTGTCCCTCGCGGACACCGGGTCTGGTATCCGGCCGGAGCATCTCACGCGCATCTTCGAGCCCTATTTCACCACGAAAGACCAGGGCAGTGGCCTCGGCCTCGCGACGGTTTACTCCATTATTCGCAAGCACCAGGGTCACGTGTCGGTGGAGTCGGAGGTGGGCAAGGGCACCACATTCCACCTGTGGCTGCCCGCGGCCAAGCAGTCGCCGGCGGCGCTGGACGCGAGCCGTTCGCCGTTCACGACGATGCAGGGTCACGTGCTGTTCATGGATGACGAGGAACCGATCCGGGAGATGATCAACGTGCTGCTCGGCCGGCTCGGGTTTACAGTCAAGACCGTGGCCGATGGCTCTGAAATGGTACGCGAATACACCGAAGCGCGCGACGGTGGCCAGCCTTACGACCTCGTGATGATGGATCTCACGGTGCCGGGCGCGATGGGCGGCAAGGAAGCGATGCAGGAGCTCCGCAAGATTGACCCCAACGTCCTCGCCATTGTCTCGAGCGGCTATTCCGGCGACCCGGTGATGGCAAATTTCCGCGAGCACGGGTTCAGCGGGGTCGTGCCCAAGCCCTTTCGCGTGAACGACCTGGCGAAAGCCCTGTCGGCGGTGCTGGCCACCCGGAAGAAGTGAGGACACGGCGGGTGGGCCGGGCGCGGAGCGCACGGCAGGTTTGGGTTGGGCCCGCAGTGTTGCCTTGCCGCGCGCGAAGCGCACGGCCCATGACCAAACATGCTCAGGCCTTGCCCCAAGCCTTGAGCTGCTCGAAGCAGCGACGGATGCTCTCCATCGGCGCGTGGTTATACCATTCCTGCTCGACGACATACCACTCGACCGCGCCGATCTGCTCGGCGGCTTCGAACACCTTGGTGAAGTCCACCGGCCCGAGACCGATTTCCTTGGCGTCCTTGAGGTGCAGCAGCGGCACGCGGGCACCGTGGTCGCGGAGAAATTTTTCCGGCGGGATGCCTCCGACGTGAGCCCAGTAAACATCGAGCTCGGCGGAAAGGTCGCGGGGCGCGGCGGCCGACAGCATCCAGTCAAACACTGTGCGGCCCTCGACCAGCTTCATTTCGCCGTCGTGATTGTGAAAACTCAGGCGCAGGCCGAACGCCCGCAGCGCGGCGCCGATGCCGCCCAGTTCCCCGCCAATCTCGGCACACGCGGCGGCCGAGAGATACTGGCCCGGGTGCCACCACGGGCAGATGACGTGGCGGGTGCCGAAGAGCAGGGCGTCGTTTACCACGGTATCGAAGTCGTTGCGCAGCGCCGCGATGCCGGCGTGCAGGCCGGAGACCTTGAGGCCGGCGGCGTCGAGGGCGGCCTTGGCACCCTGGGCGTCGAGGTTGCCGTAGCCGGCCAGCTCCACGCCCGTGTAGCCCATCTTGGCGACGGCGGCGACGGTGCCCGCGAAGTCGGCAGCGGTATCGCCGCGCACTGAGTAGAGTTGCAGGGAAAGAGGGATTTTCTTCATGCGAACGTTGCCCGCGAGTTCGCCATCCCCGAGGGCGAAGTCAACCGCCCGTTCAGCGGAGCGACTCAAGCGTCACTTTGATCCCGTCCGGATCCGTGAGCGTTGCCTGGATCGGGTCGGTTGCAACAGGCCGCGCGCATCAGGAATATTAACCGCCAAGATCGTGAAGATGATGATGGTCCAGACCTTCCGATCTGGGTGGCCACGAAGAGGCACAAGGGGACTGGGCTGCGAAGAAGCCTCCATTGCGCCCATAGGCGCGCGGTTGTGGTGATTCGAAGCCCCGGAAATTTTGGGCCTCTTTGGGGCCAAAGTTCCGAAGGAGCCTGCCTCAGTGCGCCCCGTCGAGGTCGCCGGGCTTGAGCATCGGCTGGAAGACGGCCTTGTTCGCGGCCTTCATGTAAGCCTCCTTGGCCTCGATGGTGTTGTCCTTCACCCGGGCCATGAGGCTCTGGTCCATGGTGATCATGCCGTCGGCGCCGCCGCCCTCGATGATGGCGCGGATGTTGGCGATCTGCCCGCTGCGGATGGTGTTGGGCAGCGCCTCGTGGGTGAGGAGGATCTCGTGGACGGCGCAGCGGCCGTTCGGCACGGCCTTGCAGAGGAGCTGGGAGACGACGCCGACGAGGCAGCTGGAGAGCATAACGCGCACCTGGTTCTGCTCGTCGGCAGGAAAGGTGTTGATGATGCGGTCGACGGTCTTCGAGGCGTTGTTGGTGTGGAGCGTGCCGAAGACGAGCATGCCCATCGAGGCGCAGCCCAGCGCGAGTTTGATGGTTTCCATCTCGCGCATTTCACCGATGAGGACGACGTCGGGGTCGTGCCGCATCGCGCCCTTGAGGGCGGCGGCGAACGACGACGTGTGCTCGCCGACCTCACGGTGGACGATGGTGGATTTCTTCGCCTGGTGAACGAACTCGATCGGGTCCTCGATCGTGATGATGTGCTTGGAGAGGTTGGTGTTGATGTAATCGATCATCGCCGCGAGCGTGGTCGACTTGCCGGAACCGGTGGGGCCGGTGACGACCACCAGGCCCTCGTTGAGGTGGCAGAGCTTTTTCAGGGCGAGCGGCAGCTTGAGATCGTCGAAGGAGCGAATCTTGACGGGAATCTGGCGCAGCACCGCCGCCTGGCCCCAGTGGTTGTAGAGGAAATTGGCGCGGAAGCGGGCGACGCCGGGAATCTCGTGGGCGAGGTCGAGGTCGTGGCGCTCGAGGTAGTCCGCCCAGCGCTTGGCGGGGACGAGCTCCTTCAGCATTTTTTCCATCGTGGCGGCGTCGAGCGGGTCGGGGCCGATGGCCTTGAGAGCGCCGGAGATGCGGGCCTTCGGGGGCAGGCCGATCGTGAGGTGCAGGTCCGAACCGCCCTGGTCGAGCATGGTGCGGAGCAATGAGTCGACGAGGGCCATGGTCAGGAGATTTTCGCGCGCAGGACGCGGTTGGAAATGTTGGCGAGGGCGGTCTCGGCGCTGATCTGCCGTTCCTGCCAAAGGGAGAAGACGACATTGTCCATGAGGCACATGCCCTCGCGCACGCCGGTCTCCATGGTGTTGCGGAGGCCCTGGGACTTACCCTCGCGGATGAGGTTCTGGATCGCGGGGTTGTTGACGAGGATCTCGCAAGCCAGCGTGAGTCCGCCGTCCACGTTGGGCAGCAGGCGCTGGCAGATGACGCCACGGAGGCTCTCGGCGACGCTGGCGCGAATCTGCGTCAGCTGACCCGGAGGGAAGACATCGAGCACGCGGTTGAGCGTGGTGGCGGCGTCGCTCGTGTGCATGGTGCCGATGACGAGGTGGCCGGTCTCGGACGCGGTGATGGCCATCTCGATGGTCTCGAGATCGCGGAGCTCGCCAATGACAATGACATCGGGGTCCTCGCGGAGGGCGCTCTTGAGCGCGGAGGCGAACGAGTCGGTGTGCTGGCCGACCTCGCGCTGGCTGACGTTGCAGCCTTTCGCGGGCTGGACGACCTCGATGGGATCCTCGACGGTGATGATATGGTCGGTGCGCGTCTCGTTGAGATAGGCGACCATCGAGGCGAGAGTGGTGGTCTTGCCGGAGCCGGCGGGACCGGTAATCAGGATCAGGCCGTTGTGATAGGAGAGCAGCTTATTGAGCGTCGCGAGGTGGGCCCTGTAGCCGAGGTCGGAGAGCGTGCGCACCTTCTCCGGCACCATGCGGTACGAACCCGCGGCGCCGGCCTTGTGAAACATGAGGTTCACGCGATACCGGTCGGTGGCGCTGAGCGGGAGGGCGTAGTCGTAGTCCTTGCGCTCGAGGAAGGTCTGTTTCTGTCCCTCGGAGAGCAGGGCGGTGTTGAGCCGGAGAGCGTCCTCGGCGGACAGCACCTCCTCGGAAAGTGAGACGAGCTGCCGGTTTTTTCGTAGGAAGGGACGCGAGCCGGTGGACAGGTGGAGGTCGCTGGCGCCGAAGTCCCCGGATTGGCGGAGGAGGGAGCGGAAGGCTGAGGCGAGGCCCGCGTCGTCGAGCACACTGACGGTTTCGAAGGGGAACGTCGGCATCGGCCCCTTGCCCGACTTCCCCTCACTCAATGGCTTTGCGGCCGGCACAAAGGGAGGCGGGGTGCCAGTGCTGTCGAACGGGTCGCCCAAGGGCGGGCCCTTCTGGCCCTTCGACATCGCGAGGCCGCAGACCTTCTCCAAGGTGTCGACATCCTCGACGTAGCCGTCGTCGATCAACCGTTGGGCAAAATTGCCAATTTCCGCGTCGTCCCCGACCGCGCTCCGGACGGCGGTGCAATGCTCGCGGCTGAACAGGCCTTGGTCGAGGCCGAGGCGGACGAGCCAGAGGATGTCGTTGGTCATGTGGGAGAAGTGAAGATGACGAGGAAGATAGGCAACGTGTGATGAGCAAGCCAAGCGCTAAGGCCCGGCCTAGGCGTTCACCGCAGGATTACGGGTTGCAAACGGCACATCCGGGGCGAGACTGAACCCTTTAATTTCAGACAATGCTCAAGAAAATCCTGGCGAAGCTTCGCGCGTCCATTTCGCCCTCAAGCGCATCCACTGCCCCCGGGGCCGGTAAACCCTCTGCTGCTGCGAAACCGCAGCCTACGCCGCGCCCGGAACGTGGCGCCGGCCCGCGCCAGGGTCAGCCGCACGCCTCCGGTTCGCAAGGATCCCATGAATCCCGTCCGCGCCGCGACGACCGCGGTCCACGTTCGGAATCCGACGGCCGGGGTGGCCGCGGCGGTTCGCACCAGGGTGGCGCAAGCGGCGGTTCGCAGGGCAACAGTTCCCGCGGCGGTGCCTCGCACAGCGGTGGCGGGCGCGGCCTGCATTCCCGCTCGGGCAGCGGCCTAGGTGGACCGGGCGGTCCGCGCCGCGACGGTGAGCGCGAGCGCCCGATGATCGACAAGACTTTTGACCACCCGCGCTCGGCGCCGGTGAAACCGGCGGTGCAGGTGGACATCCCGAAGATGGATACGGAGTTCACGAAGCTCGGCCTGTGCGACGCGCTCGCGTTTGCCGTGCAGGAGATGGGTTACACTTCCCCGACGCCGATCCAGGCGCAGGCCATCCCGGTCGTGCTCAAGGGTGGCGATGTCATTGGCTCCGCCCAGACGGGCACCGGCAAAACCGCCGCGTTCGCGCTGCCGATCATCCAGCGGCTTGGTTCGCACGGCAAACTGCGCGTGCTGATCCTCGAGCCGACGCGTGAACTCGCGCTGCAGGTTGAAGAGGCCTTCCAGAAATTTGCCAAGTTCACTGATCTCAACGTCACCATCGTCTATGGCGGCGTGGGTTACGGGAAGCAGCTCGAGGACTTGAAGCGCGGCATGGACATCCTCGCCGCGACCCCGGGTCGCTTGCTCGACCACATGGAGCAGGGGAACGTCTCGCTGAAGGATGTGGATATCCTCGTGCTCGACGAGGTGGACCGCATGCTCGACATGGGCTTCCTGCCCGACGTGAAGCGGATCGTCTCGAAGACGCCCGCGACGCGCCAGACGCTCTTTTTCACCGCCACCCTGCCGCCGGAGATTGCGTCGCTCGCGGCCTGGGCGCTGAAGGATCCGGTGAAAGTGGAGATCGGCCGCCAGCGCTCTCCGGCGGAGACGGTTTCGCATGCGTTTTACCCGGTGGTGGCGTCACAGAAGTTCGACCTGCTGCAGCTGTTGCTCGAGCAGACCGACTTCAAGAGCGTGCTCATTTTTTCCCGCACCCGCATGGGCGCGGACCGCATCGCGCACCGGCTGGAGGCCAAGGGCCACACGGTCGGCGTGATGCACTCCGACCGCAGCCAGCGCGAGCGCATTGAGGCGCTCGACGGCTTCAAGAGCGGCAAGTTCGAGGTGCTGGTCGCGACCGACATCGCGGCCCGCGGCCTCGACATCGCCGGCGTCTCGCACGTGGTGAACTACGACGTACCGGAGAACGCCGAGGATTACGTGCATCGCATCGGCCGCACCGGCCGGGCGAGCGCCACGGGTGACGCTTTCACCCTCGTGACCGAGGAAGACGTGCGCGACGCGCGCAGCATCGAGCGTTACATGGGCTTGGCCGTGGAACGGAAAAAGATCGAGGGCTTCCCCTATATTTACTCCGCGCTCTTCGACGAGAAGGCGCTGGCCGAGACCGCCGCCGTTTCGGCCAAGCGCGTCAGCCGCCTCCACCGAGGCGCCCGTCGCTGAGTGACTGCGCGCCGGTGGGTTTGCGCCTCGGAGCCTTTTCATGTCGATGGGCCGCTAAGAACTTGTGCGTGGATAAATTTCGGTGTTAGGTGCAAGCATGAGTACGCTTGTCGGAAAATCCGCCCCGCTTTTCAATGCCAACGCTGTCGTCAACGGTGAGGTCGTCAGCGACTTCTCCCTGACCCGCTACCTCGGCCAGCAACACGTCGTCTTCTTCTTCTATCCGAAGGACTTCACGTTCGTGTGCCCCAGTGAATTGCACGCCTTCCAGGCAGCGCTGCCGGAATTCGAGTCGCGCAAAACCGCCGTGGTGGCCTGTTCGACGGACACCGAGCAGTCCCATTGGGGCTGGCTGCAGGTCCCGAAAAACCACGGCGGCATCAATGGCGTGACCTATCCCCTCGTGGCCGACACGAACAAGACGATCTCGGCGGCCTTCGGGGTGCTGGCGGGTGAACTTCACCCCGGCGCGACCCCGGCCGCGGCCTTCACTGCGACTGGCGAGCTGATCGCCTACCGCGGCCTTTTCCTCATCGATCTCAAGGGCGTGGTGCGCCACGCCCTGGTGAATGACCTTCCGCTGGGCCGTAACGTGGACGACACCCTGCGCATGGTGGACGCCCTGCAGTTTTTTGAAAACCATGGCGAGGTTTGTCCGGCAAACTGGACCAAGGGCAAGAGCGGCATGAAGGCAACGAATGCCGGCGTCGCGGCGTATCTCGCAGTGAACTGATTTACCCGGCAGGCCACCGCCGGGCTTAACACCCGGCGATGGCTTCGCGACGGTGCCGGGGGCTGACGTGCGCGATCTGCGCATGATCGGCTGCCCGTTGGGGCTGACGTTGGGGCTGACGTTGGGGCGCAAGGGGGCGGGGTCGCACCGCACTAGGCGCCGCCTGGTGCCCGGCACCACACACCTTGACTGGCTCAATCATCAGGGTGGGGTTGCTCCGTGGACGCGCGCGCGGGCCCCCATTCGCGACCCACCCCGCGCAATCATCATCATCGGTTGCGGCCGCCTCTGCGCGAAGCTATCCTCGTTCTTTCCGTAGTAATATAACCCAAATCATCACACGCGATTGGAGAAAACTAGGGACGCACCAAACTCTGAACCGAGCGGCGGCAAATGCCCTTTCCCCCATCTGCAGGGCGCTATCGTCAAGTCCGCGACTTCGGGCGGCCGGTCCAACCGCGACTGGTGGCCGAACCAGCTCAACCTGAAAATGCTGCACCAGCAGCCGGAGTTGTCCGATCCGATGGGCCAGGGTTTTGATTACGCTGAAGCGTTCAAACAGCTCGACTTCCCGGCCCTCAAAAAGGACCTCTACGCGTTGATGACGGATTCGCAGGAGTGGTGGCCGGCGGATTTCGGCCACTACGGACCGCTCTTTGTCCGCATGGCCTGGCATGCCGCCGGCACCTACCGCATCGGTGACGGTCGCGGCGGCGCTGGCACGGGCCAGCAACGCTTCGCCCCGCTCAACTCCTGGCCGGATAACGTCAATCTCGACAAGGCCCGGCGTCTGCTTTGGCCGATGCGGCCGTGTTGCGCGAGTTTGGCGAACGGCTGCAGCCCGCCGCCGTGGCCGCTCCGTCGGCGCAACGGCAGCAGCTGGCGGACTTGGTGCAGCGCCGGGAGCAGTTGGTGACGATCCTGGCGATGGAAGAACAGCGGCTGACGCAGGCGCGCGACGCGCGGGTCAGGAAGATGGGAGTCCGTCTGATCAAGGAACTGAAAAAGCAGATCGAAGAGCTCGAGGCCTTGATCGATGCGCAAATCGACGATGACGACACGCTCCGGGGTCAGAGTGAGCGGCTGCAGCAGGTGAAGGGTGTCGGAAAGGTGACTGCCTCAACCCTGCTCGCCGAGCTGCCGGAGCTGGGCCAGCTCAGTGGCAATGAGATCGGGGCCTTGGCTGGTGTCGCGCCCTATAACCGCGACAGCGGCCTGCACCGGGGCCGCCGGACGATCCGTGGTGGTCGGGTCAAAGTACGCCGGGTGCTCTACATGGCCGCCCTCGTGGCGGCCCGCTTCAACCCCATCCTCAAGGCGTTTTACCAGCGCTTGGTCGCCGCCGGTAAGCCCAAGAAAGTCGCGCTCACTGCCGTCATGCGCAAACTCGTTGTCCTCCTCAACCACCTCATCAAAAACCCTCAATT
>Ga0105047_10000302_pt1 | contig 78734 bp, 71 predicted proteins | sample MAT04_FD_78384 | JGI IMG/M metagenome (GOLD analysis project Ga0105047, IMG submission 78384) | Freshwater microbial communities from Lake Fryxell liftoff mats and glacier meltwater in Antarctica - MAT-04 (megahit assembly) | ecosystem: Environmental > Aquatic > Freshwater > Ice > Liftoff... | reverse complement strand
CTCGTAGCCAGCGCCGAAGAAGCCCTGCCGGAAACCACCCTGCTGCTTGCGGAGCTCGAGCTTGCCGCCGATGGAGAAGCCGCCTTCGAGCATCGCGTCGATGGCGAGGCCGCCGACGAGGCCGACGTCTGCGGTGGGGTCTGCCGCGTCCTGCGTGCGGCCGCCGAGGCCGACCAGCGCCATGATGCGCGTGGTGCTGTTGCGGTAGAGCACGGCGTCGAAGTCCATCTGCAGCAGGGTGACGGAGGGCGCGAGGTACCCGGCGCGGCCTGCGTCGTGCGCGAGCGAGAACGCGAGGTGGAAGCGGTCGTAGACGCTGTTGGTGTTGCCGAAGATGCGGCCGAGGTCGAAGACGAGCTCGCCCGCGAAGATGCGGGCGCCGAAGAGGTCGCTGGCAAAGAGCTGGGCCGAGACCGCCTTGTAGCCAAGCCCGAGGGTGAGCCCGGCGGGGTGGTAGTCGGGGTTGTCCTGGTTCGAGTAGCGGCTGATGAGGTGGCCGAGGCCGACGGTCTGGCTGCGCACGGCTCCGCCGCGGGCCCAGAAGATGGCGCCGGGCTGGTTGATGCGAATCGAGCGGAGAATCTGGCCGAAGTCCGACGCCTCGTCCCAGTCGGCGCGGCGCAGGACCTGGCCGATGTCGTTCGCGCGCTGGTTGGGCGCGTCATCGATGAGGCGCAGGCGGAAGGTGGCACCGACTTCGACGCCGAAGTCTTCGCCGACGTCGATGCCGACGATGGGGCGCAGGTCGGCGAGCACGTCTTGCTGGCCGCCGGGGGTGCCGGAAGGGAAAGAGGTGAAGCTGGCCTCGGCCGCGGCGTAGAGGTGGACGCCGGTCTTCGGCTCGGTGTCTTCGATGACTCCCGCATCGAGGGGAGCCCCGCCATCGGCGGTCAGCAGCAGCGCGGTGAAAAGAGAGAGCATCGAGCGCGGCGGAACTTACCCCCGGGCGCGCGCAACCAGAGTACGAACGGCACCGAACCGATGGCGCTGCCTGCGACCCTTCACCACTTCGAGATTTCCCTCAACCACGTCGACCGTGGCCTCGAGCAGGCGTTGGTGTTCAAGGCGGCGCGGCATCCTTCCGAGACGTTGGAGCGACTGTGGCTGCGGGCGATCGCGTACTGCTGGCAGTGGGAAGACCGCATCGCGTTTGGTCCGGGCCTCAGCGACCCCGATGAGCCGGACCTCGAGGTGCGCGACTACACGAACGTGCTCACGCGGTGGATTCGTGTCGGCAAGCCGCAGGCGGCAAAGGTGCAACGGGCGATCGACCAGAATCCGCAGGCGAAGATTGCGGTGCTGTTCGACGCGCCAGAGCGGATGGAAGCGTTTCTGCAAGAGGCGCGCGCCGAGAAGCTGTCACGCATTGCGAAGGCCGAGCTCGCGGCGGTCGACGCAGGCTTGCTCGCAGCGCTCGCGGGGCATGAAGACCGGCGCGCGAAGCTGACGCTGACGTGGGTCGGAGACCACCTGTACATCGACCTCGACGGCGAAAGCGTCGACGGGCCCATCACCCGCGGGCAGCTCTAAGTACGACTGGCTACTTCGGCTGGCTGAGCACGAGCCACAAGTCGCCGCCCTGCCACTCGCCGGCCTGCTGGTACAGCGAGCCTTCGCGGCCGAGCTTGAGCGTCGCCTCACCCTGCGCGACCTTCACCTTGATCATCGCGACGTCCTTCTCGACGTTGATCAACGAGACATCGGCCGACTTTCCATTCGGCAGCGCGACGGGCGTCGCAGCCGCCTGCAGCTGAAGCTTCTGGGTCGAGATGCGCTTGAGCGAACCGTACTTTTTGCCCTGCGCGAGCTTCGCTTGCATCGCCTCGAGGCCCGGCTCGACGGTGCCGTCTTTGAGGTGGCAGAGGATGACGTCGGCCTTCACCGCGACCTTTGAGTCCTGCGCGAACACAGCCGTCGACAGTGCGAGCGCGGCGACGACGGCGAGCCTCAAAGCTCGCCCGCCTTCTTCGACGCATCCGGAGCGGGCTCCAAATCCAGCTCTTCCCGCCGCGCATCGTCCGACTTCTTCGCCGCGGCGCCGTCTTCGACCATCCAGATGATCGCGTCGCCCTTGTCGGTCTCCATCACCACCGGGCGCACCTTCGCGTCGTCGACCCTCACCGTCTGCACCTCGACCCGCGCGTTCGCGTAGCCGTCGGCGCCGCCGCCCGACAGCTTCACGACCGCGGCCGCGGTGAGCAGAACCGCCATCGCAAAAGCACCGGCGGTGACCAGCGTGCCGCGCTGGTAGGTGAACATCTCGGACATCGTGAGCTTGATGCGCTCGAACACCGGCAGCTTCTGCGGCGTCACGCGCGCCATCACCTGGTTGGCGAAGTCGCTGAAGTCCTGCTCGTCGGCGAGCATCTCGAACGAGAGGCGCGTCAACCCCGAGGCGGCGCGGAAGTCGGCGACCTGGGCCGCGCTGTCTTTGTCGGCGGCGATGTGGCGTTCGACCGCCTGGCGTTCTTCGGGCGAGAGCTCGCCGTCGACGTAGGGCGACAGCAACGGCTCAAAGGTCTTTCGGGCAGGATTTTTCATCGTGAACCTTCTGGGCAAACGCTTGACGACGACTTCACGACGCGGAATTTCAAAGGCTTATTCAGTTCCAACGCCTGCCTTCGACTCGTCCAACTCGAGGTACTCGTTGAGGATTTTCTGAACTTTAATTCGGGCGTGGAACAGGCGCGACATCACGGTTCCCTTGGGGATGCCCAGCGTGCGCGACAAATCCTCGTACGACATGCCCTCGATTTCGCGCAGCAGCAGGATCGCGCGGTGCTTTTCGGGGACCTCGGCGAGGGCGGCCTGAATCTTGTCGGCGAGCTCTTTGCGCAGCATCGACTTCTGCGGGTTGGTGCCGAGCCGGGTGCCGAGCGCGCCGATGTTGGCCTCGCTGGTGTCGCTGGCGATGGTCTCGTCGAACTCGATGTGCTCGCCCTTCGAGCTGCCGCGCTTGCGCATCACGTCGATGCTGATGTTCACGGTGATGCGGTAGATCCACGTGTAGAAGCTCGAGTCGCCCTTGAAGTGGTTGAGGTACTTGTAGACCTTGATGAAGGCTTCCTGCGCGACGTCGCGGGCCTCTTCCTTGTCCTTCAGCATGCCGAGCGCGACCGAGTAGATTTTGCGCTGGTAGCGCTCGACCAGGGTCTTGAAAGCCCGCTGATCTCCTGTCCTTACGCGCTGGACGAGCGTGAGATCATCGGTGGCCAAAGCGCGCGGACCTTAACCCCACGACCCACGCACTGCCACGGCGATGTAAAGTCAGGTCCAGCTTTGCGACCCCGCCCACTCCTGCTGCTCCTGCTCGGCTTCTCTGCCTGCTCGTCGCTCGAGGGCGGCGGGCTGAAGGCGACCGTGCGCTTCTTCATGACCGACGCCCAGTGCGCGAAGGTCTTTGTCACGGGCAGCAACAACCTGGTGGTCACCTCGGGCCCGCTGCTGCGCGGCACCCGCGACAAGGTGGTGGGCATCGCGCAAGACAGCAAGCTCGGCGCCACCGTCAACGTCCAGGCCAAGGGCTTCCGCGCGGCCGATTGTTCTGGCGACGTCATCGACGAGAGCGAGCTCAAGAACGTCGAGTTCTCCAGCGGCGAAGTCGACCTGGTGCTGCTGGTGCTCAAGGGCGGCATGTCTCCCTCCGATGCAGGGCCGCTTCCGGACGCCGGCCCGCTCGACGACGGCGGGATGACGCAGGACGACGGCGGGATGAAAGACGACGGCGGCCTGATGTTGCCGGACGCCGGGCCCGAGCAGTGCGGCAACGGAATCGACGACGACCGCGACGGGCTCACCGACTGCTTCGACGGTGACTGCCTGCAGCAAGACTGTCTGTTCGGCAGGCGGTGCACCAGCATCGGCGTCTGCGCGGTGCCACTGTCGGAAGTCACCTGCAACGACGGGCTCGACGACGACGGCGACGGCAAGGCCGACTGCCTCGACGACGACTGCAACGCGAAGAGCTGCGCCGATTCGAACGTCTGCACCTTCGCCGAGACCTGCGTGGCGAAGGTCTGCACGCCGTCGGTGACCCTGACCTGCATGAGCCCCCGCGAGTGCCAGCTGGGCGCGGGCACCTGTCTTGCCGACGCAGGCTGCGGCTACGCGGCGAAGACGGGCAGCTGCGACGGCGGCACCTGCATGAACGGCGAGTGCATTCTCGGGTTCCCGTACACGCCCAGCAACAGCTTCGACCCCGCGCTGCCGGCGACGGCCATCTCTTCGAAGATTCGCCTCGACTGCGGCGTGTCGACCTTCAACTCGGACACACTGGCGTTCGGCAACTGGTGCAGCCAGGCGCAGCCCACGCCGCGCATCATCTACCGCTTCGGCGTGCAGAACATCGTCGTGCTGCCGATGGCAGGGCTCGAGGTCATCAACGAGCTGCGCCTCACCGGCAGCCAGCCCGTGCTCTTCGCGGTCTACGGGGACGCGCGCATCGCCGGGAAGCTGGTTGCGAGCGGCGTGGGCAGCGCGAATGGTCCCGGCGGCCCCGCGGGCAACTGCCTTTTCCAGGGCGAGCCGGGCTTCACCTTCATCTTCAGCGGCGGTGGCGGCGGCGGCGCGGGCTTCGCGCAGGCGGGCACGAAGGGCGGCAACGTCTCGGGCAACGGGCTCGCAGGCGGCCTCGGTGGAGCGACCTTCCCGATGACTCCCGCGATGCAGCTGCGCGGCGGCTGCGCGGGCGGCGACGGCGCGAGCGGGATGATGGGACAGCAGGCGGCGCTGGGCGGCGGAGCAGGCGGCGCGCTTCAGCTCTCGGTCTCTGGCACGCTGACCATCGAAGGCTTCGTCTCGGCGAACGGCGGTGGTGGCGCGGGCGGCGTCACCTTCAACGCGGGCGGCGGCGGTGGTGGCAGCGGCGGAGGAATTCTTCTCGAGGCGAACCTGCTTCAGCTGCTCGCCGGCTCAAAGCTGACCGCGAACGGCGGCGGCGGTGGCGGCGGCGCGCGGCTCGACGACGACGGGGACCCAGGCGTGAACGGGCGCGACGACAGCGACCAGCAGGCGAACGGCGGCAGCAAGGGCGGTGGCCAGGCGAGCGATGGCGCAAAGGGCGGCGCGCTCACGCCTCCCGGTGTCGCGCAGGACAGCACGACCTCGGCGGCCGGTGGCGGTGGCGGCGGCACGGGGCGCATCCACCTGCGCAGCGTGCTCACCTGCGTCGCGTCGGGCAGCAACCGCATCGTCAGCCCTGCCGCGACGGGCGACTGTCCCTGAGGACGCCGGAGCCCGCCCCGCTTCCTCCGCGAATTCTCGCGGGCGCCCTCGACGCGGCCGTGGTGCTCGCGCTGTGCGTCCTCTACTTCCTCGTGCCGCTTCTCACGCGCGGGCTAGTGCTGCCGATGTGGGGGGTGCTCGCGGCAGTCCTCGGGTACCTGGTGGTGCCGCTGTCGGCGTTCAAGCGAACCGTCGGCATGCAGATTTTTGGGCTCGAGCTGGTGACGAAAGACGGGCACGCGGTCGGCGCGGGCGATGTGCTCTTTCGCGAGCTGGTGGGTCGCGGCTTCTTCCCGGCGGCGTTCCTCGTCACCGTGCTCGCGGGCGTCATCGCGAGCGCATTTCACCTCGCGGCCTTTGCGTTTCCGACGGGGCTGGGCTTCGTCTTCTTTCTGGCGTCGTCGGCTGCCGTCGCCGCCGCGATTCTCGGGCACGTCTTCGTGATGACGCGGCAAGACCGCCGGTCGCTGGCCGACCTGATGGCGCGCAGCCACGTGCGGGTCGCCAAGCCAGTCACCGCTCCGGCCGAAGCCGACGAGCGGGCCGACTGGCAGGCCGACCGCCGTAAGAAGCTGACCTGGGTGGTGGCGTTCGAGGTGGTGCTGGTCGTCGCAGCGCTCGCGCTGCCGTGGGCGTTGACCCAGCGCACCGAGAGCACCGGCGCGTACGCCGCGCGGCTGAAGCGGCAGCAGCTGGAGGCGCGGGTGAAAGCGAACCCGAATGATGAAGCAGCGCTGAACGAGCTGTGGCGCGCGTGGGCCGCCGACGGCAGAGCCGAGCAAGCCGAACCGGTGCGGCAGGCGTTGATGGCACTGCAGATGAAGAAGGCAGACGAACGTTTCGCGTCACTGAAGGGGCGCGTCGCGGCGGCGCCGGATGATGAGCGCGTGCTGGTCGAGCTGCTCGACGTCTACGAAGAGCGCGGAATGATGGACGAGGCGAAGGCGGCCTACCGCGCGTACCTCGCGGCCTCGAAGGACCCCGAGCTGCGCGCGGGTTTCGGCCGCTGGCTGTGGCGCCGCGGCTTCGCCGACGAAGGCCTCGCCGAGGTGCGCGCGGTGCAGAAGGAAGACCCGGCACTCGAAGGAATCCACGCGCTCCTCGGTCGAATCCTCGCCGACACCGACCGACTCGAGGAGGCGCAGGTCGAGCTCTCGATGGGGATGCTGGAAGACGCCGAGGACGACGACACGGGCGAGGTGCTCGCCGCGGTGAACGAGAAGCTCGGGCCGCTGCCTGCCGCGGAGCTCAAGCGGCTCACGAAGGATTTCGAAAAGTCCCGTCTCCGTTGAAGCGGCGGCGCAGCAGCCACGCGAGCAGCACGGGAGGAAGCGCGGTCGCGGCGCCCAGCGCAGCAAAGTGAAGCCAGGTCGGGTTGGTGGTGAGCAGGTCGCCCATCGCCCAGAAAGAGGCCAGCGCACCGGCGAAGCTGATTGCGAAGACGCCGGGTCCCACCGAGCGCAGCGTCTTCGGCACCAGCGCGAGCCTTTCAGTCTCTTCGACCTCTTGGCGCAAGGCCAGCAGCCGGCCCTGGCTGCCGATCAACGCGTGCTTCTGTTGGGCAAGCTCCGCTTCGAGCGCGGTGGCTTCCGAGGCCAGCGCCTCCAGCTCTTCGGAAAACCCTTCGCTCTGCGTGAGCGCGAGGTCGTGCTTCGCCTCTTTCACCCGGCCCTGCAGCAGCTCGAGCTCTTTGCGTTGCGCGCGCGCCAGGTCGTCGGCCATCAGCGCTTCTCGGGAATCAAAAAGTAGAGGACGGTGAGCGCGATGGCCTGCCCCAGCAGCACCAGGCCCGCAGTGCTGCCGTCGAGCCACTGCCGCCACAGCGCGAAGCCCGTAATCACCAGCGGCACCGTGAGCACCGCAGCCGACCCGTAACCGATGCGGAAGAGTTCTCCGCGCCAGCCGTTGATGCGGCGGTTGAGCTCAGCGCTGCGGGCTTCGAGTCTGACCAGCGCGGGCGGGCATTGCGACAGGGCGAGGCGGGTGTCGGCCAGCTGGGTGCGGGCGAGGTCTGTGCGCTTCTTCTGGGTGGCGAGCTCGGCGTCCTCTCGGGCTTCACGGGCCTTCAGGGGCTTCTCGAGCTCGGCCGCCTCGCGTTGCAGCTGTTCGATGAGCGCGCTCAGCGGGTCCACGGATTGGGTGACTGTAGTGCCTTCAGGTATAGGAGGGGCTCCCGTGCGGCTCCTCTGGCTGACCCTTCTGCTGTGTCTTCCCGCGTGCAAGCGCACCGATGCTCCGACGCGGCTCCAGGCGGCGCGCGAGAAGCTCTTCCTTCACCAGCCACAGGCGGCCCTCGAGGAATACCGGCTCACGCTCGACTCGCTGGACCGCGATGAATCGAAGGAAGCGGCGGTGTACCGGGCGCGCGCGCTTCGAGGGGCGGCCGACACCTACTACCTCGAGCTGCGCGACTTCAAGCGCGCGGTCGAGGTGTACCGCGAGCTCTCGCAGCTGTGCCCCGAAGCGCCCGAGACGCTCGACGGCCGGCTGCACCTCGCCGACATTCTGCAGAGCCAGTTCCACGACCTTCGCGGTGCCATCACCGAGCTCACCGCCGCGCTCGCGCGCAACCCGCCGCAGTCGGCCGAGCTGTCGTACCGCGTGGCGAAGCTCTACTTCGAGCTGGCCGACTACCAGCAAGCCGAGCTCGAGGCGGCCGGCATGGCGCGGAAGTTCGAGACGTCTTCCTTCGTCGACGACGCGTTGCTGCTGCGCGCACAAGCGCTCGCGATGATGGATGGCCGTCATGCCGAGGCGCTGAAGGCGTTCGAGTCGCTGGCCGAGAAGTTTCCGGATTCCGACCTGCAGCCGCACGCGCTGTTCGAGGCGGGGAAGCTGCGCGCCGAGGCGGGCGAGCACGAAAAGGCGATCGAGGTCTGGGTCGAAGCGCTGAAGCGGCACCCGGATCCGAACGTGGTGCAGTTGGTGATTTCGAAGGTGCGGCGGCAGCTGCGCGAGACGACGCCGCTGAAAGTGGGCGACGCGGCCCTGGCGTTCGACCGTGAGGTGCGCGCGGCAACCCCGGCGGCAGGCCAGCCCAGGAAGATGCCGAAGACGAGCATCGAGGCGGTGGGCGGCACGGCAGACGAGGCGGCCCGCGAAGCCAAGATGACGGAGGAAGCCTCGGCCCCTCCGCCGCCGGCGCCGTGAAGAACCGCCTGCTGTGCTACGTCGACCCGACTGCCTTATGCGATTCACACTGATTCTCACCCTCGTCGCCCTCCCTTCCCTCGCAGACACCGACAGCTTCTACGGCTGGTCGAAAGACGGCAGCTACTTCGTCTACCAGTCGGTGTCGGGCCCCAACGACCTCACCGAGCTCTTCTTCTGCATCACCGAGGAAGCGATTCCCCCCACCTGGTCGAAGGAGCTGAACGACCTCGACCGCCTCGGCACCACCTTTTCGTGCGCGCGCTACACGGACGTGAACCGCGCGCCGTACGGCTGGAAGAACGTCGTCTCGCTGCCGAAGCCGTCACTCGCCGGGCCGGGCGGGCAGAAGGTGCTCACTGAGCTCGTGCTGGACGGCGAGCGCCCGGGCTACGCGTTCGAAGCGGGTGGGAAGAAGACGGTTTGTTACGCGTCGGGCCTTCACGAAGACTCGAAGCTGGGCAACGTCTACTGGCAGGCGGGCGGGAAGTACCTCGCCGCTTTCATCGACGGCCGCTTCCTGCACTGCGACGTGCCGCTGAAGGTCAGCGCGCCGGTGAAGGCGACGCTTCCGCCGAAGAAGAAGAAGTAGCCGTACCCAGCTGTGTAGACGGCGCCGCCAGGCGGCCTCAGTAGGTGATGGTGCCGGCGTCGGCAGGCTCTTCGGCCGCGGGCACCGGGTCGATGACCAGGGGCGGCAGAGCGACAGGCGCCGCAGCGTCCTCGGCGCGCAAGACCTTCACCCGGCCTACGCCCGCGGGGGCCGTGACGACGATGAGGGCGTTGTCTTCCATCAGCCGCTTGTCGACGGGCAACAGGAAGACGCCATTGGCATCGGTCTTCACCAGCATCTTCCCGCGCAGCGTCTCGCCGACTTCGACGGCGGCGCCGGCAACGGGAACGCCCGAGCTCTTCTCGACGACCTGCAGCCGAACCGCCTCGGTCGATTCCTTGCCGAGGAACTCGCCGTAGCGGGGCCGCAGCGCGCAGCCCGCCAGGGTGACGACCGCGGCAAAGAGCACGAGGGCGCGCATTAGAGCTTCGCGCCCGGGGTCTTCTGGAAGATGGCGTTGAACTCGGTGATGGCCTTGTTCAGCTCGCTCTTGATTTCAGCCGTCAGCTCGCGCTTTTCCATGATGCTCTTCTCGAGCGTCGGGAACTTCGCGTCGCAGAAGGCGAGGAACTCTTTCGAGTAGCGCACCACGTCGGTCACCGGCACTTCGCGCAGCCAGCCACGCTTGCCCGGGTCATCGCGGTTGGTGCCCGTGTAAATCTGCATCACCTGCTTGCCGACCGACATGGGCTCGTACTGGCCCTGCTTGATCAGCTCGGTGAGGCGCGAGCCGCGGGCGAGAATGTCCTGCGTCGCCTTGTCGAGGTCCGAGCCGAACTGCGCGAAGGCGGCCAGCTCGCGGTACTGCGCCATCTCGAGCTTCATCGAGCCAGCGACCTGCTTCATCGCCTTGATCTGCGCGGCCGAACCGACGCGAGACACCGACAGACCGACGTTGATCGCGGGACGAACGCCCGAGTTGAAGAGGTCGGTTTCGAGGAAAATCTGCCCGTCCGTAATCGAAATCACGTTGGTCGGGATGTACGCCGACACGTCGCCTGCCTGCGTCTCGATGATGGGCAGGGCGGTGAGGCTGCCGGCGCCCTGGTCGTCCGACAGCTTCGCGGCGCGCTCGAGCAGGCGGCTGTGAATGAAGAAGACGTCGCCCGGGTACGCCTCGCGGCCCGGCGGGCGGCGCAGCAGCAGCGACAGCTGACGGTACGCGACGGCCTGCTTCGAGAGGTCGTCGTAGATGATCAGCGCGTGCATCTTGTTGTCGCGGAAGTACTCCGCCATCGTCACGCCGGTGTACGGCGCGAAGAACTGCATCGGCGCCGAGTCCGACGCGCTCGCGGCAACGACAATCGTGTACTCCATCGCGTTGTGACGGGTGAGCTTGTCGACGACCTGCGCGACGGTTGACTGCTTCTGACCGATGGCGACGTAGACGCAGTAAACGTTCTGGCCGCGCTGGTTGATGATTGCGTCGATCGCGACGGCGGTCTTGCCCGTCTGGCGGTCACCGATGATGAGCTCGCGCTGGCCACGCCCAATCGGTACCAGGGCGTCGAGCGCCTTGATGCCCGTCTGCATCGGCTCGTGCACCGACTTGCGCTTCACGATGCCGGGCGCCTTCACCTCGAGGCGCTTCATCTCGGCGCCCTGAATCGGACCCTTGCCGTCGATGGGAGCGCCGAGCGCGTCGACCACGCGGCCCAGCAGCGCCTTGCCGACGGGCACAGAGGCGATCTGCTGCGTGCGCTTGACGGTGTCGCCTTCGCGAATCGAGACGAAGTCGCCCATGATCGCGACGCCGACGTTGTCTTCCTCGAGGTTGAGGACGAGGCCGCGGACACCGTCTGCGAACTCGACGAGCTCACCCGACTGGGCGCCTTCGAGGCCGTAGACGCGGGCGATGCCGTCGCCGACCGACAGCACGGTGCCGGTCTCGGCGATGGTGACCTTCTTGCCGTAGTCCTGAATCTGTTCGCGGATGATGCGGCTGATTTCGTCGGCGCGGATTTGCATGGTTTTCCGTGGTGAAAGTGCCGCGCTCCTAACACGGGGATTTTGGTGCGCGTAACGCTTTTCGCTTCTGGGGGGCGTTAGGGGGAAAGCCGCTGAACCCACCCCTCGGCCGCGGGAAACGGCAGCGTCACCGAGGGGCTGGGGCCGTCGTGCGGAGCGCTCCAAAGCGTGACGTGCAGGGCCGTACCATCGGCGAGCGTGTGGTGCTCGTCGTCCTCGGGCGCAGGAGCGTCCTTCAAGCCCGATTCCGCCGGCTCGATGATGAGCACGAGCCACCGCAGCTGCGACGCCTGCGCGGGGAGCCCCAGGTAGTTGATGTAGAGGCCTTGCCCGCGCTTCGACCAGGTCAGGCCGGCGGCCTCGAAGGTTGCGGGCCAGGCTTTGGTCCTGGCCCGGGTGGCCTCGGCAGACTTCAACCCCAGGCGAATGGCCGCGTAGACCTCTCGCTCGGACTTCGGCAGCTCGGACGCGCGCGCCTGGTACGGCAGCAGCTCGGCTGCAGGCAGTGGAGCAGCCCTTCGCCGATACGACGCGTACGCGACGGCGGTGAGCAACAAAACGAGGCCCAGCGCGCTCCAGACTTTCGAGCGGGGCACGGCTCTAAGCGAAGAGCCTCTCGGCGGCGCTGATGCCCCACCACGCGCCGGCGCCCACCGAGAGGATGCCGACGGCCAACAGCAGCGCAGCCATCATCCGCGGCGCGCGCTGCAGGCGGGCGAGGGGGAACCCACAGAGGGCGCTGAGCATCGACATCCCGACGACGCTGCCGGCGCCGAACATCGCGATGTACGCGAGCCGCGCGCCGACGCTGGGAAGCTCGGCGAGGACGAGGGCGGTCAACGCCCCGCTGCCCGCGAGGCCGTGAATCAACCCGACCACCAGCGGCCGCGTCGCCAGCGTCCAGCGGCTGACGTGCACGTGCGGAGCTTTTGAAGCGTGGGCGTGCGCGACGTCGCCGTGCGTATGCGGGGTGACTTCACCCATGCGGCCCTCACGAACGGCCTTCACGATGGCGCGAATGCCGAGGCCGACAATCATCACCCCGACGCAGAGCTCGAGCGCATCGGCGACGTGCTCGGGCATCTGGGTCTCGACCGCCGCCAGCGTTCCGCCGACCAATAACAGCGACGCCGTGTGGCCCAGGCCCCAGAGCGCGCCGAGGAAGAGCCCGCCCTTCACCGACCTTTCTTCGGCGGCCAGCGTCGAGACCGCGGCGAGATGGTCGGGCTCGAAGGCATGGCGAATGCCCAGCAGGACTCCGAGCAACGCAGCGAGAAGAGGGGCGACCACGCGCGGCGGCTTATGTCTGCTGACGGGCGAACGCAACCCGCGCCGCCCACTGCTGCGCCGTCAGCTCGTTGGCGTGCATCGCATCGAGCACCACGGCGGCCAGCGTGTCGGCCTTGCGGCGGAAGTAGCCATCGCCGCTGTCTTCGCGGGCGGAAATCTCGGTCTTGGCGAGGCCCGGGATTATCTGCTGCGACTGCAGCGGCGGCTTCATCGGCAGCAGGCGGCCCGGCTGTGCCTTGAAGAAGTCTCCCAGCAGCTTCACCGCCGCCGGCTCGTCGCGCGCGGCGACGTCCATCACCAGGTTGTCTGTGCGCTCGAAGTCGCGCGGCTCGTTGCCGACCAGCAACGCAAATCGCAGCCCATCTGCACTGCGCGCAGAGAGCGTCGCGACCAGCAGCGCGGCGGCCTCGAGCGATGCGCCGATAAAGAGCTTGCTCACCCGCTCGCCCGGCGCCGGAGCCCCGTGGTTCCCAAGCAGGGTGAAGCGATGGGGGGTGAGGTTCTCTCTCGCGCGCGGCACGCGGACGCTGACCTTCTCGCCCGGACGCGCGGCCGGCGGCGAGTACTGGCCCGGCTCGTCGAGGAACAAACTCAGCCGCCCGTCAGAGACGAAGGCCCAGGCGCCCCGGCGGCCCGTCACGCCGTCGGAATCGCCGACGCGCACCAGCGTGTAGCCCGGCTCCCACCCTGCCGCGCCACGGGTCAGCGACTGCAGGTGCGCGACCCAACCGGAATCACCCGACGCTCTCCCTCCACGCGGGGCGGCGCCCGGACGGCGGCTCAACCAGCGGGACAACATCCACGACGACAGCGCCGCGTGCGCGTGCTCGGGGCGGTGCGACGTGCCCTCGAGCGTGAGCACCGACTTCGTCAGCGCGACGCGCGGCTCGAGCTCTTTGAAGGCCTCGACCAGCGTCACGGGGCGCCCCACAAGACGGCGGGCCAGCTCTGCGGAGACGCCAACATGTCCAGCGCCTGCTGCGCGAGGCCACGCGCGCGCGTGTCGAGCAGCTGTTCGTAGTGCGAGATGCCGTAGACGGCAATCAGCAGCGCGGTGGCCACCCACCGCACGACGCGGTTCTGGAACTCGCCGGTGAGCGCGAAAGAATCACCGCGCGCCTCGGCGTAGGCCGCGAGCAGCGCCCGGCAGTAGCTCGACAGCTCGACGCGGCTGATGACCTCGCTCTTGTGCTCGGGCGCCAGGAACGCGCTGACGTAGTCGGCGAACAGGCTGCCGAGGTCGCGCGCGGGGTCGCCCCAGAAAGAGAGCTCCCAGTCGAGGTAGAAGACGGGCGCGTTGCGGTCTTTGCCGACCCTCAGCAAATTGGCCTGGCGCAGGTCGCCGTGAAGAAGGCAGGCCTCGCTTTCCTTCGCCTGTTGCTCGCTCAAAGCCTGAAGTCCCGCCATCGCGGGCGCATCGGCCTGCACCTGCGAGAAGAGCTCGACGCCGACGCCAGACAGCCGCGCGTAGAAGTCGGGCCGCATCCGCAAGAAGCACTCGAGCAGGTCGGACTCGTCGCGAAACGCGTCGGCCAGCGCGAACCGGGCCGGCGCATCGTGACTCGACTTGTGCAGGTACCCGAGCGCGCGGCCGACCTGGCGCGCGACGGAGCGCGGGTAGTCGCCGCTGCGGCGATGAAAGTGGTGAAGGGTCTCGCCGCCCTGCAGCCAGTGCAGCGCGAGCAGGCCGTTGCCGGGGTCGAACGCGTAGATGCCGGGCAGCAGCAGCGGCGCGTCGGGCTCTTTGGCCAGCGGCGCGACGCGTTCGAGAATCGAGCCTTCGCGCAAGACGCCGACGTTGCCCGGGCCATCGGCGACTTTCACGAGGACGCGGCGGCGCCCGTTGCGGCAGACGACCGTGCGGTTCTTGCTGGGCGGCGGAGCGGCGACCGAGTCGTCACGCACCAGCCCCAGCGCATTCAGTCGCGCATCGAGCTCGGCTTCGGTGAGGGGTGCGCGCACGGCGCGGCACCTTAACCAAAGATCTCGAGCTGTCGCGTCAGAACGAAGGGCGCTTCAAGTCCTGCTCGGGCTCGAGGAACCCGAAGTCGTTCTCTTTCGTCGGCTCGATGGCCGGCGGGGCAGCCGCCGTGTCGCTGGCAACGGCTTCGACCCTGGCGACCTTCTTCTTCGCGGCGGGTCGCTTCGCGCGCGGGGTGAGCGCGCTGAGCTCGTCGTCGTCCGACTCGGCGACGCCGGAAGAGACCTTCGTCGCGCCCTTGGCCTGCTCGGCCTGCTGCTGGGCGGAAGCGGGCAGCGGCAGCTCGACGGCGCTGCTGGTGTTGCTGGCGAGGTTGATCGCGAGCCCACCGAGCACCACCACGAGGGCGGCCATCACGGCGGCGACAATCAACGGCACCTTGCGGTTAGGGCGTCCGAGCGCGGCGGCTTCGCCAGGGCTCAGCAGCGCGGCGCCGTCGTTCGACAGCTCTTGCGAGACAGACAGGTTGTCGGTGAGCGCAACCGACGTCTGGACCTTGCTCTCGGCGATGACGGCCGCGATGGCCGCGTCGACCTTGATTCCGTGCGCGGGGTGCATCGCCGGGATGTACGGCATCGGCGCCGTCGGGGCGGGGCCCGGAGCAGCGGCGATCAGCACCGGAATCGGGACGAGCACCGGCGACGACGCAACCACAACGGGCTCGGGCAGGACGATGGCGGCCAGCTCGGGCTCGGTGCGGTGTGCGGCGACCGGAGGCATGAACAGCTCGGCGACTTCGCGCGCGGTGGGCCGTGACTTCGGGTCGGCCAGGACCATTCGCTCGAGCATCGAGCGCAGCGGCTCGGGCAGCGACTTCGGGACCATCGGCAGCCAGGCGCCCGTGGCAATCGAGTGAACGACGCCCAGGGTGGTGTCGCACTGAGGCAGCGACGCGCCGCCGGCGATGCAGACCACCGCGCCCAGCGAGTAGACGTCGGACTCGGCTGAAGGCTTCGCGCCCCGCGCGCGCTCCGGGGAAAGGAAGGGAGCGTTCTTCACCAGCTGGTGCATCAGGCGGTCTTCGCCGCGGCGGTCGGTGATGCGGTTCGCAATCACCAGCGGCATGTCCCACAGGTACGCCTTTTCCGACGGGGCCTTCACCAGCAGCACCGAGTCGGCCGACATCTCGCCGTGGAACGTGTCCTGCCCGTGAATGCTCGCCAGCGCGTCCGCAAGCTGCGCGGTGATGCCGATGAGCGCGGCGGCCGGCAGCGCCTCGTGCAGCTGGGTGGCGAGCAGGTTCCCGTCGGGGAAATCCATCGCGACGAAGGCCGAGGTGCCGACCTGGCCAATCTGGCGAATGCGGGGGAGCGTGTGGTGTTCGGGCAGCTGCTCGCAGGCCTGCACTGCCGCCGAGCCATTGGCGTCGAGCGGAAGCCAGCGAACCGCCATTCTCATCCCCGACTCGAGGTCTTCGGCGCAGTCCAGCCGACCAATTCCCTCACAACGCAGCGGTGCGCGAATCTTGAAGCGCGGATCCAGCTCCATATGCGGCCTTCCCCTTCCCCTCAATTTCCCGCCCAACCGTTTACTGCCCTTCCACCACCGTCCCGAGGGAGCCCGCGAATACCACTTTTCCGCCTACCTGCCCACCCCCCACCAAAGTACCCGTGGTTGCTGTGAAAACGGTGCTCCAGCCGCCGCCATCGAAGCGGACGACGCTCTTGTTGGCCGAGATGGCGTACACGTCGCTGGGTCCGTTCACTGCGAGCTTCGAGAGGCGGATCTGCGAGGCGAGCTGCTGCCAGGTGGGGTTGGCGGCCCCGAGGTCGAGCTTGAAGAAGGCGTTGTCGCCCGCCACGTAGAGGACGTTGTTCGCGACGCGGCAGCTGGTGAGGTCGACCGCGACGTTGGGGAAGGCGACCGCCAGGGGCGCCCAGGTTCCACCGGCGAGCCGCAGAATGGTGCCGCCCTGGCCGCAGGCGATCGCGCTGTTGGCTCCGAGGCATTCGACCGCGAGCAGGTTCTTGGTGGTGCCCGAGGTCATCGAGGTTGCGGTGGCAGTGGTGGTGTTGACGGCGCGAATCACTCCGCCGTTGCCGACGGCCCACGCATCGGCGTCACTGACGCGGCAGATGCCGTTGAAGTCCTGGGTCGTGTTCGAAGTGATGGGGGTGCTGGTGGGGTTCACCGCGCCGAAGACGAAGCGCGACAGCTTGCCGGCCTTCGAGGCGACGAGCACGCCGGTGCCTGCGTTGGCGGCGATGTCGGTGATGTTCAGCAGTGGGCCGCGGCGGAACTGCCAGGTCTGCGAAGCCGGGGCGCGGAAGGCGAGGTCACCCAGGCCGCTGCCCAGCACGACGGTGCCGCCGATGTTGCTGACCGCCGTCCACCCTTCGCCGAGGTCGAGCATCTCGGAGGCCACCGAGCTGCGGCGGTAGATGTTGTTCACCCCGTTGGTGACGTCGGTCTCGGCGACGACGACGCCGCCGCTCTCGGTGCGGCCCATCGACACCTTGTCGAAATAGAAGTCTGCCAGCGCGTCTGCGTCGAGCATCCCCGTGGTGCCCGAGTAGCGGTAGAGGTGGCCGGCGAAGGTCGTCGTGATTTTGGTCGCAAAGTAGACCTGCTTCGTCACTCCCGCGCCGGGCGTGATGCCGACGATGCCGCCGCTGGCGGGCAGCGTGAACGGAGGGTTGCTGAAGGCGCCCGTCACCGACGAGTGCTGACGAACGCCCGAGGTGCTCACGCGGCCCACGTACGCGACGTCGGTGTTGACCGAGCCCCCGTCGATGCCGGGGCCCGCGACCGCGGCGTAGGCGTCGGCGCTGGTCGAGTCGTTATCGTCGCAGCCGGTGGTACAGGTGCCGGTGTCGAAGAAGTGAACGACCCCGTTGGTGACGTTGCTCGAGAGCAGCGTGCGCTGGCCGGCGAACCGCATCTGGTTCGACCCGTCGACGTACACCGCGTTATTCTTGTAGCTGTAGAGCGGATCAACGTTGACGGCGCCCGACTTCCAGGTGACTGCCGAGGCGCTGTCGAACCGCCAGTAGTTCTCGGTGCCGTCGACGAGCGCAAAGAAGCCTTCGTCGCGGCCGTGCACGGCGGTGAAGCTGGTGCTGCCGCTGCCGGGGACGCCCGTCATCGCGGCGTACGAAGTGCCGTTGTAGCGAAGCACGGTGCGGCCCGAGCCCGCGGCGATCGCGCTGTTGGGGCCGGCGAACCAGACGGTGTTGAGGTTGCCGTTCGTGGCCGAGGCCGACGTCACCTTGGTGAAGGCCATGCCGTCCCACTTCATGATGTTGCCGCTGTTGCCGACGACGAGCACGTGCGTACCCGAAGAGCCAGGGGCCTGGTCGATGGAATTCACTGCGAACCGCACCCGCGGCATCGTCTGGCTGAAGGTGAGCGCGGGGGTGAGGCAGACGCCGCCCGAGCAGCCGATGGCGCACGCGGTGTCGATCGGGTTGTAGGTGCAGACGCCCGTGCCCATGTTGCAGACGCCCGGCGACATGAAGGTGCGAACCATCGTCCCCACGCACGTCGGCGCAGGGGGCGCCATGCACGTGTTGCCGGCGCAGAGGTTCTGGTTCTGGCACATGTTGTTCAAGCAGCCGCTGGCGCAGACGGTCTCGCTCGGCGTGTAGCTGCAGGTGCCGTTCGAGCAGGTGCCCGCGTTGGCAAAAGTGGTCAGGGTGTTCGCGTCTTTGCAGACGGGCGTGGGAGGCGTGGTGCAGCTGATGCCCGCACAAGGATTCGCGATGCCGCCGCCCGTGCCCGCGCCACCACCGACGCCGCCACCGACGCCTGGGTTTCCACCGCCCACGCCACCGCTGCCGCCACCGACGCTCGCGTCACCACCGCCGACGCCACCGCTGCCGCCGCCGACCGCGCCGCCGCTTCCACCGCCGACGCCGCTGATGGAATGGCAGGTGTTGCCCGCGACGCAGATGTAGCCGTTGGGGCAGACGCCGCCCGGGTCACACTGCAGGCCTTCAGGGTCTGCGTAGAGGCCGAGGCTGCAACCGGACGCAAAAATGACAGCCAGGCACAAAAGGAAACTCTTCATCGACGGCTCCCACTGCGCATGCCCGGCTCAGGCATCGAGACGATGAACATCACAACACCGCCAGCCACCGCGGCGCCACCTGCCGCCCAGAGAACGTTGGCCATCAGGCCCTTGCTGTTCGCTGAGTTCGCGAGCGCCTGCGCGTCGGTGTAGTTCAAGGTGCGGTCGTTGCGCAGCCGGCCCGCATCACCGTTCGCCATCACGCCCATCACCGTGCCGACGGCGAGCGCCGCGACGGCCAGGCCGGTGACGACGTACGACGCGACGCGAAGCTTCGACGGCCCACCACTGGCGACTGGCTTCCGCACCGTCACCGCTTCTTCCGGAGCGCCCTCTTTCGCCTCGAGCAGCGGCGGCGCCATCGGCTCGAAGTTCAAGTTGGTCGTCTTCCCTGTGCGCAGCTGGGCGACCACCCGCTTCTGGCCGTCAGGGAAGATGCCGGTGATTTCGTAGTCGCCCGGGGCGAGGAACACCGCGACGGGGCCTTCGGGGTAGAGCCGGTTGGCGACGACAATGTCGCGGCCGCCGGGCACTTCGAGCTCGAGCAGCCCGCGGCCGTTCGATTCACCCTGGCTCAGCGCGCTGCCGACACGCTCGGCGACGTCGAGGGCGTCCGACGCTCCGGGCGCGCGGCGCAGGTAGAGGCGGTAGTAGTAGGTGGCGAAGGCGACATCGCCAATCTTCTCGTGGCACTTGGCGAGGTCGTAGATGACTTCGGGCGTGGCGAGCTGGCGGTCGGCGCGGCGGAAGTTCCAGATGGCCGCTCCGTACTCGCCCTGGCTGTAGAGCTTCTCGCCCTGGGTGAAGTAGCCCTTGAAGCGTTCCTTCTCGGCGGCGCCGGGCATCCACACGGGCGGGGCCACACCAATGGCTAACAGCAGAAGCGTGGGCAGCAAGGTGACGGGCTCCGGGGGAAGGGTCGGCGCCTATAGCGCAAACGACGCCCACCTCCAACCACCCCCCGCTACATGAAGGCCGCCCTTCTGCTGGCGTGGTATGCGACGCGCGTGCGAGTCGCGATGGCGCTGCTGTGTCTGGGAGTGGTGGGCTGCCGAAGCGCGCGGCCGATGGCCGACCCGATGCCAGCGGCGGTTCCTGCTCCGTCGGTGGTGGTCGACCTGCACCTGCACGTGTCGATGTCGCGGTCGGCGAAGCCGGTGTTCAAGGGCGAGTCGGGCAGCGGGATTCTGACGTGGGACCCGACGGCGATTCTGGTGAATCAAGTCGAAGAGTCGCAGCTTCACGCGGCGGGGCTTCGCATCGCCCTGGGCTCGTGCTGGCCGCCGTTCTCGCTGCGCGCGGGGCGAAACGCTTTCGACGAAGCCATTGCTCAGCTCTTCGAGCTTCGCGAGTTCGGTAGGCGGCGGCCGGGGTTCGCGGTCGTGTATTCGGTGGCGCAGGTTCGCCAGGCGCTGACCAGCGGGCGCATCGCGGTGCTGCCGGCGGTGGAAGGTGGCGAAGGCATCGCGTCGGTGGAAGACGTCGACCGGCTGTGGCTTGCCGGGATGCGGGCCATCACGCTGATGCACTTCGTGAACTCGTCGATTGGCGGAGCGGCGAAGGGCCAGAACGCGCGCAACCTGCTCGGCATCAAGACGGAAAAGCTCGAGACGCTGGGCCTGACCGAGCTTGGGAAGAAGGCCGTCGAGCGGATGATGGACCTCGGCATTCTGCTGGACCTCGCGCACGCCAGCGATGCGCTGTCGCGCGACGTGCTGGGCCTGGCCGAGGCGCGCGGGATTCCGGTGGTGAACAGCCACTCGGCGGCGCGGTCGTACCTCGCGAGCGAGCGCAGCATCCCCGATGACCTCGCGGTGCGCATCGTGAAGGGCGGCGGCCTGGTCGGCGTGGTGCTGAACGACAAGATGGTGACGGCGGTGCCTGCTGCCGCGCGATGGCCTGGCTTCGTCGAAGGCACCTGCGACGAGGTGGTGGCGCACTGGCTTCACCTCGCGGGGCTCGTCGGCGCCGAGAACCTGGTGCTGGGCAGCGACTTCAACGGCTTCATCACCCGGCACCCGAAGGGCGGCAGCTGCCCGAACGGACTTCGCAACGTGTCCGACCTGCCGGCGCTGTGGGCGGCCCTCGAGGCGAGGGGAATTCCGCGCGAGGCGCTGAATGGAATGGACGAGAAGTTCCTTTCGCTGATGGAGAAGGTCGAGAAGGGCGCAGCTCCGAAGGCGCAGGCCGAGGCCCGGCAGGTGCGGATCCCCGAGGCGTCGTTGTTCGCCGCGCCCTAGACTCCTGCGCCATGACGCGTGTGCTGATGGCTTTGGCGGTGGTGCTGTCGACGGGTTGCGCGGCGAGCCTGCAGTCGGTGGAAAGGGGCCAGTGGGTCCTCGTCACCGGCGACGACAAGGCGCAGGAAGTCATCACCCGCGACGACTACGCGAAGGAAGTGACAGAGGGGCGCGACCGGATGGTGAAGCTCGCCGTCGACGAAAAGCCGCCGGTGCTCCACGAGGCACCCGAGAAGCTGACCGCAGTGGCAGGAGAAATTCTGCGCTTCCGCGTGAACGAGGGGGGCGAGGTCGACCTGCTGGCCGACGGCGCGGTGGCCGAAGTGTTCTGGACGGAGTCGAAGCCGGTGGACGGGTGGAATGGAGACCAGGCCGTCGAAGGAAAAGAGTCGCAGGTCTTCATCCGCGCGAAGAAGGCGGGGAAAGGGAAGCTGCGGCTCGTGGATCCAACCTGGGGCACCCACGATTACGAGCTCACGGTCACGTCACCGAAGTAGGCGCTGCTCTTTACTCCCGGCCCGTTACCGGTCAGAACGACGACCCTGAAGATGCTGAGATACCGGGAAGACATCCGCACCCTTGCCACGCTCTTTGCCTATGCGGCACTGGTGGCGCTGCAGTGGACCCTGACCCCGGGGGGAGTGCTCGGCGTGGCGCTCATCGCACTGACCTGCGTCGTGTCGTGGCTGTGCGCCGTCATCGCCCACAACGTCGTCCACTGCCCCGTCTTCACGAAGCGGTGGATGAACAAGGCGTTTCAGGTCTGGGTGTCGCTGAGCTACGGCTTTCCGATTTCCGACTACATCCCCGGGCACAACCTCTCGCACCACCGGTTCATGCAGCTGCGCCAGGACGTGATGCGCACCAGCAAGGTCAACTTCCGCTGGAACCTGCTCAACCTGATTTTCTTCATGCCCGCGGTGACCCCGGGAATCCTGCGGGGCAACAGCCTCTACCGGAAGCTGATGGGTGAGCGCGCGCGGGCCTGGCGCCGCCAGTTGATGCTCGAGATGGTGGCCGTCTGGGCGGTGAAGGGCGTGGCGCTGGCGCTCGACTGGCGAAAGGCGCTGCTCTACGTCTTCATTCCGCACCTCGCCGCGAACGTCGGCATCGTCGTCATCAACTTCTTCCAGCACGACGGCTGCGACGAAGCGCACCCGGTGAACCACTCGCGCAACTTCACTGGCGGCCTGTTGAACTTCCTCGCGTTCAACAACGGCTACCACGGCATTCACCACGACGTGCCGGGGCTGCACTGGAGCCTGACGCCGGCCGCGCACGCCGAACGCTTCCACCCGACCATTCACCAAGCGCTCGAGCAGCCCGCGCTGCACGTCTACCTGTTCAAGACCTTCGTCTACCCGGGCAAGCGCGTGACGTACGACGGGAAGCCGTACGTGGTGACCCGGCAGGAAGACCTCGACTGGGTGCAGCCGTCGGATCGCGACGCCAAGGTCGAAGCCGAAGACGTCGAAGCCGCTCTGGCCTGAGGCCCTTGGCCCGGGCTAAGGGGCACCCCGCTCGTTTCTCGATGGGGGAGTTCCTTACGATGGCCTCGACACTTCGCGCCGCGCTGATTCTCGCCGCGCTCGCCAGCACGCAGACCTACGCGTCGGGCTTCTACTTCGGCGACAACGGCACCAAGGCGCTGATGCAGGGCGGCGCTTTCGCGGGCGAGGCCGATGACCTCACCGCGATTCAGTACAACCCGGCCGGCCTCGCCAACATGGCGGGCTTCAACTTCCTCATCGACGGGCAGCTGCTGAACCACGAGACGGCGTTCACCCGGCAGGACAACGGGTTCGACCCGAACAACCTCAAGGCGCCGGTGCCGACGACGGTGCGCAACACGGGCGGGCTCTTCTTCCTGCCTTTCGCGGGGGTGAGCTACGGCATCAACCTGGGGACGCGCCGCCTCACTGTCTCGCTGGGCATCTACGGGCCGCCGTCGGTGGGCCGGTACCAGTACCCGATTCCCGACTACACGAAGAACGGGGCGGGCACGGGCTACGCGAACACGCCGAAGAAGTCGGCGGCGAACCGGTACCAGCTGATCAACAACGACGTCATCATCCTCTACCCGACGCTCGCGCTGGCCTTCCAGGTCCACAAGCGGTTCCAGGTTGGCGTGTCGGTGCAGTACGTGTACTCGACGTTCTCGTTCAAGCAGACGCTGTATGCGGATGCGGGCCTGACGAAGCCGACCTCGATGGGGGCAGAAGACCCGGCGTACGACTCGCAGGTCGGCGTCGCGCTGACGGGCCGCCCGAACGTCACCGCCATCGTCGGAGCGATGGTCAAGCCGCTCGACAACCTTTCCATCGGCGCGTCGCTGCGGCCGCAGATTCCGATTCGGGCCGACGGCAAGCTGACGCTGGACCTGGGCGAGCGCGCGACCGACCTGGGCTCGTCGGTGATTGGCGACCAGGCGACGCTGGCGTTGACGCTGCCGCTCGAGCTGCGCGTCGGCATTCACTTTCGGCCGATTTCGAAGCTCGGGCTGAACCTCGACTACGTCTACCAGGGCTGGCAGTCGATCAACGAGCTGGTGCTGACCCCGAAGGACGTGTCGCTGAAGCTGGGCACCGCCGAGCCAAAGCCCGTCGCCGAGTTCCACATCCCAAAGCGGTGGACGTACAGCAACTCGGTGCGCTTCGGCGCGTCGTTCGACGTCATCAAGCTGCTCACGCTGCACGCGGGCGCGTTCTACGAGACGGGCGCCGCCCCCGATGAGCAGACGGGCATCGACTTCCTCCACTTCAACCGCGTCTTCGTCGCGGGAGGCGTGACGGTGCACCTGTGGAAGCTCGACATCCTCGCGGGCTTCGCTGGCTCGCCGAAGGTGACGAAGAACGTCATCAACAGCGCCGTCGCGGCTGGCCGAGATGACCCCACCGCCGCACCCATCTTCGTCGGAGCGGGTGTCTACGAGTCCGGCGGCTGGATCGCGACGCTCGGCATCCGCGGTCACTTTGGTGGCGACCCGAAGGAAGCTCCGGCGCCGCCGATTGTTCCTGCTCCGATGGAACCTGCTCCTGCTCCCGTTGAAGCGCCTGCCCCGGTGACCCAGACGTGACCCCCGAGCCCAACGCTCCCGTGGTGCCGCCAGCCGAGAAGCCGTCGCTGAAGGTGCGGATGAAGGCGCTGTTCGACGAGTTCGGGATGGTGGCGGTCGGCACCTACCTGGTCATCTTCGGGCTCGTCATCGCCGGGTTCGCGATCGCGATTCAGATGGGCGTGCAGGTCGATGGCGCGGCCGGAACTGCGGGCACGCTCGCCGCCGCCTGGGTCGCCACGAAGCTGACCCAGCCGCTGCGCATCCTTGCGACCCTCGTGCTGACGCCCTTCATCGGGCGCTTCCTGCGCCGCTTCAAGAAGCCAGCGCCCCCGGCGATTTAGGCCTTCGCTTTCTTCGGCTTCGTCTTCGGCTTGTGGGCGTGCGGCCCCTCGTAGACGACGCCGATGTCGCGCAGCATCTTTCGCAGCTCGAGGCCGTGCAGCTCTTCCTGGCCAATCTGGGTGCGGGCGAACTCTTCGAGGTAGATGCTGCGGTCTTCGACGGTGTCGAGGAAGGTCTTATAGAGGTCGAGCGCGCGCTGCTCGTGCGCCAGCGACTCTTCGAGAATCGCCTTCATCGAGTGTTTGAAGGACTCCTTGATGGGCGCGATGGTGACCGTTGGGTGCCCGCCGAGGCCGGTGAGAATCTCGCCCGCCTGCTGCGCGTGAAGCAGCGACTCGGTGGCCTGCCCCTTCATGAAGCCGACGATGGGAATCCGGTTCGGGCCCGTCACCATCAGCGAGTAGTGGGTGTAGCGAACGACACCGGCCAGCTCGAACTCCATGATTTGGGAGAGCAGCTCGAGCGCGCGGTCTACTTCGAGGTCTTTCACGGTTTCCTCTCGATCAACGTGGTCTTTTCTTTCTCGCTCGCGAGCCGAATGCCGACGCCTTCTGCCCGCACCATGCGGCCGGCGCCCCAGTCTTCGACGCCTCCGCCGATGGTCAGGGTCTCGCCGTGGGCCTTTTCGACCACCTTGCCGAGCTTCTTCAGCTTCTTGTCGATTTCCGTCTTGCCGAGCTTGAAGAACGCGCGCGCGGACAGGCCGAGGCGGTTCTTCGAGTCGAACTCCTTCGCGTCGGCCATGCCCTTCATCGGCAGCTGAAACTTCAGCGGCTGCGCCATCCAGATGTTCTGCGTCACCTCGGCGCCTTCCTTCGCGGCCGACGCGCCCGGGTCACCCGCCTTCACCGCCGACCACGCAATCGCGACGCGGCCGATGGAGTCGGTGCAGTCGATGGTGCCCTGCACGTCCACCGGGAACTCGTTCTTCGTCGCGTCGAACGCAGACAGCTTCACCTCGTCGGGGGCGCGCAGCTTCACCAGGTACGTCTTCTCGCGCAGCGCCTTCGCCAGCTCGGGGCGCTTGCCCGCGTTCGCCTTCTTCTCTTCCTTGTTCGCGCCGGGCGCGTCGCCACCAAACAGCGCCCAGAAATTCTCGGGGCACGGGCCGTCGGACTTGAGCAGCACGTAGCTGCTGTCTTCCCAGGGCGGGTCGAGCTTGACGAGGTCCTTCGGCAGCTCGGCGAGCATTTCCTTCTGCTCGGCCTTCGTGCGGTCGGCCACCTTCTTCTCTTCCAGCGCCTTCACCTTTTCGGCCGTCTTCTTCGACGCGTCACCGGGGCAGCCCGAGAGTGCGAGAAGCGCGCACCCGGCGAGGATGCGAGTTGTGAATTTGGGGAACATGGGCCCGGAATCTACCGCGCACCCGGCGACGGAGTAGTCTTGTTCCACCCCATGAACATCCCCGAGCGGCGAAAGTTCAAGCGACTGCATGCCCCCGTGCTGTGCCGCCCGCTGGGCGCCGCGATGGTCGACGAAGAAGGGAAGCGCAAGGTGCTCGACATCAGCCTCGGCGGCGTCTGCGTGTACAGCGACGACGTGCACAAAGTGGGTGAGCGCCTCGAGCTCGAGCTCTTCCTGCCCTCGGGAGAGACGGTGACTCTCGACACGCGCATCTGCTGGGTCGACAAGCTCGGGCCCAAAGACCCGGCAAAGTTCGAAATCGGTCTTCAGTACGTCGACATCGCGTCTGAAGACCTGTCGCGCATCGAGAGCCTGCTCAAGGACAACTAAGCGACGAACTGGCTCTTCACTTCCGGCTTCAACAGCAGCACCAGCGCCCAGATGCCGACGGGCAAGCCGATGCAGCAGCAGCCGCTGCAGGGAATGATGGAGACGACGGCCGCTCCGAGGGCGAGGCTGTGGCCCTGCAGGTTGCGCATCTTCAGCGCGCCGAAGATGACGAACGCCGACAGCGCGATGCCGAGCAGGTTGCCGATGATGTTGGCGGGGCCCGACGACAGGCTCGCCAGCTGGGCGAAGCGCGGGTCATTGGCGAACTGCCCCATCATCTGTCGCGAGCCGCCACCGCCCACCAGGCCGGCCAGCCGCATCAGCACGCCGAGGCCACCTGAGACCAACAGCAAGACCGACGGCAGGTTCAGCGCGTCCTTCGCGTTCGAGCCGGCAGGCGACGGAGCGGAGGCACCACCAAAGGCAGGGTTTGGTTCCACGAAAGCAACTCCAGGAAAGGGGTGAAGGGGGCGCGCGATAAGACACGCGCTTTCTCTACGTGGGAAGAGAAAAGCTACTGCTTCACGCCGGTGAACCCGACCTGTGCCACGCAGTTACAGGTCGCCGGAACGCAGCCCGAACCAGACCCGAGACACATCGTCGCGGTGAAAAGAATCTTCCAGGTGCCGGTGACGGTGGTGCCGCTGGTGAAGGTCGTCTCCACCGACTCTTCGCGCGCGACCACGCCGCAGTTGGGGCGCGTCTCGTTCGGTAGGACCTTGCGAAGGCGGAAGGTGCCGGCAGCGGCGGGCGGAGCGTCTTCGATGCCGGTCAGCGCATTGCCCGCGGGCCAGCCTGCGCCCGACGGGGTCGCGGTGAGCACCGTGCCGGCGTGGACGACGTCGAGCGTCGTGGCGGGAAACGAAGCGGCGAAGTTCGTGCAGCCGGTGAGCGCGGATGAGGCCGGGTTGAGCAGCCAGCTTCCCGAGTACTCCAGCGGCGCGCCGACGATGACGGTGACCGCGCATGGCAGGGACGAACGTGAATCGGCGGTGGTCGCGATGACGGTCGCCATCACGGTGCCAGCGGTGGCGTAGGTGTGCTGCACGGTCGCGCCGCTTCCGGTCGCAGTGCCGTCGCCGAAGGTCCAGGCGTACGAAGAAATCGCCATCCCCGCGGGGTCCGTCGCCGTCGCGCTGAGCGTCACCTTCTTGTTCACCGTCGCGTTGACCGTGCCCGCGCACTGCACGGTCGGCTTGCCGGCCTCGAGGCCGATGTTCAGGGTCCGGGTCGCGCGCCCGGTGTGACCCATCGCGTCCGTCACGGTCAGCGCCACGTCATACGCGCCGGACGACATCCACGTGTGCTCGAGCGACGCCTTCGCCGCATCGCCCGTCTCGGTGGCCCCATCGCCGAAGTCCCACGCGTATTGAACGAGCGCCGCACCGTCGCAGCCTTTCGAGCCGCTGGAGTTGAGGCGCACCGGCATCTTCGGTTGCGGGTTCATCGTCGTGACCTGCAGGCCGGCGATCGCGTTGCAGCCCGCACCGATGTTCACCGTCACCGAGGCGCTGTGCACGTAGGGCCCCGCCTTCACCGTGAGCGTCGCGCTGTAGTTGCCGTCTTTCGTGTACGTGTGGCTGACGACCTTCTCGCTCGACGTCGCGCTGCCGTCGCCGAAGTCCCAGCGCCAGGTGTCGATGGCACCAATCGAGGCCGAGCCGTCGAAGGTCAGCGCGTCCCCCGACTTTCCGTTTCGCTCCAACGGCCCCGGGTCTGCCGTCGGCCGCGACCCGCCGCCACAGGCACCAAGCACCATCGACAGAAGCAGCGCGCAGACTCTCACAGGCGGGTGCTGGTGATGTTCCACGTCAGGGTGCACAGCACGCCAATGCCCTGCGCCGTCTGTTTCTCGATCCACGTGCCCGACCAGCCGCTGCAGCCGGTGAAGGTGCCGTTGATGGTCGCGTCGGTGACGATGGTGACCCCACTCGACATCTGGGAGTAGGTGCCGGTGAGGGTGAAGGTCGAGCCTGCCCAGGTGCCGCTGTAGACGAGCGGCATCATGTTGAACTGCTCGCTGCCGGTCATCCCGCCGTCGGTGTTCTGGGTGAGGGTGATTTTATTGCCACCCCAGGTGGTGGGCGAGCCGAGGCAGCTCTGCTGGTTCGGGTTCGCCACGAGGGTGTACTCGCCGGCGCAGAGCGGAGGCACGCCGACCACCACGTCCGCGCACGCCACCTCGGCGCTGACGCGGTTCATGCTGTCGAGCACCTTGAGCTTCGGCTTGAAGGTCGCCTGCACGTTGTAGGTGTGGTTCACCTTCGAGCCGGTGCCCATCGCGCTGCCGTCGCCGAAGTCCCACAGGTACGTGGTGACCGTGCTGCCGGCTGGAGCGGTCGAGCCCGTGCCATCGAACTGCACCGGCACTCCCTGCAGCGCGGGTTGTGGCGCCCAGCTGCACAGAGCGACCGGGCCGACGGTGCCGACGACGACTTGCTGCTCGGCGGTGTCCGACTTGCCGAGGCTGTCGGTGACGGTGAGCGTGACGCGGTAGGTGCCGGCCGAGCCGAACGCGTGGCTGGCAATCTTCTTCGTGGTCCCCATCGCCGTCGCGGTGTCGCCGAAGCTCCACGCGTAGTTCTTGAGGTCGCCTTCGGGCGTCGAGGCGCTGCCGTCGAAGGTGAGCTCAGTGTTCGGGCTCGCCGTCGCGGGGCCTGAGAAGACGGCCTTCGGCCCGGTCACGTTCACGCTGGGGACACTGATGCTGCGCGTCGCGGGGTTCGACTCGGTGCCTTTGTCGTCGAGGACGACGAGGGTGATGACGAAGTCGCCTGCCGTCTTGAAAGAGTGCTGGGTGGTGGGCTCGGTCTGCTCGAACGCTGGCGACGAATCGCCGAAGTCCCAGCGGTACGTCTTCAAGGTGCCGACCGTCGCGAAAGAATCCGCGGCATCGAGGGTGAAGACCTGCGGACGCGCCGACGACTGCGTGTACTTGAAGCGCGCCTCGGGCTTGCGTTCCACCGTCTGCGTCTTCTGCGGGCCGCACGCGACCACGAAGACGAGCGCGAGCGCCCCCACCTTGAATGGATGCATGCCCTTCGAAATACCACGTTAACCTCACCCCATGTCCCTGCCCCCCGTGCCCTCTGCCGTTGCCGACGATGCCGGTGCGCCACGGTTCGGCACGTACCAGGGCGCGCTGCCGACGGTGGACCTTGGGCGGCTCACCGGCGTGTACGACCCGGGGCTCGGGCGCCGGCTGTTGAAGCACAAGAAGTGGCTCTATTCTTTCGTCGCGACGCGCGAGGTCATCGCGCTCTGCGCGGTGGTCGACATCGGCTACAGCAGCAACAGCTTCTGCGTCGTGGTCGACCTGAAGGACAAGGCGGTGCTGCTGGACACGTCGGTGCTGGGCCTCGCGGCGCCGATGGTCAACGTCTCGAACGAGCCGAGCACGGGCCTCGACGTGCGCTTCACCTCACCGCAGCTGCGAATCAGCGCCGAACGCCCGTCGGGCAGTGAGCGCTTCCACCTGCACACGCGCGCCGGGCTGCTGGGCCGCAAGTTGGATTGGAAGGTCGACTTCCTCGCGGCCGGAGCGCCGCCTCCCCTCACCGTCATCGCCCCCGTGCCGCTCGATGGCGTGGTGAACGTGACGCAGAAGTGGGCGGGGATGCTGACGTTCGGAACGCTTTTGGCTGGCGGCCGCCGCTACGTGCTCGACGGCGGCGTCGGCGGCATGGACTACACGCACGGCTACCTCGCGCGGCGCACCGCGTGGCGTTGGGGCTTCGCGTGCGGGCGGCTCGCAGACGGCACGCCGATTGGCTTGAACCTCGTCGAGGGCTTCAACGAGACGCGCGAAGACGTGAACGAGAACGCGCTCTGGGTCGGCACCCGGCTCATTCCGCTGTCGCGTGCGCGCTTCATCTTCAACAAGGCCGACCCGCTGGAACGTTGGGAAGTCTCGACCGACGATGGCTCGATTCAGCTCACCTTCAAGCCGATCGCCATTCACCGCGAGTCGCGCGACCTGAAGCTGGTGAAGAGCTGGTTCCTTCAGCCGGTCGGCTTGTTCGAAGGCCTGATCACCATCGACGGCAAGGCGCACCCGGTAGAGAACCTGCCGGGCGTCACCGAGGACCAGGACATCCTCTGGTGATTCAGGGCTTCACGTATAAGGTCGGCGCGCAATGAGTACTCCCGAGAACATGACCGAAGTGCTGCACGCCGACGTCGCCCGCTTCCCGCGCGCGCGCTTGACGGTGGTGAAGGGCCCCGACAAGGGCACCGAGGTGGTGCTCGAAGGCCAGATGGTGGTGATTGGCAGCGACGAGAGCTGCCAGCTGCGCCTCAACGACACGTCTGTCTCCCGCAAGCACGTCGAGCTCTCGGGAGGCCCCGGCGGTTACCGGCTGCGCGACCTGCGAAGCACCAACGGCGTCTTCATCGAAGGCCTGCAGGTCATCGAAGCGCGCCTGCTCGACAAGGTCCGCTTGAACATCGGCCGCAGCGAGCTTCGCTTCGAGCCCGACCGCCACGAGATTCAGTGGCCGCTGTCTCCGCACGAACGCTTCGGCGATGTGCTCGGCCGTTCGACCGCGATGCGCCGCAGCTTCGCGTTGCTCGAGCGCGCTGCTCCCACCGAGTCGTCCATCGTCCTCGAGGGCGAAGCAGGCACCGGCAAGGAAGTGCTCGCCCGCGCGATTCACGACAAGAGCGCGCGCAAGGACATGCCCTTCGTCGTCGTCGACTGCACCTCGACCGAGGCGCTGCTCGACAGCGACTTGTTCGGGCACGACGTCTCGACCTCCCGGCCCAATGCGCGGCCCGGTGCTTTCGAAGAGGCGACCCAGGGCACGCTGTACCTCGACGAGGTGGCCGAGCTTCCCGCCCAGCTGCAGGCGCGGGTGCTGCGCGCGATCGAGACGCGCGAAATCAAGCGGCCGGGCCAGGGCGGCACGGTGAAGGTCGACGTGCGCGTCATCGCCTCGACGCAGAAGGACCTCGAGGCAGAAGTGAAGGCGGGCCGTTTCCGCGAAGACCTCTTCTTCAAGCTGTCGGTGTTCCGCGTGCGCGTGCCGCCGCTGCGTGAAAGGCCTGAAGACATTCAGCTGCTCGTGCGCCACTTCGAAGGCAAGGGCCGTTCGGCCGCTCCCATCTCGGACGAGACGGTCGAGATGCTCTCGCGCCACGACTGGCCCGGCAACGTGCGCGAGCTGCGCAACGTGCTCGAGCGGCTCGCCGCTTTCCCCGACCTCGGCGCCGGAGCGATTGCCCGCGCGCTGGGAAAGACGGTGGAAGAAGACGAGTCGTCGGGCGCCCGCCTGCGTCAGGAAGCGACGCGGCAGTTGCTGTCGTTGCCGTACCACGAGGCCAAAGACCGCGTGCTCGACAGCTTCGAGAAGACGTACCTGCTCGAGCACCTGAAGGCGGCCAACGGCGTCGTCACCCGCGCCGCCCAGCGGGCCGGCCTGCCGCGCCAGTCGGTGCACCGCATGCTGCGCCGCCTCGGCATCAACTCGAACGAAGAGCCGTAAGCCAAAGCTGCGTTCTGGAGTAAGTCGCGGTCATGAACCGCTCACTGCTCTTCGCTTCGCTCTGCGTGTCGATGTGGGTTGCTGGCTGCGCCAAAGAGACGCCGCCGGCCCCGCCGGCTCCGCCGCCTGTGGTGGCCGAGGCGAAGCCCGCGCCTGTTCCTGAGCCGGTGAAGCCAGCGCCGGCGCCGGTCGCTGCGCCCGCGCCCGTTGCTGCGCCGGCCGACTGGCAGACGCTCGAGACAGACACTTTCACCGTGCTACTGCCGGGCAAGGCGATGATGAAGGAAGGCGAAGAGTCGACCGCCGCGGGCATGGTGAAGACGCTGACCTGGTCGGCGCAGACGCCGGGTAGCTTCTTCGCGGTCTCGGTCGCCGACTACCCGAAGGGGATGATGTCGAAGGCGGTTCCGAGCAAGGTGCTCGAGGGCGCGCGCGACGGAGCGATGGCCAACGTCGGCGGCAAGGTCGAGAAGGACTTCGCGGTGTTCCTGGACTCCGACACGCCGAAGAAGAAGTGGCCGGGCCGCGAGTTCGACGGCACCACCGAAGCCGGCATCAAGATGGGCGCACGGCTATTCCTCGTCGGCGACCGCCTCTACCAGATGATTTGTGTCAGCCCGACCGCCGCCTACAACGAGGCCGATTTCAAGAAGTTCGCCGACAGCTTCAAGCTGAGGTCGGCGAAGGGCGGGAAGCAGCCAAAGAAGTAGCAGGGTAAGTAGGCTTTCGGACGTGCCGTTTTCTCCCGGACAACAGGTAGGCCGCTACCGCATCAACCGACTGCTCGCGCAGGGCGGAATGGCCGAGGTGTACAAGGCCGACCAGGAGCTGACCGCGGGCATCTTCCGCCCGGTCGCGCTGAAGGTGATTCGCGCGGAGTACTCGGAGTCGCCCGACTTCCGCGAGATGTTCCTCGACGAGGCGCGCACCGCCTGCACGCTGTCGCACCCGAACATCGTCCACATCTACGAGGTGGGCGAAGCCGAAGGGCTGTTGTTCATGGCGATGGAGCTGGTGCCGGGCGAGACGCTGGCCACGGTGAATCGGCACCTGCGCGACCTGAAGGAAAGGTTCTCGGACGAGGCGCTGTTTGCGATTGGTATCTACTGCTGCAGCGCGCTCGAGGCGGTGCATGCGCTGAAGATTGAAGGCGGGCACGTGAACCTCGTGCACCGCGATCTGTCGCCGCACAACCTGCTGCTGTCGTCGACGGGCTCGCTGAAGTTGATCGACTTCGGCATCGCGAAGGCGGCGACGAATCGCAACCTCACCAACCCGGGCGTGACGAAGGGGAAGGCCGGCTACTTCTCGCCCGAGCAGGCGATGGGGAAGCTGCTCGATGGGCGTAGCGACCTCTTCTCGCTGGGGGTCACGCTGTACAAGCTGGCCTGCGGCAACACGCCCTTCGACCTGCACAAGACGCACGCCGAGAGAAACGGAGCGCTGGTGCGCGGGCTCTGGGAGCCGTTGCAGAAGGTGTTCCCCGGGCTGCCGCAGGGCTTCTACGACGTGGTGACGCGGTCGATGAATTTGAAGCCGGACGACCGGTGGCCGACAGCGCGGGCGATGCGCGAGGCGCTGGAGAAGGCGGCCTACGACTCGGGGTTTCGGGTCGGGCACTCGTCGCTGTACGGGTACGTGGACCAGGCGGGGGAAATTTCGGCGGTGCCTTCGGCGCGGCACCCCATTGTTCCGATGGCGACGTCGGTCGAGACGAAGGCGGCGCCCGGCGGTGCGCCCGTGCCTACTGCGCCCAGCCCTCGGCGACACACCGAGCGGATGGTGCCGGGGGCCGTGGCTCCGCAGGCGAAGAGGCCGCCCGTGTGGGTGATGCCGGCGGCCTTCGTCGCGGCGGTGCTCTTCGGGACCCTGGGCGCGCTGTATTTGCTGCGGCCGACGCCGGCTGTGCCCGCTGCGGTCGAGGTTGCGCCGAGTGAGCCCGTCGTCGCAGTGCGGGTGAAGCCGATTCCGAAGCCCACGCCGGTGGTGGTGGAACCCTCGGACGAGCTGGGCGCGCTGGCGAAGGTCGAGCTGATGCCGCTGCCGAAGTCGCGCCCCGAACGTCCGCATCGCCCAAAGCCTTTGCCAGTGGTGGTTGCGGCGAAGGAAGCAGCTGTGGAAGAGCCGGCGCCGATTCCCGCGGGTGAAGGGCGGCTGCGCATCGCGACGCTGCCAGCCAGCGTGCCGTGCCGGATTCTGGTCGGCCGCGAAGACTGGGGCCCGGGCCCGCTCGACCGGAAGCTGCCTTCGGGGAACTACGCCGTCACCGTGAAGCTCGAGAGCGGGAAGAAGTCTGCAGTGTGGAAGGTGGCGGTGCTGCCCAACCGCACCTCGGCGCTGCTCTACGACATCAACGCCGACCGCTGGGAACCGAAGTAGCCGGGCGGCGGCGCTCAAGCATTTCAGGCCGACTTCAGGCGCTCATCAAATGGCACGAAGCCAGCCCCGGGTGACACGGACTGTCTTCTTTCGTGCCTTGAGCCGAGGCAGCAGATCGTCGTCGATGGTGAAGGTGGTTCGCATTCCGCAACAGTAGTGAGCGTGATGCAATCTGCGTCACATCACCGCATCACCGCGACGTCACCGCGGCGGCGCGGGCGACAGCAAATACACGACAACGCCGATGACGATGATGGCGGCCCCGCCGACGCCCCAGATGACGGGGTTCTGGTACCAGCGTTTCCCGCCGACGACGGCGAGCTGCATCGCCTCATCGGGACCCGCGGCGCGCGCGAGCGTCAGCTGCCCCGCGTCGAGCGCCTCGACGTAGTACCAGGCGGTGAAGCTGGTCGCGTCTTGCGGCGGAGGCATCGAGCCGGTGCACGCGTCGGCCACACACGTCATCAGCGTCGAATGAAAAGGCCCGCTGGCCGAGAGCGCGTGCCGCAGCAGCACCCGCTTCACGCGCCCCTGCGGGTCCACCACCTTCGCGCGCACGAAGCCCGGCGCATCAGAATCGACGCGCGGCTCCACCGACACCCGCGCGCGCGTCATGAAATCCTTTCGCGCCTTGTTCAGAAAGTCGACCTGCCGCGCCGCGGCCGATTCCGGCAGCTCGAGCGCCGGGTCGAGCTCCAGCGCGTTCGCCGCCCGGAGGTCCGCGTTCGCCTCGTCGCCCAGCACCAGCTGAATGAACCCGAGCTCGAACAACGCCTCTGCCCGCTCGCGCGCCGGCCGTTCACCCACCGCGAGGTAGCGCTGGTACTCGACCACCGCCTCTTCGTACCGAAGGCTCTCGGCCAGCCGCCGCGCATCGACCAGCGCCTGCGGCACTTCACCCTGCGCGGGCACGGCGTGAAGAAACGCCCCCGCCTCGGGAGTCAGCACCAGCTGGCGGGGACTGTCAGCGGCGGCCAGCAGGCACAGAAGCCACGTCGAGAGCATCATCGGCGCAGCACGTGTACCACTTGAGCCTGCTAGTTGGAGCGGCGGCGGCGCAGCACCGCGCCCAGCAGCCCCAGGGCCATCAGCTCGAGCCCGCCCACCGCGCTGCAGCCACCGCGGGCGACCATGTCGGGGTCCTTCGGCTTCGGAACCGAGTTGCCGCCGAGCTTGCGGATAATCTTCAGCTTGCCCAGCGCCGTCTCGGTGCCCAGGCCCTGGGCGATCGCCTCGAGGGTGTTCTCGCCTTCGATGACCGGCACCGTCGCCGTGAAGCCGTTCGCGCCCAGCAGCTCGCCCTGAACGCCGTTCACCTTCACGCTCGCCGGACTAAATCCGTTCACCGTCCCGTACACGGTCACCATGTCCGTGGTCACGGTCGCGCCGTTCATTGGATCCGTAAACGCGATGCCGACGTCGGTGGGAACCATGTCTTCACCCGGCTGCAGGCCGAGCTTCTTGGTCGCGCGCTGGTCGTCTGGAATCGTGAGGGTCTCCGAGTAGGTGAGGAAGCCCGTCGCCTTCACGAACAGTACGTGGTCCGTCGCGACCGCCGACGCCGTCAGCGCGTACGCGCCCGTCGCATCCGTCGTCGAAGTCGAGATGACCGCGCCCGTGCCGACCTCGCGAAGCTGAACCACGGCGCCCGTCACGCGCTGTGCTTCGTCGTCCGCCACGTGGATGAAGCCCGAGACGCCCGCGTTGAAGGTCGCGGTGCTGGTCGCCGTGCCGACGTTGCCCGCCGCGTCCTTCGCGGAAATCTTCAAGGTGTTCGTGCCCGGCTTCAGCTTCACTTCGATTGAGAACGCTCCACCGGTGACCGGCACGTTCGTCGCCGTGCCGCCGTTGATGGACAGCGCGATGGTCGCCACCGGCCCGCCGTTGTCGCTCGCGTTGCCCGTGAGGTTGAACACCGCGAGGTCCAGCGACGCCTTGTCGGCCGGGAAGGAGATCGCCACCTGCGGCGCCTGCTGGTCTGGCCCCGTCATGCCCGTCAACCCCACCGAGCCCCAGACCACCGTGCTCGCCAGCACCGTGCGCGCGACCGAGTTCGCCGAGAAGCCGGCCTTCGTCACGTTCACCGTGTAGTTGGCCGGCGGCAGCGTGAAGACGTACGCGCCATCGGCCGCCGTGGTGACCGTCTGACCGCCAGCGGTGACGACCGCCCCCGCGATGGCGACGCTCATGTCCGCCGGGTTCGCTGCGTTGAAGGCGAAAATCTTTCCGCGCAGCGTGCCGGTGGTCGCGGTGGGGTTGATTTCCATCGAGCCCCAGACCTGCGCGCCCGCGACGACCGTGCGGGTCGCCGTGTTGCTGCCGAAGCCCGCCTTGCTCACGCTGGCCGTGTACGAGCCGGCCGGCACCGTGAACTGGTAGAGGCCGTCGACGCCGGTGGTGACCGTCTGGCTGCCCACGGTGACGACCGCTCCAGCGACGCGGCTCGCCGCGTTACCGCTGGTGTAGATGGCGCCGAGGAGCACGCCAGTGCCGGGAGTCGTGGGAGTCGAGCCGAGCACCAGGCCCATGTACTTCGTCCAGTTCCACCCGCTGCCCGGGTCCGTGTGGCCGCCGGTGTTGCAGGGGCTCGCGACTTCCGCGTGGCCGATGATGTGGGCGCGGTCTTTCGGGATGCCGTGACGGTCGGCGATCCACCGGGTCAGCTTCGCCGACTCGGTGTACATCGCGTTCGTGTACCACTGGCCCGGATTGGCGACGAAGCCCTCGTGCTCGATGCCGACGCTCTTCGAGTTGTAACACTGGGCGTGCCACGCAGTGTTCGAGTGCTGCACCATCTGGGTAATCTGCCCGTCCGAGCTGCGCACCAGGTAGTGCGACGACACCTGCGACGACGGGTTCTGGAACCAGCTGATGCTGCCCGAATAGCTGCCCTGCATCGTGTGAATCAGCACGTACTGGTAGCTGGTGCGGCCCGACGAGTAGTGCGGCGATTGCTTGTACTGCGCGATGCCCGGGTAGTCGCCCAGCGCATCGCGGCGCGAGCCCACCGCCGAGTGCTTGCGCCAATCGGCCACCTTCGCCTCGAGCGCGACGGTGCCGTTGAGCGACGGAACCTCGAAGCCCTGCTCGAGCCGCACGTAGACGTCGGCCGCGTAGTCGTTCGCCACCGGCGCCGAGTCGATGCCCGGGTACATCGAGACCGCCTGGAACCAGTCGCCCAGCGCGTACGACGACAGCTCGGGGTACGACCGGAAGGACTTGTCGGCCAGCTCGCGCAGCACCGCCGCCGCGCCGCGAATGTTCGATACCGGGTCGACCTTCAGCCGGGCCGCGTCCACGCCCGTGATGGCCGACGCGCGCGAAAGCATCTTCCAGTCGTCGCGCTCGACCAGGTTCATCACGCCGTACCCGCCGTTCACGCTGCCTGGGCTGTTTCCGTCGACGCGGGTTTCGATCCACGCAATCGACTTCAGCAGCTCGACTGGCACCTGAAACTCAGCCGACGCATCGGCGAACGCGGCCTCGAGCGCCGAGGTGCCCTTCGACGGCGACGGCTCAACGGGCAGCTCGTTTCCGCAGGCGGCCGAGAGCACGACGAGGGCGACAAGGGCGAACTTCGCGGATTGATGGACCATGCCCCGCGAAGATCCAATTTGGGTGCCATCAGCAGGCCCGGCGCACCCGCTCGGCAGGCCTCGGCACCGCGCTCCAACCCACGGCCATCACTGATGAATCAGCCGTCACCCGCGGGTGACAACCGGGGCTGCACCGAATGCGTAACGCGGGTTGGTGACGGGTTGCTCTGGCCAGAGGCAGGTGGACTGTCCTTCTCTGCGACGTCACCCGCGGGTGACGTCACGGAATCGATTTGCACTTCGCCGGCTTCAGGGCGCGATCGCAGACTTGATGGGGCCCGCATTGGCCGTCGGTGCCGCACTCGCAGCCGGTTTGACCGCACTGGTCGCTGCGCAAGACGTCGCAAGCCATGCACACGTTCACCGTCGCGTTTCGCTTGCAGCGTGGCCAGACAGCCGGGATGCAGCGCATGTCCGAGCAGCACTGCAAGGGGCCAGTGCAGCCAAAGCAGTTGACCGAGCTCGAACACACCCCCGGCATCGGCGCGAAGGGTGGCAGCGTCGACGGCTTGCTGCACGACAGCTCGCCTGCGTCCACGGTTCCGCCAGTGACGACCTGCGTGCACGGCATGCAGTCGACGCCTGAGGCGCCGCACTGCGACTGAAGGGATTTGCAGGTGGCCCCTGCGCAGCAGCCTTGGCATTGCGAGAACGAATCACACACGCACGCGCTCAGGCCGTTGGCGTTGGTGGCGCAGCGCTGCCCGGGCTGGCATTGCGTCAGGGTGCCGCAGGAACAGCTGCCGTTGACGCAGACGTTGCTGCGCGTCAAAAGTGAAGCGGTTCGGCGCGAGGCACGTGGTGGTGCCCGGTGAGCAGCAGCCGCCATCGCACGCGCAGCGCAGCACGCCGCCGTCAGGAAGCCCGGCGTCGAAGGACCCAGCGTCGAGGCCCGCGTCCGTGCTCGGGCCTGCGTCGGGCTCTTCATCGAAGAATGGAGACATGTCGATTGTCATCGTCTTCTGCCGGCCCTTCTCGATCACCTGGCTGTCGAAGCCGAACTGAACGAACCGGTTCGCGCTGTCGACCGTGTACACCGAGACGGTGGCGCGCTCTCCGGCGAGCTCGAGCGAGCTTGTACGCCTCGGAGTACAGCGTCAGCGCGCCGTTGAAGTCGCCGACGTCGTGGGCCTTCATGCCGTCTTTGTAGAGCGCCTTCGCCTTCGACTCGGAAGCCGGGTCGGCGTGCGCGGCGAGCGGACCCAGCGCCAGCAGCAGCGCGAGCCCGACGGAAAGCGACACGTCAGTTGCTGAAAGGATCACCCTGCCCATCACGCGTCACCTTCTTGCGGGTCGGCTTCTTGACGGAAGACTTCAATGGCGGCGCTGGGTCGGCCTTCGGGCTCGCCTGCAAATCGACCGAGAGCGACGCGTTTGCCGTGAGCGCCACCGTCCGCTCGGTCGCCTGGTGGCCATCGAGCTCGAGCCGCAGCGCGACGGGCGCCTCGACGCGCGCCGCATCGACTTTCAGCGGCGTGACGCCCAGCACCGCGCCGTCCTCGACGCGAATGACCTTCGCCCCGGCGGGCCGGCTGGCGACCTCGAGCGTGACGGTCGTGGCGGCAGCAGGCACCGATGGCGGCACGGGCCCCTGCGGCTTCTCGACCACCACGACCGCTTCCTCGGGCGGTGGCGTGAGCACGAAGAACCCCGCAGCACCGAGCAGCAACGCAACCCCGAAGGCCGCCACGATGCGAGGCGCACGGGCGGTTGCCGGAAGCACGTCGGGCATGATGGGCTCGACCGAACGGCCGGGGCGCACGAAGGGCTCGAGCGCAGCGGCGAGCTCAGACGCGTCGCTGTACCGGTCTTCCGGCTTCTTCTGAAGGCACTTGCTGACGACGTCGGCGAGGGCGCGCGGAATCGGTTCGCCGCCCTTCGTTACTGAAGGCAGCGGCGGCGGCAGCTTCGTGGTGATTTCGACCACCAGCTTCCCGAAGGTGTCGCCCTTGAAAGGTTGCTCGCCGGCCAGCAGCTCGTAGAGCACGAGGCCGACTGCGTAGAGGTCGACGCGAAGGTCGGTCGAGATGCCCAGCGCCTGCTCGGGCGCCATGTACTCGGGCGTGCCGATGACGATGCCGGCCTGGGTGCTGCTGGTGGGGAGGCTGGCCAGCGGCTTGAGCAGCTTGGCGACGCCGAAGTCGAGGACCTTCACGTAGTCCTTGTCGCCCTCGCGCTCGTGAAGAAAAATGTTCTCGGGCTTGATGTCGCGGTGCACGACGCCAAGTGCATGCGCGGCGCCCAGGGCCAGGGTCACCTGCTGAATGATGCGCGAGACCCGCTGCACCGGCATCGGGCCAATCGCCAGCTCGTCGGCCAGCGCGCGGCCGTGGAGCACTTCCATCACGCAGTACACGCGCGGCGTGCCATCGGCCGTGAGCTCTTCCCCGAAGTCGTGCACCTCGACGATGTGCTCGTTCTTGATTGCGTTGACCGCGGTCGCTTCCTGAATGAAGCGCTGCACCAGGTCTTTGTGCCGCGCGTGCTCGGACTTCAGCACCTTGATCGCCGCTTCACGCCCGATGCGGTTGTGCCTGGCGAGGTAGACGCGGCCCATCGCGCCTTCGCCAATCAACCGCTCGAGCGCGTAGGTGCCCAGCGTCTGGCCCGACAAGTCTTCCTCGACGATGTCGACCTCGACGACCTCTTGGGCGCGGGCTTTGCCATGGGAGATGCGGGTCGCTCCGGCCCACTTCTGTCGCACCGCCTCGAGCGCTTCCTGCAGCCCCGCAGCGGTGGTCGCGGCGGTGATGCCCTGGCGAACGGCGGAATCGAAAGGGTGATGCGCGTCGGGCACCGCGAGGCTGCTCAGCAGTGAGGCGAGGGCGCGAACGTCGGTGGCCGCCGTCGCTCCGGGCGCGCGCGAGAGGGGAGCCAGCGACGCGTCGAGCATCGCGCCGGCCGGGGTAATGAGAATCTCATGGGCATTGAGCGCGCCGAGCACGAGGCCTGCGTCGTGAAGCGCCGCGAGCGCCCCGCACAGGGGAATGCCGAGGTCGACCAGCGCTTCGACCGTCAGCGGCATGGCCTGCTCCAGCGGCACGCCGTCAGCGAAGTCGGTGAGCACGTACACCTGCCCATCTTTCATCCGGCCAGCCGACCGCACCTGCAACAGGCCGGGCGCGCTGACCTCGGTGAGCAGCCGCGACTCGGCGATGAAGCGGTTCATCCGGTCTTCGTTCTGCGCGAGCTCGGGCTTCACGCAGCGCACCACCATCGGCAGGTCGAACCCTTTGACCTGGGCAACGAAGGCATCCGAGTGGGCATCGGACGCCAGCTGCCGCAGAACCTTGAGGCTCGATGTTCCGGAAGTCACAGGAGTCGCAGCGAAGATGCTCAAGCCAACACACAAATCCGGCCGAAGGTTTCAAGGCCAACAGTAGCCTACTCTTCCCCCAGCGCCTTCGAGAGCACCTGTGCGGTGAAGTTCACGAGGGGGATGATGCGCTGGTAGTTCATTCGGGTCGGGCCGATGACCCCGACCGTGCCGAGCACTGTCTCGCCGCTGGTGTAAGGGGTGGCGATGACGCTGACGTCGCCCTGAGAGCTGAACTCGCTCTCGGCGCCGATGAAAATCTGCATCTCACGGCCGCGCTGCACCCGGTCGAGCAGGGACAAGAGCTTGTGCTTCTCGTCGAGCGCCTTGAACAGGGTGCGCATCCGCTTCACGTCGTCGGCGAACTCGGGGGCTTCGAGAAAGGTGCCGGTGCCTTCGATCAGCATCCGCTCGGGGCCAGTCAAGTCGGTGGCTGCGGCACCCAGCTTCAGCGCTTTGGAGGTGAGCACGTCGTACTGCGCGCGCTCGGCGTCGAGCTCGGTGAGGATTCGGCCGCGCACGTCTTCGATGTTCACGCCCTGGCGAAGCAGGTCATTGAGGTAGTTCGACGCCTGCACCAGCTCTTCGGCCGAGACGGGAAAGTCGATGTGGACGAGCTTGTTCTGCACCTGCCCGCCCTGCCCCACGAGGATGGCGAGGACGCGGTCGTCGCGCAGCCGCACCAGCTCGATTTTGGTGACCATCAGGGCGCTGGGCCGAGGGGTCAGCACCACGGCCGCGTGGTGAGACAGCTGGTAGAGGACCTTGCTCGCTTCGCTCAGGCGCTCTTCGACGTTGGTGTTCGAGAGGCCGAGCTCAATCAGCTTGCGGTCGTTGGTGTTGGGCTCGCGCAGCTGCAGCAGGGTGTCGACGAAGAAGCGGTAGCCACGGTCGGTGGGCACCCGGCCGGCCGAGGTGTGGGGCTTCTCGAGGTAGCCGAGCTCTTCCAGCTCGGCGAGGACGTTGCGCATCGTCGCGGGCGAGACATCGAAGTCCCCGCGGCGCGTCAGCTGCGAGCTGCCGACGGGCTCACCCTTCGAGATGAACTCTTCGACCACCACCCGGAGGACTTCTTTCGCGCGTTCGTCGATCTCGTCAGCCATTTCCGTTTCCGATTCAGGCAAGGTGACGCGCGAATGGCAAGCTGGAGCGTCTACATCGTGCGCTGTTGCGATGGTTCCCTCTACACGGGAGTCAGCAACGATGTTCCCGCCCGGGTCGACCGCCACAACGCCGGGCGAGGCGCCCGCTACACGCGTTCCCGGTTGCCGGTCGAGCTGGTGTGGCGCAAGAAGGTGAAAGACAGGCCGGCGGCGCTGCGGCTGGAGTACGCGATGAAGCAGCTGCCGCGCGCAGAGAAGGTGAAGCTCGTCATCAAGGGGCCGGCGCGACGGGCGAAGAAGCGGCGGTCGCCTTCTTCTTCCGGCGCACGCTGAAGAACACGCCGACGGCGATGCCGAGCACAGTGCCGCCGAGGCCGCCGTACAGCTGGTAGCTGATCAACCCGCTGGTCGCCTTCTGCACGGTGTCGAGGCAGGGGCGGTTCAGTTGAATGTCGTTCGAGAAACCGCAGAGGCCGTTGGTGAGCATCGCCGGCGCCGTCAGCGTGCCGAGCACGATGCCGATCAACGTACCGACGACCGCGAACGTGAGCACAGCGCGGAAGTTGGACATGAAGCGGTGTGTATCTCAGTTAAGGTGCGCGCGTGACCCTCGTCCTCGGCCTGCTGCTGCAGTTCCTCGCGCTGACGTGTTTCGTCTTCGTCTTGATTCACGCGTTCCAGCGCAGCGTCGGCACGGGCTTCATGGTCTTGCTGATTCCAATCGTCACCGTCGTCTACGGCTTCAGCCAGTTCGAGCACCGCTTCAAGGGGCCGATTCTGGCGGGCTGGCTGGGTGGCTTCGTCGCGGCCATCGTGCTGCGGACGATGGCCCTCTACGCCGCCTGAGGGGGCTTCCCCCCACCCTGGCGCATCAGCGCTCCAATTCGCAGGGTTCGTTACATGCCCAACTGGCCGTAACTGTGTCTGGCCCGGGCCTTGCTATGGGTCTTCCGCATGATCCGCGCACTCACTGCCTTCGTCCTCGTCGCCTCCCTGCCAGCCTGGGCCGTCGGAGAGCACATCGCGGTCACCGGCCCGGCGCGAGAGCAGCTGAGTCAGACCCTCTGCATCTCGATGGAGTGCTCCGGCGGCGGCGACTACACGGTCTCGAGCAAGCTCGTCGGCAACAAGATGGAGCTGAAGGTCATCGGCCCGACGGGCACCCGGTTCAGCGTCACGCTTCCGGTGGATGACAACGGCCGCCTGCTGAACAGCGATGCGATGACGGCGACTTCGCAGCTCGTACAGGCGATCGAGAATCCGCAGGCGCAGAAGGAAGCCGCGGTCGAGAAGCCGAAGGCGACTGCAAAGAAGGCGAAGGTTGCGAAGGCGACGTCGAAGAAGGCGAAGCCGGTGCGGGTAGCCGCACGCAAAGTGACGCGGGGCTAGGTCGCACGTCGTCCGTTCATCCCGAGAGCAGTCGAGGGATGAGCCGCCTCCCCGATTCCGGTACAGGATGCGCGCGATGCCACCTCCGGCGGGCGCGCGCTGCTCGACACATCCGACAGTCGCCGCGGTCGACGTGTGTCAGCGCTGCGGCCGGTTCGTCTGTGGTGACTGCGCGAACGTTCGCAACGAAGACCTGTACTGCAGCGAGTGCACGCCGCGGGTCGACGCGAAGCCTCCGTCGACCGCGCGCTGGGCGCTGGCCTTCGCGCTGCTGCCCGTGCCCCTGCTGTTCGGGTTCCGTCGGCTGCACGTGCCGTTGCCAGGCTTCGTGCTCGCGATGCTGGCGTTCGCCGTCGCGGCGAAGCTGCTCTCGCAGTCGCGCGATGGGAAAGCCGCGTACTGGCTGACGTGGGGGCTGCAGGCGGTCAACGTCGCCTGGTTCGTGGTTCAGTTGCTGTTTTGAATCAGCCGCGTGAGCTCGTCGATGCGCACCGGCTTGACCAGGTGCTTGTTGAACCCAGCCTGCTCGGCCTTCGCCTTTGCCTCGGGCCCGCTGTAGCCGGTCAGTGCGATCAAGGTCACCGAGCAACCCCCTGCGCGCGCCTGCCGGGCGACCTCGTAGCCATCGAGCCCGGGCAGCCCAACGTCGACGAGCGCGACATCGGGCGGTTCCTTCAACAGCTTCGCAAGCCCACTGGGGCCATCAATGGCAACGGTGACCTCGATGCCAAGATCGGTGAGCAGCTCGCTCATCGACTCGCGAATGTCTACGTTGTCTTCAATCAACAGAACCCGTCTCGGCATGACGGCGCCACCTTAGACACCCCGGGCTTCAGGCTTCCAGACGTACTTGTGCTGCTGTAACTGGAAACGGACAGGCAGGCGGTCTTCGATGACCCACTCCGCGAGCGCCTGCGGGGAGAGCTTCCCGAACACCGTCGAGAACAGCATTCCATACGGGCGGGACGCGAGGCGGTGGGTCTGAATCATGCCCTTCGCCCAGTCGTAGTCCTCGCGGCTGCCGATCACGAACTTGAGCTCGTCGTTGCCATTCATGCTGTCGAGGTTGCGCAGGTCGTTGCGGTCGCTCTCGCCTGACGAGGGCGTCTTGAGGTCGACAATCTTCTGCACCGCCGGCGGCACCTCGCGCACGTCGATGCTGCCCGACGTCTCGAGCATCACCGTGTAGCCCTGCGCCAGCAGCGTCTCCATCAGCGGGTACACCGCCGGCTGCAGCAGTGGCTCGCCGCCGGTGAGCTCGACCCGCTTCACCCCCAGCGCCTCCACCTTCGCGACGATGTCGGTCAAGGCCATGCGATCGCCGTTGTAGAAGCTGTGCTCGCTGTCGCAGTAGCTGCAGCGCAGGTGGCAGCCCGTGAGCCGGATGAACGTGCACAGCAGCCCCTGGTGCGACGATTCCCCCTGCAGCGACAGGTAGATTTCGTTCACCCGTAGCGACGTGGCGGCAGGCTTCCGGTTCGGCTCGAGGTGGGGGCGGGCGGCTAGCAAGGCGGTTGGGCTCATACCTGAACTGGTCAGGCCGCGAAAACGTCAAGCGTCTGCGCCGCATCACAACCATCACCACCGAGGGCCAGCTGTACGCCACGCTGCTTCTGCGCAAGCTGCGTCCGGCCACTCACCTCGGCTTCACCGAGCTGTGGAGCTTCGATGTCGACACTTTCGTGTTCGACGGGCACGCCCAGCGGGTCGCGAGGCCCGATGTGCCGCCCGTCTTCCGGTTGATCCGCGACGAGACCAACACGCGGCTCGAGGAAGACGTGCGCGCGGGCTGCTGTTCATCGGGCCGCCCGGCAACGGCAAGACGCAGGCGCTCAAGGCGCTGCTGAAGGAAATCGGCCTGCCGGTGCTGTACGTGAAGACCTTCAAGGAACGGAACGAGGACGCGAAGAACATCCGCAACGTGTTCGCCCGCGCGCGGAAGGCGGCGCCGTGCGTGCTGGTGGGTCGAGGACCTCGACTGCGCGCTCGATGAGTCGAGCCGTTCGGTCTTTCTCAACGAGCTCGATGGGTTTGCTGAGAACGCGGGGCTGCTCACGCTCGCCACCACGAACCACCCGCATCAGCTCGACCGCAGCATCCTCGACCGGCCCAGCCGCTTCGATCGCAAGTTCCACTTCGCGCTGCCGGCCGCGGCCGAGCGACGCACGTTCATCTCGAAGTGGAACGCGCAGCAGGCGCCCGTGCTTCGGCTCAGCGACGCCGGCGTCTCGCACCTCGTCGACCGCACCGACGGCTTCACCTTCGCGTACTTGAAGGAGGCGCTGCTCTCAGCCGCGCTCGTCTGGGTCGACGACGCCCGGCCCGGCGCGATGGACGAGATTTCTGCCCGCGTCGTGAAGGGGTTGAGGAAAGAGATGGAGAGCGCGCACGTCGTGCTCGGGCCCGACGCCGGGGCCGCTCGGCAGATTGGTTTCAGCGATCGCGCGTGAGCCTGGCTGGCGCCGGGTGTCACCCGACGAGGGCGAGGGCCCGGAGCTAACGGTTCGTCTTGATGTCGGGGGGCTTGTTTCCCACTGGCGGAGCCTTCGCGACCTTCTTTTTGACCAGCTGGGCCGACAGCAACCGTTCGCCGACCTCGGTGAGGTTCAGGTCTTTCGGCTCGAAGCCCTCGCGTGAGACGCGCAGCTGCAGCGGCAGCTCGGCCACCGCGTACGCCAGCTCGATCGGCGTTGACCCGACCCGGCGGCCGGCGAGCTCCACGTCGGCGCCAGAAGGATCGCTGTCAATCTTGAAGGTCACCTTCGCGGGCTCGGCCACCACGGGCAGCTTCACCGGGTCTGCGATCACCACCGGCGCCGGCACCGCGTCCTGCCCGCGCGTGAAGTACGCCAGCGCCGCGACACCCACGAGCGCGACGCCGCCGATTCCCAGCCACTGCGCCCGCGACGGCTTCTTCCCCGGCCCCAGCGCCTCGGTGCCCTTGCTGGTGCTCGTCTTCGCGTGAAGCTCCGGAGCCCCCGTCGGCGCCGTCGTCTTTGCCGAACCATTCCAGTCGAGCTCGGTCTCGCTCGTCAGGTCATCCAGCGACGCCGCGTTCGCCTCGAGGTTGATCCGGTCGGCGTAGAAAGGCTGAAGAAAAGCGACCAGGTGCGCCGAGCTTGCGGGCATCGACTTCTTCATCGCGAACTCTTCGAGCGCGAGCCGGAAGGCCGCCGCGTCCGGGTACCGGTCGTCCGGGTTCTTCTCGAGCGCCTTCAGCACAATCGGGTCGAGGTCCACCGGCAGCGTCGGGTCGACCTGCGACGGCGGAGGCACCTGGCACGCCTTCACCAGCCGCTGCGTCATCACGTCGTTGTCGCCCTTGAAGAGCCGCTTGTTGGTGAGCAATTCCCACAACACGATGCCCAGCGCGAACACGTCACTGCGGGCGTCGATGTCGAGCCCTTCGGCCTGCTCGGGCGACATGTACGGGAACTTGCCCTTCAAGATGCCCGTCGCGGTGTGCTGTGCGCGGCCGGCGGCCTTGGCGACGCCGAAGTCGATGAGCTTCACCGCCCCGTCGAAGCCGACGAGCACGTTCTGCGGCGACACATCGCGGTGCACGAGGTGCAGCGGCACGCCCTTCGAGTCGCGGCCCTTGTGGGCGTAGTCGAGGCCGGCGGCGGCGTCGGCGATGACGCGAAGAATGACTCCCAGCGGCAGGGTCTGCCCCGCGGCGGCGACGCGCTTGGTGAGACGGCGAATGTCCTCGCCGGCGATGTATTCCATCACCAGGTAGTGAATGCCGCGCTCTTCACCGAACTCGAAAATCTGCGCGATGTTCGGGTGGTTCAGCCGCATCGTGATCTTCGCTTCGTCCTGAAACATGGTGAAGAACTCTTCGTCCTCGACCAGGTGCGGAAGAATGCGCTTGAGCACGACGAGCTTCTCGAAGCCTTCCTGGCCGGTGCGGGCGAGGAAGACCTGCCCCATCCCACCGGAGGCGAGCTTCTTGAGCAGCTGGTATCGCCCGAACTGAATCGCCATCGTCGCGGCTGGAAACCTTACCCGTTAACGCTGGAAAACAATGCTCAGGCCTTCAACTTGTAACCTGAGCTCAGCAGCCGCCAGGCAAGCGCGGTCGAGCCGAATGCCAGCACCAGCAGAATGGTCATCCCCAGGGTGCGGGGCAGGGGCAGCCCGAGCATCCCCGCGCGAAGGCCGACCACCATGTGCACCACGGGGTTGAAGTTGCTGATGGTGCGGAAGGGCTCCTGCAGGCGGTCGACCGAGTAGAAGACGCCGCCGAGGAAGGTCAGCGGCAGCATCACGAAGGTCGGGAAGAAGTTGATCTGCTCGAACTTGTCGGCCCACAGGCCAGCCAGCAACCCGAGCATCGAGAAGACGTACGCGGACAGCAGCAGGAACGCGGCGGTCTCGAACGGGTGAACGAGGTGGAAGCCGGTGAAGTACAGCGTCACTCCCCAGGTGGCGAGGCCGACGATGAGGCCGCGGGCCATCGCTCCGGTGACGAAGCCAATCATCAGCTCGGTCGGCCCCAACGGAGCGACCAGCAAGTCCACCACCGTCCCCTGAATCTTGGTGATGAACAGCGAGCTGCTCGAGTTGAGGAACGCGTTGTTCGCGGTGCCGAGAAACACGAGCCCTGGGACGATGAAGACGAGGTACGGCACGCCGTCGGTTTGCACCTGCGAGCCGCCGAGGGTGAAGCCGAACACAAGAAAGTACAGAGACGTCGAAATCAGCGGAGAGAACACCGTCTGCCCTGGAACCTTCAGGAAGCGGCGCACCTCTTTGCCAAGCAACGTCTTCACGCCCGTCACGTTCATGGCTTTGCCTCGGGCGCCAGGCCGCTGTTGTGAAGCACATGCAGCAGGATGTCTTCGAGCCGCGCGGGCTTGATGGCGACATCGGTGATGGGAAGGTTCGCGGCGTAGAGCGCGGCCAGCAGCGTCGCGGCAGGCGGGCCGTCGTGGCGCTCGAGGTAACGAAAAGACTTGTTGTCCTCAGAGAGCTTCGCCTGCGGGTGCAGCGCGCCGACGGGAATCTCAGGAATCGCGTTGGCGAAAGAGACCTCGAGGTGGCGTTCGCCCAGGCGCTTCATCAGCGTCGTCTTGCTCTCGACCAGCAGCAGCTTGCCGCGGTCGATGATGCCCACGCGGTCGGCGAGCTCTTCTGCTTCTTCGAGGTAGTGCGTGGTGAGGACGACGGTCGTGCCCTGGGCGCGAAGGGTGCGAACGTAATTCCAGAGGTCGCGGCGCAGCTCGACGTCGACGCCGGCCGTGGGCTCGTCGAGGAACACGAGCTTGGGGCGGTGGACCAGGGCCTTGGCGATGAGCAGCCGCCGCTTCATGCCGCCCGAGAGCGCGCGGGTCTGCGACTCGGCCTTCGAGAGCAGGTTCAGCGCGCTGAGCACCTCGTCGATGCGGGCGTCGTCGCGGGGGCGGCCGTAGTAGCCCTGCTGGATTCGCAGCGACTCGCGCACGCTGAAGAAGGGGTCGAAGTTCACTTCCTGCGGGACGAGGCCGACGTCGTAGCGCGGGGTCAGCGGGTCGGTGTCGAGGTCGATGCCGAACAGGCGAATCCGGCCCGACGTCTTCTTCGCGGTGCCGCAGACGGTCGCAATCAGCGTCGTCTTGCCGGCGCCGTTCGGGCCGAGCAGGGCAAAGATTTCGCCCGCGGGAATCGACAGCGAGACGGAGTCGAGGGCAGTGAGCTTCGGGTACCGCTTCGTCAGCTGCTCGACTTCGAGCACGGGGGTGGACATGGGCTGCAACTCCCTTAACGCTTTGCCGGTCGTCTGGCTGTCCAGATTCGCGGTCCCTCGCGGTGGATGCGCTGCCGAACGATGAAGGGAAAACACGCGGGGTTGCCTCGGCCGCCCGTTTGCCCCGTGCGCGTACTTCATCGGGGGAACACCAAATGATTCGTGTCATCTGGCTGGCCGCGCTCGCCGCGGTCATCGGCTGTGGGCCGTCGTCTGCACTTGTTCGTTGTGAGGAAGGGCTCTGCGGCGACGAGGCCCCGTCGCTGACCTTCGACGAGCCACGGGCCGGCACGCTGGTGCCAGGCGACACGCTGAGAATCCAGGGGTGGGTCACGGACGACGAAGGGGCCGTGTCGCTCGAGTTGTCGCTGAACGCCGGGAAGACGTGGTCGAAGGTGCCGCTGCGCAGTGAGCGGTTCGACGCGAAGGTGGCGCTGCCGGTGCTGGATGGCGCGCCGCTGGAGCTCATTCTGCGGGCCACCGATTCGCGGCAACACGTCACGCGCGCGGGGGTGAAGGTGCGCGTCGACAACGTGGCACCGGTGGTGACAGTGGAGGTTCCGGCGGTCGTGAACGCTGCGGCTGCGGAGGTGAAAGGAGCGGCCAGCGACGGCTCGGGACTCGCGTCGCTGAGCGTGAACACCGGCGAGGGTGAGGTGGCGATCGAAGGCTTCCCGTACGCCTGGCCGGGCTCGGCCGACGACGGAGTGCCGCGGCAGGTGACGGTGACGGCGATCGACCTCGCGGGGAACCGGACGGTGGTGTCGCGCGAGGTGATGGTCGACGTGGTGCCGCCGGTGCTCTCGATTGCTGTGCCTCGGGACCAGGCGATTCTCGGCCAGGCGTTCTTCGCGAACGGGCGGGTTGAGGGGACGGCGCGCGGCGTCGCGAAGGTGCAGGTGAGTTTCGGAGCCGCGGCTCCTCTTGACGTTCACGTCATCGGCGGCGCGTGGTCGGTGGCCTGGGTGCCGCCGCCTACGCTCGACTTCGTGGCGCAAGGCATCGACGTGCTGGCGATCGACGCGGCGGGAAACGTGGCGCGGGAGTCGCGGGCGGTGATGGTCGACGTGGTGGCTCCGGTGCTCACAGTCGTGTCTCCTTTGAGCGGCGCGCGGCTCAATGCGGCGAGCTTTCCGGGTGGTGATGGCGTCGAGGTGAAGGTGGCGGTGACCGATGGAGATCCGCAGACGTCGGTGAATGGCGGCGCGCCGCTGACGGTGTTGACGTCGCTGCTCGACAACCCGAAGGCGTACGCCGTGGCGTTGACGGCGCGTGACCGGGCGGGGAACAGCGCAGCGGCGGCGGTGGCCTTCACGGTCGACCGCGTGGCTCCGTCGGTGATTTCGCGCGTGCCGTCGGTCGAGTCGCGCAACGCGGCGGCGGTGGCGTCGGTGGAGTTCAGCGAGGACGTGACGGGCGGGCCGGGGTTGATGATTTCCGGAGGCAGCGGCTCGTGGACGACCGGGCGCCACTTCGAAGTCACGGGGCTCGAGGCAGACGCGGTATATGCGTCGACGCTCGGAGCGCTGGTCGATGCGTTCGGAAATCCAGTCGCGGCCGCGGCGCCGGTGCGATTTCACACCGCTCCGAAGCTGCCGGTGACCGGCGTGCTCGGCAACGACGTGTGGCAGTTCGAGGCGGCGGCCGATGCGGATGGGGTGGTGACGTTGCTCACGCGGTCTGCGTCCACGCCAGCGACCTACCGCTGGACGCGGGTGAATTCGAAGACGGGCGCGCTCGAGGACCTGGTGGCCCCGATGGTCGGGTTCGACCTCACCGACGTCGCGGTGTACGGCGAGGCGCAGGTTCTTCCCGACCTGTCGGCCCGGCGGGTCAGCGCGGCGACGACGGTGCGGGCGGGGCCTTTCGTCGAGCGCCGGGCGCTGAGCGTCGAGGACGGGGCGCCGGTGGTGGTGACGCAGGGGATGGTCGGCGTGGTGCCGCGCGCGGCCTTCGCGAGCGAAGGGCCGGGGCTCGCGGGAATTGGGTTTCTCAAGTGGTCCGGCGGCACGTCGTCGTATGCGCGCGGAGGAATGGTGGAGGTGGGCCTCGGGCTCGATTCACCGACCGCGATGGGCTTCGCCGCGAGCCGCTGGGAAGTCATCAGCGCGCGCAACGGCGTGTTCCAGCGACGCGCGTTCGGCTGTTCGACGGTGCTCGGCTCGACGTCGTGCGGCCCTGGGGCGCTGCAGCAGTGGACGGACGTCGGCGTGGATGCGTCGGCGTCGTTCGCGGTGTCCGACGCGTGCACGGTCGCGCTCTACGACACCAGCACCGGCGTGCGCAGGCAGCGGCTCGACGCGTCGTGCGTGGGCCGCGATTGCGGGGTGTCGCTGCAGGCAGACTTGCCTCAGGTCGAGCAGCTGCGGGTCGCGCGCGACGCGGAAGGCGGCTTCGTCGCTGCGAAGCGGGTGCCCGGCGGCGGAGTGAAGCTGATGCGGATGGCGTGCAGCGGGACGTTCATCGAGGTGCCGGGCGGAACGGTTGCCGTCCCCCTGGGCGCAGCGTTCGAGCCGGTGGCGCTCGGCAGCAAGGCGGCGCTGCTCTACGTCGACACGGGGTTCACGCTGAAGCTGTTCGCGCCCTGAGCGCTGCTAGTCTGCGCGGCCATGCGGACGAAAATCCTGATGGCGATGGGCCTGGTGGCGCTGGGAGCCGGCTGCTCACCGCCAGCGGAGCGGTGCGGCGAAGAAATCTGCACGGCGACGCAGCGGTGCACGGCCGAGAAGAAGTGCGTCACCGACGAGACGCCAACCATCACCCTCGAGGCCCCGATCGAGATGAACTTCGTGTCCATCGACACCGTGGAGGTCAAAGGCAAGGCGACGGACGACGAGAAGCCGCCCATCGTCGAGCTCTCGGGCAACGGCACCACCTTCGTCCCGGTGAAGCTGAACGACGACGGCACCTTCACCCAGGTGCTGACGCTGCCGAAGGTCGACGGCTCTTCCGCCACCGTCACCGCGCGCGCCCGCGACAGCAAGAAGCAGGAGGCCAAAGTCACCCGCATCCTCAAGGTCGACAACACCGCGCCCACCTGCATCCTCGACGCGCCGCTGGACATGACGACCACCAACCAGACGGGCACGCTGAAGGCGACGATGCATGCGGCCGACGGCTCGCTGACCCTCGAGAACCCCCGCCTGTCGACGAACGACGGAGCGACCTTCACCCCGCTCTCGACCGCCACCCCCGGCACGTACGAGCACCTCTGGACGCTGCCGATCGAGAACGGAGTGCAGCACGTCGTCGTCTTCCGCGTCGACGACATGTACGGGCACACCTGCGAGGCCAAGGCCTCTGTCTTCATCGACAACGTGAAGCCCACCGTCGCGTTCACCACGCCGGCGGCGGGCTCCTTGCTGGGCCCTGGGTTCTTCACGGCCGCGACGAAAATCGGCGGCACGGCGGGCGACGGAATGCGGCTGCTGAAGTCGGTGACGCTCGACTTCGCCGACGGCGCCGGCCCGCGGCCCGCATCGGTCGTGGGGGTGAACTGGTCGCTGTCGGTGCCTGCCCCTGCGGCGGACGACTACAAGACGCACGTCGCGACCGTGCTCGCCACCGACCTCGCCAACAACACCGCGACCGCCACGCTTTCCGTCATCGTCGACGTGAAGCCGCCCGTGCTCACTTTCACCGCGCCGGCCGCGAACGCGAAGCTCAACGTCACGTCCTTCACCACCAGCAACAACGCGCCGCTGGCGTGGACGCTGACCGACGGCGACCCGACCCTGAACCTGGGCCTCGTGCTCACCGACGGAGGCTTCGTGAGCCCGCCCGTGCTGCCGACGTCCGCCACCGACAACCCGAAGACGTACGCGCCGGTGCTGCGCGCGAACGACCGGGCCGGCAACACCACCACCGCGACCGTTACCTTCACCGTCGACCGCGTGCTGCCCACCGTCACCGCCTTCTTCCCCGCGAACGACACCCGCATGTACGGAGGCAACATCGCCGCTGACTTCAGCGAGCCGATGACCTTCGGCGCTGGGCTCGCCACCAACCCCAACCTTCCCGGCAGCTGGTCGACCCCGCAGCACTTCGAGATCGCGAACCTCGCGGAAGACACCATCTACACGGTGACCACGGGCCTCACCGTCACCGACCTTCACGGCAACCAGGTGGTGCCCATCAACTACCGGCTGCACACCGAGACGGCGGTGCCCGCCAGCGGCGCATCGCTGGGCACAGGCTACGTCGAGGTGCTCGACGCGCAGGCCGACGCGGAAGGCGTGTTGAACGTCACCGCGCGGCGGCTCGTGAGCGGCGACGTCGACTGGGTGCAGGTGAACGCGCGCACCGGCGTCGCGAGCGTCATCGACACGCTCTCTGGTGCCGGGGTGGTCGGAAACCTGGTCGCCGCGCGAAGCGTGCAGCCCGACCTGACCTCGCGGCGCCTCGCGGGCCTCTGGTTCAACGACGGCGCGGCGACCAACCTCGTCCGCTACAACGTGAACGGCGGCGGGCCGCAGACGATTGCGGGAGCGCAGGCGTTCATTCCGACCCCTGGGTTCCCGGGCGAAGGTTCGACGGTCGGCGACTTCGGTTACTTCCAGGGCGGCGCCTACAAGCGCAGCGGCCGCGCGGACGTCGCGACGGGGCTGCCAGATGTCGATCGCGTCTCGGTGACGGACACGCGCTGGGAGTTGGTGCGTCACGTCGGGGGCGGAACGCAGTCGATGGGGTTTGGCTGCGTCGCGGGCTGCGCGGTGACCGCAGTGAAGACGCTGGGCGGCGGGGGCTCGGGCATCCCCAACTCGGCGGCGTCGAAGTCGTGCTCGATTCACGGCTACTTGAATGGCGTGAACGAGATGACGACGATGTTCCGGTACCAGCCGGGCTGTGGCGGCACGATGAATCCGTGCGCTCCGGACATCAGCGAGGCCGACAACTTCGACCAGGTGGTGCCCGACCCCGCGGCCGATGGCACCTTCTACGGCTACAGCACCGTCGGCGTCGGCGTGTTTCAAATCAAGAAGCGGGTGCTCTCGGCGGCCAACTGCTCGGGCGCAGTCACCAACGTCGGCGCCCCCATCACGCTGGGCGCGCTGCAGGGCCAGCCGCGCCTCGTCGTGGTTCGCGGCACGCCGGGCCTCATCTTCGCCGACCCGAACCGCCTGCTGCGCTTCATCGGGCCGTAACCTCTACGGGCAGACGGTGTCGCTGCCGCTGGCTGCCGCAATCTTCGGCCCCGCCGCGGTGCCCACGCCCAAAAGGAAGCAGGTGTACTGCTGCTGCACCTCGGGCATGTCGAAGGCGACGTAGTGCCCGAGCTCGAAGGGCGCCGGGTACTGCACGATGCCGCCGGTGACGCCGTTCAAGTTCTTCTCGATCGGGTACGGCACGGTGGTGCGGCCGGCGAGCGCCATCGAGGCGGGAATCGTCGGGTCGACCTCGGCCCCCGTCTCGGTCGCGTGCAGCGAGACGGCGGTGGCGGTCTCGGCGTTCGGGTGGAAGTAGCCGTCGCGAATACCGGCGGTCATGAAGAAGGGCTTCGGGGTGTGGCCCGGGTGGGGCTCGGCAGCGACGTGCCGTGCTTTCGCCGAAGGGTCCGCGAGGTCCCACAGGTTCTGGAACAGGTGGAGCATCGGGTGGCTGCGGCGAAGCTTCTGCGCGCCTGTCGAGTCAATCAGCAGCTCGATGAAGGGCTTGAGCTCGACCGGCTCGAGCGCGCTGTTCGCAATCTCGACGAGGCTGCCGCCGGCGCCTGAGAAGACGTAGCCCTGGATGCGGGGGTCGACCGTCGCGATGGGGATGCCGAAGGTGCTGCCCATCGAGTGGCCCATCGCGCTCAGGCGGGAGGAGTCGAAGCGGATGAGACCGTCGGCCGCTCCGTTGGCGTTGAAGTTGGGCGACAGCGACGCGGGCACTTCGATTTTGGGGATGAGGCGGGTGAGGTAGACGACCTCCATCGCTCCCACCTGCATGTTGTCGATGGTGACTTCGATGTTGCCGAACAGGTTGTAGAGCTCGAGGCCCGAGGTGTCGGGGGGCGTCTTGCGGCCGCCATGCAGCGGGAAGTCGAAGCCGAGCGCGGCGATGCCGCGGCGCGCGAGGAACTCGGCCGGACCCGAGCCCAGCGGAGGCTCCATGTCCCGGTATTCCTTCTTCTGCGGCCGCGGCCCACGGTCGATGGCCTCTCGCCACTCACCGCCGGAGCCATGGAAGTAAATCATCAGCGGGTAGCCCGCGGCGGGCATCGGCGACTTCGGAATCGTCAGCGCCAGTCGCATCTGCTGCTCGCCGACGCGCTTCGGCGTGCCCGCGTCGTCGTACACAATCCGCCCGAGGCCCGGCCGGTCGCCCGACTGAACCTGCGGCACCGTGTAGAGGCCCGACACCCACTGGTAGCTCTGAAAATTGTCCTCGAGTTTCCACTGCGCATCGACCTTGGGAGCGGGCTCTTTCTCGACCCAGTCGGCCAGCTTTCGCAAGGTCGCCGAAGGGTCGAAGGTCTTGAACACCGTCGCGGCCACCACCTTCGAGACATCGCGCTTCTCTTTCGTAAGCCACACGCGCAGCGGCTCGAACGCCTGGGCGGCATCGGCGTTGGCCTCGGCCGTCTTCAGCAGCGCGTTGTGAAAAGAGAGCGAGCGCCCCAGCGGCTTGCCCGCGGAGTCCTTTACCTTGTCGGTCACCACCACCGCGTACGTCGTCAGCGGGCGGCGCACGTGGCCGTAGACGGGGATGACCTCGAGCAGGTTCGCGGGCGACAGCTCTTCGGCGTCGGCGTTGAAGCTGACGTTCACCGGCAGGCGCTTGCCGTAGTCGGGAGACGCGGCGTCGACGTCGACGAGGTAGACGGCCGCTTCGGCGTCCAACGACTGGGCCGCGGTGGGAAACGACGCCGGGTCGAGCTTGCCGCTGGTGGTGAAGAAGATGCCCGAGGTGACGCCCCAGCCGGTGAGCCGCGCCTCGGCCGCCTTGAGCCACATGTCGACGAGGGCCGACCGTTTGCCGGGGTAGCGCTCGAGGTTGAAGCTGCCATCGGCCTGGCGGCGCAGGTCAGACGGAAAAGGCAGCGACCAGAAGTTGGTGGTGCCAGGCTCGAAGACGGCCTTCGTATCCCGCGAGACGAAGGCGTCGCTGCCGCCGCCTGTGCAGCCCACCGTCAAGAGAAGAACCCCGAGTGCGCATCGGATCATCTGCAACCCTATAGCCCGGCCGCACAGAGAGGCGCAGTAGCGGGTCCCGCATGGGACCCGCAGCCGAGCGAGCGGCCCAAACAAGACAGGGCCGCACAGAGAGGCGCAGTAGCGGGTCCCGCATGGGACCCGCAGCCGAGCGAGCGGCCCAATCAAGACAGCCAGTTGGCAGTGCAAACCCCCGCGGTGCTTGAGATTTGGGGGGGAGGCTGCCTATCTGCCGGACATGGCCGATAACTTCATTTTCACCATGCAGGACCTCCGCAAGGTGAAGGGCGGAAAAGAGATTCTCAAGGGCATCTGGCTGTCGTTCTTCCCGGGCGCGAAGATTGGCGTCATCGGGCCGAACGGCTCAGGAAAGTCGACGCTGCTGCGCATCATGGCGGGGCTCGACAACGAGTTCATGGGCACGGCCCGCGCGGACCCGAAGGTGCGGGTCGGCTTTCTGCAGCAAGAGCCGCAGCTAGACCCGACGCTGGACGTGAAGGGCAACGTCGAGCTGGGGGTAAAGCCGATTACGGACCTGCTGAAGCGCTTCAACGAAGTCTCGGACGCGATGGGGCTGCCCGACGCTGACTTCGACAAGCTGCTCGCCGAGCAGGCGCGCTTGCAGGACAAGATCGACGCGTCGAACGGCTGGGAAATCGAAAGGAAGCTCGAGATTGCGATGGACGCGCTGCGCTGCCCGCCCAGCGACGCGAAGGTCGACAAGCTGTCAGGCGGTGAGAAGCGGCGCGTGGCGCTGTGTCGAATTCTTCTCGAGAAGCCCGACCTGCTGCTGCTGGACGAGCCGACCAACCACCTCGACGCCGAGTCGGTGGCGTGGCTCGAGCAGCACTTGAAGGAATACCCGGGCACCGTCGTGTCCATCACCCACGACCGCTACTTCCTCGACAACGTCGCCGGCTGGATTCTCGAGCTCGACAAGGGCGAGGGTGTTCCGTGGAAGGGCAACTACAGCAGCTGGCTCGACCAGAAGCAGAAGCGGCTGCAGCAGGAAGAGAAGACGGAATCGTCGCGGCAGAAGTTCCTCTCGCGCGAGCTGGCGTGGGTCAACTCGTCGCAGAAGGCGCGGCAGGCGAAGGGCAAGGCGCGCCTGTCTCGCTACGAGGAAATGGTCGAGCAGCAGCAGCGAGAGGCGAAGCGCGAGGGCACGGGTGAAATCTACATTCCGCCCGGGCCCAAGCTCGGCGGCCTCGTCATCGAGGTGAAGAACCTGCGCAAGAGCTTCGGTGACCGCCTGTTGGTCGATGACCTCTCGTTCAAGCTCCCGCCCAACGGCATCGTCGGCGTCATTGGGCCCAACGGTGCGGGCAAGACGACGCTGTTCCGGATGCTGCTGGGCCTCGAGAAGCCGGACTCAGGCGAGCTGAAGATTGGTGAGACGGTGAAGATTGCGTACGTCGACCAGTCGCGCGACGCGCTGAACGGCGAGAACTCGGTGTTCACCGAAATCTCGGGCGGGCTCGACCAGCTCGACCTGGGCGGCCGCATCGTCCAGTCGCGCGCGTACCTTGCGGGCTTCGCCTTCAAGGGCGCCGACCAGCAGAAGCGGGTGAAAGACCTGTCGGGCGGCGAGCGCAACCGTGTGCACCTCGCAAAGCTGCTCAAAGAGAACGGCAACCTGCTGCTGCTGGACGAGCCGACCAACGACCTCGACGTCGAGACGCTGCGAAGCCTCGAAGAAGGGCTCGAAGGGTTCGCGGGCTGCGCGGTCATCATCAGCCACGACCGCTGGTTCCTCGACCGCGTCGCGACGCACATCCTCGCGTTCGAGGGCGACAGCAAGGCGTTCTGGTTCGAAGGGAACTTCCAGGACTACGAGGAAGACAAGAAGAAGCGGCTGGGCGCCGACGCGCTGATGCCGAAGCGAATCAAGTATCGCCCGCTGGTACGCAAGTAATGGCGAAGGAGAAGAGCGTCACCGTCACCCAGATTCGCCTCGAGCAGAGCCACGCCGAAGACCTGGTGCTGGCGCAGAGCGCGTTGATTGGGGAAAGGGCGGTGGCGTGGGCGCGGCTCGCGATGCTGCTGCTCATCGGAGCGGCCACCGCCGTCGTTGCGCGGCTCACCAACACTGAGCTGCCTGCGAGTCTTTCGCGGCAGCTGCTGGTGCTCACCTACTTCACGTTCACCGCCGTCACGGTGTGGGTGGTGCACCGAAAGATGAAGCCGTCGCTGAAGCACGCGACGTGGATTCCCTTCAGCTTCATCTTCGTCGACGCGGGCTTCTTCGTCGGGCAGACGTACATCGCGAAGACGCTGGGCGAGACACCGCACCCGGAAATCGTGGTCGCCACCTTTGCGCTGTTGATCAGCTTCTCGGTCGCGCGCGCGCGGATGCTTCACGTCGTGACGTCGACGCTGCTGTCGATGGTGGCGGTGGCGGCGATTGCGTACTGGCAGGGCTGGGCCGACCCGGTGTGGACGATGTTCTCGTGCAGCTGCCTGTTCGCGTTGGGGATGTTGATCGCCTTCACCAACCGCCGCACGCGCACGATGTTCGAAGAGATTCGCCGCCGCGAGAACCTGTCGCGCTTTCTTCCCCGGCAGGTGGTCGATCGCGTGCTCGCGTCGGGCGGCGATTCGCTGCAGCCGGTGCAGCGCGAAGTGACTGTGCTGTTCAGCGACATCCGCAGCTTCACCACGATGAGCGAGAACATGCCGCCCAAGGCGGTGCTCGAGTTCCTCGACGTCTACTTCGGGCACATGGGCCAAATCGTCCGCGGCCACGAGGGCATGCTGAACAAGTTCCTGGGCGATGGGCTGCTCGCGGTGTGGGGCGTGCCGGATCACCAGACGGACCACGCCGAGCGCGCGATCAAGGCCGCGATCGACATGCGGACGAAGATGGTCGAGCTGAACGCCGACCGCGAAAAGGCGGGCATCGCGGGGTTCAAGATCGGCATCGGCGTTCACACGGGCGTCGTCGCGGCGGGCATGTTGGGCGGGGCCGACCAGCGCGAGTACACGGTCATCGGTGACGCAGTGAACCTCGCCTCGCGCATCGAGGGCCTCACCAAGCAGCTGGGCACCGACATTCTCGCCAGTCAGAGCGCCTGGCAGGCGGGTGGCCAGCGCTTCACGGGTGACCGCGTCGGCGAAGAGCACGTGAAGGGCCGCGGCGAAGCGGTGGTCGTGTACGCGGTGCGCGGTTACGCGGGAGCGCCATGAAGATTGTCGTCATCGGTGGAGGGCCCTCGGGCCTCTACTTCTCGCTGTTGATGAAGAAGGCGTTTCCCGAGTCGGACATCACGGTGCACGAGAAGAACCGCGCCAACGACACCTTCGGCTGGGGCGTCGTGTTCTCGGAAGAGACGCTGGGCCGGTTTCAAGAGGCCGATGCGCCGAGCTACGAGCAGATTGAAGCCAGCTTCAAGTACTGGGACGACATCGAGACCTACTACGGCGGCACCTGCGTCACCTCGACGGGCCACGGCTTCTGCGGCCTCTCGCGCCGGCACCTGCTGACGATTCTTCAAGAGCGCTGCACCCAGGTCGGCGTGACGGTGCAGTTTCAGAGCGACGTCACCCCCGACAATCTTCCCGCCGCCGACCTCGTCATCGTCGCCGACGGCGTGCACAGCCCAATGCGCGAGAAGCACGCCGCGGTGTTCAAGCCGACGGTCGACTGGCGCAAGTGCAAGTTCACCTGGCTCGGCACCGACAAGCCGCTGAAGGCCTTCACCTTCGTGTTCAAGAACACGCCGCACGGGCTGTTTCAGGTTCACGCGTACCCGTTCGAAGACAAGCTCTCGACGTGGATTGTCGAGTGCCGCGAAGAGGTCTGGAAGAAGGCCGGCCTCGACACGATGTCGGAAGCGCAGAGCGTCGCGTTTCTCGAGCGGCTGTTCGCGGAAGAGCTGGGCGGCCACAAGCTGCTCGCCAACAAGTCCATCTGGCGCACGTTTCCGACCATTCGCTGCGAGCAGTGGTTTCACGAGAACGTGGTGTTGATGGGCGACGCGGTGCACACGGCGCACTTCTCGATCGGCAGCGGCACCAAGCTCGCGATGGAAGATGCGATTGCGCTGGCGGCGGCATTTCAGCGGCACGGCACGGCGAAGCCTGAGCTGCCGGCGGTGCTGGCAGCCTACCAGGAAGAGAGGCAGCTCGAGACGTTGAAGCTGCAGCGCGCAGCGCAGACGAGCCTCGAGTGGTTCGAGAACTCGGGCCGCTTCGTCGAGCAGCACCCGCTGCAGTTCACCTTCAACCTGCTCACGCGCAGCCGCCGCATCACGTGGGACAACCTGCGGGCGCGCGACCCGAAGCTGATGCGCGAGGTCGACGCGTGGTTCGCGGAGCAGGCGGGCACGGCGCGGAGGAAGGACGGGAGCGCTCCGCCGCCGCTGTTCGCTCCGCTGCAGCTGCGCGGGATGGCGCTGCGCGACCGGGTGGTGGTGTCGCCGATGTGTGAGTACGTCGCGAAGGAAGGCACGGTCGACGACTGGCACCTGGTGCACCTGGGCAGCCGCGCGATGGGCGGAGCGGGCCTGGTGATGACCGAGATGACGGACGTCTCGCCCGAGGGCCGCATCACCTACGGGTGCGCGGGGTTGTGGAACGACGGGCACACGGCGGCGTGGAAGCGGGTGGTCGACTTCATTCACGGCCAGAGCTTCGCGAAGGTCGGCGTGCAGCTGGCGCACGCGGGGCGCAAGGCGAGCTGCCGCTTGCCGTGGGAAGGAGATCGGCCGCTGACGAAGGAAGAAGGGGCGTGGCAGACGTTCGGCCCGTCGGCGATTCCGTTCAACCAGGGCTGGCACACGCCGAAGGAAATGGACGCGGCGGACCTGGCGAAGGTGGTGGCGGACTTCACGGCGGCGACGAAGCGTGCGCAGAGCGCCGGGTTCGACTTCATCGAGCTTCACGCGGCGCACGGCTACCTGCTGTCGAGCTTCTTGTCTCCGCTGTCGAACCGGCGCACCGATGGGTACGGCGGCTCGCTGGAGAAGCGGATGAAGTTCCCGCTCGAGGTGTTCGACGCGGTGCGCGCGGTGTGGCCTGCTGAGAAGCCGCTGGGCATTCGCATCTCGGCGTCCGACTGGCTGGGCGATGACGGGATGACGGTCGAAGACGCGGTGGCAGTCGCGCGGGCGTTCAAGGCGCACGGGTGTGACGTCATCGACGTGTCGAGCGCGGGCAACGTGCCCGAGTCGAAGCCTGAGTACGGGCGGATGTACCAGGTGCCGTTTTCGGAAGCCGTCCGCTTCGGTGCGCAGCTTCCGACGATGGCGGTCGGGGCAATCTTGAGCGCCGACCACGTGAACAGCATTCTTGCTGCGGGGCGGGCCGACCTCTGCGCGATCGCGCGCGAGCACCTGTCTGACCCGTACTTCACCGCGCGGCACGCGCAGGCCGAGAAGGTCGACTCGTTTGAGTGGCCCAAGCCGTACCTCGCCGTTCGGCCGAAGTAGTCGGCCGCGGCCGGGAATCGCTTCGGGCGGCGACTTTCCCAAAGTGCGTCCAAGCCCTAATTTTTTATTAGGGCTAACGCGTAATTCCGTAAAGTCGCCGGCGCGCGCGTTCCCAGGGTGGACCCTCGACGATTCGGTTGGCCCGTCTTCTGCGCCTGATTTGACATCCGGTCCTTAGAATCCCGAAAGTTCTCGAGGAGCGTTCAAGTTACGTTCGCGCAGCCCCGACCAACGGCTCAGAGCGAGCGTCACCGAACCTACTCCGCCGTCTTCGCTTCGATGTCGTCGTTGCGTTGCTGATCGCCCTTCTCCAACGCCTTCGCCTTCTCGCGCACGTTCTCGAGGTTCCGTTTCGGGGCGTGGGCGACGCGGTCTTCCAGGCTCTCGACCTTCGTCTTGTAGAGCGCATAGTAGGCCATGTAACCGAGGGTGGAGAACGCGGCGATCGCGACGAGGAGCTTGGCCATTGCCGGCATCTTGCCTTCAAATCAATGCGCTGGAAATTCCCCCAGAACGTCAGGGGTTCTTCCAGAAGGCGACCGCAACCAAGGCTTGCACGAAAAGACAATGTTCTTGCGGCGCATCCTCTTGAGAGCAGTCAGCGTCGCCCCGAAGCAGAGCCTGGCCGGTGCGCGGCGGGCTCTGCTTCACTTTTTTTGAAGCCCCCACTCGTCGAGTCGGGTGATGCGGCCCGCGGCGTAGCTGAACGCCCCCGGAATTCCGTCGGACGAGGCCTCGAGCCCCGACAACTTCTCGACGTTCACCGCGTCGTCCTGCCGACACAGCAACACCAGCTCGCGCAGGCCCAGGTACACGCGCAGCGGCGTCTGCCCCAGCCGTTCTTCGAGGTACCGCTGGTGCGTCGGCGACAACAGCCGGGCGGCGTCGTGCCCATCGCCCCCCGCCACGGCCCACAACCCAGTGCTCGCGTCGGAAAGGCGCAGCGCCCCTGACTCGAGCGCGATGGGGCGCAGCTGCGGCGGCTCGACCCCCAGGTTCTTCCAGGCCGCGGCGTCGAGCTCTTCGAGCGTCAGCCGGTGCGACCGCACCACCCCTTCGGGGATGTAGCGGACGAGCTCGGGGTCTTTGAGCGTGAAGAACACGTGCAGCCCGGCAGGCCCTTCGCGGTGGGCGGCGCCAACGGCGCGGTCGAGGAAAGAAGGGTCGCGCAGCACGGGCAGCACCGTGGCGAGCAGCGGCAGCCGGCCGGCCGGAATTCCCAGCGACCTTTCTGCCAGCTCGCGGGCGAGAATCTCGACGGCGATGTCCAACGACTTGGCTCCATCGAGGAAGCCGCGGTACAGCGACTTCAGGTCGAGCCGCCCGACGCCGCCCTTCCCCATCCGCACCAGCAGCTGGTCTTTCTGCAGCAGGTGCGGCGTCGACTGCGCGAACAGCTGCTTGACGAGCCTTTCCGTAAAATCGTTGAGGAGCGGAATGCTCTCGGGGGGCAGCACGTCACCCGAGTCGAGCTCGGCCGACAGCTGCTGCGCCTCGCCATCGAAAGGGTCGACCCGCAGCACCTGGCTCACCAGCGCGCGCGCTTTCGCAATCTCTCCGCGGCGCATCGCCAGCACGGCCAGCGCCTTGAGCGCCTCGGGGTCACCCGGGTTCAACCGCAGCGCGTGCTGTAGCGGCGCCTCGGCCTCGCCGTACCTTTCTTGCGAGACGTAGGCGCGCGCCCGGGCCAGCGCGACCTGGACGTCGTGCGGAAAATCGCGAGACAGCGCATCGAGCACGGCCATCGCGTCCTGCACCGCGTCACGTTCGAGCAGCGCCTGCGCCATCGCCGTGCGCAACACCCGGCCGCCGTCTTTGCGCGCGTACGCAGACAACGCCTCGAGCTCGGCGTCGCTCAGCGGTTCTCCGTCTTCCACCTTTTCGAGCAGCGCCACCAACGCGGGTTCTGGCTTCACCGGCTCGATGGTATGGCAGCGGCATGACCGACGCGATTCGGAAGGTGACGCTGATCAACGGTGACGGCATCGGGCCGGAAGTGATGGAGGCCACCCGCCAGGTGTTGGTCGCGGCCAAGGCCCCGCTGGAGTTCGAGCACCAGGACGCGGGCGCCGAGACGGTGAGCCGCCACGGCACCAACCTGCCCGACGTGACCATCGAGTCGGTGATGCGCAACGGGGTGGGGCTCAAGGGCCCGACCGCGACGGGCATCGGCGGCGGCCTGGTCTCGGCGAACGTCGGCATCCGCAAGCGGCTCGACCTCTACGCCAGCCTGCGGCCCATCAAGTCGGTGCCCAACGTGAAGACCCGCTACGAGGACGTCGACCTCATCGTCGTGCGCGAGAACACCGAAGACCTCTACGCGGGCCTCGAGCACATCGTGGTGCCGGGCGTGGTCGAGAGCCTGAAAATCATCACCGAGAAGGCGAGCTCGCGCATCTGCCGCTTCGCCTTCGAGCACGCGGTGAAGATGGGGCGGAAGAAGGTCACCGCCGTGCACAAGGCGAACATCATCAAGCTGTCTGACGGGCTCTTCCTCGACTGCTTCCGCCGCGCCGCGCGCGACTTCCCGAGCATCGCGTCGGAAGAGGTCATCGTCGACGCGCTGTGCATGCAGTTGGTGAAGGACCCTTCGCGCTACGACGTGATGGTGATGGAAAACCTGTATGGCGACATCATCAGCGACCTCTGCGCCGGCCTGGTCGGCGGGCTCGGCCTCGTCCCAGGCGCCAACATCGGAGCGAAGCTGGCGATGTTCGAGGCCGTTCATGGCACCGCTCCGGACATCGCGGGCAAGGGGCTGGCGAACCCGACGGCGATGCTGATGTCAGCCGTGATGATGCTCGACTGGTTGGGGATGCCTTCACTGGCGCGGCAAATCGAGACGGCCGTCTTCAAGGTGTACTCGGCGGGCAAGGTGCGCACGGGCGACCTGGGCGGCACGGCGACGACGGCCGAGTTCACGCAGGCGATCATTCAGGCGCTTTGAGAAGGGTGGTCGTCCTGCTGGTGCTGGCGGCTTGTGCGCCGCGCGGCCCGGCACCGTTGAGCCCGGCGCAGCTGCAGTCACGGGCGAGCCGGGCGATTCCGGCCGACTTCGACGAGGTCTTCGATGCGGCGTGGCTGACGCTCGAGGCGTCTGGGTGGAAGGTGCTCGAGCACGACCGTCGCGCGGGCACGCTGGTCACCGACGTGGTGGTCGGCGCGTCGGGGCTGGGCCGGGGTTGGGCGGCCGACGTCTCGCAAGCCGGAGCGACGGTTTCTCTCACCCTGCTCCCCCGCGTTTTTCAGAACGACCAGGAGCTGACGCCGCAGATGCACTGGACGCTGGAAGGCCCGGGCGGCGAGCTCGAGAGGTGGGACGCGCTGTTCGGGCCGATTGCCGCGCTGACAGACGCCTGGAAGTCACACCCTGAGCTCGTGCTGTCGAACTCACGCGGAGAGGTCGACGCGGTGGGGGTGCGGCTGCTGGTGCCCGGCTGGGCGCGCTTCGACTTCTCCACTGACCGCTGGACGATGGTGATGCGAGGCGCGGCGAAGGGGGTGACGTCGGCGTTGATGTACCGCATCGAGCGACGCCGTCCCTTGGCAGACCCCGCGCCAGTGGTGCACGAGGTGCTCGAGCTGGCGCTTCATGCTCCGGGGAAGGTCATCGCGCCGTCTGACTGGCAGGTGGCCAACGACGCGTGGGGCCACACCGGCTTTGGCGAGGTGATGGTGGGCGCGCAGCTGACGCCGACGGCGGTGCACTGGCGGCGCTGGGAAGCCGGAGACAACGCGTGGCTGTTGCGGGTGGTCGCGGTGTGCCCCGACGGAGACGAAGCGTGCGAGGCGGACGTGCGGCGGGTGGTCGAGAGCGCGGTGAGCACGGCGCCGGTGCGTGACCAGTTCCGGTAGAAAACTCAAAGGGGTCAGCGAAGGGCGCTAGAGTTTTTCGTCCATGACGACTTCGCTTCCCGAAGGAAGGCTTCACGCGCTGGTGAACGAGTGCGCCGCAGTCGTGAAGGCCAGGGCCCCTGGGTTCCAACCGAAGGTGGCGCTGATTCTGGGCAGTGGCCTGGGCGGTTTTGCTGACACGCTCACCGACAAGGTCGCGATTCCGTACGCCGAGCTGCCGAACTTCCCGCAGTCGTCGGTGGCGGGGCACGCGGGCCGGTTGGTGCTGGGGACGCGCGACGGCGTGCCGGTGATGGCGATGCAGGGCCGGGTGCATTTCTACGAAGGCTACGCGCCGTGGCAGGTCGCTTTTCCCGCGCGCGTGTTGTGCAGCTTCAAGCCAGGCGTGCTGGTGGTGACGAACGCGGCGGGCGGCATCAACCTGGGCTTCAAGGTCGGCGACCTGATGGCGATCAGCGACCATCTGAATCTGTCGGGCTGGAACCCGCTGGTCGGGCCGAACGAGGAAACGTTGGGGCCGCGGTTCCCCGACATGAGCCACGCGTACGACCCGAAGCTGCTCGCGGTGCTCGAGGGCTGCGCCGCGTCAGAAAAGATTTCGCTGAGGAAAGGCATCTACGCGCAGCTGTCGGGCCCGTCGTACGAGACACCGGCCGAGATTCGAATGCTGCGCACGCTGGGCGCCGACGCGGTGGGGATGTCGACGGTGCCCGAAGTCATCGTCGCTTCGCACATGGGCGTGAAGGTCGCGGGCGTGAGCTGCGTGACCAACCTCGCGGCGGGCATCGGCAACCAGAAGCTGTCGCACGAGGAAGTGTCAGAGACAGCGAACCTGGTGAAGGACGTCTTCATGCGGCTGCTGGGCCGGTTCGTGGTCGAGGCGGCGAAGAATGGCTGATCGCCGAAAAATACTGCGCGACGACGAGCGCCGCGACAGCCCGCGCGTGCCGATGACTTTCCTGGTGCGCGACACCACCGAGGGCGGCAGCTACCTCGAGCGCGAGGGCGACCTCTCGTTGGGCGGCATCTACTGGAAGGGGCGTTACCCGCCGTTCGGCACCCAGGTCGAGGTGCGGTTCCGGCTGCCGGGCGTGCCGAAAGAGATTCGCGCGAAGGGCGAAATCATTCGCGTGATGGAGAAGGGGCACGACCTCGACTTCCACGTGCGGTTCGTCGAGCTCGATGTCTCAGACGAGCTCGCGATGGCGCGGCACATCGAAAACTTCGGCCGTTAACCAGCCGAAGGGCGCGGCGCAGCGACGCGGCGGCTCGGACGCGACGACGACACCAGCGACTGAGAGAGGTCATTGCGCGAGAGGGCGCTCGAGAGGCCTTGCTTCATCAGCTCGGCGAGCTTCTCGGAAAGGCGGTTCGCCTCGACGTCGCCGCTTTCGATGATGAGCGCCTCGACGTGGAGGCCGGTCACCGAGAGGACCAGGTTGATGAGGTGCTGCGACATCGGGTCGCTGTTCAGCGATTCGCCGTAGCGCATCATTCGCGCCGCGACCCACGAGGCGCCTTCGGGCGGCAGGTCTTTGCTGGCGACGACCTGGGTGGCGAGGCGCTCCCACCCGGCGGTGCTCGACTCGATGAGGCAGGTGATGAGCAGCGCGGCTGGGCCGTCAGAGAAGGCACCCAGCGCTTCCCGCACGGCCTGGCGGGCGACGCCGTCAGAGGCGTCGCGCATCACGTCGGCCAGCGTCTGCCCGGCGTGAAGGCCCGTGGCCACCTTCGCCGCGGCAGACGGCCCGAGCTTGCTCAGCGGATTCAATGACTTGATGGTCTGGAAGAAGGTCATGGGGGGGGCTCGAAGGCTCCCTTTGATTCTCCCCGGGTGGACCCTTCAGGATTGCGAGGGTTCTGTCAGCGACAGTTACTTTCGCGGATCATTTTTCGCGCACGGCCATTCTTCTGGTTTTTGGAAGCACTCGCGCACAACATTCAACAAGACAAATGTACCGCACGGCATTACTTGCCCGCTCCCTCAATCCAGGAGCTCTGGAAAGAGCAAGGAGCGTTCGCGTGAGATGGAAAGAGCAGGGCCCCGAACTCGGCGACGTAGATCCGGCTGAAGTCCTGCGCGAGTTCAAGAAGCGCGCGAAGGAGAGCTGGCGAAAGAGCGCTGTCCTGGCGTTTGTTGTCGTGGCGGCGATCGGCGTGGCGACGTCGTACTACCAGGTCGAGCCCGACGAGGTGGGCGTCATTCGCCAGTTTGGCCGCTACTCCCATACCACCGACCCTGGGCCTCACTTCCGCCTGCCGTTCGGCCTCGAGGCCGTGACGAAGGTTCCAATCCAGCGACAGCTGAAGCTCGAGTTCGGGTTTCGGACCCCGGCTGGCGCTCCGGTTGGCGCTCGGCAGGGACGCACGGATGAGGCAGAGATGTCGCGGGAATCGCTGATGCTTACCGGGGACCTCAACGTCGCGGTCGTCGAGTGGATCGTGCAGTACAAGGTGAGCGACCCGTACAAGTTCCTCTTCAAGGTTCGCAACGTCGACGAGAACCTGCGGAGCCTCGCCGAGGCCTCGATGCGGCTGGTGGTGGGTGACCACTCGGTGAACGAGGTGCTCACCACGGGCCGTCAGAAGATCGCGACCGAGAGCAAAGAGCTGCTTCAGAGGCTTGCTGACCGCTACGAAACCGGGGTCGATATCCAGCAAGTCGTCTTGCAGGACGTCAACCCGCCCAACCCGGTGAAGCCTTCATTCAACGAGGTCAACCAGGCGATTCAGGAAAAGGAGCGGGCGATCAATGAGGCCCATGCGGAGCTGAACAAGGAGATTCCCCGCGCGAAGGGAGAGGCCGAGCAGGCGGTTCAAGGTGCAGAAGGGTACGCCATCGAGCGGGTCAACCGCGCCAAAGGCGAGAGCGATCGATTCGCGCTCATCTACGACGAGTACAAGAAGGCGCCCGACGTGACTCGTCGGCGCTTGTACCTGGAGACGATGGCCGAAATCCTGCCGCGCGTGGGGCAGAAGGTCATCGTGGATGACGAGTCGACCAAAGGCCTGACTCCGATTCTCCAGATGGGTTCAGCGGTATCTCCCCAAACGGCGGCCGTCGCCAAGGATGCCAAACGATGAAGCGCTCTGCGTATGGATTGGGGGTGCTTCTTCTTGGGCTGAGCTCGAGCGGATGTGCCTGTTACACGCTCGACGAAACAGAGCTGGCGGTCATCACGCGCTTTGGCGAGCCAATCGGAGCGGCGATCGTTCAGCCGGGGTTCCACTTCAAGCTCCCCCTGGCAGACACAGTGAATCGGTTCGAGAAGCGTTGGCTCGAATGGTCGGGAGAGCCCAACGAGATTCCCACCAAGGACAAGAAGTACATCTGGGTCGACAGCTTCGCGCGGTGGCGCATCGCAGACCCACTGCGCTTCTTCCAGCGGATGCGCGACGAGCGCACGGCCCAATCGCGCCTCGACGACATGATCGACGGTGAAACCCGAAACGCAATCGCCAGCTACAACCTGATCGAAGTCGTTCGAGCGTCGAGCCGCGAGTTCGAAGACGAGGAGTACACCGAGATCAAGGAACTTCAGGAAGCTGGGGCGAAGATCGAGGTCGGCCGCGACAAAATCACCCGACGGATCCTCGAACGGGCTTCAGCCGTGGTGTCTGAGTTTGGCGTCGAGCTCGTTGATGTGCAGATTCGACGAATCAACTACGTGAACGAAGTTCAAGTGAAGGTGTTCGACCGGATGATTTCCGAGCGTCAGCGAATTGCTGAACGGTCAAGGTCTGAAGGAATGGGCAAGTCGGCAGAGATTCGCGGCCAGAAGGAGCGAGAGCTCAAGGGCATCCAGTCGGAGGCCTACAAGCGTGCGCAGGAAATCCAGGGCAAAGCAGACGCGGAAGCGAGCCGAATCTACGCGGACGTGTTCGGCCGCGACCCAGAGTTCTACCAATTCGTTCGAACGTTGGAGGCCTACCGGTCTTCGCTCGACAGTTCGACCTCGTTGTTCCTTGGAACCGACTCTGACTTTTACCGGTACCTGCGGCACGCGTCCAAGCCACTGAAATAGGCCTGCTCGGCCCAGGAAAGAACATGTCCAGCCTGCGAGACCGCGCGCGCATCTTTGTCGAGAGCCCGCGCTTCGACGTGGCGATCATCGTCCTGGTCCTGGCCAACGCCTTGACGCTGGGCATGGAAGCCTCGCCCGAATTGAGCGCGGCGTTTGGCCCCGCACTCCACGTGTTCGACCGCGTGGCCTTGAGCGTGTTCGTGGGTGAGCTGCTCTTGCGGATGTTCGTCTACCGGGGCCTCTTCTTCCGCGATCCGTGGCGGGTGTTCGACCTCGTCATCGTTGGCATCGCGCTGCTGCCGGCCAGCGGCGTGTTCAGCGTGCTGCGCGCCCTGCGCGTGCTGCGGGCGCTTCGGCTCGTCTCCATGGTTCCCTCGATGCGCGGCGTGGTGGGAGCCCTTCTGGCCGCTGTCCCGGGCATGGCGTCGATCATCGGCCTGATGGGCCTCGTCCTCTACGTCTCGTCGGTGATCGCCACCCAGCTGTTCGGAAAAATCTCGCCGGACCTCTTCGGAAGCATCGGCGCCTCGTTGTTCACGCTGTTCCAGGTGATGACGGTGGAGGGCTGGCCAGACATCGCGCGCCTGGTGATGGTGCAGGCACCGTACGCGTGGATCTTCTTCGTCATCTACCTCCTCGTGGCCACCTTCATGGTCCTCAACCTGTTCATCGCGGTGGTGGTGAACGCGATGCAGCTTCAGGTCGCGGAAGAGCTGAAGGGCGAGGAGAAGGCCCATACAGAAATCATCCTCCGAGAGATTGGTGCCCTGCGGAAAGAGATCGAAGGCCTGCGCGGAGCCCCGAGGGGCTGACCCAGCTAGCGGGTTCTGAAATGATCAAAGCCCTTCGAGGCGACGTCGCAGCCGTCGAGGGTCACGCCGGTGCCCTCGAGGACCTCGCCGATGCAGGTGAACCCGGCGCCTAAGTCGCGGCCGGAGCTGACGAGCAGCTGGTAGTCCTCTCCGCCGTTCAGCGCCCAGTCGAGGCCGCGCGGATGCTTTTGAATCAAGGGGTGAATCGGCAGCGCGGCGGAAGCGAGGTTCGCGCGGACGCCTGACGCGGTGCAGAGGTGGCCGAGGTCGGCGAGCAGGCCGTCAGAGATGTCGATCGCGGCCGACGCGTTTCTTCGCGCGGCCTGGAGCCCGAGCTTCACCTGGGGCGTGGGCCGACGCTGCATCGCGCGGAGCTTCGGCAGGTGGAGCCCCGCAGCGGCGCCGCCCAGCGTCCCTGTCACGTAGAGCAGCTGTCCTGGTTTTGCTTTCGAGCGCAGCAGCGGGCGCTTCGCTTCTCCGGCGAGCGTCAGCGTGAGGGTGAGCACGGGCGAAGCGGTCACGTTTCCGCCCAGCAGCTGCAGGCCGTGCTCGACCGCCAGCGGCCGCAGGCCCGTCGCGAGCGCGCGCAGGTCATTGGCGGTGAAGGTCTTCGGCAGGCCGAGGGCGCAGAGCCACCACGTGGGCTTGGCTCCCATTGCGGCGAGGTCAGACAGGTTCACCGCCAACGCCTTGTGGCCGATGTCCGCGAGGCTGAACGCGGGGCGGGTGAAGTGGATGTGCTCGACCACCGCGTCGGTGGTCACGCACGTCGGGGCGCGCGAAGGCGGCAGCACGGCGCAGTCGTCTCCTGGGCCGTGCGGTGCGCGAGGGTGTGGAAGCAGCGAGGTGAAGATGTCGATTCGCTCGAACTCGGTCACGGCGACGAGGATAGCGGAGCTCGTCCTGTGGGTCCGTCTCACTGATCGCGGGGATTCATTCGTGCACGCCGCGCGCAGGGGCGATCCAGCAACTGCGCCCCGCTGAACTCCACGAATCCAGCGCCCGCCTCGAGGCGCATGGCCGCCTTCCAGCGGTTTGGGTTCCGACTGCGCGAGCGCGTAGAGGTGTGCGCGCTTGGCCAGGAGCGCGGTTTCATGCCCGAAGTGGCGCTGGTCTGGAGTGACGAAGCCCGCGACCCAGGCGCGAGCAGCTTCGATGGTTTCGAAGGGCAAGTCAGAAGACTCTTCGTCGTGCACGTCCCAGCCGACGATGCGACGGCTGAAGATGTCGACCACCATGTACAGCTTGTTGGCCGGACGCCAACCCGATTTCAGTCCCAATCTTCACTTCGTCGGCGAGGCCTCTAGCTTCAATGCGATCCTGACTCCCTACGCCGGCCTCTACACGAGGTTCTTGAGGATCACCACGGCGGTGATGGTGGTGGCCAGCTCCGGAAGGGAGGTCGCGGCGGCCAGCAGCAGCATGCCGGTGAACGCCTCCGTGGCTCAACGCCGTGCTGTTCCTGGTCGCTTCGGTGATCATCTGGGGCTCGGGCACCCGCCTCGAGAAGCTCGCCGCGACCTTGTCGGAGCGCACCGGCCTGGGATGCTCTAGCGATCCTCCCCGGCTTCAGCGCCTGAAGGCTACGGCCTGAAGCACCCGGTCGCGCCTGAAGGGCAGATCCGCTGCCAGTTGGCGGCCAGGTTCGTGAAGGTGAACGTCGGCCGCACCGCGGTTGGGGTGGGGGTCGCCACGTTCGCGGTGCCCAGCTGGCCCCAGCAGTAGAGCTTGCCGGTGTCGAGCAGCGCGCACGAGTTCTGGTAGCTGGTGACCGCGACGGCGATCGCCTTCGTTCCGGGGGGCGGGAAGTTGGGCACCGCGGTGAGCGGCTGGTCGGCGATCGAGGTGGTGGAGTAGCCGAGTTTGCCGCCCGACGCCCTTCCCCAGCAGTAGACGGCTCCGAGCGAGTCGATCGCGCAGCCGTGATCCGCCGCGTAGGAGACCTTCTCGAGCACGGCGCCGCTGGGGGCGTTGACGTACTTGGTCGAGTACGAGCCGTTGCTCCCGCTGTAGCCGCCCGAGCAGGCGATCTGATCGGGCGAGCTGGTGGTGATGACGCAGAGGTAGTCCCTGGCCACCGACATGTCCTTCACGCCCGAGCGGAACATCGACGGCGTAGGCGAGGGGTTGATGGCCCAGGGGTTCGAGCCGGTGTTGGTCTGCCAGCCGTCGCCCCAGCGCCAGACGTCTCCCGTGGCCGTGAGGGCAAACCCGCGGCTGTCGTTGTGGCCGATCTTCACGACGTTCGTCGGCAGGTTCGGCAGCGGCAGGAAGGTGGGGGAGTACGAAGGGGTGAGGCCGACGCCGAGGTCTCCGTTGTAGTTGGATCTGCCGGCGCAGTAGACGGTGCCGGTGCTCGAGAGGGCGCAGAGGATGTCGTAGCTGGCGGCCAGGTACACGAGGTCCGGTGTGCCGCTCTGGATGAACGTGTTGCACTGGGTGAGCCCGCTGAGCTCGTTCACGGAGCAGGTGATCTCGTTGCCGACGTCGAAGGTCGCGGCGAGGGCCTGCTTCGGGTAGCACGAGGCGCCGACGCGGAAGTGGCTCGGTGCACACTCGAAGCTGCAGGCGCTGGCGGTGCACGTGGCGGTCGCGTGCGCGGGAGGCGCGGCGCAAGGGGTGCAGCTGGCGCCGCACGAGTTGATCGAGGTGTTCGAGACGCAGACGCCGCCGCACTTGTGGAAGCCGGGGTTGCACTCGCAGGCGTGGGTGACGAGGTTGCAGGTGTTCTCGTTCGGGCCAGCGCACTGGGCGTTCGAGCCGCAGCCGACTTTGCAGGCTCCGTCCGAGCCGCAGAAGTTGCCCGCCGGACAGCTGTTGGCGCTGCAGACGCAGGTGTGGCTCGGCAGGTGGCAGGTGTTGTTCTGGCCGCTGCACTGGCTGTTCTGCTCGCAGCCCGCAGCGCAGGCGCGCGCGGCCGTGCAGTAGCTCGAGGCGCCGCAGCTGCCTGCCTTGCACCCGCAGGTGCGGGACGTGGTGTCGCAGGTGTTGAGCGGGCCCGAGCACTGGGTGTCGAGCACGCAGCCGGCCTTGCACTGGTTGCTGGACAGATCGCAGTAGTAGCCGAGCGAGGGGCAGGGCTGCTCGGTGCAGTCGGCCGGCAGAATCGAGCACTGCCCCGCGGAGCAGCCCGAGGTGCAGACGGTCGCGCAGCTGCCGCAGTGGTTGGCATCGCTCCGGGGATCCACGCAGGCGGTGCCGCAGGCGATCAGCGGCGCCGCGCACACCAGCCCGCCGCCTCCGCCCGCGCCACCGCCCGCGCCACCGCCGACGCCGCTGCCACCACCGGCTCCTCCACCGGCGCCGCAGGTTCCGGCCGAGCAGGTCGCGCAGTTCAGGCACGCCGCGCCAGCGGTACCACACGCCGACGGCTCGGTTCCCCCTTCGCAGATCTCACCGTTGCAGCAGCCATTGCATGTCTCGGGTCCGCACCACGGCGCGGAGGGCCCGCCGCAGCCGCTCGCCAGCACCAGCAATCCCACCAGGGCAGCGCTTCGCATCATCGATTGGTTCATGGGTTCTCTCGTCACGAAGGGCCCGGCGTCGTGCCGGCCGCGGAGGTCAAGGCGGAGCTGTTCTCGAGCCCGACGTCGTAGCGTCCGGGGAGCAGGCGCAGTTTGTAGCTGGCAGCGCCACTGCCGCTGAGCGGGCGAGAGACGGGCGCCGACCCGAAGGTGGCGAAGCGCAGCACTCCACGCGTTCATCGAGATCGTTCCAAGCAGCGTGACCGGCGGCACGCGAGCAGGGTTTGGTTGAGGAGAGGGCGCATGGCGGTCTGCTATCCAGACCCCGCCATCGGGTTTGTGGTGCAAACCAATTTGAGCCGTCCCAGCTGAAGGGGTCAGTCGCTGGTGAGCACGAACCCGAGGATCGAGCCCAGGGCCGCGTCGCCCAGCTTGTAGAAGTCGGACTCGAAGCGGGTCGTCTTCGCCTGGGCCTCGAGTGACTTCGCGTGGGCGCCCGGTGGTGGTGAAGGACGCGAAGCTGTTGCGCGCCGTGGAGCGGCGGAACTGGAGGCTGTGCTGAAGCGGCTGCGGCGGCTCTTCGAGGGCCTCGAGGCGCGCTCTTCCGCCCGCGTCCTCTTCAGCGCACGAGGTTCGGGCCTTCGAGCCGGTAGGCGCCGGCCTTGAGCGCGGTCGCGAGCGACTCGTGCGCCGAGGCGAGCGGCTTGAACTCGAGCCGGTGCGGCAGCATGCCGCCGTAGAACAGGCTCTTCCCGTCGGGCGAAAAGGCGATCGACCAGACGCGGCCTTCGTCGCTGAAGAAGCGGGCGAGCTCTTGTTGCGACTCGACGCTCCACAGCCGCAGCATTCCGTCCCAGCCGCCCGAGGCGAGCATCTTTCCGTCGGGGGAGAACGCCACCGCGGAGGCCTGCTCGAGGTGCCCGCGGAGCATCGCGAGGTTCCGGCCCGTCGCCACGTCCCAGATGCCGACCCTGCGATCCCAGCTCGCCGACGCGAGCAGCTTTCCGTCCGGTGAAAACACGACCCGCCGGACTCCGTGCTCGTGGCCTTCGAGCGAACGCACCTGCTGCCAGGTCGTCGTGTTCCAGAAGCGGATCTGCCTGTCGTAGCTGGCGGTCGCCAGCAGCGCGCTGTCGGGCGAGAACACCACGGAGAAGACCCCGGTCGGCCCGAGCGGTAGCGCGTTCACCTGCTTGCGGGTCTGCGCGTCGAAGATGGCCACTGGCCCGTTGACCATCGAGACGACGGCCCACTTTCCGTCGGCCGAAAAGTGGGTCGAGGTGAGCTCGACGTCAGCAGGAAACTCGAACTGCTCGAGGTCCGTGTGGTGCTCGAGGTCCTGCCAGCACAACCGGTTCACGAGGCACACGCCCAGCAGTTGCTTCTGGTCAGGGCTGACGGACAGCGCGCTCATCGCAACCCCCGGGGCCTTCAGCGCATGCTGGGTGGCCAGCGCGGGATCGAAGCTCGCGAGCGGCCGTACCTCGTAGCCCCGCACGAACGGCGTGACCAGCTGGCCCGTCGCCGGCAACGTTATGAGCGAGTCCAGGCGCAGCGCTGAATCCTCGGGGAAGCTCGCCTCGAAGGTGCGCAGGAAGATGTCGCCTTCCTCACCCGCCGAGGCGATCTGCCTGTCGTCGGTGAACACGACCGCGTTGATCTCTTTCTCGCCCCGGTACGACGCGCTCACCAGCGCCCGCCAGTTTGGCCCGCCTTTGACGCGCGGATTCGCGCCCGCAAACCAGAGCCGCGTGGCCTTGTCGGTTCCTCCCGAGGCGAGCAGCTGGCTGCTCGGGGAGAAATCCACCGAGTAGACTTTCTGCTCATGACCGACCAGCGGCACGGGCAGGTAGTCGTCGTTCGTCGCTCCGCCGTCCTCTCTCTGGCTGCCGTCGCGTGGAAGGTCGTCTTTGTTCTCGAGCCGAGCGAGCTCGTAGAGAAGCACCGTGCCGTCGCGAGATCCGGTGGCCATCTCTTTCCCATTGGGGGAAAACCGCACCGAGAGCACCGCGTCTTTGTGGTCCTTGCGCTTGAACAGGAGCGTGAAGCGGCCATCGGCCGACCAGAATCGGGTCTTCCTGTCCCAGCCGACCGAGACGATCTTCTGCCCATCAGGCGTGAAGCCGACCCCGTAGACCGGCCCACCGAGAGCGTCGATGCCGGCGTCCGCGGGTGGGGTGCGATGGATCGCGCGGTCGCCAAGCGACACGAGCCAGACCGACCGGTCTTCCCCGCCCAGGACCAACTGGCTGCCATCGAAGTTGAACGCAGCCGCGTTGAAGGACCCCTTGCTGGCGACGAGGACCTCGCCCGGCGTGCCGGCCTCCAGGTCCCACCGCCGCGCCGTGCCGTCTTCCGAGGTCGTCACCAGCCAGCGCCCGTCGGGAGAGAACGTGACCGAGGTCACCGGTCGCTGATGGCCAGTGAGGATGCGCTTCGTCTCGCCCGTCTTCACGTCCCACAGCCGCGCGGTGCGATCGAAAGACGCCGACGCCAACGTGAGCCCGTCCGGAGAGCGCGCCAGCCCGAGCACCGACCCGCTGTGTCCCCGCAGCCGCCGCACGTGGACCTCGGCCCGGTTCGCCGCGAGCATCGCGCCCAGCCGCGCGTCGGCCCGGTCTTCCTGCGCGCGGGCGGCGGCGTAGTAGGCGGCGGCCGCATCCCACTGCAGGTTCTCTTCGGCGTACCGCGCGCGAGCGACGAAGACCTCGGCGAGCCACGACTTGGCTTGCCCATAGCTGTGGAGGACGAAGGCCGACGACAGGCCCAGCAGCACCAGCGCGATCAGCCCAACGCCAGTGGCTGTCTTGTGGCGCGCGGCGAACAGGCGCACCTGCTCGAGCAGCGAGTACCGGTAGGCGTGCACCGGCAGGTTGGCGAGCCACGCCGACACGTCGCTGGCGAGCGCCTCGGCCGATGCGTACCGGCGCGCGGGGTCCCGCTCGAGCGCCTGCATCGCGACCGCGGCGAGCGCTCGCGGAGCATCCGGCGTCTGCGTCAACACTGGCGTGACCGGCTCGGTCTTCACCCGGGTGACGACCTGTTGCGCGGTCGCTCCGAGGAAGGGCGGGGAGCCGGTGAGGATCTCGTAGAGCATCGCGCCGAGGCTCCAGATGTCGCTGCGCTCGCTGACGCGGTCGTGGGCGCCCAGCGCCTGCTCCGGGCTCATGTACGACGGCGTGCCCATCACGTGGCCAACGAGGCTCACCACGCCGTCGTCGAGTTGCGGGTTGGGGACGCCGCCTTCCGACGTGTCGCCCTGGATCCGGCCCAGACCCCAGTCGAGGACGACCGTCTCGCCGAGCGCACCGATGACCACGTTGTCGGGCTTGAGGTCGCGGTGGAGGACGCCACGCGAGTGGGCGTGCGCGACCGCGTTGCAGACGGCGACGAAGTTGGGCAGCAGAAGCAGGCGGCTGGCTGGGGTCTGTGCGTCGGACAGCGCGGCGCGAAGGGTGCGTACCCGCTTGGCTTCCTGCGACGGGCGGATCAGCCGTTGGGTGCAGTAGTACGTGCCGTCGAGCCGCCGGCCGATCTCGTGAATCGGCACGATGTTCGGGTGGTCGAGCCGGGCAGTGATGCGCGCCTCGCGCAAGAAGCGGAGCACCGTCTGCCCCTGCAGCGTCGGCGGGCTGTTCAGCGGCAGGTGCGGCACCTTCATCGCGACTTCGCGGCCCAGGTGGTGATCGAACGCGACGAAGACCTTCGCTTGCCCGCCGCGACCCAGCTCGCGGATCAGCCGGTAGCGGCCGGGTGCTTCTTCAGTGACGGACAGCTCTCCCCCCGAGGCCTTGCCACTGTCTCCCGGCGCGGTGTCCGCGACCGCCTCGATCGCCGCGAGCGCCTCGGCGTTGAACGCGAGCGCGCGACACTTCTCACAGCCGACGAGGTGCTGCGCGACCTGCACCAGCCGGCGCGGATCGAGCCGCGCGGCGGTGAAGTCGGCCAGGTCGGCGCTCGAAGGGCAGGGTTCCATCCGCGGCTGCGCACTATAGTGTTGGTCGCCCGCAACCGCGTTCGGGCAGCCTCCGGGACTCGAGAGGAACTTGCGATCGAATTCGTCGCCAGAGGCGGCCTTCACGGAGAGGAAGAACAGTGCGCCAGGAAGCTTGGTGGAAGCGGACCCGCTTCACTCAGCGACGGCACGAGCGAGAAGCCGAGCTTCAAGCGCGCACGTTCGCGAGCTACTGCAGCGTGAACTCCGCCTCGCCCGGGGCCTGGCGAAATGCGACAGCTGCTCCGAGTCTTCGGTGATTGCGTTTTCGTGCAAGAGCCGCGGGTGGTGGCCCTCATGCGCCGCGCGGAGGGCGCACGAGGCCTCTGCCCACCTGGACGACGTGCTGCCCAAGGTGGCCTTCAGAGATCGCCAGACGAGCGCCGAACAGGTTTGGTCACTGCGTAACCACCTGATCGCGCAGATGGCGGGGCTCAGTACATCTCTCGGGGCGAACCGAGCCCCCGGCACCAGGGCCGGAGGCTCGTTTCCTCCGCCCGCTACCTCTTCGCGGGCGGGCCTGCGCGACCTTGTTCGGTCGGACCTTCACTCGCCATCGCGGCCGCCTGCAGGGTTCGCAGGGTGGTTGGGCCCGCGACCGCGAGGTGCGGCTTGAGACGGTCGTACTTCTTCTTGCCGAACCCCTTCACCTGCACGATTTCCTCCGGGCGGGTGAAGGGCGTCTTCTTGCGGAACTCGATGATCCGAGCCGCTGCCTTCGCCCCCACGCCGGGCAGCAGGTCGAGCTGCGCCGCCGTCGCCTGATTCAGGTTGATGACTCCCGACACCTGCTTCGCCGGCTTTCGTGGAGCCGCCTCCGCGTTGCCGAGCCCCAGAAAAACAACCGCCGCCACCGCCACCATCGTCATTGCCTGTTTCATTTCAGTGTCCCCCCATGAATTGTGAATCTGTCTGCGCCTCGAGCTGCTCTTCCGCCTTCTCGTTCGTCGAGCCGGCGTACTCCCGCCGTTCTCCTGCTTCCCGGATGTGAAGCTTTCCGTCGATGGGGAGCACGTCGAGCGTCACGTTGGCCGAGCCATCTCGATTGGCCCACGCGTACCCGGCGCGAATCCACACCGCTGCCCCGCTGCTGTCGGCCTTGCGAACCGAAAACACGGTGTACTTTTTTCCGAACTCCATTCTTGGCTTCCTCACTTTTCGAGAAGCCGTCCCACCCCGGGACGGTGTTTCTCGAGGGAGCAGCGCACGTGCCAGCCGCACGTCAGAGGGGCGGGGCAGGCGCGAAACCCGATTCGTCCCGCATCGCGGAGCGGCACGGATGCTCCACTCCCCCGCCTCGGCACCGCGGCTTTGCGCAGGCTCATCCCTCGACTTCTCTCGGGATGAACGGAAGGTTCTCTCGGGATGAACGGAAGGTTCTCTCGGGATGAACGGAAGGTTCTCTCGGGATGAACGG